>JAABUT010001513.1_pt1 | contig 26147 bp, 24 predicted proteins | sample 5559281 | NCBI WGS metagenome assembly JAABUT01 (sample SAMN10711880, study PRJNA513359) | rock metagenome | isolation source: Antarctica rocks | place: Antarctica: Victoria Land, Ricker Hills nord | collected 2016-01-04
GGTGCCTCTCGTTCGCCGGGTCTTCTTGTCCATCAGCAAGACAAGTTTCCCAGCAACGCCAGGCACTTTCGCGCTTTCAACGCCCGTGTCGGGCCACCAAGATCAGCGGTCTACTGCAACATCTGGGTTAGGGATCCACGCCGTTGACAAGTCAGAATGGCCGTTCTAAGAACGACAGCGGATTTCTGAGCGCCGCGAGGTGTGCGCTTCCCGCCGCAGTAGCTGTGTCGACGGCAGAACTGAGCACTCCTCGGCGAAGATGCCGCTGGCTGCTCCGGTTATCGCGACTACTTTGTCTTCGATTCCTGCCATGGGTTTCTCGGCTGCCTCGTCTGGATCGGACAGAGTGGCGAGCAGCAGGCGCACGGCGGGTGTCCACCGCTTCTTGGTCGGCGCTCTCGGCCTACCCGCGATTGCGCGAGGCGCAGTCGCGAGGAGCCGCGGGCGTCGCGTCGTGATCTCACGATGACTGGCCCGAGCAACGCCGAGCAGGGGATCGTTAAGAAATCGCCACGCCAGCGCGGAGTTGAACGCGAGAGGTGGACCGTGTCAGCCGGTTTGCGCGACTCCACCGTCAACGAACAACTCGACTCCCGTTATGCCGCTGGAGTCTTCACTCGCCAGGAACAAGGCGGCCTTGGCTACCTCGTCGGGTTGAACGAGACGGCCAAGCGGGTTTCCTTCACCCATTGCCTTGACCCGCTCGTCGACGTTCTCAGCGCCAACAGCTCCGGCGAAGGCGAGCCGCAGCGACGGCGTGTCGACTGCTCCCGGGCTGAGGATGTTGATCCGAACGCCAGTGCCCTTGATTTCCTGGATCCAGCCCCGGACACACGCGCGTAGCGCCGCTTTCGACCCGCCGTACAGGCTCATGCTGGGCTGGGCCTGAATGGAGCCGGTAGAGCCGAGGATGACGACTGAACCGTTGGGGCCGAGGTGCGGCAGAGCCCCCTGGATCGTGAACAACACTCCCTTGACGTTGATGCCATAGATCTTGTCGAACTGTCGCTCAGTAATTGATCCGAGCGGGGCGCTGTCGCCGGTGCCGGCGTTGGCTACGACGACATCGAGTCGACCGTGCCGCACCATCACGTCCTTGAATACGTCGTTCATTGATGCCTCGTCGGTGACGTCGGCGACCGCGCCGGACGCGTGCGAGCCCAGCGCGGCGACGGCTGCGTCGAGCCCAGTCTTGTCGATGTCGGTTATCACGACGGTGGCACCATTGTTGGTGAGTTCCTCGGCGATGGCATAGCCGAGACCTCTCATGCCGCCGGTTACTACGGCTACCTTGCCCGGCATCGGGGTCATGTGTGTGTCTCCTTAAGTCGTGACGTTGGCTCGGTGAGCGGGCCGGCGGCGGCTGACGAGTCGTACGGCCCTCGTAACCAGGCGTCCGGGTACCGCGGTGGCCGAGCTGGTGCGTTAGTCTGGCGGAGAAGGTCTCCGGTTAGAACCGTACGGAGAAGATCTCCGATTTGCAAGGTGGGTGAGATGAGAGCCGACGCACAGCGCAGCTATGACCGGATACTGGCTGTCGCGGGTGATGTGTTCGTGGAGCAAGGCGCGGACGCCTCGATGAACGAGATCGCCAAGCGGGCTGGGGTCGGGCCAGGCACGTTGTACCGTCATTTCCCTGATCGTGATCACCTGCTCGATGTTTTGCTGAAGGACTGGGTCGGGCAGATCCAGGCCGCGGCAGATCAGGTACTCGCCGCCGGGCTACGCCCGCGCGAGCTTCTCATCACGTGGTTCGAGGCGATCGTCGCGCACATCAGCGTTCATCGAGGAGGCGCTGCGCGCTTGACGGCCGCCCTCGGAAACTCCGGTTCGACGATGGTCACCAAATGGGAAGGACTTGCCGCCGCAAATGGCTCTGTCTTGCGCCGTCTCGAGGCGCAGCATGCCATCCGAGCGAGGGTCGACAGCATTCAGATTTGCCGGCTCGTCGGTGGGGTCGCGACCGTTGCGGATGCGGGTGCCCTAGACCGCGACGACACGAGAGACCTACTGGTGCTCATCGCCGATGGGCTGCTGGTCGACGAAGATCTGCCACATCCGTGGCCCAAGGTATGGCCGGCCGTGTGACCGTCGTCAAGTACTTGAGGTTGTCCCGGGTCTCGTAGAACTCGAGGTGGTGGTCCCCCGCCTGAGTCCTGCCTCGCGGTAGGAGTTGGGCGTCGACCAAGACACCACTTCAAGAAGGGGACCACCGTGAGTAAGAGGTACCAGACGATCGATGCTGCTGTGCAGGCGATGGCGATGCCGGAGCGCGTGTCGGTCGCGATGAATGAGATCGCCGCAGAGGTGAGCGAGGGACTGCTAGCGCTGGCCGTCGGCGCGGGTCTGCAGGTGATGCAGGCGATGTTCTCGGAGGACGTCAGCGTGCTGTGCGGGCCGAAGGGTCGGCACGACCCGGACCGGAAGGGCTATCGGCACGGTACCGAGACCGGGTCGGTGACCCTGGGCGGTCGGCGGGTGCCGGTGACCCGGCCGCGGGCGCGGGCCAGCGACGGCGGCGGGGAACTGCCCGTGGCCAGCTATGAGGTGCTGGGCTCGACCGAGGTCCTGGGTCGGTTGGCGATGAGCAAAATGCTCGCGGGGCTGTCGACCCGCCGCTACCCGGTCGGGCTGGAACCGGTCGGCGCTGCAGTCCAGGCGAGCGCGTCGGGCACCAGCCGGTCGGCGGTGTCGCGCCGGTTCGTCCAGCGCACCGAGACCGCGCTGGCTGAGCTGCTTGCCGCGGACCTGTCCGAACTGGACCTGGTCGGACTCATGATCGACGGGGTGCACTTCGCTGAGTCGTGCTGCGTCGTGGCGCTCGGCATCGACATCAGCGGTATCAAGCATCCGCTGGCGCTGGTGGAGGGTTCGACTGAAAACGCCACCCTGACAACGGATTTGCTCGTCGGTCTGCGCGACCGCGGCCTGGACATGACCAGGCCGATCCTGGTCGTGCTCGATGGCAGCAGCGCCCTGCGCAAGGCTGTCGTGGACGTCTTTGACCACCCGATTATCGCTCGGTGCCAACTGCACAAGATCAGGAATGTGCAGGACAAGCTCCCGCAGCACCTGCGTGGGCCGGTCGGCACCAAGATGCGCGCGGCCTACCACGCCGACAGTGCCCTGCTCGCCGAAGCCAAGCTCCAGGCCTTGGCCCGCGAGTTGGACAAGACCCACCCGCGGCTCGCCGCCAGCTTGCGCGAAGGCCTGGCCGAGACCCTGACGGTGCTGCGGCTGGGGGTGCCACCCACGTTGGCGCGCACGCTCCGCTCGACCAACGCCATCGAGTCCATGATCGGGGTCTGCCGGCAACGGTCGGCGAACGTGAAGCGCTGGCGCGACGGGGACATGGCGATGCGCTGGTGCGCCGCCGGGATGGTCGAGGCGGGCAAGCAGTTCCGTCGCGTCAACGGCCACCTGCACCTCGCGAGCCTGCGCGCCGCCCTCGAAGGCGAGGTCACCGAAATTGTCGGAGCCACCTGCCATGATGACCGGGTCAGCGTGGCCTAACGATCAACGGGCCGCCACCGAAGTTCCACGGAACTCGGGACATCCTCCTAAGCAGGCCGCCAGGCCTGCAGGGCCAGGCGGAGTCGGTCGTCGATTCGTGGTCAACGCTGCTGACTGGGGTCGTCGGTGTCCTGTCAAAGCCGACGCACGGCCGGCTGCCTTATCGTCGCCCTAGCCGTGACCGCCGGGGCGAGAAGTTCCCAGCCAGGTTGGGGAGTGGCGCGAGCGAGAACAAGACGGTCGTGGAGCCCGGGCCGGCTAGCTCGGCTGGCTGGGCGACGACCGCTGCTGTGGTGCGCGAGGCCGGGGTCACTGGTCGGGGCGGGGGCGGTGGTCTTTGGCTCGGTACATGTCGCTGTCGGCGTGTCGTACTGCGGCGGCGAGGCCGCCTTGGGGGTCTCGGGTGGCTGCGCCGACCGAAGCCGGGACGCCGGCGGCGGCCAGCAGGTCGCGTAGCCGGGCGCGTTCGGTGTGCGCTGCGGGCAGGTCGGTCTCGACGCTCAGGACGGCGAACTCATCCCCGCCGAGCCGGGCGACGATGTCGGCGCTGCGGACGGCGTCGCGCAGCACGTCGGCGGCGGTGCGCAGCATGGCGTCGCCGGCGGCGTGCCCGGCGGTGTCGTTGACGGCCTTCAGGCCGTCCAGGTCGATGATCAGGACGCTCGCGAGAGCCCCGTAGCGCCGGCAGCGTTCCTCCTCCCGGTCCAGCAGCAGCTCCCAACCGCGCCGGTTGACCAGGCCGGTCAACGGGTCCATCAACGCCTCCGCCTCCGCGCACTCCGCGCGCCGGCGGATCTGGTCCACGCGCTGCTCGGCGTCCAGTACGGTGGAGAGCAGCCGGGCCTGCCGGTCCACCAGGTCCACCAGCTCCGCTGTGCCGGCTGCGGCAGTCGGCTGCCTGAGCGGGTCGACGGCGCACACAGTGCCGTACAGCGAGGTCCCCTCCAAAGTGAGCGGGCTGCTGAGGTAGGCACCGATCTGCCACTGCTGGACCAGCGCCAGATCGCGGTAGGCCGGCACGGTCTGCACGTCCAGGGCGACCCGTGGGGCGTGGCCGAGCAGGACCTGCCGGCACAGCGTCAGCGACCACGGGAACTGCTCCCCGGCTGTGGCCGGGAACTGCTCGGGGCCGGTGGCGATGATCTGGCAGGTCTGCCCGGTCACCCGAGTCACTGCCCAGAACCGGAACCCGATCGCGCCGTGCAGATGCTTCAGCACCGCCGCGGACGCCACCGCCGCGTCCGGGTAGGCGGCGTGCGCAGCCAAGTCCACGCCAAGATCGGCGGGCGGTGCAGGAACGGACATGCTCCGGTCCAACCGGACCGGCAAGCCGTTATGCCCCAAAGGTGTGGTGAATGACGGTGCGCACCATCCTGCGCACGCACCGTCAGTACTGCCGCGAATTGGCCCCGCCGCTTAGTAGCGCTGCTCACCCTCCTGCTGCTGGGCGTCCAGGTGCTGCTGGTACCCACCGCCCTGCAACTGCGGCGGGTCCACCCCGATTCGGTTCAACAACCCAGCGTGTTGCTGCGGCTCGACCTGATTCATCCCTTGCAGCTGCTGGACAGCGGGGCTGTAGGAATCATCAGCCGTGCAGGTCACGGGGTCGTCCTCCGGGACTGCAAGCATGATCATGGCGGATCCGGAACGCAGGACCGTGGGATGACCCTTAGTGATGCCGGCTCAGGCCCGATGACGGCACTGTCTGGCGTCGTGCCCGCACAGGGTAACGGGGAGCGCCCGACGACCCCTCGGCCGGACACAACAACCGGCCTGCGCCCACGCTGATCAGCCGATCAGGCGTGCTGCGCCTGTGTCGGACGCAGACTTTGGCAGGTCGTACTTGGCGAGAATCACCACAATCTGACCCTGAGCCTTAAGCTCGGCGATGTCCGCATTGATCGCGCCCAGCAACGAGGTGTTGGACTTGGTGACCGGGAAGCCCGTCTGGGGTGCATTGAGAGTGACAGCAACCGCCGGGTCTGCTTCGGCTGCTACGACCTTGAAGGGTGTCCCCTTGCTGCTGTAGGCAGCCGGCCCCAAGCCGTCGATACCAACGTCTAGACGACCGACCTTCAAGTCGGCGTACATCTGCACGTTGGAGCTGTAGAGCTTCAGCTTACCGTTCAGTTGCTTCTTCAAGTCGTCAACCCACAGGTAACCTGTCACGGTCCCCACCGACTGGCCCTTCAACTGCGCGACTTGAGTTAGGCCTGCCTTCGACACAAGCGCCATTTGGTCGATATAGATCGGGTCGCTCATGTTGACGATCTGCACCCGAGCGTTGGTGCGGTTCCAGTCGCCCATTGCGACATCGGCGCGCCCGCTCTGAACCGTGGGAATCACTGCGGCTGCTGCCACCGGCATGGGGACAATCTTCAAGCATTCCTTCTTTGCAATGGCAGCCAGTATGTCTCCGTCGACCCCGCTGATTCCATCGTTACCGACGTGGCCGAACGGAGGAAGCTCCTCCCCGGTCACGGTCAGGCTGCCCTTCTTGATCGTGGTGACCTGGTGCGCCGGTTTGCAGTCGGACGCTGGCGCTCCGGACGATCCAGCGGCTACTCCGCTGCCCGAGTTCGTGCCGGAGCAGGCGGCTAGAAGTACAAGGGAGATGAGGACGGTCGTCGTTGACGCGGTCTTTCCATGGATCACGGCTACTCCTATTTGGGCGGGGCGGTATCGAACGGGGCGGTGCTCGTTACAGGTGACGGCTGAGTCGTTTGCCGACCAAGACGCTGAGGAAGCTTGCCGGTATGGTTATGGCGGCGTAGAGCAGCCCGGCCAAGAGGAGAACGCTGAGGTACCGGAAGGTTGCGGAGCCGATGGAGTACGCCTGACTCAGGATCTCGGGCACGGCGATGGTGAATGCAAGCGCAGTCGCCTGGAAGAGAAGTACAGCGAAGCCCATCAGCGCAGGTATGGCGATGCGCACGCCTTGCGGCACAAGGATGTACCGGAGCGTGTCAAGACGCGACAGGCCCAGTGCTTGCGCTGCTTCGACTTCTCCCTGTGGCACTGCCTGGAGGCCTCCGCGGAGGATCTCGCTGGTGTATGCCGCCGCTGTCACGGCCAGTGCCAGCGCCGCAGACAGGAAGGACGTGACGGTCAAGTTGGCGGAGGGCAGCCCGAAGTACACGAGCTGCAGAACCACGAGCGCCGGGGCACCGCGCCCTAGTTCCACCACGGTGATCACCACCGCGCGGACGGACTGGCTGCGGGCGCTTGCCAGCACGGCCAATGTGAGGCCGATCGGGCAGCCGACGGCGAGGGCGAGAGCGGCAAGGCGAACGCTGACGGCGAGCCCGCGCAACAGCGGAGGCAGGTAGCCCCCCCACTCGGCGAACAGACTCATCGCGCGACCCGCCGGCGGAGCCGTCCTTCTACTCGGCGCGCTGCCCAGGCGAAGGGAATAGTGAGGACGATGTAGACGGCCGCCGCGAGCAGGTAGGGCCGGCTGGTGTCGGCCAACCGCGTCGACTGCGAGTTGGCGTAGAACATGACGTCGCTGACGCCGATCGTGTACGCGACGCTGGAGTCCTTCAGCAGTCCCACGGCGTACGTCGCCATGGCAGGGATGGACACGCGCAGCACCTGCGGCCCGACAACGGTTCTCATTCTCGAGGTGGGTGTGAGGCCGAGTGCGGCTGCGGCTTCCCATTGTCCGCGGTGGATCGCCGAGAAGCCACCTCGGTAGATCTCGGCCATGTAGGCGCTCGAGATTGCACCTAAGCCGATAACTGCTGCCGTGAAGGGTCCCAGACCAGGAACGGACTCACCCACGCCAAAGAAGATGATGAAGAGCCAGACGATTGGCGGGATGCCGCGCAGAAGCTCTATGACAGCCATCGCCGGGACGCGGGCGATAGCAGAACCTGAGCGGCGCGCTAGCACTAAGGGCACTCCGCCGGCGGACCCCACGGCCAAGGCTGCGCCCGAGAGCAGGAGGGTGTTGGGTACACCACTCAAGATTGTCGTCAGTAGAGTCACTAGCGTTCCAAGACCGCGCGGAGGAAGGACCGCGTTCGCGGCTCCCGCGGGTCAGTAAAGATCTCCTCGGGCGGGCCCTCCTCGAGGATCCGACCGTCGCACATCACGACTAAGTGATCCGAGACGTCGCGAGCGAACTGCATCTCGTGTGTAACGACGATCATCGTCATGCCAGCCGTCGCGAGCTCCTTCATCACCGCCAGGACCTCTAGGACCCCGTGTCGGTAACCGGTGATGGCCTGGGGTTGCGGGAGAATGTGGCATGTCAAAGCAGCGGGACGCTGAAGATTCTGTGCTGATGGACGTCGAGGCTGATGCTGCAGGCGTGCGGCGGCCGAAACGGTCGGTGAATAAGACGTTCCGCAGGTACGACCAGGACCAGCCGATGCTGTTGGCGCCTGACATTCGGGACTGGGTGGGTCCAGGTCATCCGGCCCGCTGGGTCAATGACCTGGTCGAGGACGGGCTGGACCTGGGCCCGATCTACGACGACTACACCGATGTGCGGGGTGGGCCGCCGTATGACCCGCGGCTGATGGTGAAGGTGTTGATCTACGGCTACTCGCATGGGATCACCTCCTCGCGGGCGTTGGAGCGGCGCTGCCATGACGACGTCGCGTTCGGGTTCTTGACTGCGCAGCAGGCCCCGGACTTTGTGGCGATCAGCCGGTTCCGGACTCGGCACGCCGAGGCGTTCAAGGAGTTGTTCACGCAGTCGCTGGCGTTGTGCGCCCAGGCCGGGCTGGTGTCACTGGGTCGGGTCGCGTTGGACGGCTCGAAGATCCGGGCCTCAGCGAGTCGGCACCGGGCGATGAGTTACGACCGGATGGTGCGGGCCGAGGGCGAACTCGCCGCGGAGGTCGAGGCGCTGCTCGCCGACGCCGAACGTCTGGACGCGGCCGAGGACGCCGCCTACGGCGTTGATCGGCGCGGTGATGAGCTCCCCGCCGAGCTGGCTCGCCGCGAAGGGCGCCTCGCCGCGATCAGGCAGGCGAAGGCCGCGCTGGAGGCCGAGCACCGCGCGAAGGCCCGCGCGCAGGTCGAGCAGGCCACCGCCGCTGGCGAGGTCGCGGAGGCTGCCGCGGTGGTGCCGGCGAAGGCGCAACGGTCATTCACTGACCCGGACGCCCGGATGATGAAGACCTCCGACGGGTCGTTCCACTACTGCTACAACGCTCAGCACCTCGTCGATGAGCGCAGCCAAGTGATCCTTGGCTGGGCGCTGCGGCCCGCCGGCGCGGACTGCCCCGCGCTACCCGACATGCTGACCCGGCTGAAGACGTCGCTGGCAGCGGCCGGGATCGGCGGGCTACCCAAGACGTTGTTGGCCGACGCCGGGTACTTCTCGGCCGACAACGTCACCGCGGTCACCGAGGCCGGGATGGATCCGCTGCTCGCGACTGGCCGGCTCAAGCACGGTGAGCAACCACCACCGGCGCCACGGGGCCGGATCCCGAACAACGCGACCCCCAAGCAGCGGATGACCCGCAAACTGCGGACCCTGAAGGGCAAGGCCGATTACGCCCGGCGCAAGGCGATCGTGGAACCGGTCTTCGGGCAGATGAAAGTCGCGCAGGACGCCGGACATTTCCGGCTACGAGGCACCGACAAGACCCACGGTGAATGGGCTCTGCACACCTTCTGCCACAACCTCCGCAAGCTCCAGAACTCCGGATGGACCCCGCAGATGGTGATCTGAAGGGGTCGGGCAGGGCCCCGAGGGACCAGCCGCCTCACAGGGCGCCGAACCCACCCGACAGATCCCCGGTCCAGGCCCGCCCATGAGCACCACCACAGGCCCAGAGACCGCCGCAGGCCAACACCTGCCCGGCCGGACGCCCTCAACCGTTACCGACGCGGGGTCCTAGGTGCCGTCCTGCGCTTGGTGGCCGCTGTCGAGCGAGGCCTCGCCAACCGGCCGCCGCTCGACACGGCACTCACAGCACGTCAGCGCCGTGTCGCTCGCACCGACGCGCTTAACGCGACGGGCAACCTCGTGGCCGTCATCCTGGTGCTGCTACTCATCGCGGGCGTGACCCTCCGTTGAGGGGACTCAAGGATTGGTAGGGGACCTGTCCGTGCACCGCACAGCCGGGCGCCGACGCACGTCCCGCAACCGGATCCCAGCCGATCGGTCGTCCCGCTGCCCTTCCGCTTGCGGGACGACTCCGGCATCGCTCAGGGCAGGGCGGCGTACCGCGCGGCGATGGCGCTCTCGACGTGGGTAGGGAAGTTGGTGAAGGGCGTCGCGGCGACTTTCTGTCGTGCGCCTCGTCCGGTGCGGGTCCAGGTGCCCACGACGCGGCCGGCGCTGACGATGGTGGGCCGGAAGAAGCCGTTGCCGCCCGGAACGATCCGGTCGGCGTATGCGGGGTCGAGCTGGGCACTGCGGTCGCGGTAGCCGAGCAGGAACTCGTCGAAGCCGGGCAGTAGTAGTACGCCCGCGGCGTGTGTTCGTGCGGCGGCCAGGCGCTCGGGGGTTTGCGGGTCGAGCAGGTGCTCTGTGCCGTCGATGTCCAGCGAGGCGAGTGAGGGTCGAGCCAGGGTGACCGCGGTACGAGTGTCGCCAGCGGTCAGCCCGCTCCAGCCGGCGAGGTCGGCGCCCGTGGCCGGGCCGTGGCTGCGGAAGTAGCGCACGGCCAGCTCGCAGAGCGCCTCGTCGCGCTCGAGGTCCCGGGGCTGCGGGACCCACTCGTCGAGCAGGACGACCAGCTGCTCACCGGCGGCGGTGGGGCCGAAGACAAGAGTGCCGGTCATGGCGAGGTAGCGCAGGACGTGGACTCCGCGTTGCCCGCCCGGGTCAAGCCCGGCCTTGTCCCAGCTGGCCAGAAGGTCCGCCCGCCGCAGCTGTCGGCCGCCGGACAGCGCGTTGATAGACAGCTCGCGGGCCCGCTCCAGCTGCGACTCGTCCAGGCCGAGCCCCGTGCGGCGGGCGACGGACCCCTTGATCACCCGGGGCGCGAGCAGGCGCAGCATCCAGGACAGGTCCTGAGCCGCGGTCAGGTGCAGCGTGCCGCGCATGGGCCAGGACCGGACGATGTCGCCACTGCCAAGCGCGACCACCACCTCGGCGCGCAGCCGTCGATGGGTGCGCAGCCCGACCGAGGTGAGGGCGCCAGTGTAGTCCTGTGCCTGCATCGCGGTCAGCCACTGCACCGCCTCGGCCGGCGTTGGTGCTCTGGGCCCAGCGAGCCGCTGCGCGACCAGACGCGCCTGCGCGACGTCGTCTCGGGCAAGCTCGGGCACGTCGCTACCGATCCCTGCGCCCGATGCCGGTGAGCAGCCAGCTCAGGCTGACCCGGAAGTTGTCCCGGCTCTCCGCCTGGGAGATGGGCCGGTCGGTCGCCACCGGTTCGACCGTGCTGCGGACCGCGGGGGTGCCGGTGGCGAAGGCGGCCGAGCCGATGGTGTGCACGATCAGGACCCGGCGGGCCATCGGCACCACCTGCGGGTTGACGCCGGCGCGCGCCAGCAGGCCGTCGGTGATCTCGCCGAGCCGCACGGCGTGCGGGCCGCGTGCGCCCTGCCGGGCCAGGTACAGCGGCACCAGGTCCGGTGCGGCGGTGAGCACGTCGTACGTGGAGGCCATCAGCGCGTGCAGCCCGGCAAGTGGGTCGGCGACGTCGGCGGCGGGCGCCGCCACGCCGGCCAGTAGTTCGTCCAGGAGCTCGTCCAGGAGCGCGGTCCGGCTGGCCACGTGGCTGTAGAGGGTGTTCGGCGCGACGGGCAGCTGGCGGGCCAACGCCCGGATCGTGACCGCTTCACCGCCATGCTGCGCAAGCAGCTCCCGGGCCGCGGCCAGCACCGCGCTGTGGTCCAGCCCGGCCCGTTGCCCCGGTCGGCGCGTCGTCGAGGTCATAGCACGTACTGTACGGCGTTCAGCTATGTTGTACGTCGTCCAGTTCGCATGTGAGGGGAAGCTGTGTCCGCAACCTCGAGTCCGGTGTCCGGCATCGCTGCCGGAGTCCCGTTCCTGGCCCTGCCGCCGACCGGCGGCACGCGCCCCGGCGCTTCGGTCGTGGTGGCGTGGCACCTGATGGACCCGCCGCGCACCGAGGCGGCGTTCGCCGCGGCGCTGCCGCTGGCCGGGTTGGACGCCTGGCGGATCTACCTCGGCCTGCCGATGTGCGGCGCCCGGCTGCCTGCCGGCGGGCAGGACGAGCTGATGCGACTGGGCTATGCGGACGCGGTGCTGAACCTGCAGGGCCCGATTGCCGCAAAGGGCGCTGAGGAGTTCCCCGCCGCTTTCACCGAGCTGCGCGACAAGCTCGACCTGGGAGCCGCGCCGCTGGGCCTGCTGGGCGGGTCGATGGGCTCCGCCGTCGCGCAGCTCGTCCTGACCGAGACCGGGCCCGACGCCGGCGTCCCTGCCCGCGCGGCGGTGCTGGTCAGTCCGATTGTGCAGCTGCGCCCTGCCGTCGACGCCACCGGCCGCCGATTCGGCGTCACCTACCCGTGGGGACCGGCGTCGCTGGCGGTTGCCGGCCGGCTGGACTTCGTCGCCCGCGCCGACGAGCTGCTGGCGGCCGGACAGCCGGCGGTCCAGCTCATCGTCGGGGCGGACGACGACCGGGAGGGCTTCCTCGAGCCGGCGCAGCTACTGAAGGCCGCGCTCGCGGGCCGCTACGACGACCCCGCCCGAGTTGACCTGGTCGTGGTCCCCGACATGGCGCACGCGCTGACCGACGAGCCGGGCGTCACGCCGGCGCCGCAGACCCCGCACGCCGCGACTGTGGACCGGCACGCCGTCGCCTGGCTGCGCCGGCACCTGACCTGCCAGCCGGTCACCTCAACGCCGGAAGAGGCGACGTCGTGACGGTCGCGCTGATACACGGCAACTCCGAGACCGCCGGCATCTGGGAGCCGCTGGTTGACACACTCGGCACCCGGGACGTCGTTCGGCTGTCTCCACCGGGCCTCGGCGCCCCCGTCCCACCGGGATGGCGGGCGACCCTAACGGCGTACCGGGACTGGCTCGCCGCCGAGCTCCAAGCCCTGGGCCAGCCCGTCGACCTGGTCGGGCACGACTGGGGAGGCGCGCACGTCGTTGGCGTCGCCATGAGCCGCCTCGAGCTGCTGCGCAGCTGGTGCACCGACAGCATCGGCTGGTTCGAGCCCGGCTAACGCCTGGCACTCCCTCGTCGGCATTGGCAGACCCCGGGCGTCGGCGAGATGGCCGTGGCCGCGATGACGACCGGAGGGGTGCAGGACCGGGCTGGCTACCTGACCTCGATCGGCGTGCCGGGCACGTCGCGGAGGTCTTGGCCCGCGGAAGTGACCAGGTGTCGGGGTAGTGCGTGCTGGAGTTTTACCGCAGCGCCGCGCAGCCGACCATGACACGGCTGGGCCAGCACCTGCCAGCCGCCAGCCGCCGGCCCGGCCTGGTGCTGTGCTTGCCACCCTGGCCATCGGCACTGGCACCGACGACATGCGCCGCGCAGCCGCCGCCCGCGCTGGCGCGCACCTCGAGGTCCTCGCCGGCCTCGGGCATCGTGGATGATCCAAGCCCCCCAACAAGCTGCCAGCCTGCTGCAGCGGTTCTGGATCGTGGTCGGGGAGCCGGTCGCCGAGCAGGAGCCGTCCCGGTAAGCCCATCCCTGAACGGAACGTCTCCGGCTTGCTGGAGTGGGCTGGGGCTACCGGGAGGACACGCCCAGCTTGATGCCGAAACTCATGAGAGCTGTGCCGGTCGCTCCGTCGACGGCCCGCTGCGCGGCCGGGCGGTGCAGAGCTCGCCTCATCGTGGAGGCCGCCAGGATCAGCGCGGTGAACCACACCAGTCCGAGCACGTCGTGCACGAGCGCCAGCAGCAGGCCCATGCCCAGGGGCGGGACCCCCGGCGGGAGGAACTGCGGCAGCACGGCGACGTAAAACGCGCCGATCTTGGGGTTGAGCAGGTTGGTCAGGAAGCCTCGGCGCCAACCGTGCCAGAGCCCCACCCCCGACTGCGTCGCTGTGGGCGGGACCGAGGACGCCTGCTCTGCGTTGTGAGAGCCGGCGACGGCAGAGCGCAGCAGGCGCGCCCCGAGCCAGACCATGTACACGGCGCCGACCAGGCGCAGGCCGGTGTACGCGAGGGCGGATGCCGTCAGGAGGGCCGACACGCCTGCGGCTGCGCCGGCGCCCCAGACCAGCGCGCCGGAGTTGACGCCGAATGCGGTGGCGAAGGCGTAGGCGCGGCCGTGGGTGAGGGCAGCGCGCAACACGAGCGCGGTGTCGAGCCCAGGCACGACGGTGAGGAGCCCGGCGACGACGGCGAACCCGATCACGGCCGACGCGATGGTCATGACGCCAGAGTGCCAGGTTCGCCCCGTGGCTCAACGCGAGGAGGCCGAGCTCGCCCAACTCCAACCGCTCGCCCACCGTCCCGGCATCCCCTGTTGGGCCGCCGACCGTGCGCGACCGGCTGGAGAACGCCAGCTACAGCGAATCAACACGCTGACCGCGGAGTTCCTGACTGCGGCAGCTGGCCTCGCGTGAGCGGTGATCGGGTGGTGTTGTTCTCAAGCGGCGACGACCAGGTCGCCAACGAGCTGGTGGAGGTTCTTGCTCATGAGGTCCCAGTGTGCGCCGGTCGATGTGGTGGCTGCGCGCACAACGCCGCGCAGGAAACCGGGGGCTTACATTACGGCGGGGAGTTCCATTCCGGCGGTGTCGCTGCGCTCGCCCACCCGCGAGGCAGCGGCGGCGCTGCCAGACCCGGCGTATTCGCACCCCGCGAGGGTGCTGCGAGGGTAACCGCCGGGCAAAGAGAGCAGGCGAGAGGAGTACGCAGTGGCACTGTTCCTGGTCAGCGCACCGAGCAACCTCGGGCTGCGGCCGCCGGAACCTACCGCCGTGCCGGGCACGGCACGGGCACCGGAAGCGCTACGGGATGCGGGGCTGTACACGTGGCTCTCCCCGTCGGTCGAGGTCGTCGACCTAGGAGTCGTGCTGCCCGGCCGCTATCGCGACGACGCCGCGCCGGGTCGACTCCGCAACGAGCCGCAGATCATCGACCACGCCAAACGCCTCGCCGACCGCCTCGATCAGGCGAGGGGCGGCCGGTTGCTCGTGCTGGGTGGTGACTGCAGCATCCTCGTCGGGGCCGGGCTGCACCTACGCCGGCGTGGCCGCTACGGCCTGCTTCACGTCGACGGACACACCGACTACCGCCACCCCGGCAACTCGCCCAACTGCGCCGCCCTCGCCGGCGAGGACCTGGCAGCTGCCGTGGGCAAGCACTGGCCGTCAGTGGCCGACATCGAGTCGGCCGTACCCTACTTCGACCCCGCCGATGTCGCGCACATCGGCTGCCGGACCGATGACGAGCACCTCGACGAGGCAGGCAGCGATCTCGGCGCCGTGGTCACCGCTGCGGAATGGATCGCCGACCCCGACGCGGCCGCGTCATGTATCGACGCCGTGCTCGGTCGTCCGGTCCTCGACGGCTATTGGCTGCACCTGGACGTCGACGTGCTCGATCCACAGTGGATGCCGGCCGTAGACTCGCCCGACCCGGGTGGGCTGACGTTCGGACAGTTGCAGGGACTGCTTCGGCGCTACACGCTGGCGGCAGCCGGCGTTCAGGTGTGCGTGTTTGATCCCGACCTCGACCCCGGCGGCCGGTTGGCGCGGCGGCTCGCGGACCTGCTCGTTTCGGTGGTATCTGCCGTGCTGTGACCACTCGCAGCGACACCGACCGCAACACCGGCGGTTGCGCGGCGTCCTTGCGCATCAAGTGGAGGCGACCGTTTTCGAGCGATGCCAGTGCGGACGATTCGGCCGATGCGCTCGGTCCGCTAGCGGGTCGCTTAAATACCCCACGTACAACAAGGTGACATCGTTGTCACTGCACTCTTTGGGGTCGTTGTGTGCGGATTGTGCCCTTCTCTCGAAGACAATCACGCGCCCCCGCCGGCTGCAGTGTCAGCCGTGTACTGACCACACCCCGCCCCGCGAACCACCGTGCACGGCCCGGATCATCGGCTCCGGCATCCTGATCCAAGCAGGTGGTGCGTTGACCCCCTGAGCGCGCGACCTGCGTCGCCCAATGCGGCCGGGGTGTCACAGGTTGAGGGCTTGGACGAGCAAGTAGGTCTGCTGCGGGTTGAACACCGCGGTCCCGGCGAGGGCGGCGGAGACGGTAGAACTTCCTGCTCTCATCCAGGCGGGCTACCCGGGCGGGCGCCCACCCCGGTCGCTGCCACCGCGTTGACCGCAGTCGCTGTCCTGTCCCGGCGGCGGGCTCCCAGGCGTCGTACCGGCCCTTCGCGGCCGTCGCGACCAGGAGCAAGACCACCATCCGGTGCACGACTCCGCCGGTCCTTGACGCCACCGTCAAGAGCATCGCGGCCGCGACCGCGTCCTACAGCAGTGACCTGCCAGGCTGCTCATGCCTTCGGTCGGGCGACGCCGTCGCGGTCGCGGTCGCCCAGGTGCCGGTAGATCGTGGGTCGGGAGACCCTGAAGGTGTCGGCGATCTCCTGCACGGTGTGCTGTCCGGTCGTCGTACGTCGCCCGCGCCGGTTTGGCACGGTTCGGGGTCATCTTGAACTGGGGGCCCCTGACGGCCGCGAGCCCGGGCGGCGGCCAGCCCGTCGTGGGTGCGCTCGACGATCCGGTCGTGCTCGAACTCGGCGATCGCCGCGAGCATGTGAAAGAACAACCGGCCGCCGGAGTGGTCGTGTCGATCCCCTGCGACAGGGCGCGCAGCCCGACCTCGCGCGTCTGCAGGTCGTCTGCCAGGGCCTTGAGGTTGCGTACCGACCGACCCAGCCGGTCCAGCTTGGTGATGACCAGGGTGTCACCGGGGCGCAGGTAGTCCAGCGCCTGCTCGAGCGCCGGTCGCTTCGCCAAGGTGCCAGGGGCTTGGTCGACGAAGACCTTGTTGCAGCCGGCGGCGCTCAGCGCGTCGGTCTGGGCCTGCGGATGCTGGTCGCCGGTGGAGACCCGGGCGTACCCCACGAGTGCCATCCGCCGCTCGTATCGCGAACGGACCTGGTGTTCCGTAGTTCGCGGACATGGGTCGTGCGACAGGTGCGCCTGCTTGAGTCGGGGTCGACCGAGGAGTGTCTCGTGGACGATCGTTGACGCGAGAGGCCAGGGGCAAGCTCGTGCCGCCAGCTGCCTCGCGTCGGTCACACCCACGCGCCGGGACAGCCGTGGTCTTGGTCCAACGCGGTGGCCCCCGTCACCCCTTCGGCGCTCGGCCCCCACGTCCGGTCGGGGCCGGCGCCCTCAGGCCCGGCCTCGGGCCATGGCGATGAGGCGGTCCAGCACCTGCACCCCGTCGGCGCGCAGCCCGTTGTGCAGGTGCTCGTTGGTCAGCCACGCCCGCGCCCCGCGCACCGCTCGGGCGGTCTCCATCGAGAACGTCGCGTCCACGTAGGGGTCGTCGGCGTAGACCGCTGCGGCCACCGGCACGTCGTTGTCGGCCAGAACCGCCGGGTCATAAAGGCGCGGCCACGGGTGGTCGGCCAGCAGCCGCCCAGCCCGCGCAAGCGGCGCGAGGCCGTCGACGTCGTCGAGCACCCAGGGGTGCAGGTGCTCGCCGAAGAGCAGCGAGGGGTCCTCGTCGAAGTCCGCCGGGCGGGTTCGGTCGGCCGACCACCCCGTGGTCGCGCCATCGGCGTAGCTGGACTCGTGCAGCACGGCGTAAAGGGGGTTGCGGGCGAAGCCCATGAGGTCGGCGGCACCCCAGCGGAAGGCCGGTGAGCCCTCGGGGAGCTCCAGCAGGACGTGCAGGTGCTCGGAGCCGTCGCTCATTCCCAGGCGGTGGCCGGCGTAGCGCAGCATCCGGGCGGTGAGCGCGCCTCCGGGCGTGGGCAGCGGCTCGGCCTCCAGGCGGGCGTGCAGGGCTAGGAAGCGCTCGCGGTCCCCGGGCCAGCGTGCCCAGTGGCGCTCGACCTGCTCGCGCTGGCGCGCCCACGTCGCGGCGTAGACCTCGTCCGGGTGGCGCGCGACCGGGGGCAGCCCGCCGGTGAGGTAGGCCGCGTGCAGCGAGTCAGGAGCGATGGACAAGTAATGCAGCGCGCAGAACCCCCCGAACGACTGGCCCAGGACGCTCCAGCAATCCACCCCCAGCGCCTCGCGCAGCAGCTCGGCGTCGGCCACGATCGCGTCGGCGCGGAAGTGCGTCAGGTACGTAGCCTGCTCCTCGGCAGTCATGCCCGGCAGGTCTCCCACGGGAGCGGAGCGCCCGGTGCCGCGCTGGTCGAGCATCAGCACCCGGTGGTCGACTAGGGCGCGCCCCAGCCACCCCGGCGAGGTGGGAGCGCCGGTGGGTCGGGGCGCCTCGGAGCCGGGACCGCCCTGCAGGAACACCAGGAACGGGCGCTCGCGGCCCTCGGGGCTGGCGACCTCCCGCGCGAAGACGGTGATGGTCTCCCCGCCGGCATTTTGGTGATCTAGCGGCACGACGAGTTCGTGTTCAACAAGGACCAGGCCGGGGGTGGTGAGCGTGGTGGACGTGAGCGTGGTGGACGTGAGCGTGGTGGACGAGGCAGGTGCTGGCACGGCCATGAGCTTGCCAGAGGGGGGCCGGGCAGGGCCAGGAGGAGCGGACGACGCCAGCCAGCATCGACGCGGGGGCAGCCCGAACAGGTGCGGCCGTGGGCAGAGTCCAGGCCGTCCGCGTTGCGATCGGCTACCAGACAAGAGCACCTTCTCTGGGCAGCCGGTGGACCGGCCACATAGCGCTGCGAGAACCGCGCCCACTCACCAGTGCAAGTCACACGGCGGCGCTGGGCGGGGGAGCGGCGTGTTCCCGTAGGAGGTTCCGCATGTGGCACACGCGGGCGCGGCGATCTCAATGATGGTCCCTGGCGATAAGCGCGACCGTTCACGCCGGGCTGGTGGGGTGCGGGCTCGCGTGGGCGAGCAGCTCGGGTAGGCGGGCGGCGGTGTCGGGGTTGGCGGGCATGAAGGTGAGCAGGTGCTGGTCGGGGTTCTCCAGGGCGGCGAGCTTGACGTAGTCCAGCGTGAGCGGGCCGAGGGCGGGGTGGTGGAAGTGTTTGCGGGCGGGAGCGAACCCGCGAATGGGGTGGGCGGCCCACATGCGGGCGAAGTCCGGACTGGCCTGCTGCAGCCCGTCGATGAGTGCATGGACCCGTGGGTGGTCGGTGCGGGCGCCGTTCGCGGCCCGGAACTGTCCGATCAGCTGCTGAGCCTCACCGGTCCAGTCGGCGAGCAACGTACGCATGGCTGGGCGGGTGAACAGCAGCCAGATGCCGTTGCGCTCGGCCTCGTCGAGATGGTCGAGCCCACCGACGAGCGCGTCGTAGGCCCGGTTGTAGGTCAACAGGTCCCAGTACTGGTCCATGACGTAGGCCGGGTTCGGGCCCAGCGTGGTCACCAGCGCGCGCAGCACCGCTCCGACCACTGGGCGACCCGGCGAGGACTCGGGCGGCAACGGCTGATCGGCCAGGCTGAACAGATGCCGCCGCTCAGCGGCGGTCAACAGCAGCGACCGGGCCAGGGCGTCGACGACTTGGCGGCTGACGGTGATGTCGCGCTGCTGCTCCAGCCACGTGTACCAGGTCACGCTCACCCCGGACAGCTGAGCGAGCTCTTCGCGGCGTAACCCAGGGGTGCGGCGCCGCGGCCCGGCGCTAAGCCCCACCTGCAGCGGGCTGACCGCCTCCCGCCGCGAACGCAGAAAAACGGCGAGTTCCTGCCGACGGGCCATGTGTGACATCGAACCCTTTCCCGCACCACCGTGTCGTGCTGGTGCGTGGTGGCGTTCATACCAGCATAAGTAGCCCTCTGTACCAGGCAGCGCGCTGACCTCAATGTGGACCTACGACCCACCCCGGCCACACCGCAACAGAGGACGGTTCCATGGCGCACGACGCCGAGCCCACTGCGCCCACTGAACCCACTGCGCCCGCAAGACCCGCGGGCGGCTCGCTGCGGCCGGTGGCGGTGCTGGCGGCGGGAAGCTTCGCGATGGGCACCGACAGCTTCGTGCTGGCCGGGATCCTGCCCAACATCGCCGGCGGCCTGCACGTGAGCACGGCCGCCGCCGGCCAGACGATCACCGTGTTCGCCCTCACCTACGCACTCGCCGCGCCGCTGCTCGCCGGGATCACCGGTTTGCTGCCGCGCAAGCCGCTGATGCTCGCCGCGCTGGGCATGTTTGTGCTGGCCAACCTCGCCTCGGCCGCCGCACCCAGCCTCGGACTGCTGCTCGCGGCCCGGGTCGCGGCCGGTCTGGGCGCCGCCCTGTACACGCCGAACGCGTCGGCCGCCGCGACGGCCCTGGTCGAGCCGGCCCGCCGCGGCCGCGCCCTGGCGATGGTGCTGGGCGGGCTCACCGTCGGCACCGTGCTCGGCGTTCCTGTCGGGACTGCCATCGGCCAGCGGATCTCCTGGCAAGCGAGCCTGGTGTTCGTGGCTGTCGTGGGCCTGGTCGCTCTGCTCGGCATCCTGGCCACCTTGCCCTCGTTGGCCCTGCCGCCCGCGGTGCCGCTACGGGCAAGGTTCGCGCTGCTGGGCAATCGCCGGGTGCTGGCCATCGTCGCGGTGATGCTGCTCGCCAGCGCCGCCAGCATCAGCGTCTACACCTATGTTGCCGTCGTGCTGGCCTGCACTGCGCACATCACCGGCACCACCCTGGCCGCGGTCCTGCTCGTCTGGGGTGCCGGTGGCGCCGTCGGCGCCTTCGGCAGCGGCGCCCTCACCGACCGCTACGGACCCGGACGCACCCTGCTGCTGGCCATCACCACGCTGACCGTCACCCTGGCCGCGGTGACCGTCGCCACCTCCGTGCCCGTCGTGTTCGTCGTGATGGCTGTCAACGGTGCCGCGGCCTGGGCCGTCGCGACCCCGAACAACCACCGGCTCACCGCGTTGGCCCCCGCGCTGCCCGGTGTCGTGATCTCCCTCAACTCCTCCGGCATCTACCTGGGCCAAGCACTGGGAGCCGCCGCCGGCGGCCTGCTGCTCGGCCACCAGCTCACCCCCGACCTCCTGCCGCTGGTCGGTGCCGCGCTCGGCGTGGTGGCCCTCACCGCCCACCTCCTCACCCTGCGCAGAAACCCTCGCCCGGTTGAACAAACGCTCGGGTAGGAGAATCCTCTGATCAGCAAAGACCGACCCGCCTCTCCAGATCACGGTGTCCGAGAAAACGGGCTCATGCCCCGGCGTATCACCGCACTGTGGCGATCACACCGTGGCGCGCCGCTTGCCTGGGTAAACGGTCCCGGTTCCGGTCGCCTGATCGTTGACCGCGGTAGTGCACGCCGTGACGCTGATGGCATGCCGGTACCCGCTCGGCCGTCGCCGCGACTGGCCGCTCGACTCCTTACCGTCGCTGGTCGTCTCTGCGACCGGGGCTGGGAACCCTCCCTCCGATGACTGACTGGGCGACGATCTCGTCGCTGGCGACCGCCGGCGGCACCCTGGTGTTGGCGATCGCGACATTCGCCTCGGTGCGCTCGGGTAATCGTGCCGCCCGTACCGCCGAGCGATCCCTGTTAGCCGGGCTGCGGCCGCTGCTGGTCTCCTCGCGCGTGCAGGACCTCGAGCAGAAGGTCACCTTCGTCGACCAGCACTGGGTCCACACGCCCGGTGGCGGTGCGACCGCGGAGAGCACCGACGAAGCGATCTATCTGTCCATGTCCTTGCGCAACATCGGCGACGGCATCGCCGTCCTGCACGGCTGGGTGATCCATCCCGAACAGATGGCCGGCGACCGCCCGCATCCCCCGGTTTCTGAGTTTCGCCGGCTGACCCGCGACATCTACGTGCCTGCCGGTGACGTCGGCTTCTGGCAGGGCGCCCTGCGCGACCCGCTGGAGGAACAGTTCACTGCCGTTCGCAAGGCCATCAAAGACCGCACCCTGCTGACGGTCGACCTGCTCTACGGTGACTACGAGGGCGGCCAACGCGTGATCAGCCGGTTCAGCCTGCTACCCCGCCAGGACGGCGCCCGGCTCGCGGCGCCGTCCCGACACTGGAACGTCGACCGCGGCGACCCCCGCTAAGCCGACCGCTGTCCCGTGGGCCGATCGTTATCCGGACGCCTGGCGGTCCTTGGTGAGGTGGACGAGTCGGTAGCCGGCCGATGTGAGCTGTCGGCGGCTCTCCCGGTATCCGAGCCGGGCGTACAGGCGCAGGTTGCCGGCGCTGTGCTCGCCCGTAAACAGCCGCAGCACCGCCACGGTGGCGGGCAGCTGCTCCTCGACGGCTCCCAGCAGGCGGGTGCCGAGGCGCTGCCCTTGGTAGTCCGGAACAACCGTGAGTCGACCGATCTCCGCCACCCGCGAGTCGTGCGTCGTGACGCGGGCCCGGACCGCGGCGACGAGCCGGCCGCTGGGGTTGCGCCAACCCAGCGCGAGGACCTCCGGGTCGGCGAGCTCGGCGGCCACTTCGGCAAAGGACTGCCGCAGCGGCGGGAGGTTCAGGTCGGCGTGGGCTTGGGCCTCCGTGACGTACGCTGCGCGCTGCAAAGTCAGCACCTCGCCGGCGTCCTCAGCGCCGAGCCTGACCAACGACTCCACAGCAGCAGCATGCCAGCCATGATCGCCAGACGGACGAAGACCGACGACCACGACCTGGGGCGAGCTGCTAGATATTGGGCTGGTCGTGGGCGAGCCGTTCCTGGACCCTGCCGTCGACGAGTTGCACGGCCCGGTCGGCCTGTTCGGCCACGCTCTGGTCGTGGGTGACGAGCAGGATCGTGGTCCCGCGTTCGGACCGTAGTTGGGCCAGGAGCGAGAGCACTTGTTGTCCGGTGTGCTGGTCGAGGTTGCCGGTGGGTTCGTCGGCCAGCAGCAGGCCGGGGCGTTGGAACAGTGCCCGGGCGATGGCCAGGCGTTGCTGTTGGCCGCCGGACAGCCGGGACGGCAGGGCGTCTTCTCGGCCGGCCAGGCCGACCTGCCCCAGCAGTTCCCGGGCAAGGGCCTGCTGCTCGTGGCCCGGCCGGCGGGGCAGGGCGGGCGCGAGGACGTTGTCCAGAGCGGTGAGCGCCGGCAGCAGGTGGTAGCGCTGGAAGACGAACCCGACGCGCCGACGGTAGTCCGGGAGGCGCCGCCGCTGGAGCGCGGTCACGTTTATGGACCCGACGGTGATGGTTCCGGCGTCGGGCCGGTCCAGGGCGCCGATCAGGTGCAGCAGGGTCGACTTCCCGGACCCGGACGGGCCGGTCAGGGCCACGAATTCCCCGGCTGCGACGTCCAGGTCCACCCCGTCGACGGCCCGCAGCACCTGCCCTCCCGGGGAGTAGGTCTTGACCAGCCCGGTCACGCGCACGCTCAGGCCTTCGTCGGCCCCCGGGCCGCTCATTCCTCGGCCAGCAGCCGGGCGAGCGGCAGCCGCCGTACCGAGGCGGCCGGTACGACCGAGGCCGCGGCCGCCAGCAGTGTCCCGCCGGCCACGGCCAGCAGCGCCGCCTGCCAGGCCGCGGCCGGTACGCCGCCGACGAGTACCGCCGCGAGTGCCAGCCCTCCGGCGCCTCCGGCCGACGCGCCGAGCAGACCGATCAGCGCGCCTTCGGTGGTCAGCAGCCGGGCGACCTGGGTGTCGGTCCAACCGGTGCTGAGCAGCGCCGCGAACTCCGCGGAGCGTTCCCGGACCCCCAGGTACAGCACGTCGGCGACGGCGAGGACCCCGAGCGCGACGGTCGTGGCCACCGCCGCGACGTCCGCGCCCCTGACCTGCAGCGACACCGCGTCGCCGAGCAGGGTCCCGACGACCGCGCCGGAGAACGCCACGGTCACCGCGAGCACGACTGTCAGCCCGGCGACCCCGATGGCCAGCGCAGACGCGGCGAGCAGCGTCCGCCCCGGGGTGCGGCGAAGCCCGGACACCGCGAGGCCGGTGATGCCCCGGGGCGACCTGGCGCGTCGGGGCGCGGACACAGCCGGGCGGACCGCCGCCAAGGGGTCCGAGCGGGCGGCCCGTCTTGCCGGGGCGAGCCCGGCCAGCAGCGACAACCCGACGGCGGCCGGTACCGACAGCACGACCAGGCGGGGGTCGGTGCCCAGGCCGACCAGCCGACCGACCGGCCACGCCAGGGCCGCCCCCGCCAGCCCCGCCGCCAAGCCAATGGCGGCGAGTTCGCCCAGTACCAGCGCGAACAGACGCCGGGGTCGCCACCCCAAACAGGCCAGCACCGCCAGTTCGCTGCGCCTGCCGCGTACCGCGGCGGCGGCGGCGTTGCCCACGAACAGGGCGCATACCAGCAGGACGAGCCCGAACAGCGCGACGCTTTTGCGGTCCACGGCCTGCAGCACCCGCACCGCTACGCCCTTACTGACCCAGCCCTCGGCCAGGGCCAGCCGGGGCCGGCCGAACAGGCCGGCCGGCAGGTCAATGGTCACCGGCGTCGGGGACGACCCGACCGTGACGTCGACGTCCAGGCCGGTCGCGGCGGTGATCCGCTGCGCGGCCAGGCGTACGCGTTCCCGGCTGAGCGGGTCCGGGCCGGTGACACCGGCGACCCGGACCCTGATGACGCTCACCGGGCGCTGCGAGTCCCCGCCGTCGAAGCGGTTCGGGTTGGTGAACGCCGGCAGCGACGCCAGGGTCGTCAGGAACAACGGCGGGCTGGCGAGGTAGCCGGCCGGGTCGGCGTTGGGCTGCAGGGCCGCCCCGCCGAGCGCACGCCTGCTCGAGGGGTCCGCGCCGGTGGCGACCGGCGGGTTGTAGGTCTCCAACGGCACCGCGGACAGGGCGCTCAGGCCGGGCAGCCGGGACGGGTCGAAACGCCCGACGGTGCGCAGCACCGGAAACCCGATCTGTGTGCCGTGCTCCTGATTGACCACCCCCTGGTGCGCGGTCAGCTGCCGGAACCCCTGGTCCTGCGCGGAAGCGGGGGTGTTCACGTAGCCGTCGAACGCGTACCGCGACGCCCAGACCGAGCCGGGGTTGCGCACCGAAGTGGGCATGAGGTGGCCGTCCGGTCGGGCTCGGTAGCCGACCGGGCCAGCCGAGCGGTAGCCGTCCACCACGTCGACACCGAGCTGGCTGCCCGCGGTGTGCCCGGCCAGCGAGGCGAGTACTTGCTGGTAGGCCTGGTCGGCCGTGACGTCCTGCCGGGTGACCAGCTGTCCGGGCAGGCCGGCCAGGCCGCGTTGCAGGGCGACCGCGTCGGTGCCGGCGAGTACCTGCTGGACGGCCGCCGGTGGCAGCCGCTCTACCGTGACGTGCGCCGTCTCCTGCACAAAGGTCGAGGTTGCCGCCAGGACAGGTACGGCGTCCACGGTCGAGTCTTGGGCGGGCACGCTGTCGGGGCGGTCCGTGCCCCGCAGGAACCGTCCCTGGACCACCGCCTTGTCGACATGGTCCAGGGCTGCTTCGGCGACGGGGTCGATCGCGGCGATCAGCGTCGGCAGGGGATGCCCCAGGATCGCGCCGGCCCGGCCGACCGGGATACCCGGGAAGCCGCCGTTCCCGTCGTGGCCGTTGACCTGCGACCAGCACGAGAACTGCGAGCGGTAGTCCGGGTCGAACGGGCCCTTGGCCTGCCCGGGCTGCGTGCGGGCGTCCGGGCAGACGGTCCGCGGCCCGGACCCGGGCAGTGCCTCGCTGTCACGCCGCGGGAGGGTGGTGTTGGACGTCAGGGCCTGCGGGGTGACGTACACGTACGACGGGCTGTCCGGCAGCGAGCTCAGCCCCCGGTCGGCCGTCCACCTGGTCGAGACCCGGTACACCTCGCGGTGCCCGCCGACGGATTTCGGTACCAGCACGGTCAGATCCACGCTCGGGACAACCGACCCGATCATGGCGACCGGCGCGGCGACCTCAACGCCCGGCAAGGAACGGACCGTGTCATACTGCCCGAGGCTGATCCCGCCGAAGACACCGGACAGCGAGTTCGGGCGGACCAGCCCGCGGCGGGCCTCGACGGCCTCCCTGGACCCGGCTGGCCGGACCAGGATGTCGTAGGCGGAACGGAAGTTCGCCCCGACCGTCCCGGTCACCTCCAGCCGCGACGTCCGCGCCGACCCGGTCAGGACCGCGAAGCTCGTCGTCGCCACACACACCCCGAGCAGCAACGCCAGCGTCCGAGACGCCCGGCCCCGCAGAACGGCCCAGATCAACGCCGGCAGCCTCACGCCGTTCCCTGGTCCCGCCAGGTCCGGCAGGCGACCCCCAGAACCGCCGGCGAGGGCACGAGTCCGAAGTGCCGTGAGTCCCGGGTTCGCGGGGCGTCGCCGAGCACGGCGATGTGCCCGTCGGGAACCGCCTGGGCCGTGTCCATGTGGGCCTCCAGGACGCACGATGGCACGGGGAGTCACCCGCGACCGCGGTGACCTGCTTCACGAACCACTCGGGGACCTGTCGTGGGCTCGCGGGCAGCCTCCGGCTGATCGCATTGCCCCCCTACGCATCCGCCGGCTCACCGCCGGTTCTGAACACTGATCCCACCCCACCCAGCACGGCCAACCCATCGGACGGCCACTACGGACGGTCCCTGCGCGGGACCGGCGCGGATGGCCTGCGGCCGGCTCCATCGGACTCAGGCTGCCCCCCGGATGGTGCGGGGCCGCTCCTCACCCGACAAGGGCCACCCAAGATCCTTCCTCGGTCAGGCTGCGCCGGGAAGCTTCTTGGTCTTGCTCCCTTGTCCGGTGAGCCGCTGCGGCCCCTGCGGGCGGCTTTGCGGCGGAGGGGTGAACCCACCGCCCTCAAGGCCGGGGGACACCGGCCCACCCGCA
>JAABUT010001515.1_pt1 | contig 26145 bp, 24 predicted proteins | sample 5559281 | NCBI WGS metagenome assembly JAABUT01 (sample SAMN10711880, study PRJNA513359) | rock metagenome | isolation source: Antarctica rocks | place: Antarctica: Victoria Land, Ricker Hills nord | collected 2016-01-04
ACGACACGTCGTTCCACACGACGTCGATGGCGGCCCTGCTCGTCGGGAACGGCAAGGGGACGGGTCCCGGCGGTGCGGGTATCACGGGTGTCGCTCCGGGCGCGACGCTGCGCACGTACTCGATCTTCAACACCACCGATCCGAGCAAGCACCAGAACTACATGTGTGACCTCACGGCGATGCCCGCCCTGATCGACCGGGTCGTGGCCGACGGCGCCGACATCGTCGAGATCCCGGTGACGCTCAAGGGCTACTCGGACGCGTTCCGCGCAGCCGTCAACCGGGCGATCACCAAGGGTGTCCTGCTCGTCGCCGGCGCCGGCAACGACGGCCCCGGCGAGCGTCCAATGCCTCCCGCCGACCTGACCGGGATCCTTGTCGTGGGCGGCTTCACCTCGGACGCCAAGGTGTACCCCAAGAACCCGACGAGCATCTCGGCCGACTGGGAGAGCGCTGCACGCAGCACCGGGTCCCGTTACGAGATCCATCTGCTCGGCCCGGCCACCAACATCCTCGGCGGCGTCGTCGTCAACGGAAAGTGGGAGTCCAACCAGCTCCAGAGCGGCACGTCCGGCGCGAGCGCCGTCGTTGCCGGACAGCTGGCGCTGATGAAGCAGAAGTGGCCGACAGCGACGAGCAACCAGCTGCTGTCGTCGCTCCTGCGCAACGCGAATCGCGTCCAGGGAGAGCCGGTGTGGACGCCCCGGGGCGGCTTCGGCACGAGCTCGTTCGAGAACACCCTGAGCACCGACCCGTCGGCGTATCCCGACGTCCAGCCGATCTACGGGACGCTCGGCAATGTGTTCAGCGACCACCCCGTGCCACAGTTCATCCCGGTGACCCTCGACGGCGAGGGCCATCTCGCGACCCAACCGCCGAGCACCCCGTCGACCGGCTCGTCAACCGCCTTGACCGCCCCGGCGGCCCCGGCCACGACCCGGCCCTCGCCGGCGCTGCCGACCGGTGCCAGCAGAGCGGACGCCGAGCGCGGCTCGGGTGCCTTCGGAGGCTGGCTGGCCGGCGGCATCTCGGCGCTCGCGGTCCTGGCGCTCGCCGCTCTGGTGCTCGTGCGGCGGAACCGCACTGGTCGACCCACCGTCAGTATCGTCAACACGGCACCGTCCAACACGGCAGCAGAGGGGAAGGAACCACCATGAACATGACTCCTGACGGAGGCGGCGGGAGCGGGAGCTCCGGAGGGCCGAACGAGCAGCAGCTTTTTCTGGCCGCCTTCGGAGCGTCCTCCTCCCAGATCAACGCGGCGAGTGACCACGTCCGGACGACGGTGGACAACCTCAACATCGTCACCGAACAGCTGGACAAGCTCGTCCCCCAGATCAGGGACGCGTGGCCCTCCGCTGACGGCGACGTGGCTGCCTCCTCGACGCGCCAGCTCTACACGACCTTGTCGACCAAGAAGGAGCAGCTGGGCGCCACCTACACGGCGCTCAACGACGCGCGGTCGGCGGTCAAGTCGGCCCAGGACTACTGGTCCAACCGCCAGCCACCGCCGACCCCGCCAACCGAGCCGGCCGCTCCGACCACGACCAACAGCGACGTCCCCGACATCGCGGCCATCAAACAACAGAGCCAGTACCGCGAAGACAAGGCGACGTATGGCAGCGGGGCGTCGGCCCGTGAGGAGGCGATGCACGCGCAGTACGTGGAGTACCAGAAGAACCTCGACCAGGCCGGCCAGGACATGGCCCGGGTCAACTCGGTCGAGGTCTGGGACGTCGGATCGGGAGGCAGCGTCCCGGGTGGCTCGGGTCAACCCGGTGCGCCCGCAACCCCGGTCGGGGGTGGCGGCCCGGGAAGTCCGGTGGGGGGCAGCACGCCCGGTGGCCCGGTCGGGGGCGGCGGTCCGGGAAGTCCGGTGGGGGGTGGCGGCCCGGGAAGTTCGGTGGGGGGCGGCACGCCCAGTGGTCCGATGGGGAGCGGCGGCCCGGGAAGTCCGGTGGGGGGAGGAACCAGTCCGGACGGCCAGCTCGCACCTGGTGGTGAGGGTCCCCGTGGTCCCGGCTCCCAACCGCCGGTGACCCAGCTGGGGGTGCACAACCCGGTCGATCCGGAGCAGGGCTACACCGGCGTGCCGGTCGGGCCGCCCACGACCGTGTCGCCTTCCGCAGGTGACGGCCCCACGGCTGGGTCGCCTCCCGTGGGCGGTGGCCCCTCGGTCGACGGCCCGTCTCGCGTGGGCGGTGGCCCCTCGGTCGACGGCCCGTCTCCCGTGGGCGGTGGCCCCTCGGTCGACGGCCCGTCTCGCGTGGGCGGTGGCCCCTCGGTCGACGGCCCGGTCATGGGCGCTGCGACGAGCGGTGCCCCGGTCTCCGGCTCCCCGGTCTCCGGCGGACTGTACGGGCCCGCCGGGTCGTCCGGGGATCCTGCCGGTTCAGGTGGCTGGGGCGGTGCCGTCGCTGGTGGCGGCCTCGGCCTGGCCGCCGGCACCCTCGGAATGACCTCGGGTCGCGCCGGCTCGGGCGGCATGGGCGGCGGTCGCGGCGGTCGCGTCGGCGCAGCCGGCGTTCGTGGTGTCATGGGTGGGACCGCCTCCGCCTCTCGAGCGGGCGGCGCCGTCGGTGGTCGCGGGAGCGGTTCCGGGGCTGGTGGTCGCGGTAGCGGTTCGGCGGCCGCTGGACGCGGCGGCTCGGCCGGGATGGCCGTCACCAACGGCGCAGCAGGCGGGCGCGGTGGAGTGGCTGGTCGCGGGGGCGCAGGCGCTCGAGGCGGCGTTGCCGGTGGACGTGCGTCCGGCGGACGCGCCGCCGGTGCCGCCATGGTGCCGGGGCAGAGTGGCGCAGCCGGCAAGTCGGCCGGCGGTCGCGGTGCTGCCGGAAGGGGTGCTGCCGGCAGGGCCGCTCGCGGCGGAGGCCGCGGGGCTGTTGCTGCCGGCGTCGGTGGTACGTCGGGCGGCAAGGACAGGGGCAGGAAGAAGGTCGAGGATGTCTCCCTGGTCACCGAGGACCAGTGGATCGACGAGGGTGAGACCACCGACGGCGTCGTGCGCTAGTCCGACGGCGCGGCCGGGGGGTCGGCGGGCTGAGCGCCGGCCCTGGGCCCGGTCGCGGCCCGGGTGCTCGGGTCGGCCGTTCGGATAGAGTCCGTCCGGAGCCTTGTCGAAGTCAGGGGAGTAGGGGAGTTGACGACCAACACGCAGTCAGCGGATCTCGTGCGGCTGAGCGTGTCGGCGGGGGAGCGCACGACCGACCTCGTCCTCCCGTCCCGTCTGCCGCTCGCGGAGATCCTTCCCGAGGTGGCCTCCCTCGTCGGTTCGCTCGACGCCTACGAGGCCTACGGTGGTTACACGTTGGTGGGCACGGACGGCCGGGCGCTGGACCCGGACTCCAGCTTCCTGGCGCAGGGCGTCCACGACGGGGCAGTGCTCACGCTCGTCACGGGAGCGGAGGCCGAGGAGAAGAAGGTCTACGACGACGTCGTCGAGGCCGTCGCCGACTCGGTCGAGGGCATCGGTGCCGGCTGGACCGAGCAGAACTCCCGGATGACGACGCTGGGCATCTCCGGGCTGCTGCTCCTCCTCGGGGCCGCTGCCCTGTTCCTCCAGCGCGGGACCGGCATCGTCATCACGCTTGTCGCCACGGTCGCGGCGGTGCTGCTCGTGCTTGCCGGAGCCGTGTTCAGCCGGGTGAGGTCGGACGACCCTGCCGCAGGCATCGTCCTCAACGCGGCAGGCCTGTATGCCGTGGTAGCCGGCCTGAGTGCCAACCGGGGCCCCGTCTACGAAGTCCCGTTGCTCTCGGCCGGGCTGGCCCTCGCGACCGTTGGTGGCGTGAGCATGCTCCTCGTCCGGTCACGCCGCTGGGCCTTTCTGCCCCTCCTCGTCGTCGGCCTGGCTGCTGCCGCAGTCGGCGGGGTCCTGCTCGCGACGTCGCTGGGATCCAGCCAGGTCATCGCCGTCGTCGTGGTGGTCGCGGTGATCCTCGGCAGTGTCGTCCCCTGGTTCGCTCTCTCCTCGGCACGCACGATGGTGACCCCGCTCCAGTCGGAGTCCGACATCCTGGCGGAGCCGGAGCCGATCGACCCCGCACGGATCCGCAAGGGCGTCGACCTGGCTCACGACCTCGTGCTCGGCCTGTCGCTGAGCGTCGGCCTGCTGGTCATCCTCAGCGCCCCCGTTCTCGCCACCCTGGGCTGGCCGGGTCTGGGCCTGGTCTGGGCCGCGGGCCTGGTCCAGATGATGCGAACCCGGCAGTTCCTCCTCGCCCGGGACGTGATGGTGGGACTGGTCGGGGGGGCCCTCGGAGTCGCGGTCGGCACCCTCGCGGCGCTCCTCGACCGTCCCGAGTGGGGGCCGGTCGTTGGCGGCGTCGTCGGCACGGCGGCCGTCGGGGTGCTCGTCAGCGTGGCCGTTCCGCGCAGGACCACGGTGCGCCGGGGCCGCGTCCTCGACCTGACCGAGGCGCTTGCCCTGTTCTCCCTGCTCCCGTTGCTGGTGTTCGCGCTCGGGCTGATCTCCTCGATCCGGGGTTGACCCTTGGCGAGCAAACGGGACCTCATCGAGGCACACTCCTACAACCGTCGACGACTCATCGCCGCGTTCCTGTCCGGAGCCCCGGCCGGCCGCGAGGTCGAGAGCGTCTCGCGGTCCCGGCCCGTGGTCGCCGGCATCACCCTCGGCGGCCTCCTGCTGGCCGGCGCCGCCGTGGCCGGACTGCTCACCAAGCCGCTTCCCGATGGCTGGGACAACGGCTACGTCATCATCGGACAGTCCTCGGCCGCTCGCTTCGTCAGCATCAAGGGCAACCTCCACCCGGTCCTCAACGCGACGTCGGCACGACTGATCCTCCCCTCGGCCAAGGGCTTTCGCGTCCAGGTCGTGGATGACGCCAAGATCGCGGCGACTCCCCACGGGTCAACGCTCGGCATCCTCGGCGCGCCGGACGACCTGCCGCCTGCCGACTCGCTCATCCAGAGCGGGTGGGTCTCCTGCCTCGACGGGCTCAACGTGTCGACGTCCATCTCCACCGAGCAGATCCCTGCCCTGAACGACGGGGACGGGCTGACCGTCAAGGTCGACGCCAACGGTGAGGACGTGCGCTACCTCCTCGCCGGGGGCCTGCGGTTCCGGATCCCCACCGACCGCTACGACAGCGTCAAACAGTACGTCAACAAGGTGGAGACCCCACAGACCGTGCCCGGCGCCTGGGTCGACCTCTTCAACCCCGGCACCGATCTGTCGTTCGCCTCCTTCGCGTTCAGCAAGCCCCAGTCGGTGGGACAGCCGCTCTCGAAGCAGTTCATGCTGGGCAACAAGATCGACAAGATCGGGCAGCTCGTCGTCAACAAGGACCAGGGCAACGCGATGTCCGTCATGGTCGACAACGGGACGATCCCTCTGACACCCTTCGCGGCCGCCGTCTACCAGGGCACCGCGCCGGGCACCCTGGGGCGGCCCAGGACCGTGTCGAACGCCGACCTGGCCCAGATCCAGCCGAGCGACACCAAGTCCTTCTCCCCCGTGGACTGGCCGAGCACCGTGCCGTCCAACGCGAGCGGAAAGCCGTGCGCCGTCCTGGAGACCGCCGTGAACAAGCCGGCCAGGACCCACCTGCTGCTCGCGCCCCCGGAGTCGGCGCGGGTCAGGCTGCCGAACTCCCTGGGGGTCTATGTCCAGCCCGGTCACGGTGGGCTCGTCCGGGCGAGCGCGACGGCAACCGGCGGCCCGGTCTACGTGATCGACCAGTCAGGCCAGGTCTTCAACATCACCGACGCGACGACCGAGACGCTGGGCCGACTGGGCTACGCCAACACCGTCCCGCGATTCGTGCCACCGCCCTGGGTGGTGCAGTTCACGGCCGGCCCGGCGTTGAGCGAGGCCGCCGTGAACGCGCCCAAGATCGAGAGCGGCGGCGGGCCGTGACTCCCGCCGCACGCCGTGCTGCAGCAAGGGCGGCCGTCACCCTGGTCGCCGCGGCGATGATCGTCCCCGCTGCGTCAGGACCCGCGGTCGCCGCGGACCCCAGCTGCACGCAGCAACGGACGGCTCCCGTGTACGTCCCCGAGACGAGCGCCGCGCTGACGGAGATGGGCTACCAGTCGATCTGGGGCCTGGCGACGGGCAGGGGCGTTACCGTGGCCGTCATCGACTCGGGGATCAACGTCAAGAACACCCACCTGCCCGCCGAGACCGCCGTCGCGCCGGGCGCGACCTTCGTCGGCGGGATCGAGGGCTGGGCTCCCGACCCGACCGGCCGCAACGACCTGTCGGGTCACGGCACGGCCGTCGCCAGCATCATCGCCGGGCGCCCCGTGCAGGGCTCCGGGCAGGTGGGTCTGGCCAAGGACGCGCAGCTCCTGCCCATGCAGGTCTTCGGGATCTCCGAGGAACAACGCTCCGGCGACGACAAGCTCAACGCCCTTCTTCCGCGGACCGAGTGGCTCGCCGCCGGCATCAAGACCGCAGCCGAGCGGGGGGCCAAGGTCATCAACGTGTCGCTGAGCCTCGACCGGCCCGACCGGGCACTGGCTGACGCCGTGACGTTCGCGGGCTCGCAGGGGGCCCTCGTGGTCGCGAGCGCCGGTGACCGGGGGACCGCGGCCAACAAGGCCGACGGGCCAAGATATCCCGCCGCCTTCCCCAACGTCGTGTCCGTGACCGCGGTGACCGCGGGATACGCGCCCGACGTCGCCAACAACATCCAGGGTGACCACATCACCGTCGCCGCCCCGGGGCAGGGGCTCAACGCGGCGCTGAACGACATGGGCGACTGCGTCCTGGGTGGCGCAGCCGCGACGAGCTACGCCACGCCGTTGGTCTCGGCCACCGCCGCCCTGGTCGCGCAGAAGTATCCCGACGAGTCGCCGGCTCTGTGGAAGTACCGCATCGAGTCCTCGGCACTGCGGCCACTCGCCGACACCAGGGACGCGGCGCTCGGCTGGGGAGTCCTGTCACCGTACGACGCCCTGACGATGACTCTGGACCCGAACCGTCCCGGACCCACGATGCCCGGCCACGCCGCACCGCCGAAGAAGGTCGAGCACGAAGCCGCCGTCGCCGTGGAGGTCGCGGGGGACCCCAACGCGACGAACCGGCAGATCGGCATCTGGATGACCTTCTTCACGGTCGTCGGCGTCGGGGGCCTGCGCCTGGTCCGGGTCCTGCGCCGAGGTCCCGAAGCGAGCGCACCGTGACTCCGCGGCATACCGGGCGGTGGTCTCCGTGAGCCAGGACGGACGCGAGCACCCGCGGCGGCCGGCGCTGTTCAGCCCGGCGGCGATGGGGGCCCACGGCGGGTCCGTCGACCCGCTGCAGGAGATCGAGGTGGCGCACGAGACGGCGGCCGTCCTGGTGCACGCGGGCCGGGCCGCCCACGACCCCCAGCTCACGGCGCGGCTCGTCGACCTCGTGCAGGAGCTGGGGCTCTCCACGGTGGCCGACCTGTGGGCGCACCGGCCGGCACGCAGTCTCCCGGGTGTCCTGTGGCGCCTGTATGTGTTGCGGGAGTGGGTCCGTCGCGCCCCGACCGAGGCCAGTGCGGACTACTCGGCGGGAGTGCGGTTCACCGATGTCAACCACGCCGTGGCGGGGGTGGCCGAACCTCCGGGGCCGGAGGAGCTGTCCGCACTCACCGACGCGGTCCTCGCGGGGGTGTTCGAGGGCGACCTCGCGATCGGCCTCGACCGGGCAGCCGCGTTCTGCCGGGTGGTCTCTGCCGGCCGCGCCGACCGCTCCGAGGGCGAGGAGGCTGCCCGACGCGCGGCCCAGCTCCTGCTCACCGCCGACGACCTGAGCGCCGGAGCCGACCTCTGGCGTCAGGGCGAGCTCGGCTGACGCCGGCCCCCCTGCCGTGCCCGGAGCCGTCCGCCGCAGAGCGTCCACGGGGCCGGCCGCTGTGGACATTCCGTAAACCTGCCCGATGCGTTATATCCTCGGTAGTGCGTCGGGCCGCGGTAGCCCCGGGTCCCACATGGAGCCGCTTCGAGCGGCCTCGCGCCGTGAGGCGCTCCCGGCCCGGCGTGACCCTTGTGGTGGCCCGCGCCGGCCCGGCACCGGACACTACGCGGGGTTCAGTGCAGCGTTGTGCTCCGCGCTGCCTGACCGGCCCCTACGCTGAGCAGATGACGAGTGAGGACGCTCCGGTGGACGAGCTGCGGGACGCCGCCCTGCACGAGGAGATCGAGCTGGTCGGGGATCTCGTCGTTGCTGCCACGTCGACCGAGGGCCGGCTGAGCCAGGAGGAGATCGACCGCCTGCTGCAGGTCCAGTCCGAGGGCCCCCCCGGCTCGCCCTGAGCTGGCGTACCGGCCGCACAGCCCGGCGTCGCTCCCGGTGGCACCGGCTTGGTCGGGTTGGCCGTAGCATTTCCCACGGCCGAGCCGTCGATGACCGGAGAAACCCCCTGTGGCATTCCGCCTCACGCCCAGAGAGGACAGCTTCTACGACCTCTTCGCGATCTCGGCGAGCCACCTTGTCTCCGGGGCCCGTGAGCTGACCAACCTCCTGGCGGCCGACACGCCCGAGGTCCGCTCGCTGGTCGTCCAGAAGATGCGGGACCTGGAGCACCAGGCCGACGAGGCCACCCACCAGATCATCAGCCGGGTCAACAGCTCCTTCATCACCCCCTTCGACCGTGAGGACATCCACCGGCTGGCCTCGCGGCTGGACGACTGCATGGACCACATGGAGGAAGCGGCCGACCTCGTGGACCTCTACAAGGTGGACGACCTGCCCAAGGGGGTCGCGAAGCAGATCGAGATCATCGCACGGATGGCCGACCTGACGGCGGCCGCCATGCCGCGCCTGCGGTCGATGAAGGACCTCTCGGCGTACTGGATCGAGATCAACCGTCTCGAGAACCAGGCCGACAAGCACTACCGGCGACTGGTGGCCAACCTCTTCGAGGACTCGGACGCCATCCACGTCCTGAAGATGAAGGACATCGTCACTGCGCTGGAGTCGGCTGCGGACGCGTTCGAGAACGTCGCCAACACCGTCGAGGGCATTGCCGTCAAGGAGTCCTGACGGCGTGGACTGGGTTCCGGTCGCCATCGTCATCGCCCTGGCCATGGGGTTCAACTACACCAACGGCTTTCACGATGCGGCGAACGCGATCGCGACCTCGGTCTCGACGCGGGCGCTGACCCCGCGGATCGCGCTGGGCCTGGCCGCGGTCGCCAACCTCGCGGGGGCCTTTTTCGGCACCAAGGTCGCCAACACGATCGGCAGCGGCATCATCGACGCGCCGCGGGGGGCCGAGGGGCTCTGGCTCGTCGGCGCGGCGCTCGTCGGCGCGACCGGGTGGAACCTGCTGACCTGGTGGCTCGGTCTGCCGTCCTCGTCGTCGCACGCACTGATCGGTGGCCTCGGCGGTGCGGCTCTCGCGGCCGGAGCGGTCGTCAAGTGGCACGGCATACTCGAGAAGGTTGTTCTCCCGATGGTCCTGTCGCCGATCGCCGGCCTCCTCGTCGGCTACCTCGTCATGGCGGCGATCCTCTGGACCTTCCGGGGGTCCAACCCCGGACGGGTGGCCCGGGGGTTCCGCTACGCGCAGACGGCGTCCGCCGCCGCGATGGCGTTCGGGCACGGTCTGCAGGACGCCGCCAAGTCTGCTGGGGTCGTCGTGCTCGCCCTCACCGTCTCGGGCCACCACGACAGCCAGCAGGTGCCGCTGTGGGTGCTCGTCATGTCGGCGGTCGTCATCAGCCTCGGCACGTATGCCGGGGGCTGGCGGATCATGCGCACGCTCGGTCGGCGGATCATCCATCTCGACCCGCCGCAGGGGTTCGCCGCCGAGGCGACGGCCGCGTCGATTCTCTACGTCGCCGGGCTGGCCTTCGGAGCGCCGATCTCCACGACGCACACCATCACGTCGGCGATCATGGGGGTCGGGGCGACGAAGCGCTTCTCGGCCGTGCGCTGGGACGTGGCGGGCAACATCGTCGGCGGCTGGGTCCTGACCTTCCCCGGCGCCGGCATCGTCGCCGCGGTGACCTACTGGGTCTGCCTGCTCCTGCGCTGACCTGACCCGCGGTGGGTCGTCAGCCGAAGCGGCCGGAGATGTAGTCCTCCGTCGCCCGTTCGGAGGGGTTGTTGAAGATCTTGGTCGTGTCGCCGACCTCGACGAGCCGCCCCGGCTTGCCGGTCGCGGCGAGGTTGAAGAAGGCCGTGCGGTCCGAGACCCGAGCGGCCTGCTGCATGTTGTGGGTGACGATGACGATCGTGTAGTCCGACTTCAGCTCGTTGATGAGGTCCTCGATCGCCAGTGTCGAGATCGGGTCGAGCGCCGAGCAGGGCTCGTCCATGAGCAGGACCTGCGGTCGCACGGCGATCGCCCGGGCGATGCACAGGCGTTGCTGCTGGCCGCCCGAGAGGCCGGCGCCGGGCTTCTTCAGCCGGTCCTTGACCTCGGTCCACAGGTTTGCTCCCCGCAGCGACGTCTCTGCGGCCTCGTCGAGCGCCGTGCGGTTCTTGAGCCCGTTGAGCCGCAGCCCGGCGACGACGTTGTCGTAGATCGACATCGTCGGGAAGGGGTTGGGTCGCTGGAAGACCATGCCCACGGTCCGCCGCACGGACACGGGGTCGACGTTCGCGGCATACAGGTCCTGGTCGTCGAGCATGACGGTGCCCTCCACCCGGCCACCGGGAATGACCTCGTGCATCCGGTTGAGCGTGCGCAGGAACGTCGACTTGCCACACCCCGAAGGGCCGATGAAGGCGGTCACGGAGCGGGGCTCGACCGTCATCGACACGCCCTCGACGGCCTTGAAGTCGCCGTAGAAGACGTTGAGGTCCGTGATGTCGATCCGTTTGGCCATGGTCGTCGGGGTTCGCTTTCTGCGGGGATGCGCGGTGCGGTCAGCGGGTGACCGAGCCGAGCCGGGTGATGAGCCGGCCCGCCACGTTGAGCAGCAGGACGAGGAGGATGAGCGTCAGGGCGGTGGCCCACATCCGCTCGACCGCCGGGGCGATGCCGAGCTCGGTGCGGTCCTGGTTGATCATCGTCGGCAGGGTCGGCATGAGACCCCCGAAGAGGTTGGTGGCGATGTTCTTCGTGTAGGGCCCGAGGATGAGCAGCGGCGCGGTTTCGCCCATGATACGGGCCAGGCCGAGGAGAACGCCGGTGATGATGCCGGAGAAGGCTGTCGGGAGGACGATCTTCGTGATCGTCACCCACTTGGGCACCCCGAGGGCGTAGGACGCCTCGCGCATCTCGTTCGGCACGAGCTTGAGCATCTCTTCGGTGGAGCGCACGACGACGGGGACCATCAGCAGCACGAGAGCGAGACAGACCGCGAAGCCGACCCGGCGGAAGCCGAAGGTCGTCACCCACATGGCGTAGATGAAGAGTGCGGCGACGATCGAGGGGACCCCGGTGAGGATGTCCACCATGAAGGTGACCGCTCGGGCGAGCCGGCCGCGCCCGTACTCCACGAGGTAGATGGCCGTGAGGACCCCGATGGGGACCGCGATGACCGCGGTGACACCGGCCTGGATGAGGGTCCCCTGGATGGCGTGGACCGCCCCGCCGCCGACGTCCGTGGCGTTGATGTTGCGCTGGGAGTTGGTCCACCAGCGGGCCTGCACGATGAGTCCCAGCCCTCGGCTCACGACGGTGTAGAGAATCCAGACGAGGGGAACCATCGCCAGGGCGAAGGAGGCCCACATGACGACGCGGGCGACGGCGTCCTTGACCGCGCGGACGGTCGACTTGTGGCCCAGATCCAGTGGATCGCCGGTGTCCGTGCCGGCCCCGGCCCGCGGGCGCGCGTTGCTGGTGGTCCGGCGGGGGAGGGTCGTGTCGGCGGGAGAGGCCGTCATTCGGTGAAGGCCTTCCGTCGGTTGATGACCACCCGTGCGATCGCGTTGACGACGAAGGTGAGGACGAAGAGCACGAGACCGGCGGCGATGTAGGCGCCCGTCTTCTGGGGGGAGTTGAACTCGCCGGCGTTGTTGGCAATCCGCGAGGCGAAGGTCTCGCCACCGTTGAAGAGGGAGAACGTCCAGTCCGTGCCGTCCGAGAGCTTGGAGACGAGGAAGGTCACGGCGATCGTCTCTCCGAGGGCGCGACCGAGGGCGAGCATCGAAGCCGAGATGACACCGGGCCGGCCGAAGGGCAGCACCGCCGTGCGGATCATCTCCCAGCGCGTCGCGCCGAGCGCCAGTGCGCCCTCCTTGTGGGTCGTGGGGGTCTGGTCGAACACCTCCCGCGAGAGCGCTGTGACGATCGGCAGGACCATGATCGAGAGAACGATCCCGATGAAGAAGATCGTCCCCCCGCTGATCCCGGTCCGCGAGAAGAGCGGAATCCAGCCGAGGGTTTTCTGGATGCCCTCCTCGACCGGGCGGACGACATCGCGGAAGGTCAGGACTCCCCACAGGCCGTAGACGATCGACGGGACCGCAGCAAGCAGGTCGACGAGGCCGGCTGCGGGGTTGCGCAGCCAGGGTGGGGCGTACTGGGTGATGAAGACGGCGACGGCCACCCCGACCGGCACCGCGACGAGCATGGCGATCATGGACGACGCCACGGTCGTCCAGAGCAGCTCGACGATGCCGAAGCGGGGGGTGTCACCGCCGGGGGCCCATTCGCGGGAGGTGAAGAAGCTCACCTGGTCCTTGGCGATGGCCGGCAAGGCCTGCGAGGCGAGGAACACCCCGATGAGGGTGACGATCGCGATTACCAACAGACCGGCGCCCCGTGCGGCACCGCTGAACACACGGTCGCCGAGGCGACCTGTTGACGCGGTGTCCCCGACGAGCGGGGGACGTCCCCGCCCTCCGGGCAGCCCATCGGCAGCGGAGACGCCGGTCAGTGATGACACGTCACACCCATCGGTTGTTCGTGGACTTCCGGGCCGGGCCGACGGTCAGCCGATGGCGTTGACAGCCGCCTGCACCTTGGTCTGGACCTCGGGCGGCAGAGGGGCGTAGCCGAGCTGCGACAGGCCGCCCTGCGTCCCCGCCGAGGCGAAGGTCGTGAGGAACGCCTTGACGTTCTTGCCCTTGGCCGCATCCGCGTACTTCGAGCAGACGATCTCGTAGGTCACGAGGATGATCGGGTAGGCCCCGGCCTGCTTGGTGCCGTAGTCGAGCTTGAGCGCGAGGTCGTTGCCGGTGCCGACCTGCTTGGCTGCCGCGACGGCCTTGCCCGCACTCTCCCCCGTGAGGGCGACGGGCCCGGCGCCGGTGTCGATCTGCGCCATGGCCAGCTTGTTCTGCTTGGCGTAGGACAGCTCGGTGTAGGTGATCGCGCCGTCGGTCTGGACGACCGCGGTCGAGACACCGGCCGACTTCTCCTTGCCCTCCCCCTTGCCGGTCCATTTCTTGCCCGGGGCGGCGGTCCACGAGCTGGGGGCCGCCGCCTGGAGGTACTGGGTGAAGTTCTCCGTGGTGCCCGACTCGTCGGAGCGGAAGAAGACCTTGATGTCGGTGGCCGGCAGGGTCACGCCGGAGTTCAGCGCGGCGACGGCTGGGTCGTTCCACTTGGTGATGACGCCGTTGAAGATCTTGGCGGTCACGTCGCCGTTCAGGACGAGCTTGTCGACGCCCTTGACGTTGTAGGCGACGGCGATCGGACCGGCGACCATCGGCAGGTTCCAGGCGTCCGAGCCGCAGGACGTCTTCGCTGCGGCGGCTTCGCTGGTCTTGAGCGAGGAGTCGGAGCCGGCGAAGTCGACCTGCTTGCCGGTGAACTGCTTGATGCCTGCGCCCGAGCCGGTCGCGTTGTAGTTGACCGTCGCACCGGTGCACGCGGACTGGAAGGTCTTGATGGCGGCCTCGATGGCCGTCTTCTGGGCGGTGGAGCCCTCACCGCTGAGCGTGCCGGAGAAGCAGTCGGCCGCGGCGGTGCCGGCACCGCCGCCGGTCGGGCCACCGCCGGTCGGGCCGCCGGCGGCCGGGCCGCCGGCCGTCCCGCTGTTGTTGTCGCTGCCGCAGGCGGACAGCACCAGGACGCCCGTCAGGGCAGCTGCGCCGAGGGCGCTGGTACGGAGAAGTCGCACGGGGTTCTTCCCTCTCGAGAGGTGACGTCGGGTGGGGCCGCCCGGCCTCGATGCAGCGCGGGCCCCGTGAGCGAAGATAGGTGCGTCGGGTGAAGGAACGTCCCTACGGGGTTAACGCCCGGTGAACGCCGGTCGACGGTCTGGGGCCATCGGGTTGGCCCGAGAACAGACAGCGGCCAAAGCCCCGGGGGGGAAGGCCTTCGCTGGCACCTGCACCGGACGTATGCCGGCCGGGACGCGACCGGCCGTCAGCTGCGGTGCCGCTCCACGGCGACGACCCGCGCGGCGTCGCCGGTGCCGACGACGTGGCAGACCAGCACCTCGCCCTTGGACATGGCCTCGTCCGCGGCTTCTCGCAGGCAGGCGTCCGCTGCGACGCCCTCGTCCGAGGTCACGTCGACGCGCTGGCGCAGCGTCTCGAGGAGGGCCCGAACCAGCGGGCCGTGGCTGCAGACGGCAACCGGGGTGCCTCGTTCGAGGGCGCGGCGCAGGTGTCGTCCGGCGCGTTCGGGCCTGGCGGCAAAGCCCTCCTCCGACAGACCCTTCTTGAGTCGGATGGGAAGCTCCTTCGCCGCGGCATACGGGCGGAGCGTGTCGGTGCAGCGGCGCGCCGGCGAGGAGAGAAGGCGCTGGACGCGGAAGGCCGCGAGAAGCGGCACGAGGGCCCCCGCCTGCGCCAGACCGCGGGTGTCGAGGGGACGGAGCTGGTCCTCGTCGGGCCAGGAGGAGCGCGAGCGGGCCCTGGCGTGCCGGACGATGAGCACCGGCCAGGTCGTCAGGCCGCCCGAGTGGTGCGCCCGCACGAGCGCCCGCAGCTGCTCACGGTCGCGCGCGTAGTCGAGCTGCTCGTGGGCCTGGACGACGTCGAGCCAGGTCACCTCGTCGATCTCGTTCTGCAGCTCGCCGGTGCCGCCGTCGACCTCTGCGGCCCAGTAGCGGACCTCCTTGGTCGCGGGCAGGCCGGACGGGTCGAGCACGGTGTAGGTCGTCGTGGGGAGCGGCAGACCGAGTCGGACCTCGAGCCCCGTCTCCTCCTGCGTCTCCCGCACGGCGGCCACGGGCCAGTCCTCGCCGGGGTCGAGCTTGCCCTTGGCCCACGACCAGTCGTCGTACCGGGGTCGGTGGACCATGGCGACCTCGAGGCTTCCACGACGCTGGCGCCAGGGCAGGGTCCCGGCCGCGGGGATCACGGTCATCCGCGGAACCTACCGGCGCCGGGCCTTGCGGCGCCGCCTGAGGTGCATCTCGATCAAGGCGGACTGGATGTCGCTGAGCGGCTTCCCGTCCGCTCCCCGGTGGTGGCGGGTCCACCGGCCGTCGCCGCTGAGCTCCCAGCGCGCGGACGAGTCGGAGCTGCCCCTATCGAGGAGTGAACCGAGGTCGGCCAGGTGCGCCGGGTCGGTGATCCGCACGAGCGCCTCGACACGTCGGTCGAGGTTGCGGTGCATCAGGTCGGCGCTGCCGAGAAACACCTGCGGGTCCCCGCCCCCACCGAACGAGAAGACCCGCGAGTGCTCGAGGAAGCGGCCGAGGGTCGAGCGGACGCTGATCGTCTCGCTCAGCCCCGCGACACCGGGGCGGAGGGCGCAGATCCCGCGGACCCACACGTCGACCCGGACGCCGGCCTGCGACGCGCGGTAGAGGGCGTCGATGAGCTGCTCGTCGACGATGGAGTTGACCTTGAAGGCGATGTGGCCGTTGCCGGACTTCTCGTGGCGCTCGGTCTCGGCCTCGATCTGCTCGAGGAGTCCCGTGCGGACCGTCCGTGGTGCCACGAGGAGCCGCTTGAACCGGCTGCGCGGCGCGATCCCGGACAGCTGGTTGAACAGCCGGGTCATGTCCTCGGCGACCTGGTGGTCGCAGGTGAGCACCCCGAGGTCCTCGTAGTGGCGCGCCGTCTTGGGGTTGTAGTTGCCCGTGCCGATGTGGCAGTAGCGCACCAGGCCCTCGGCCTCCTGCCGCACGACGAGGCAGAGCTTGGCGTGGGTCTTCAGCCCGACGATGCCGTAGACGACGTGGACACCGGCCTGCTCGAGCTTGCGCGCCCAGCTGATGTTGTTGACCTCGTCGAAGCGCGCCTTGATCTCCACGACGGCCAGGACCTGCTTGCCGGCCTCGGCGGCGTCGATGAGGGCATCGACGATGGGTGAGTCGCCCGAGGTGCGGTAGAGCGTCTGCTTGATCGCGAGCACATGGGGATCGACGGCGGCCTGCTCGATGAAGGCCTGGACCGACGTCGAGAAGGAGTCGTAGGGGTGGTGGAGCAGGATGTCCTTGGCCCGCACCGCAGCGAAGACGTCAGCGGCCTTGGAGCTCTCGGTGAACGAGAGCTCGGGCGGGGTCAGCGGCACGAAGGGCTCGTACCTGAGGTCCGAGCGCTCGAGGTCGCCGATGACGAACAGGCTTCGCAGGTCGAGGGGGGCCGGCAGCCGGTAGACCTCGCTCCTGGTGACCTGCAGCTCGCGGCTGAGCAGGTCGAGGACGTGCTCGTCGATGTCCTCCTCGACCTCCAGGCGCACCGGCGGGCCGAACCGACGCCGGGTCAGCTCCTTCTCCAGTGCAGTGAGGAGGTTCTCGGCGTCGTCCTCCTCGACCTCCAGGTCCTCGTTGCGGGTGACCCGGAACGTCGTGTGCTCGTGGACCTCCATGCCGGTGAAGAGCTGGTCGAGGTGTGCCGCGATGACGTCCTCGAGCGGCACGAACCGCACGGCATACTCCCCGTCGTGGTGCTCTCCGCCCACCTGCAGCAGCCGCGGCAGGGACGGGGGCACCTTGACCCGGGCGAAGTGCTCGTGGCCGGTCTTGGGGTTGACGAGCGTCACGGCGAGGTTGAGCGAGAGCCCGGAGATGTAGGGGAAGGGGTGCGCCGGGTCGACCGACAGCGGCGTGAGCACGGGAAAGATCTGCTGGGTGAAGAGCTGGTGCAGCGGTTCGCGCTCTGCGTCACTGAGCTCGCCCCAGTGGGCGATGGTGATGCCCTCCTCCGCCAGGGCGGGGCGCAGCTGGTCGATAAAGACCTGGGCCTGCAGCGCCATGAGCTGCTGGGCGACCTCACCCACCTGCTCGAGCACCTCACGTGGCTCGAGCCCGGACGCCGAGCGGACGGCCAGACCGGTGGCGATCCGCCGCTTGAGACCTGCGGCGCGCACCATGAAGAACTCGTCGAGGTTGTTGGAGAAGATGGCCAGGAACTTCACCCGTTCGAGGAGCGGCACCTCCTCGTCCATGGCCAGCTGCAGGACCCGCTCGTTGAACTGCAGCCACGAGATCTCCCGCTCGAGGAAGCGGTCCGCGGGCAGCTGGCCGGGCTCCGTCGTGCGGACGAACTGTCCGTTGGCCCCCCGGGGCTGGAAGCCGCGGTGGGCCGGGATGGCGCTCGCGAGCGACCGCACGGAGGCGTCCGGGAACGGGGCGCTCTCGAGCTCGCGCCGTCTTGCGTTCGCGGTCATGCGGCTCATCGTTCCACGGCCCGGTGTACACCGTGTGAATACATCCGGTCGATCCCCCGGGTGGTGAAGCCGAGGTCCCCGTAGATCTTCAGCGCCGCGGGGTTGTCACCGTCGACGTAGAGGGTGACGTCCGACGCTCCCGCCTGCCTGAGGTGGTGCAGGCCGAGGAGGGCGACGGGCCGGCCGAGTCCCTTGCCCTGGTATGCCGGGTCGACCCCGACGACATAGACCTCACCTGTCCCGCGCGCGCGGTGGGTCTTGGTCCAGTGGAACGCGGCGATCGAGTCCTGCTGGTCGGTCGGCACGACGAGAAGGAATCCCGAGCTGTCGAACCAGGACTCGGTCATCCGCGCGTCGAGGTGGGCTCGGGTGAGCCGGCCCTGCTCGGCGTGGTGGCGAAACGCGGCCGCGTTGACCCGGAGCCACTCGTCCTCGTCGCGGCCCGGTTCGAAGGTGCGCACGGTCAGGCCGCCGGGCAGCACGGGCTGGTCCAGCAGCGCTTCGTCGGCGACGGATCGGCCGAGGAGGTACAGCTCACGGACCACCTCGAGGCCGCGGGCCTGCGCGAAGGCGGCCGCCTGCGGCAGGTCGCCGTGGGCCCAGACGCGGACCTGCGCGGGGAGTGACTCCAGGAGTGCCGTCCCGAGGCCCTGCCGCCGGGCCGCCGGCAGCACGACGAGCTCTGCGGCCCCGTCGCTGAGCTGGGCGTACCCGACAAGGTCCGGTCCGGCATACGCAAGGGCGTGAGCCGCCGCCGACCCGGGCCGCAGGTCGAGGAGGAACTGCTCGGAGAGGGGCGCGGGCCCGTCCGCGTCCGTGGCCGCCGCGACGAGCCGCTGGACGTCGGTCCGGGCGGGCTCCGACAGCTCCGTCGTCGTGGACAGCGTGGCGGGGCTCATGGGGAGATTCCACCACGCTCCCGCAGCTCCGAGTTTCCCCACTCTTCTCCAACTGGGGATGTGCTTGTCGCCGTCCACGTCGTTCACAGCCGGTAGCCTGCGGGCGCTCAGCTGGGCAGGATCGTGTTGTTCGTCTCGGCGTACTTCACGTTCGCCAGCTGGGGCGGTGACCGGCAGCGTCGAGCTGGGCGGTGTCGCCATCGACAAGGGGACGTCCTACCGGATCGTCACGAACAACTTCCTCTCCGACGGTGGCGACGGCTTCCCGGCCTTCACCAAGGGCGCCGGCAAGTACGTCGGCGGTCTGGACATCGACGCCTTCGCGAGCCGCCTGTGCGCTGCGTCAGGGCCTGGGGGTTGACGCGGCGTCGAGTGGGTTGACGCCCCGTGCAGACCGCGTCAACCGGCTCGACGCAGCGTCAACCACCCGGAGTGGGCGACGGTCAGGCCTCGGCGCCGACTTCCAGCTCGCGGGCCCGCTCGGCGACGAAGCGGTAGCCGACGTTGCGGATGGTGCCGATCAGCGACTCGTGCTCGTTGCCGAGCTTGGCGCGCAGCCGCCGGATGTGGACGTCAACGGTGCGGGTGCCCCCGAAGTAGTCGTAGCCCCAGACCTCCTGGAGCAGCTGGGCCCGGCCGAAGACCCGGCCCGGGTGCTGGGCGAGGAACTTCAGCAGCTCGAACTCCTTGTAGGTCAGGTCGAGGACCCGGCCACGGACCCGCGCCGAGTAGGTGAACTCGTCGATGGTCAGCTCGCCCGCCCGGATCGGCCCGGCCTCCTCCTCGCCGGCGTCGGAGCGGGTCATGGCCAGCCGCAGCCGGGCGTCGACCTCGGCGGGGCCGGCGCGCTCGAGCAGGACGTCGTCCAGCCCCCACTCGCTCGTGAGGCCGGCCAGCCCGCCCTCGGTCAGGACGGCCATGAGGGGGCTCGACAGCCCGGTCGCGCGCAGCACGCGGCACAGCGACTTCGCCTGGGCCAGGTCGGTGCGGGCGTCGACGATGACCACGTCGCCGGACGGCGCGTCCACCAGCGCGGTCGCCTCGGCCGGCAGGATGCGGACCTGGTGGCTCAGCAGGCCGAGCGCCGGCAGGACCTCGGCGCTGGGAGCCAGCGCGTTGGTCAGCAGCAGCAGGTGGGCCATCCGTCGAGGATAATCGAGCGGTGCTCGTGCCGACCGGGTCGTCTGCAGCGTGAGACCTTCGCTGAGGCCGCTCCGGGAGGTCGCCGCACGGTCCGTCCACAGCGAGAGGAACCACCCGACATGCCGTCCCCCCAGGCCAGCGCCCCACTCGTCACCGTCCGCTACTGGGCGGGTGCCCGCGCCGCCGCCGGGGTCGGGTCGGACGAGGTGGCCGGTGACTCGGTCGCGGCCGTCGCGGCGGCCGTCGCGGAGCTCCACCCGGCGCTGGGTCCCGTCCTGGCCGTGGCATCCTTCCTCCTCGACGGCGCAGCGGCCCGGCCGGAGGACCCGGTCCCGATGGGAGCCACGGTCGAGATTCTCCCGCCCTTCGCCGGGGGGTGATGCGAGGATGCCTGACGTGCTCCCTGACGACGACGGCCAGGCCGCCGCCCTGTCGTCCGGGGAGCCCGTCGAGCCCACCACGCGGGCCGGCCGCCGTGCCGCGCGTGAGGCAGCGCGCCGTGACGGCTCCAGTCCGGAGACGCTCTCACCCACTCGCCCGTCGGTCACGCTCGCGACCGTTGTGCTGGCGCTCCTCGTCGCCGTCTCCGCCGCCTCCGGGCAGCCGCAGACCGGGCTGGCGCTCGCTGCCATCGGGCTCGTCCTCGCGTGGGGCTGGCCGGTCCTGCTCGGAGCACCGAGCCCGTCCGTCGCCTCCGTCGTCATCGGCCTGGGCGCGGTCGCCATCGCCGGCACCGCGGGCCTGACCCGCACGGAGCCCTTCCTGCGCTGGGTCGCCGTCGCCGTGGCGGTCAGCGTCATCGCCGGCTTCTTCGCCCAGCTCCTGCGTCGGGACGGGCGGCTCCGGCTGACCCAGGGCGCGGCGACGACGGTCTCCGGCCTGGCCCTTGCCGCGGCCGGGGCTCCGCTCGCCGTGCTCCCGGCCTACCGGCTGGGCAGCCACTACGTCCTGGCCGCCGGTGCGGCCCTCGGCCTCGCCGCCCTCGCCGAGCTCCCCGGCCGGTGGTCCGGTGGACATCGCTGGAGGCTCGCCGTCGTCGTCGCGGCCGGCGCCGCGGGCTCGGTCGGCGTCTCCGCCGCCGTGGACGGCATACCCGTCGTGGCGGCCGTTCTCCTCGGCGTGCTCGTCGCGGCCATCTCGCACGCCCTGCGGCGGGTCCTCACGGCGCTTCCGGGGGCGGGCGCCCTCCGGGCGCGGATGGCCGTGGCAGCCGCGTCGGTGCTCGTCGTGGGCGTCGTCGTCTACCTTCTCACCCGGCTGTATGCCGCTCAGCCGTCCTGAGCACGCCGGCGTCAGGTGAGCCTGACGACGAGCCGGCGAGGGCGCGTCCCGGAGGCGGTTAGAAGGTCCTGCGACGAGCAAAGGGTCACGGGCCTCAGGCTACGATCCTGTCGTGCTGACCAACCGCCAGGGCGCGCCCTGATGTTCGAGCTCGACATCACCCTGCCCGAGCGCCTGCGCCCGCTGGCCTGGCTCATCGGGCGGTGGGAGGGGGCCGGGGTCGTCGGCTACCCCACGATCGAGTCGGTCAACTTCGGGCAGGAGGTCGTCTGCTCGCACGACGGCCGGGGCTTCCTCGAGTGGCACAGCCACACCTGGCTGCTCGACGCCGCCAGCGGGGAGCGGGTCCGGCCCCTCGCCACCGAGCTGGGCTTCTGGCGTCCGGCGGAGGACGGCACCGAGGTCGAGCTGCTGCTGGCGCACCCGACCGGCGTGATCGAGATGTACCACGGGAGCATGGAGCCGGCGAAGATCTCGGTCCGGACCGACAGCGTCTTGCGCAGCTCCACCGCCAAGGAGTACAACGCCGGGAGCCGGCTCTACGGCCTCGTGGAGTCGCAGCTCATGTGGGTCATGGACATGGCCGCCGTGGGCCAGGAGCTGCAGAGCCACGTCTCGGCCCAGCTCAAGCGGGTGGGCTGAGCGGTCGTGGAGGTGGTTGCCGGCCCCGCACCGATGCGTCGCGGGCTACCCTTTGCCGTGATGAGTGATCTCGGTTCGGCCCTGCGGGCCCGGGGCATGCGGCTGACACCCCAGCGTCGCCGGGTCATGGCCGCCCTGTCGCAGCTCGAGCACGGGACGCCGGACGCCATCGCGGCCCAGGTCGGTAGCGACGGCGGTTCGCCCCTTCCCCTGTCGACAATCTACCGGGGGCTCGAGGCCCTCGAGGAGCTCGGTGTCGTCTCGCACACCCACCTCGACCACCGGGCCCCGACCTACCACCTGGCCGACCACGCCACCCACATCCACCTCGTCTGCCTCGGCTGCGGGTCCATCAGCGAGACTCCGGTCGGGGTGGCCGCCGGCTTCGCCGGGAATCTTCGCGACGCCGCGGGCTTTGAAGCAGACGTGACCCACATGGCAGTCCACGGATGGTGCGACCTGTGCTCGGCGAACCGCCCATGACGGCGACCCTCGCCTCGCCGTTGCTCGACCGGCCGGGAGCCGTCGCCGGGGAGGGCGTCGACCACCCCGTGGCGGCACACTACGGTGACCCGATGCGGGAGCAGCGGCTCCTCGTCGAGCGGCTGGCCGCGGTCGACCTGTCGCACCGCCCGGTGCTCACCGTGACCGGGGCCGACCGGATCTCGTGGCTGCACTCCCTGACGACGCAGCAGCTCACGGGCCTGGCTCCCCGGACGTCTCGCGAGTCGCTCATCCTCAGTCCCAAGGGCCACATCGAGCACAACCTCCATCTCGTGGACGACGGCGCCACGACGTGGGTCACCACCGAGCCGGGCGCGAGCGAGGCACTCCTCGCCTGGCTCGAGTCGATGCGCTTCATGCTGCGGGTCGAGGTCGCCGACGTGAGCGCGGAGTATGCCGTGCTCGGCGAGCCGCACGCCGCGGAGTCGGTCGAGGGGGAGCCACTGGCCTGGCGCGACCCGTGGCCGGACCTCGTCGGCGACACCACGGCATACGGGCGGGAGAATGACCACCCGGGCGCGGCGCGGCACTGGCGCGAGCTCATCGTGCCTCGCGCCGATCTCGTTGCCGCCGTGGGGGATCGGCCGCTGGCCGGCATGTGGGCCGCGGAGGCGCTGCGCGTCGCTGCGTGGCGGCCGCGGCTCGGGTTCGAGACCGACCACCGCACGATCGTCCACGAGGTCGACTGGCTGAGGACCGCCGTCCACCTGCACAAGGGCTGTTACCGCGGCCAGGAGACCGTGGCCAGGGTGCACAACCTCGGCCGCCCCCCGAGGCGGCTGACCTTCCTGCACCTCGACGGGTCGGGCCACGTGCTGCCGGCCCGCGGGAGCGTGGTCACGCTCGAGGGCCGGACCGTCGGCTTCCTCACCTCCGTCGGCCGGCACTACGAGGACGGCCCGATCGGGCTGGCCCTGCTCAAGCGCAACCTCCCGGCCGACGCCGTGCTCACCGTCGACGGGCTCCAGGCGGCGCAGGAAGTCATCGTCGCGCCCTGACCTGCAGCGTCGACCGCCGCGCTGACATCATCGGAAGCATGGCCGCCAACATCACGAAGCACGGGCGCTTGACCGCTGGTCGCAGCCACAGCACAGCGTCGACCACCCTCATCACCGTGGCCCCCACGGGTGCGGAGAGCGCCAAGGCCGACGTGCCGCAGCTGCCGACCACCCTGGACGAGCTGGTCGAGACCGCGGTGCGCTGCGAGCAGGCCGGCGCCTCGTTGATCCACCTGCACATCCGGGACGGTGAGCACCGGCCGACCCTCGACCGCGGGCTGCTCCGGGCCAGCGTCGAGGCGGTCCGCGAGTCGAGCGACCTCATCGTGCAGCTCTCCACCGGCGGCAGCGTGCACGACCCCCTCGAGCAGCGACTCACGGTGCTCGACGCCGAGCCGGACTCCTGCTCACTGACCTGCGGCACGACGAACTTCGGCGACGACGTCTTTGTCAACCCGTGGCCCTTCGTCGTCGAGCTCTACCGGCAGAGCATCGAGCGCGAGATCGTCCCGGAGTTCGAGCTCTTCGACCTCGGTCACGTCCAGGCCCTGCGGCGGCTGCTGGGGCAGGAGGGGCTGCCCTTCGGCGGCAAGGTGCACGTCGACCTCGTGACGGGAGTGCCGGGAGGTATGCCGGGCAGCCCGGCCGCGCTCCTGGCGGCGGTCGCGCTGCTTCCGGAGGAGGTGACGAGCTGGTCGGCGACCGGGATCGGGCGGACCCACCTGCCGATCCTCGCCACCGCGCTCGGCGCCGGGGGCCACCTGAGGGTCGGGATGGAGGACAACCTCATCTTCGCCAAGGGGCGCCCCGTGCAGCACAACGAGGAGCTCGTCGCCCGCGCGGCGCAGATCGCGACGGTGCTGCAACGCCCGCCGATGTCGACCGCGCAGGCCCGGGAGCTGCTGAACGTCAAGCGCCGCGACGCCTCCTGAGGCGCCCACCCCACTCGGGCGTTTTCGTGGGTCCGAGGTGGCCTGCTTCCTGCGGCGTCGTCGCCCATGGCGTCCAGAGCTTCGGCGGCCCGTCGACCTGGACGGCCACCGGCTCGGTCTCTCGGCCGGGGACGAACGACGGGAGCGAAGCCGCCTTCGGTATGCCGGCGAGCGTGAGCCGCGGAGCCGGTCCCGTCATTCGTCCCCGGGTCGTCTGCGGGTCGTCCCCCCGGGTCGTCCCCGGGGTCGTCCCGGGTTGTCGGCGGGGTCGTCCCCCGGTCGTTTCGGGTTGACTGCGGCGCGGCTGCAAGGTGCCGCGGTAGGTGAGCGGTGATCCGGCATACCGGTGGTGCCGCATCCGTTCGGACGCTTCCCGGATGTGTTCATCGTCACGCTGGCCGCAGTTTGCAATCTGCTAACTACAGCAAGCATGATGGAGGCATGAGCAAGCTGCCCGGCCCCGACCTGGGAGCCTTTCTGCGCGAGCAGCGACAGTCCGCCCGGCTCTCGCTGCGCCAGCTCTCGGACCTGGCCGGCATCTCCAACCCCTACCTCTCGCAGATCGAGCGGGGACTGAAGCGGCCCAGCGCCGAGATCCTCCAGGGGCTCGCCCGGGGTCTTCAGGTTTCGGCCGAGACGCTCTACGTACACGCCGGCATCCTCGACGAGGCCCCGCCGCCCTCGTCGGACGCGACCGGGGTGCTCGACGCCATCTGCGCGGACCCGCAGCTGACCGACCGGCAGCGCGCGGTCCTCGCCGACGTGTACGCGTCGTTCGTCGGCACCGACGAGGGCGCAGCCGCCCGCACCGCCCGGAAGACCGTTCCCAACGTCGCGCCGCGCCAGCGGACCACCAAGCAACCGCGACAGCAACCGCAGAAGTAACAGAAGGAGCACTGTGATGGCATTTGTCCAGGAACTGAGGAAGACCGTCTCGGAGGCCAGCCCCGTCCTCGCCGCCGTCGGGGTGACCGACCTTGCGATCGAGAAGGTCCGCCACGCCCGCACCCAGGCCGGGGCCACCCGACGGGCCGTCTCGGCCGTCGACACCCGGGCCCTCCGGGTGGAGCTCACCGCCCAGGCGGAGAAGGCGGCCGAGCAGGTCCAGGGCGCCCCCGCGCACCTCCTCGGTCGCGGCCTGCAGATCGCCGGCCAGGCGCAGCAGCAGTACGACGCGCTTGCGGCGCGCGGCGAGGAGCTCGTCAGGAGGATCCGCGAGCAGCGGTCCACCCAGGACCTGCTGGCCCAGGTCGACCAGACCGTGGCTGTGGGCAAGGGCGCGGTCACCACCGCTCGGCATGCGGTCGCCGCGACCCAGCAGTCGGCTCTCGCCACCTTCGCGACCGGCCGCCAGGAGGTCGCGAAGACGGCCGACACCCTTGTCGGGACGATCCAGGAGGACGTCGACACGACGACCGCCCAGGGCAAGGAGTCCGTCAGGCGCACCCGTTCCGCCGCCCGGAAGTCCGCGACGACCGCTCGCCAGGGCGCCGCGGCCAGCACCTCGCGCGCCAGGGCCACCAGCACCACGGCCCGCAAGACGGCAACCCGGGCCCTTAAGGCGTCGGTCGCCGGCGCCGACAAGGTCGGCAGCTGACCAGCGCTGCCGACCCTCTGGCACACTGACGCCGTGCCCGCCGAGACCGCCCTGCCCAGCCCGCGCACCGACCTGTCGCCGGCCCTGACGGAGGCACCGGTCCTGGCCCACGTCGTGCGCTCCGGATTCGTCGAGAGCGTCCACCGGGGGACCGTCGTCGTCACCGCGCCCGGCGGCGACGTCGAGTGGGCCCACGGCGACCCGTCCGGCCCGGTCTTCGCCCGCTCCGCCAACAAGCCCCTCCAGGCGCTCGCCATGGTGGGTGCCGGCCTCGACCTGCCGGACGACGAGCTCGCCCTCGCCTGCGCCAGCCACTCGGGCGAGCCCTTCCACCTCGAGGCGGCCCGGCGGATCCTCGCGGGAGCGGGCCTGGACGAGAGCGACCTGCAGAACACGCCCGACTACCCCATCGACGAGGCCGAGCGGCAGGCGTGGGTCGTCGGCCGGCAGCCGAGGTCGTCAGTGGCCCAGAACTGCTCCGGCAAGCACTCGGCGATGCTCGCGACCTGCGTGGTCAACGGGTGGGACGTCGCCACCTACCGCGACCCCGGGCACCCCCTCCAGCAGGACATCGGCCGGGTGATCGAGCAGCTCAGCGGCGAACGCGTCGTCGCCGTCGGCGTCGACGGCTGCGGCGCTCCCGCCCACGGCTTCGCACTGACCGGCCTGGCCCGCGCCTTCGGTCGCATCGCCTCGTCGCCGGCTGGTGCGCCCGCCGCGCGCGTCGCCCACGCGATCCGG
>JAABUT010001517.1_pt1 | contig 26136 bp, 24 predicted proteins | sample 5559281 | NCBI WGS metagenome assembly JAABUT01 (sample SAMN10711880, study PRJNA513359) | rock metagenome | isolation source: Antarctica rocks | place: Antarctica: Victoria Land, Ricker Hills nord | collected 2016-01-04
GGGACATCGCACGGCAGTGCTATGAATTCATCGTGTGCATGCCGGGACGTAGTGCCCGCCTGCGGAAGCTCGCGCTCGCTGACCGCCGGCCTGCCGTTCGATTCCACATCGGCCCTGGGTTCGAGGTGGCACGCGACGGCACTGAGACGCAAACAGACGACATCCTGCATACTTGGGTCCCGTTACGCGACAGCGGTATCCCGGACGAGAAGTAGGCGGGACGTTGTCCCGGGCCGACGAGGCAGAGGGCTCTTGGTCGACCCGATGACGTGCACCTAAAAGACACCGGGTGCGTCAATCCGCCGCCTACTGTCCTGGTGGGCGGCCAGCAGCTTCCGAGGCGATCCGGTGGTGTTCGTTGCGTCGGTGGCTTCTTGCGGAGAGTCGCTCGCGCGATGTGTGGTATCTGGTGAGTGCGGGTTCGGCCGACCGAGCGGCATCCGCTGGTGGGCGGACCTGCTCGGCTGGTTCACTTGCTCGGTGACCGAGTTGCGACCTGTGCCCACGGATCCCGCCGCACTCAAGGCCTGGGTCGCGAGCCTGAGCAGGGACGAGCTCATGGCGCTGACGCAGCAGGTGGCCAGCGGCGCGTTGACCGGCCGCCTCGGGCCGCTCGGGGAGCTTGGTCCGCGCAACCGCGAGATCGACCTCGCGCCGCCCCCGGACGAGCCGAGCCTGCTCACACTCACCATCGAGCTCCGGGGCTCCAAGCCCAGGATCTGGCGGCGTCTGTCGCTGCCGGGCGATGTCACGCTGGACGTGGTGCATACGCTGTTCCAGGCTGCGATGGGCTGGACCGATTCTCATCTGCACCGCTTCCAGCCTGGCATCGGGCAGAGCTACAACCAGCCGTACTTCGTCACCGAGTTCGACGAGGAAGAGGGCGACGAGGGCACTCGCGAGGACGGCGTCCGCTTGGATCAGGTTCTCCGCGCGCCGGGGGATCGGCTGACCTACCTGTACGACTTCGGTGACGGCTGGGAGCATCGGGTCACGCTGGAGTCGCTTGCCCCACCGACGCCGGGCAACCGCGAGCCGGTGTGTCTTGGCGGCGCGAGAGGCTGCCCACTCGAGGACGTCGGCGGGATCCATGGACACCACGAGATCGCTGCTTGGCTACGTGCGGGGGCCCCAGCCGACGACGTGCCCGAACCGTTCGAGGACGCCGAACACGCCCACGGCTGGCTCCCCGTCGGCTACGACCCCGACGCGTTCGACGCCGCCGAGGCGACCGCCGCGATGCGGGTGTGGGCTAGTGGTGAGCACCTGCCCTGGCAGGGCGTTCCCGAGTCGCTGGCGGACATGGTGCAGGGTCTGCGTGGCGTGGGGTGGGTGCAGGCGAACGTCTGGCTGACGGCCCTGGGTCCGCGTCTGGCGGTCGGGCTGGACGAGGAAGACGTGCGCCGCGCAGCGCGGCCGTGGCTGGCAGTGCTGGATGCCGTCGGGGCGGGGGCGAAGCTGACGGCGGCCGGCTACCTGCCACCGGTCGTGGTCGGGCAGATCGCGCAGGCCGCCGGGCTCACGGATTGGTGGATCGGCAAGGCCAACCGGGAGGACCTCACCTGGCCGGTCGCCACACTTCGTGAGAACGCGCAAGAAGTCGGGCTGCTGCGCAAGGCCAAGGGCACGTTGGCCCCGACCGCTCGCGCCCGCGCCGTCGCAGACCACCCCCGCGAGCTGGTCGCCACGGTGCTCGAGCGACTGCCGCTCGGCAAGGGGTTCGAGGCGGACGCGGGGTGGTTGCTGCTGCTCGGTCTGGCGGCCGGAGACTCCGGTGCGGCCCTCGACGCAAGGGTGGGGCAGATGCTGACCGACCGCGGCTGGCGCACCCACGGCAGCTCGGGGGTCAGCGCGTCGGATGCGCACCGCGGCTCACGCTCGACGCTCGACGTGCTGGAGTCAATGGCAGGCGGACACCGGGCCGTCGACCCTGCGCTCGTCACCCGATTGGCCCGAGCCACACTGCTCGGCGTCTCCAACACCCTGTGAACGCGCCGATCGTTAGCGCCCGTCCCGGCTGCTGACTGGGGGTGCGCCGATCCGCCGGGACTTCGCGCTCGGCGGCGCCGGGCGGACCTGCCCCTTTCGCCGCGAATGCAGCAGTGCTCGTGATCCTCGGGTCGTGTTCTTAGGGCTCGCTCATCAAACGAGTGAAGCCGTCACCACCGGTGCGACCGCGGGGTCGCGAACGTCCTCTCTTGCCGGGGTGGGCTCGATCGCTCCTGCCGCTCTCCGGGCGCCTCTTGGGCTCTGTTTCGGAACTGACAACGGTCTTGGTTAGGGCGCTGGCGTGTCGGGACGCCGGATGTGACCCGAGTACGCGGGCAGCTGGTTGCGGTTGCGGTGCCGCAGCACGGTCCGCGTGCTGACGTCGAGGCGCCGGGCGATCTCGTCGTCGGGGTACACGCCGGCGAGACGGTTCAGGACGACCTGCTGCTCGGCTGGCCGGAGCGGGAGCCGGTCGCCGGCGACGACGCGCTCGACGGCGACGTCGTCGATGTCGGCTTCTGGCGGCGGCGGTGGGGTGCTGGGTTGCCACCCGGCACGCTCGGCTCGAGCCCGAGCTCGAGCGGCGATGTATCCATCGCCGGGGTCGTCGACGATGAGCTGGTCGTACGCCCGGTCGATGGCCTCCACCGTGCCGCGCATCGGCGGGACCTGTTCGTGCATCTGCCGTTGCAGAGCGCGGTCCGACAGCCCGGTGGCCTCGGCGATCTGGACGAGGGTCCACCCGTCCGCGACGAGGGTCCGCAGCTTCTCGGCAACCGCGGCACCCGGTCGCTCGTGCGGGTCGGCGGCTGGGATGGGGATGGCCATGATGGCGTCCGCGGCTGCGCTGGTCATCTGGGGTTCCTTCGCAGCGCGGCTCAAGGTCGCGACGCTGACGCCGGCGGCCCCGCCGATCTGCTCCAGGGTGACGCCAGCTTCCCGCAGCACCTGCAGGTGTTCCCGCACCGGACCCGTGTCGGTGAACGGCGCCCACTGGCCAGCCCGGGTCAGCTGGTAGCGGCGGCGGGCGTAGTCCGCGGTCCGCCGGCGAGCCTCACGGTCCGGTCCTGGTGTCCAGTCCTGCAGGGATGCGGCGGTCATCGGCTGACTCCGCGCTGGGCCTGCACGATGTCGGTGGCCCCCGGAGACGCGATGGGGTGGTGGCTGCGGTCGGCCGGTGGGGTCAGGTCCGATGGTGTGCGGAGGGGACGGGAAAGTTCGAAGGGGACGGCGTCTTCGGCCACCGGTGGGGGCGCCGGGTTGTCGCGATCGAGCCGGTCGAGGATCCGGTGCGCTGCCCCGAGGACTCGGGTCGCGGTGTCGGCCAGCGTTGCCTCGATGTCGCCGCCGGCTTGTTGGGCCCAGCCCGCGACGTAGGCGAAGCTGTACGCCGAGGAATCCATACCGTGTGCGCTGGTGACCAGGAACGCGACGGATTCAGCTTCCACCTCGATCTGCCCGCGGCACACGACGAGCGACGAATTGGGCTGTGCGGCGGCGTGGCCCGGCTCGTGGAGGGTCAGGTGTGCCAGCTCGTGGGTGAGCGTCTTGACGCGCTGCGCGGGTTGGAGCGTTGGGATGACGGTAACGACCCGGTCGGTGAAGTGCGTCAGCCCGTTGGCGCCGCCAGACAACGGTTGGACGACCAGGTCGTATCCGGCTTCACGGACCTGCCGGGCCAGCCCGTCCCACAGCTGGACCGGTGCTTCGCCAGTCAGCAGGGCGGGCGTGACGGCCTCCAACGACGCGATGGGCTCACCGTCGGTCTGGGAGATGTCGAACACGTGCGCGATCCGGTAGCCGACCACCTTGCGCGGCGGTGGGGGGAGCGTCCCGGGCTCCTTGGCGGCGCCTCGAGGGCGGCTTACTCCCCCACCGGGTCTGGCGCCGGCTCCGGCATCCGCGTCGTCGTCCTCGACGCGGCGGGTGACGGGGGCGAGGATCTCGATGCCCCGCTCCCCCTTGCGCACCTGGCGGCCCATCGACTGCCACACCCGGTACCCGGCAACCTGGCTCGCCTCGGGCCGCTGCGACCAGATCGCGATCGTGTTTCGGAAGGAATAGGAGTGAAAGCGGGCGGCGGTCTGGAGCCAGTCGGTCCAGGCGGTGCTGCTGCTCAGTGACAGGACCTGCTCGGACAGGCGGGAGTGGAACTGCTCGAGACGTTCCCGGCGGGCGTCCTCGTCCGCAGGCGGCCGCGCCGGCCGGCGCGTCTTCGCTGACCCTTGCCAGTTGTGGGTGTCCTCGTCTGGTGCGGTGCTCATCACGCTCACCGCCCCCCGTTGGCGGGGTCGGGGTCGATGACCTCGCCGGTGTCCCGATTGACCACGAAGAGCCTGGTAGCCGCGACGTCGTCGCCCACCGCGGCCTTGCGCGGCCCGACGGTGTCGAGGTCGTGGGCGAACCAGGCCTCACGCTGGCGCTGGTTCGGGTCGTTGTGGAAGGCGCGGTACCGCGCGGCTGCGGTCCACTCCTGATGGCCCGCCGCGCAGCTGCCGGCCAGCCGCAGGTGCATCCGCTCGAGGAACATCGGCAGGCTGTCGCGGTGCCAGTACTCCAGCAGGCCGCTGGTCGTCTCACGCCCGGCGGTGCGGCGCAGATCAGCCAGCACGGCCAGCTCGTGCGCGATGTGCGGATGCGCTGGCCAGCAGGCGGGGATGAGCCGGTCGACGCCCCAGGTGTACTCGTGGTTGACCCACCCAGCGACCGCGTCGAGCCAATCCCAGACCTGCCCCCGCAACGCAGGTGAGCACGACGGGGGGTCCCAGGGCTGCTCGAGCGGCCCGAGCATCTTCTGCGCCCGCTTCTCCTCGGCGGTCCCGTTCTCGGCCTTGTCGAGGGCTCGGTACCCCGCCTGGACGAGCCTGCCTGGCTCCGGGAACGGGAGGGTCACGATGACCGCGCACCCGTCGCGTCCGATCGCGCTGTGGCGGCGACGTTCCCGGGCTCACTGGCCGCGGTCGACGTGCCGGGTGTGACGGCGGTCAGGTCGAGCCGTTGGGCCGTACTGATGGCCGCCGTGGTCCGCGCGAACGAGGGGATCTGTCGGGCCCGGGCGGCCGCTACCCGGACCTTCACCGCAGCCTGGGCCACGAGCAGCCCCCGGCCGGGTTTGCCGTCCAAGCAGCGGGTCAGACGGGCGATCAACGGTTTGGCGTTGTCCGCGATGACCAGGGCGTTCCGCTCCGGTAGGAGCCGGATCTCCTCAGGTCGCAGCACCGGCTCGTCGGCGCCGGCATACGACGTGCCGGCGGAGTTCCGGCCGCGGCTGTAGGTGGCCCTGGACACCCGGGAGGTGCCGATGAGTTCGGACAGTTCGCGGTTGAAGATGCCGTCCTTGCCGCCGCCGAACACGGCGATGACGTTGGTCAGCCCGAACAGGGCGCGGGCCTCGTCCTCGCCGTAACAGATGACCAGCTGCCGCCACGTCTGGGCGGCGTAGATGAACGACAACCCCAACGCCCGCTCGTTCGCCATCCGGGTCCGTAGCGTGGGCAGGGGCGCCGTCGACGGCAGCTCGTCGAGGCAGGCCAGGAACGACGGGCACAGCCGACCGAACGGGGACGCGGTGGCCAATGCCAGCGCGGTGTCCAGGACGTGCTCGGCGATCGCCGTCATCAACGGCGACGCGGACGCGTACGGGTCGTCCCGGCCGAGCAGGTAGATCGTGCCGCCGCGGGCGATGAGCTCGGCCAGGTCGGTGGCCGGTCGGCCCGGGCCGGGGGTGCACCGGGACCGAAGCGACTGCTGGAAGAACAGGGCCATCGCTTGTTGCACCGTGGTGGCCGTGTTCCCGGCCGTCCGGTCGTCCCCGTGCAGCGCCCCGTGCAGCAGGCCGTGCCAGAACGGCGCCGCGTCCGGGTGCGACTGGAGGATCTCCGCCGGCAGGTTCGCCTTCCGTGGGTTCGACACCCACTCCAGGACGTCCTCGATGCTCCGGCCGGTCAGCGCGGCGGCGTGGAAGAACGCCTGCAGCACCTTCGCGCCTTCTGCGGCGTAGAACCGGGCCGCGGAGTCCCCGGACCCTTGGGCGACGGCGCCCTTGACGGTGCCTGCGGTGAACGCCTTGGCCCGGCGTTCGGCGACCATCGAGTCGACACATCCGTCGACCGGGTCCCACACCAGCTCGGCCAGACCCGGTGCCAGCCCGAACGGGTCCAGCACCGCCACCGGCCGTCCGTGCGCGGACCGGGCGTCCACCGTCAGCAGCAGGTCGTCGACCTTCGTCAACGTCACCAGCGCAGCGCCGGGAGCGGCCAGCAGCGCCGGTGTCAGCAGGTCCAAGGTCTTGCCCGAGCCTTGCGGGCCGTACACCCCGCAGGTCCGGTCGTTGGGCACCCATAGATCCCCGCACCGGGGCAGCTGCCCCGCGCCCAGCCGCCACCCCACGGAACCCGGGGTGAAGCGGGTTCGCCGGTCCTGGCTCGCCTCGGTGTCCGCCGCCGCCGCCGTCGTGGTTGCGGTTTCCGTCGCTGTCGTCGACTTCGCAGCGTCAACCCCGACGTGGGTGAGCGGGGACGGCGGCCGCACCCGGGCCGCGAGGCCGTTTCCCCGTCGCCCGGGCGCGCCGTACAGGTCGGGGCGGATGATCTTGCGGACCCGCCGCAGCCGGCCCACCCCGAGCACGGTCTCGGCTTCGACACGGGTGGCCATCCCGTACCGGCGACCCGGTCCCAGGCTCGTCCAGAACCGAGCAACAGCCCACACCGTCACCGCCAGCAGCACCAGCTGGAAGACACCAACGAAGACATAGACCAGCCACGCCGGAGGCAGATCGGTATCGACGAGCCCGGCCGCCAGCAGCGGGTGCACACCCACCCCGGTTTTGCCGGTGAGGAGCCCGCCCACCGCGGCCAGCAGGTGAGGTGAGTCGGGCCACAGCCAGCCCCGGCCGGTCAGGAATCCCGCTGTTGCCTGTGCGGCCAGCAGGGCCGCCCCGGCCATGCATAGCCATGCGAGCCCGACGCCGGCTGGCACCTCCCATGTGAGCGGGAGAGGGTCCGCCCGACGACGGCCGATCGTTGTTGTCCTCATACCTAGGTAAGCAGGAAAACCCCCTTGGGGTGGACACCATCCCGCCGACAGATTGGTGCGGGAGCCCCCCGTCAAACCAGGCGCGGGCGAATACCTGCCGAGGATCACACCCCGCCGGCGCTTTTGACTGCGACGACGCCTTGAACCCAAGCAGCCGCAGGCGACGAGGTCGACGGAAGAGCGTCAGCCGATGCGGCGGATGGTGACGATCTGGTTGGCCCACCCGCTGATCGGGGTAAGACGGACGGTGAGTCCGGTGCGGGGGGCTTCGACGAGCCAGACCTTGCCGGTGGCGTCGACGCCGGCGACCATGCCGACGTGGCCGGGGTTGGCGGCCGTCCCGTCGGATCCGGGGATGAGGACCAGGTCCCCGGTTCGGGCGTCCTGCAGGGAGACGGGGGTCCCGGTGGTGGCTTGGGTGTAGGTGACGCGAGGGATGGTGACGCCGGCGGCGGCCCAGGCGGCCATGGTCAGACCGGAGCAGTCGAAGCTGCCCGGCCCTTGCGCCCCCCACACGTAGGGCTTGCCGATCTGGGCCACCGCGAAGGTGGCGGCCGCGTTCCCGGCGCCGCTGCCGGTCAGGGTCAGCCCACCCGGCCCGGGAGTCGGGCTCGCCGGTGCTCCCGGGTTACCGGTGTCGGCCCCGTTGCCGGGGCAGGGCACGCCGCCGGCCGGCAGCCCCGGGCCGGGGGACGTCGCCATCGTCCCGGTCCATAGCTGGGTGGTGAGCTGCCCGGCCAGCGGCTGCCACTGGGCGTACAGGCCGCGGTACGGCTCGTAGGGTCTCTGGACGTCGGCGGCGACATCGGTCAACGGCCGGGTCTGCCAGTTCGGTTGCTGCACCAGCAGGTCCAGGAACGCGTTGGTGGCCTTGACCGGGTCGGCGGCCACCGCCGCGGTGTAGTACATGGCGCGCTGCTGGAACAGGCCGAGGCTGTCGTGGTCGACCGCCTGGGTGATGTTGTGCAGCTTCGACTCCTGGTAGGCCGTGGCCAGCGCCACGGTCGCCGCGTACGCCGGCAGCCCCCGGCCCTCGACGACCTGGACGATCGTCGCGGCGTTGGCCAGCTGCTCGGCGTCCAGGCTCTGGTCCGCGACGGTCTGGGCCGTGCCGCCAGGCCCGCAGACGCCGTCGGTGGCGGTTTGGCTGCCAGCTGCGATCGCCGGGACGCCGACGAAGAGCAGCGCGAACACGAGCAGCAGCGCGGCCGCAGCACAGCCCGATGCCTTACCCATCGTCGTGGCCGTCCGACCTGCCAATCTCCATTCGCTCAGGTTCGTTGGCCTCATTCGCGGACGGGATTGGCGTTTGAGCAGATGGCGGCGCTTCGCCGCCCGAGAGGGCTGGAACTGATGAAACGTCGCTCTGGCTGACGATATTGGGGCACTGTTGATGCATGGACGCTCCTGGTGAAGGTGATGGGTGATGGGGCTGGTCGCGCTTCCGGGCGGGGCCGTCGCGAATCTGGCCTTGTCGAGTGCGAAGGCGGTCGAGGACTTCGAGCAGGAGTTCGTCGACCAATACGCACTGGCGATGGCAGCAGCAGGGCTTAGCGATGGGCACATCGGACAACTCGCCAACAGCGATTCCCGCGACTGAGCGTCCCAGGAGCAATCGAAGCAACGCGTGCGGACAGGGTCGTCAGACTCACAGAAGCGGCTATCGTCCGGGCATGACCACGACACACCCTGGCTGGCAGATCGATGAGGTGGCCTCCATCGGGCGAGAGAACCTCGACCCGGCCCACGTGGCTCGCTACGACGACAAGGAAGACGCCGAAGCAACCCGCGAAGTGGCCTTGCTCCAGTCGCTGGGATGTGGGTCCGAAACGGTTGTCGTCGACCTCGGAGCCGGAACAGGTCAGTTCGCACTCGCCGCCGCCGAGACGTTCCGTCGTGTCGTAGCGGTCGATCCGTCCCCGGTGATGCTTGCCAGACTGCGCGACTCCGTCCACCAGCGAGGCTCGAACCTTGAGATCGTCGAGGCTGGCTTCCTGACATATCAGCACCAGGGTGTAGGCGCAGACGTCGTGTACAGCCGCTGGGCGCTCCACCACCTGCCCGACTTCTGGAAGTCCATCGCTCTGCATCGGATCCGCGGGATACTCCTCACCGGCGGCCTGCTGCGCCTGTCCGACGTTGTGTTCTCCTTCGGCATCCACGAGGCCGAGGCCCGCATCGAGGCCTGGTGCGCAGCCCTCGGAGCTGACGAGACCGAATGGACTCGACAGGACGCCGAAGAACACGTGCGGGATGAACACTCGACCTATTCGTGGCTTCTGGAGCCGATGATCGAAGCGGCGGGATTCGAGATCCGCGAGGCCGTCTACAGCGAAGACCACTTCCTCGCCGAATACCTCTTGATCGGCACCAGATAGACAGAGCCGACGCGGCACGAGGGTGAGGCGCCACGAGAAGCGTGAACCTGCGCGCACTTCCAGGTAGCGAGAGGCGCGCGCGCTCAAGTTCGGGCCAGAGTCATCAATATTCATGGGAACTTCTAGCCAGCGCCGGCTAACGCGTCATTGGTGAAGGTCAGCGCCTCTTCGAGGGGGTGTCGGACCGACTGCACCTTGTACTTCCGATCGCCGACGAGCCAGAGGGCCCGTCCGCGGGCAGCCATGCCCCAGCCGGTGACGATGTCCTGGGTGATCGGGGTCAGGCCGAGGAGGTCGCCGAGCTCGTCGGCGACGGCCTGGTCCTGCCCGAACAGGACCTTGGTGTCGGCCAGGTGCAGCAGGTCGCGGGCGATCCGGTCCGCTTCGGAGCCCTCGGCGCCGACGGCGCGGGTGTCGGACGGTTTGTGCGCGACGACGACCTGGACGTCGCCGTCGGACCGGGACAGCCGCAGGTCGGCGTCGAGGGACTTGACGGCTTCGACGCCGAGTCGCATCTGCTTCCACACCTCGTCGCGGATCACGATCCGCCGATCGCCGGGGGCGGTGATCTCGCGTTGTGCGGTGCCCCAGGAGTTAAGACAGGTCAGCCCGAGACCGACGGCATCGTCGCCGAGGGGCTTGAGTCGTTTGAGGGACAGGGACTGGATCGGGGCAGCCCAGTCGATGTCGATGTTGGTGTGGTCGTCGAACATTCCGGCGAGGTGACCTGAGACGAGCTGGGAGAGGGAGTCCCGCAGCAGCCGGGTTCCATCGAGGAAGCCCTGGCGGGTGTCGTACCGGCAGGCGTCGACCAGTTCTTCGCTGGGTTCGTCGATGCCGTGCCACAGCTGCGGGATGGTGACCGGCCGGAGCGTGGTGTTCCCGGTCCGGTATCCGGTCAGGTCGCGCAGCATGGTGTCGACGACCCGTTCGTCGCTGGGAGAGAACGGGACTCTTTGCTCGCCGACGTGCTGGGACCCGACGAGTCCGCGGATCAGGACGAGCCAGCGGGAGAACACGATCGCTGCCCGGCGTTTCGCCTCGTCGGGGTCGAGCCGGTCCCACCCGTGCCCCAGCGGCCCGATGTCGAGGGGGTTGACCCGGGTCCACATGCCGGGGCCGATCGCGAACGGCTGGACCCCGAACGCGGCGCAGGTGTCCTCGTACTCGTCCTTGGGGTCGCCCAGGACCAGGGCCCGGTACCCGAATTCGCCCATCCGGACGGTGAACTCCTTGACGAAGGACGACTTTCCAACGCCGGGCTTGCCGAAGACGATGACGTTGGCGTTGGTGACGGGGATCTCGTCGTCCAGGACCCACCCGTTGGGGTCGCAGTAGAACGAGCCGCCGGAGAACTCGTCGATCCCCAGCTGGGCACCGGTCGGGGGCAGCGACGGTGCGGCGATGAACGGCCAGAACACCGCCGCCTGGTCCGAGGTCATCCGCCACTGCGACAGCGGCGCGTACCCGGTCGTCCACCCGGCACCGCGTTCCCGCGGGCCGCGGGCCGAGCGCAGCTGCGGGAACAGTTTGGCGTCGGCGGCCACGTGCTCCTCGGCGACACGTTGCGGCAGGGCCTTCCCGTGGTCGGCGAGCAGCTGGCCGACGCCGCGGCCCTGAGGGACTCGACGCAGCCTCGTCACCGGGCACCTCGGGCCATCTTCAGGCCGACACCCAGGGGGATCGTCGAGGCGATGAACCCGGAGTCGGCTGCTAGGTCGAGCCGGTGTGGGGTGAACCCGGCCCGCCGGATCGAGGACTCCAGATGGCGCCCGTACTCCTCGATCGGCCAGGAGGCCGGCACCGTCACCGAGGCGACCGCAGCGGGACGAATCAGGGACCGGCCCCGGGCCAGCTTCGTGTCGACGGCCTGGGTCTGCTGTTCGTTGCGCTGCTGCCGGGCCCGCGCGATCCGCCCGGTCCGCCGGCGCAGCTCGCTGCCGGTGGCCGCGGAGATCTCCGCCGATGCGGTCGACCGGGAGGCCTTGCGGTCGGACACGACCGGGAAGAACACCGTGTAGGATCGCCGCTCCCCCGGGCTGCCCGGAACCAGCACCGGAGCCAGCGCTCCGAGGATGGCGCCGCGGTCCGGCAGGACGATGGTGGCGCTGACGGAACGCCACGCGTCGTGCTCGTACCAGCGGATCGGGGCGGCAGCCGAACCTGGGCCGGCGGCGGCCCACGGCACCGTGGTAGCCGCTGCGGGATACCCGGCGAGCTCTGCGGCCGCGGCGACCAGGCCCGCCCGGTCTCCGGGGGCGAACCCGGTCCGGACCGCGGCGGCGAGGGTCTGCGAGTCGAGCCACTCCACGCTGGAGCAGCCCACCGCCCCCAGCAGGTGCGCCTCGACCTCGGCCGTTTGCCCGTACAGCACCCGGGCGCGGCCGTCGAGACCGCCGCCGGACTGCCGGGCCGGTTTGGCCAGCGCCGCCTCCGGCACCACCACGGTCACGAACGCCTCGGTGCGCACCGCGGCCGAGGTCAGCGTGACCGCCAGGTCGTCGTTGACCTTCCGGGACAGCGCCGGCCCGTCAGCGCGTCGGTTGGCGGCGACCCACTGGGCCCGCTCCGCGCCGTCGTCGGGGACGGTGCGGATCTGGATGACGATCATCCGGGCCAGCTCCGTGCGAGCCAGGACCTCGAGCAGCTGGGACAGGCCCTCCCCCATCCGGTTGCGTTCCCGGGCTTCGGCCGTCCCGATACCGGGGTGCACGATCCGAGCCGTCGCGGCCCAGGTCTGAGCGGTGTGGTCCTGAATCACCGCGACCCGGGTCATCGAAGCCCCACGAGGCGGACCGTCATGGACCTGGATCCCGGCCAGGATCCCGGGCAGATCCGCGTCGTCGGGGGCGACGGGCTCACCGACGGCCACCTTCGACCGGAAGGCGGACCACCCCGCCCCGCGGCCGAGCGTGTGAATGACCACGGCCCCGAACCACTGCGTCGCGGACCGGCCGTGCACGGGCAGGACCACCAGCGCGAGAACCGCCGTCCACCCGGCCGCGAACAGGGCCGCGGTGCCCCACTGCTGGAGCCCGATCGCCAGCAGCAGCGGTAGGCCGGCGACGGTGACCGTCGCCAGCTGAGGGCCCGTCATCCCGAAGAACCAGCCGACCCGGTCCTTGGTGTAGTCGCCGTACTCGCTAACCGTCATCGCCGTGCTCCGCATCTACTCACCGAGTCCAGAGCTGTCCCGTGGTTGTCCGTTGCTGTGGTCTTCTGGGGTCGCGTCAGGTCGGTGGCCCGCGTACTGACCTGCCTTCTGGCGCGGCTCATAGCGCGGCCACCGCCGCCGCTGACTCGACCCCGCCCGCCGCACCACCGGCTGCGCCACCAGCTGCGCCCCCGCTTGGTCCACCGCCGGCCCCGCTTGGTCCACCGCCGCCCCCGCCTGGTCCACCGCCGACCCCGCCGGGTTTGCCGCCGGCGCCGCCGGCTCCTGCGTCGGGCTGAGAGCCCGGCGTTGGCGCAGTCTTAGTCGGAGGCGTTGGCGCGGCGGGTGTGGGTGCGGCCGGCGTCACGTCCGGGCTGGCGTCGGCACTGGCCGAGTCGTTGCCGTCACTCTTGTTGTCCCGGCCGTCCCGCTGCCGGTTCTGGTCGTCTGGTTGCCGCTGCTGGTTGTCGGAGACGGTGTCGCCGAAGTACGGCTGCTGGTGCCCGACGCCAGCGGCACCGAGGATGTCTGATCCGTAGGTCGCGGCCGCGCTGCCCATCGAGGCGATCTTGTTGGCGCCCAGGTCGATCGCGGTCCCGGTCGACCCGCCCAGGCTCGTCAGAGCTGACGTGATCCGCCCCTGCGTGGCAGTGTCCGCGGCGGCCTCACCCTGCGAGGTGCCGTTACCGGCCTGGCTGGTGGCCGCGCCGCTGTCTCCACCGGCAGCACCGGTCGCACCGCGGCCCTGAAGGAGGCCGCCGACCCCGCCGGCGGCGTCGAGGGACGCCCGGAACGAGGCACCGCTGGAGGTACCGGGGTCGACGAACGCCAGGAGCCGGAAGAGGATCAGCGGGCAGAACGCGCCGATGATGATGAGCACGGTGCCGACCACGGCGGTGCCGACGGCGGACTGGGTGGAGTCACCGGCGCCGGACAGGACGCCGTCGGTGAGGAGCTTGCCGATCGCCAGGACCAGCGCGGCCAACGGACCGATCATCAGCGCCGCGAGGAACCAGCGCAGCGACTTCCAGAACCAGGGGCGGGTGCCCTCGGAGAGCAGCCCCGCCGCCGAGATCGGGGAGGTCGCCATCAGGATCATCAACGCGGCCGCCCGAACCAGCATCACCAGCAGGTAGCCGATCGCGGCGAACACCAGGAACACCCCGCAGATCCCCAGCACGGTAGCCGTGATGGCGTCGACGCCCTGGCGCACATCCCAGGCGTGCAGCACGTTGGCCTTGGCGAACGACGGCGCCCCGAACGAGACCTGCAACATCCCCTGGGTCAGGCCCGCGGTGGCGACGTTCAGGGCGGCGCCGATACCGAGCATCCCGCCCCACACGAGCATGAACTGGAACACGCCGACGACGAGGCGGCCCAGGCCCTTGCCGTCGCGTTGCCAGGCGGCGAACCCGACCTGCACGAGGGCCAGGATCAGGGCGAGCCCGGCGCCGATCCCGAAGGTGACCGGGTAGATCTTGGACATCAGCCCGCCCCCGGACAGGTCCGGGGCGGTGAACGCGTCGACGAGCTGGAAGACGAACCCGGCCAGCCACAGCCCGGCCGACCAGATGTTGGTCATGATGTCCTGCCACACCGAGGTCGCCCCGAGCGCGACGAGGTTGGCCAGGACCTTGATCGGGTTGACGTCGTCCCAGCCGAACGCCGGCGTCACCGCCGGGGCGGCGTCCGCCGCTGCGTTGAGGCTTGAGATGAAGGCGGCCGTGTAGGTCATGGCTGGCTGCTCCTAGCCCTGTCGCAGGTTGCGGTAGCCGGCGTTGATCGCGGCGTTCGTGCCGGGCCAGATCGACGGTGGCTGCGCGGGTTCAGCGCCCGCCGCGATGACCCACCGGCCGGTGTTCGCGACGCCGGTCGAGTTGGCCGCGGGGTCGGTGTGCCAGGTCATCCGCTGGCAGTCGGCGGCGGCGATCCGGGCGGTCTTGGCGATGGTGGCGTCGACCTCGAAGTCGACGCAGACGACGGCCCAGTCGGGGCCGTCGACGGCCTTGACCAGGCCCATCATCGGGGTGGCCCGCATCGCCAGGCCCGGGCTGGCCCCGCCGGACAGGCCGGCCGCGGAGTGGAACGACGCCAGCGCCTTGATCGCCGACCACGACTGCCCGTTCGGTCCCCCCGGCGCGGCCCAGGATCCGATCACCTCGCGGGCGTGCTCGAGGGTGGCCACGCCCAGGACATCGACGTCGATCGCCACGAGCTGCCCCAGGGCGCCCTGAGGGGTATGCGTGAACCCGGAGGGCACCCCGACCGGCCCCGTCAGTGATGCGGCAGGAAGCACGATGACGCCGGGGTCACGGGTCGAGAGAACGGCCGGCAGCGCGGCCGCCGGCGACGCCGCGGGCATGGGCTCGGCGGCCAGCGCGTCACGACGCGCCAGCTGCGACAGCGGCGGGTTGCCCTCGCTGCCCAGTCCGGCGGTTGGAGTGCTCGCACCGGCGACGACACCCGCCTGGGGACTCACCGAGACGGCCGAGGTGGGCAGGCCGGCGGGATGGAGGCGGTACCAGAGCCACAGTCCGGCCCCGGCCACCAGCACCAGCACGATCCCGGCGCCCAGCCCGACCGCGGCCAGCATCTGGGCCCGGCTCCACTCCGGCGACCCGTCGCGCGTGGCCGCCGCGCGGCGCCGGGTGCGGGTCAGCATCCGCTGCCGATCACACCGTTGATGACCCCGAGGATGGTCACGAACAGGATGGCCATGATGACCGCGACAGCGACGCCGATCGCGCCGCGCGACGACGCGTGCGGCATCGCGAAGATCTTCCCGATCCCGATCGCGCCGAGCGAGACCAACGCGGTGATGACGATGATGGCGATGACGCCCCACTTGACCCAGCCGATGACCTGGTCCTGGTAGTTCTGCATCCCAGGCGGCGCGCTCGGGCAGACCGCCGCCAGTGTCTGGGCTCGCTGAGCGAGACCGGTGGTGACGGTGGTGTGGGTGATTGCGCTGCTCATGACGGGCTTTCCTTCCGGTGGGTCAGGTCGTGCAGGGGTACTGCGGTGGGTGCTGCGGTCGGTGCGGTCAGCTGGGCGAGCCGGTCTCCGACCGGGTGCAGCTGCCGCGGTAAGGCGGCCGGGGTCAGGCCGGCCGAGGCCAGGTCGCCGTTCTCCGGCACGAGGTGGACTCGACCGTCGCGTTCGGCCGCTGAGAGCAAGGCCCCGGTCGCCGCCTGCAGCCAGCGCCGGCGGGCGCCGAGCAGCAGGACGAACGGCTGCGTCGAGGTGGATGTCGAGGTCGGCAGCGCCTCGAGGGTGACCTCGACGTGCCGCAGTCCCGGGACGCTGGGTCGGGCGGTCAGCAGCAGCGGTGCGTGCTGCAGCAGCCTGGGCAGCCAGTGCGTGCGGCTACTGGCGAGAAGGTCGGTGATCGGCCACCCGGCGTCGACGACGGTGACGGTGTCGTCGCCAACCGCGGGTGGAGAGGGGACCTCGAGGACGCCGACGAGGGAGCCAGCGCTGCGGTGCACGGCGACCGGGCCTCGAGAGCCAAGCCGCCACCGTCCGGTCTCGTCCAGCCCGTGCTCGGTGGCCGCGGCCGCTGCGAACCCGGACCGGGATGCGGCGGAGGCATCCAGGATCCGGACCGGCGTGCCGCGGCGGGCGTAGCCCTCGGCGAGCATCAGCGCAGCCGTGGAGGTGCCGGCCCAGCCGTGGCAGCCAGCCACCACCATCACCGGGCCGGTGAACACCGTCGCCACAGCCAGCGTCTCGTCTGAGACGGCGGCCTGGTCGCGGAACGTGCCGGCCTGCAACGCGCGCCAGGCCCGCTGCAGCTCCATGTGGGTCAGCTGGGTGGCCAGAGTCATGACGTCGCCCCGCCCTGACGCAGGAGGGCCTGTCGCAGGACCTCGGTGGGAACCTGGGTAACGAGCTGGGTCCGGGCGGCCTGGGCGAGGCGCAGGGCAGCGACGACGGCCTCAAGCGCCTCGATGGCTGCGGTGTCGGCGCCGGCTGCCTCGCTGATCAGGGCGGCGACCTGGTCGACGTCGCACGTCGGCTCAAGCGGCGCCGGGTGCCGTGGCAGGGTCATGACTGACCGCCGTCCCGGGAAGGGGCACCGACCTGGGCCAGCGCTGAGACTTCGCTCAGGTCGCCGGCGCCAGCGTGATCCCGCGCGTAGTCGCCCTGAACCAGCCGCAGAGCAGATACCGCCCGGTCACGCTGACGACGCACCGAGCGAGGCGCCAACCCACGCTCGTCGGCCGCCTGGGCTGCCGCGGCGAGTGAGCCGGTCCCACGCGCCATCCCCTCGAGGCCACCGCGCTGGAGGCTGTCGCAGGCCAGCACCACCAAGTCCCACAGCAGCGACGCGGCCGCGGCCGTGAGGACGCCGCGGGCTCGCGCCCACACCAGCACGTTGAGCAGCACCAGGTCCGGGCCGGGTTCCGCGATGAGGGCAGCAGCGCGTTGCTCGATCGCCTCCGCCATCTCCGGCGGGGGCAACGGCACCAGGGGCGCGCTGATGAGGGTGCTGACCCCGAAGTCGGCCAGCACCGCCCGACGGGTCTCCATCAGGGTGTTCTTGGCGACCGCCCTCGGCCTGTTGCGCCACGGGTACACCCGGATCTGGATCCACAGCTGCCCGGCGATGATCTGCTCGACCTCGCCGCCGAGTGACCACAGGCTGCGCACCATCCGGTCACCACCGGGCACCAGCAGCGACGCCACGAAGGTGGCCGCGATTTCGTCGACGCCACCGTCGACCGAGCCGACCTGGACCAGCGCCAGCAGGAACGCGTTCGCGCGAGCCGGATCGGAGCGGTCCGTCACCAACTGGCCCAGCTGAGCCGCCGACCCAGCCGCGGCCAACCCCGGCTGACAATCCACCCACCGACCCCAACGGCCGGACGCATCCGCAGCGGCGGCCTGCTCCTTCCACCGCCCGAAGAACCGAACCAACGACATGACCTCTCCCCTCGTCGCCACGCTGACGAGAGGCACCGTCCACAAACCGTGTTCCCGAACGCGTTCCCACAAGGCCCGGAACGCAGCCGCGCTGCGCGTTCCGGCCAGGAACGCGCAAGCGGTTGAGGGAACGAGCAGGTCACAGGCACGCGACCCCCCACACGTCACGAAAGGGTCACGATCCCAAAAGGGTTGCGTTCCAGGAAGTTCAGCCCCCAGGAAGGCCTCCGTTCCCAGAGAGACAGCCACCCAGGAACGCACTCCGGTCGTGCCTGCGAGGTGGAACGCGACCCCCCAAACGCGCATGTTCCTACGCCCGACGAACCCAACCCGTGACCTTTTGCCGCCCTAGCGGTCCGGGTCACGACCATCGGAATCTGTCCGGTGAATGAAACCCCGGGGCTGGGATCGACGACATACCAGCATGGTTCCTGGCGGTCGGCCCCACGGGGGTTCTAGGGCCGGAGGTGACGTCGCCGACGGCCAGGGTCCACGGTCCAGGTGCGGACCTCATCCTGTCTCAAAGATGACGAGTGAGAGATCCGGTTCGACCCCTTAAGGTTTGCCTCAGCCCGGCCTGGTCCGAGGCCCACACATGGTGTGGCCCGGCCAGGACGGGGGAATCCGGGCCGGGCCACACGGGCCAGGAACAAGCTGGGGTTACCGCACGACTACCGTCTGAGCCTCCGCCACAGCGAAGCGAGACGCGGTTTGGGTCTGCATACCGTTGAACGCCCCGCTCGTCCCGTCCGAGCCGGTCCAGGTGACCTTCCAGGTGATCGTGTACGTCGCAGTCACCTGGTCATCACCGCCAACCCCGAGGCTCGAGTTCGGGTACTGGTAGGAGCAGCCCTGCGGGTTCGCCGGCGGCAGCCACACCTGGTCGTTCGGCTGCCACACCTGCCCCGGCCCCTTGCACGTCACCGGATTCGAGCCGTCGCCCGGAGTGAAGGTCAACGACACCGGCGTCGCCGTCGCCTTACCCCACACCGTGCCAGCGGTCACCGTCTTGCTGACCGGCTGGAAGGTCGCTGGGTCGGTCCAGAACCAGGTGTTCGCGTTGACGACCGTGTACGGGTGGCCACTCTCCTTCAAGACACCTGTCGGATACCTCGAAGGCTTCGGCGTTGACAGGACCAGCTCCCCCCACGCCTGCTGAGCCAGCATGATCGACGGAGGCGGAGGTGGCGGTGCCGCCGGAGCCCCGGGCGCCGCCGCTGGCGGGTTGCAGAACGCAACCCACGCCGCGTTGGCGGGATCCGGGGGACAACCCAAAGGAAACTGAGGAATCGCGGGCAGGTGGCCCGGGAAGAACGGGTTGGCGCTGACCGGTGAACTCCCGACAACAGGCTGGATGACAACACCACCTCCTGGCCCTCCGGAGCCGGTGCCTGGCCCTGTTCCACCCTTCCCCGGGCTGCCGACACCGATGGTCACTCCCGTGCCCCCTGCCCCTGGGGCGACGATCACGCCTCCTGGCGGCGGGCACGGATCGGCCTCGCCACCACATGCGAACGCGGGTGACGCGGCGCTGACCGCCTGTAATAGACCAGCGAAGAGGCCCACTGCGAGCAAGCACGTCACCCTTCGGGTGTGCACGTCGCCCCCTTGACCAGTTCACTCGAAGCAACCCGCCAGCCATCAGATGTGCGTGTGAGAGTTCCGCGAATCAGGGTGTTGACGGTTCCGACCGTCAGCTTGCTGCCCGTTTTGACGTCTAGATCGCCCGCCTGGGAGCCGTCCTGGCAATCGCTGAGCACCGCGGTCGACCCGCCGTTGATCGGCTGCGGCCACGAAATAAAGGGGATTGGCAGCCCATAGGCCGCCCGCCCTTGGGCACGGTCATCCGCGCTTTTCTTCAGCATCAGTGACGCGGTGGGATCGACGGCCACGGCACTAACGGCGCTGGGAACCTGCCCTGCCGGAATGCTGTCGAGTGTGTAGAGCACGCTGACGAATTTGCGCCAGGTAGCCGCAGCGGCGGTTCGGTCTGCCTTCTCTTGGGCCGCGGCGTCGAGGGTGGTGGAGGTGGCGGTTGGGGTGGGTGCGGCGGTGCATTCGGTGCAGGTCCCAATGGTCTCGCTGGGCTGGGCGTTCCCTGATGGGTTGCAGCCGGTGAGGGTCGCGCTCAGAGCCGCCGCGGCGGCAAGGGCGGTGAGGGTGTGGGTGGCTGTGCGGGTGTTCATGTTGGAACCTCCTTCCCGCTGTGGTTCAAGGATGCCTCTGGGTTGCGACATGTTGAGGGTCGTGGACGGCTCATCTGCGACTGCTCTCGGTGGCTGGTCGGTTGTCAGCTGGCTCGGGAGAGCCAGTCGCGGTGGCGGGCGAGGATCTGCCTGCTGCGGTCGCTGAGGTCGTAGGGCGGCTGCCCGTCGTCGGTACGGTTGCAGACCTCGTCGAGCAGCTGGCGACGGGCCTGTTCGGTGAGGCCTTCGGCGGTGGTGACGGCGACGTCGTCCAGCCGGGCGGTCTCCTCGTCGGGTGAGGCCAGCCGGGCGATATCCACGGCTACCCGGGCGGTGCTGGTGTCTCCGGTCGCCAGTGCCTGGGTGGCGAGTAGGTGGGCGACGTCGACGATGGCGTGCTTGAGGTGGAAGTCGATCCGGTCGCCTTGGATGAGCCACGCTCCCCTGCTGCCTCGCATCTGGGAGAACGGGGTCCCGCTGACCAGGCGCAGGGCAGTGGCGTAGTCGTTGATCCCTTCGGGTCCACGCGTGTCCCCGCGCAGCCTCAGCCTGCGGAACAGGTCGGCGTCGACGAGTAGGCCACCGATCTGATACACACCCATGCCGCGGGCGATCCCGGCCGGGGTTTCTGTCGCTTTGGGAATGTAGAACTTGCCGGTGTCGGGCCGGGTGCCGAGCAGGATGCGGGCCTTGGCCACGTATTTGCGGGCCGTGGTCTCGGCAACGCCGAAGGCCTCGGAGATGGTGTCGTTCGTGGCGCCGTGCTCCCGGGTGGCCAGGTAGGCGATGATGTCGGTCGACTGCGCGATCTGGTCCGGGATCTTGCCCGGGACGTGGACGGTCACCGGGCCGAGCAGGGACAGCTTGACCGTTGGGTTGTCGGGGTCGAACCACGCGGCGACGTCCGCGTCGAGTGTGGGGTCGGCGTCTTCGACTCGGCTGCGCAGTCCGACGGGGACGCTGGGTGCGAGGGTAGCCAAGTCCTCGGTGGTGGTGGCGGCGGCGTCGAGGTACACCTGGTCCGCCATGGGAAGGGTGCAGGTCGCGGCCGGTTCGATGTCGCTGTCGTGCACGTCGGGGGTGCGTCGCGGCTGGACGAGCGGGTCACGCAGCGCACCGGCTTGGTCGCTGAAGGCGTGCCACGGCTGCTGTCCTGCCGCGTCTGGGATGGGTTGGTCGGGTGCGGTCCGTGCGTGCGCCAGTAGCAGGGATACCCCTTCACTGGTGGCCGCATCCCACCGGTTCGCCGCGACAACCAGGCCGTTGCTGGGAATCGTGAGGTTCCCGTCCGCGTCGACCTGGGCGAGCATTCCGGGCCGCTGCTGATCGCGTCGGCCGGCCACGACGACGACCGCGGTTCCTGTCCGGTTGGGCCGGGTGTCGACCGTGCCGAGCAGCGCGGTGACCGCTGCGACGCCCACACCGCTGTCAGTGACAGTATCTGGGTCGTCGCCGGCCTCGGTGGGCTCGGCGACGAGGATGACTTGGGCCGCCCACAGCTCATCACACGCGGCTTGGACGCGGGCCTGGACGATGTCGATGTCGAGCCGGTCCATGGTGTCGGCGGTGTCTTGCGCCTCCTTGCTGGCGGCGGCCATCACTGCGGCAACGTTGGCGGGGTCGGCGTACCGGACTCGGCCTGGGGCGGCTTCGGCGAGCTCCTGCCCGAACCCGACCACGGTCACGGACACCATGTCGGACCAGTTGTTGAGGGCGAACTGCGCAGCGAGGACCCGGGCGACCTCGAGGCACCGGTCGTTGTCTCCGTTCAGGATCAGTCCGCCGGCCCGTTCAAGGTCGAGCAGCCATTCTCCGGCTGCGTTGGAGCCGAGGTGAACCAGGGTCGGGAAGGGTCCGATGTCGCCTTCCTCCGGATCGGGTCCTGCCGCAGCCGTGGGCGTATCGGCGGGGAACGTCCAGACCTCCTCGGTTCCTTCGCCTGCGGTCCAGGGAGCCGGCAGCTGGACGGGGGATGCCAGGTGCACGGTGATGGCGTCGTCATGGAGCTGGACCGCTGCGACCGGCAAGCCTTCCGGGCGCACGCGCGCGGCCCGGCGCAGCACCTCATCGAGCCGCTGCACCTCCCCCGCGACTGGGCCCCCGTCAGTCACGGCGGCCCGTTCGAAGGGGACCAGCTCGGGGCGTGCTGCGGCGACGGTCCGCCCGGGCCGGCGGTTCCGGAACTGTTGCCGGCGCAGCAGGACCAGTGCAGCGAGGACGGCGGCGGCCGCTATCCAGCCGCCCGCGGCGAAGTCGGCAGCAGGCTGCTGCGTCGACGACCGGGACTGCTCCGCCGAGGCGGCGTTTGCGACGGGTCGCTGCTGGGGCGCGGCGGTAGTGGAAGCCTCGGCGGGCGTTGACGGTTGCCCGGTGCTGGCCGGGGCGACCTGCCCGGCGAGGTCCTCGGTGTCTGGGGTGAGCCGGGTGGCGTCCGGGTCGTGGGCCACCGGTGTGTGGGGTGGCGCCATCGCGGCCGAGGGGGTGGGTGCCGCTGCTGCTGGCGTGACTCGGGCGGCCGCCGCTGTCGCGGGGGCCGAGGCGGGGGTGGAGGGGGTGGTGGCGCCAGGCACGGTCAGGTGCCAGCCGACCTCGATGTGGTTGGGGTCGGTGAGGTGCTTTCCCCCCGGCTCCGTTCGAACGGCGTTAGCGGGCCAGACCTTTGCCTTCCAGTCCGCAACGCCGTGTTCGGCGGCGAGCCCGGACAGGGTGTCGCCCTTCTCGACGACCACCTCGGTGGCCGCGAGCGAGGCGGCGGACGATGGGGTGGTCGATGCGGCGGCCGCCGGGTGAGTGTCCGCCGCGGCGTGTGCGCTGGTGGGCAGCAGCAGCTTCGGGCCGACGTGGATCTCGTGGCTGGGCCCGATGTGGGGGTTGAGGGTGGCGATCTCGGTGTACCGCAGCGGGTCGCCGAGCTGCTTCTCCGCGATCGACCACAGGGTGTCGTGGCGCTTGACGGTGTAGGAGTGGCTGGTCGCGGGCTTAGAGGTCGACCGGCTGGTGCTCAAGGAGGCTCCGGGGTGGGCCTCCGCCGATGAGCCGGTGCTCGATGCGTGATGGGCTGCGGCAGGGGTGGCATTCGCCGGGGTAGTGGGGTGGTGGGTGGCGGTGGCGACGGTTCCCCGCCCAGACATGGGAGTGGCCGCCCCGTTGTGGAGGCTGGCGGCGGCGGCGACCGGGGCGGCAGCGGTCAGCAGAGGCGCCGCGACGAACATGGCGACGATGGCGGCAACCAGCAGTGCGGCCGGTCGGGCGGACCAGCTCAGCCCGGGTAGTGGCCGGGCGGCGCGCTGGCCTCGGCTGCGGACTGCGGCCGGGATCTCGCGCAGGAGGGAGAGGGTGAAGGCGGCCCAGCAGCCCCAGGTGAGGATGGCCAGGACGACGAACACGCCGCCCTGACCGGTCAGGTCGGGCCTGGACAGGCCCTCCCAGATCCCGGTCAGGCTGGGGAGGGTCGTAGGGAACGCGCCGATCCTCACCAAGACGAGGGGGACACCGATGACGATGAGGGCGACCACGAGCAGTGAGCCGAGGCCCTTGGCGATGGTGCCGACACGGGTCATGGAGTGCCTCCAGTTCTGACGCCGAGGAGCAGCTGGGCGGTCGCGGTGCGCGAGACGGTGTACGTGTAGCCGCTGATCGGCCCGGCCGCCGAGGCCTGCGCGGTGACGTCGATCCGGCCCGGGCCGACGATGGTGACGGACCCTGCGACATCGGAGCGGGACAAGATGGTCCGGGCTGCGGTGACCGCGGCGTTGGTGCGGGTCCGGTCGTCGCCTCCGTAGGCGTAGCTGGCCGCGCGGGCGGCCTCAGCGGCGACGATGTCGGCCCGCTCCCCCGCCCGGATCTTCGCTCCGCCGTCGGCGACCAGGGCGACCACGGCGAGAACCGCGACGAACGTGGCCGCGACCCAAAGGCTCACCGAGCCACGGTCCCGACGACCCTGACGGACCGGGCGGCACCGGGCAACGACGATGGCGCCACGGCGCCGGATGGCCCTCACGGCCCTGCCCCGCTGATGGCCCGGCTGCGGTTCGGGTCGATTGGACTGACGCCCTGGTCCGTCAGGGCACGAGATCCCGGCATTCCAGGGATCGCCAGATCGGAGAACGTGACGCGGCAGTCCACTCGCACGGTCACCGTCTGCCCGGGGATCCCGCGGGAGGCGCCCGTGAACCCGCTGACGTCGGCGCTGACGGTGCCGCCGCCAGAACACTTGAGGCCCTGCGCGGCCAGGTCAGCCCGCGCGGAGGCAGTCGCAGCAATCGACGCGGAGCGGGCGTCCCGGGCCAGCGACGCCTGCCGGGCGGCGTTACCGGCGACGGTGGTCACCGACGCATTCCCGATCGCGACCCGTCCCGCGACCACCGCGAACCCGATGAGCAGGATCATCACCGGAGTCAGGATGGCCAGCTCGAGGGTGGCCGACCCGCGGTCGGCGCGCCCCACCCGCCGGCGGCGAGTGAGGGTCCGGAACCGGCTGCGTGGTTTGGGTAGCTGGCTCACCGCGTGGTGAACCGTTCGATGCCCGCGGTGGAGGACTGGGCGAGGGAGATGTCGAACCCGGGCATCGGGACGACGTTCTGGGCCTGACCCGAGCACTGCACGGTCACCGTGGTGGCGGTCCGTGCCTCGGTCACCTGAGGCGCCACCACGAGGCCGCCGGCGACGTCGGCGAGGTAGGTCCTGGCGGCGGCAGCACCCGACCCGGAGGCGGCGTTCTGCACCTTCTCGGCCCGGGCACCGGCCTCGGCGGCCGCCTGGCACATATTCCGGGCCGAGTACCAAAGGCCGACCTGGATCGCCCCGAACGTCAACGCCATCACCATGACGAACAGGATCGCGACCTCGAGGGTCACAGATCCGCAATCCCGCCGCCCCTGGCCATCTGCTGGCGCGGCTGCCTTCGAAGCCGCTCTCGATGCGGCCGCCGCCGGTGGGAGCGCGCACGACCGCCTGGTCACCGGGATGACCTGGTGGCGAGACGGGGACGGGCGCGGCAGCATGGGCGGTCGAGGTCGCGGGCGGTTAGCGGATGCTGCTCTGGTGGGAGGCGATGGCGCCGACGATGACGACGCCGAGGGCGATCGCGGCCGCGGACAGCACGGCGGTGACGATGGCCTGCTCGAGGGTCAGGGCGCCGCGGTCGCGGCGTCCGAACCTGGCCTCGACCTGCTCGGCGGCGCCGCCGGTGACGAGGGCGGCCACGAACAGGGACGCGACGGTGACACCGACGCGGACGCTGGTGGCGATGGGCTGCAGGGTCTTCTTCATGGTGGTGCTCCTTCTGGTGAGGGTGGTGCCGGTGGGGTCCTTCGGATGTGAGTCAGGTTGGGCGATCGAGGGGCGATGGGGGCGGTGGTCGCCGGCTGTGGTGTCAGCCGCCGACGAGGCGGATGGCGGCCGGGTACACCAGCAGGGCGCCGAAGCAGATGAACAGGCAGACCGTGGGCAAGGTCAGGCGTTCGTTAGCGAGGGAGGCTTGGGTCTGTTGGGCGGTGACGTCGGCGTGGCGCATGCTGCGGGCCTCAGCCATCAGGGTGTCAAAGACGGCGGCACCATCGGCCGCGGTGGAGACGATGTCGGCCAGGTTGACCAGCTCGTCGACGCCGATCCGCCGGCCCAGGTCGCGCAGGGCGTCCCAGGGCAGCTGTGCGGCGAGCTCGGCGCGCAGGACCTCGGTGTGGATGAGGACGAACGGACGGGCGCCGGAGACGCGGGAGGCTTCCTCGAGGGCTTCGGCGGGGGACCCGCGGGCCTTGCGTTCCAGGCCGACGAGGGACAGGAACGCGGCGAGGGCGGCGCGGAACTCGGTGCGCGCCTTCTCGGCGTCCTCGGCGACCTGACGGGACGGGTTGACCCAGGCCAGCAGGGCCAGTACGACCGAGGCGACGACGGGGATGGTGAACGGCAGCCGGATCCCGCCGGCGGCCAGGATGGCCAGGAACACCGCCGGCAGCAGGGCACCGCCGATGGCCCAGCCGATCTTGGTCAGGGCCAGCTGGGCGCGGCTGCGGCCGAGGATGGCCAGGTCCTCGTCGGTGGCGCCAAGGTGACGCTCGGCGAAGACCACCAGGGACTGGGGCAGCCACCTTGGAGGCGCGGCGGGGGCGTCCTGGGGCGCCCCGACTCTGGAGCGGGCCGGTTGGGCGTTGAGCTGGGCCAGCACGGTCTCCAGGCGCGGTGGGGCGGGCCGGAACGCGGTGACGAGGAGGGCCAGGGCGGCCAGGACGATCATGACGCCGACGGCGACCAGCTGCAGGTCACTCATCGGGTCACCGCCCCGTACGGACCGCTAAATGGGTCAGTGGAGCCAGCTTCTGCCGGTCCGGAGGTGTTGTCGAGGTCTGTCTGAATTGCCACGGGTTGCAGTTGGCTTGAACCCTCCGTCTGGCCTGCTGACCTGCGGTACTGGCGACTGCAGGGGCGGGCATGCAAGGATGATGATCGTTCGGGATTCCTGACGAGAGTG
>JAABUT010001518.1_pt1 | contig 26134 bp, 23 predicted proteins | sample 5559281 | NCBI WGS metagenome assembly JAABUT01 (sample SAMN10711880, study PRJNA513359) | rock metagenome | isolation source: Antarctica rocks | place: Antarctica: Victoria Land, Ricker Hills nord | collected 2016-01-04
GCGTCGTCGATGCGGCGAGCTTCTCCAGCTCGTCGGCGAGGACGGTCTCGAAGAGGGCGTCCTTGTCACCGAAGTACTTGTAGAGCCGTTCCTTGTTGATCCCGGCACGTTCGGCGATCCGGGCCATGGTCGTGCCGTCGGGGCCACGCTCGGCGAACTCGACGGTGGCGGCTTCCCTGAGCCGTCGCCGGGTTCCTTCGGTGTCCCAGGCCATCCCCTTAGCGTAGGCGACCCAATCTCCAACGTTGCGGTTGCGGCATACCGGCTGCTAGCATTGCCATTCGCAACCCCAACGTTGGAGATAACTATGACTATCTCGTCATACCGGATTGCCGGCAGAACCGTCGGGCGCGTCGGCTTCGGAGCGATGCAGCTCCCCGGGCCGGGCGTCAGCGGGCCGCCGAGAGACCACGACCAGGCCCTCGCCGTGCTGCGTCGCGCAGTCGACGCAGGGGTCAACCACATCGACACGGCGCAGTTCTACGGGCCGAGGGTCGCCAACGAGCTGATCCGTGAGGCGCTGTTCCCGTACCCGGAGGACCTCGTGATCGTCTCGAAGGTGGGCTCTCTGCGCGATGGTCACGGGGCGTGGCTGCCGGCGCAGAAGCCGGCGGAGCTACGAGCCGCCGTCGAGGAAAACCTCACCACGCTCGGAGTCGAACAGCTCGGTGCGGTCAACATCCGGCGGATGTCCGAGCACGGGGTGCCTGCTGAACAGGACATCCCCGTCGAGGACCAGCTGGCCGAGATGATCGCCCTTCGTGACGAGGGCAAGATCGGAGGGATCGGCATCTCCACCGCCCCGCTCGCGGAGGTGGAAGCGGTCTCGTCCGAGATCACCTGTGTGCAGGACCCCTACAGCCTGCTCGCCCAGGACGACGGCGGCGTGCTCGAGCACTGCATCGGGGCCGGCATCGCGTTCGTGCCGTACTTCCCGTTGGGATCGGCCTTTCCCGGCATGCCCAAGGTCCCCGACGACCCCAAGGTCAAGGAGGTCGCCGGACGCCTGGGGGCGACGCCGGCGCAGGTGGGCCTGGCGTGGCTGCTCGCTAAAGCCGACAATATCCTGCTGATCCCGGGCACCTCGTCGCTCGCGCACCTCGAGGAAAACCTCGCCGTGGCCGACGTCCACCTCAGCGATGCCGACCTGGCGGCGCTGAACGACCGCTGAGCCGGGGCCGTTTGGCGCATCAGCAGTCCGCGGACGTCGTTGGTCAGGGCGACGCCCCCGAGAAACGCCGGCAGGGCAGACCGGATGCCGGCAGGGCAGACCGGATGATGATGGCCGGTCCCAGCCCACCTTCCACGCGGTCGAGGGTCGCTTACCCCGGTAGTCGGAGCCGAGGTTGCGGACGATCAGCTCGACGAGGTTGAGGAGCAGCGCGGTGCTGCGCTGCGCTTGGAAACGCCACCCATGCATCCTACGCATGTCGGTCATGTCGAACTCTCGTTGGACGCATAGCTGTCTTTCGAGGTTTAGTTGGGGCGTGGCCGGCCGAACTGGCCGGCGCGTAAACACGAAGGAGCTGCGCCATGCCGATGACCAAGATCTATCTGCGAAAGGGGAGTACGCCGGAGCATCGACGGGCGATCTCGGACTCGATCCACCTGTCGCTGGTCGACGTACTCGGAATCCCGGACGACGACAAGTACCACATCTTCCACGAGCTGGACGACGACGACTTGATCACGGCGCCGGTCGCGTTCGGTCTGGATCGTCGTCCGGAGGCGATCTTCATCCAGACCTACTTCGGCGCGCGCCCCGCCGAGGTGTTGCAGCAGCTCTACCGCGCGATCAGTGGACAACCTCGCCAGGCGCACCGGCCTGGGGACAAGGGACATCTACATCAACGTCGTTGAGTCACCCTCGGCGAACTGGTGGGCCGACGGTCGCAGGCTCGACCCGGCCACCGGTTTCGACGACCGGATCGCTCCCGCCAAGGTGCCGTCCAAGCCCTGAGGTAGAGCTCGAGCGGCTTCGCGAGGGCGATCAACCGAGAGGCAGGCGACCTGCCGCCTCCCGCAGGCAGTCGGCGAGCTCAGTCACCGGAGCGGTTGCATTGCCCGGTAGCCGCGCGAGCAAGACGCGGCGGGAGACGAGCGCTCCATCGGAGACGCGTACCAACCGCACTCCGTCGGGCACCAACCCGACAAGATAGGGAGGCAGCGTTGTGACGCCCCATCCCGCCGCGACGAGGGTCAGCTTCGACAGCCAGTCCCGCGCCTGATGCCCGATCGTCGGCCGCCGCGGAAGCGCGGGCCAGACCCCCAACCCTGGTTCGCTCGAGGTCTGCGGACTCGAGATCCATGTTGCGTTCTGCAGTTCCGTGAGAGTCACCGCACCGTCGCTTCCGAGATCTCCGAACGCAGGCACCGCGACCAGCAGGTGACCTTCGAGCAAGACGTCGAGCTCAAGAGGTGGATCCAGGTCATCGGGAGCCGGGTAAGGAGGTCGAGACGAGATGAGCGCGAGGTCCAACGTGGAGGCCCGCAGGCTCCGGGTGAGGGCGGGGGTCGAGCCTTCGGGTGATCACCTCGACGTCGGGGAGGCGTCGCCGCATCCGGTTGAGGGCCGCGGGCACGAGGACCGCACCCAGGCTCGTGAAGACACCGAGGCGTACTGTGCCGCCGTTCAGGTCGGCCCCCTGCACGACGCGCGCGGCCCGGTCGACTTCGTCCAGCGCCACCGAAGCGTGCCGCAGAAGTGTCACGCCCGCAGCGGTGAGCTGAACCCCTGCAGCCCGCCGCTCGAAGAGCCGAGCATCGACAGCGCGTTCCAGTACAGCGATCTGTCGTGACACAGCGGACTGCGTGTAACCCAGCGCGGCGGCGGCCGCGGTGAAGGACCCGCATTCCGCGATCGCCCGCAGCAACCGCAGCGAGGTCGACGACCACTCCATGACGAAACAGCATATCGAAGTGCCAGCCCTGCGTTTTCCGCTTGGCTCGGCGCGGGATGGCCGGCAACGTGCCGACCAGAACTACCGAAAGGAATGCCATGGAGACATCAGGCAGAGACAACGCTGACCGGCTGGGCGGTCGGCTGCCGTTGCTCGACCGAGCCGATCTCGACGCTGAGCAGCAACAGGTGTACGAGGGGCTCGCGCGGACGGTCTTGCCGGAAGCCGCGGAGAGCGGGTTCACGGCCAGGCTCGACGACGGGCGCTTCGTCGGCCCGTTCAACGCGATGCTCCGCGTTCCCAACATTGCGGCAGGGCTCGGCCAGTGGACGAGCCAGATCGCCCGGTCCGGAATGGCCGACGACGTCCGGCAGGTCGTGATACTGACCGTAGGCGTGGCTTGGTCGGCCGAGTACGAGATTGATGCGCACATGTCGGCCGCCCGCGTCGTGGGCATTCCGGACCGGGCGATCGAAGCCATCGTTCAGGGGAGGGCGCCGCAAGCCGTGAGCGACGAGGCAGCTGTGGCATATCGGCTCACGAACAGCCTCCTCATCGACCACGTCGTGCCCGACCCGCTGTATCGCGACGCCATCGCGACCTTTGGTGCGGCCGGAGTGATAGCGATCCTGTGCCTCATCGGCCAGTACCAGACGATCTCCTCCATCCTTGTCTGCTTTCAGGTACCCGTGCCCGAGCGGTCCGACGCAAGGCAACAACCCGAGCCGGCTGCGCCTGACCGGGTCGGCGAAGATCTGTGAACTAAGGAGAAATCTGTCGGAGTGCTCGAATGGGAGAGACGAGTGCTGGTGGGCATGTGGTGCGTGTTGGGTACGCGGCGTGCTACCCGCGCCGCATACCGCCGGCCGGTATGCCGGCCCCGGCTACCGTTCGCGACCGTGTTTTGCCGTGCTGGTCGCGGCGACGGCCGGCGACTGGTGCCGTCGCTGCTCGGCCTGGCCCACGTCCAGGGCACTCCCGCCTCGATGGCCCGGCGGACGGCGAGATCGACGAAAACCTCGGGGCGACGTGTCCGTCGGCGCGCTCGACGGCCTCGGGCAGGCGGCTCTCAGCGTCGAGGATCGCGGTCGAGGTAAAGCTGGCGCTGCCATGGACGGTGTAGACCGAGTCACCGTCCGGACGACGAAGGACCGCGGGCTCGCTGAGGCCGGGCACGGCGTCCAGGGGGACGGAAAGCTGCCGCATCACCCGCTCGACGACGCCCCTGACGGTCTCGTCGAGGGCCGCGAGAGGGATGCCGGCGTACCGGGCCTGGCGGAGCGCCTCGGCCGCGCCTTCAAGAGCCGCGCCGAGAAGGCCGGCGTCCGGGTCATCCCGGTTCACGCGACGCGACGCACCTGCGCCGGCCTCCTAGTCGCGCTCGACGTCCACCCGCGGGTGGCGATGGCGGTCCTGCGCCACAGCCGGATCGCCCTGACGATGGAGGTCTACTCCCACGTGTCGTCGTTCAGCACGCGGGAGGCCCGGTCGCGGCTCGCCGGAGAGTTGACTGTTCCTTAAGAAGGCGAGCATCACGTAGAGGTTCTTGTTTCCACCTCCCTTGAGTGCGCGGGGCGGTGCCCTTCTTTCGCCTGATTGCACTTCGAGGGCCAACCTCGTCTTCCTGTTGCTCTTCGTCGTCGCCTCCGGTGTACAGGGAGGTGTCGCAGAGGCATGACAAACAGAAATGTCGCGGTACGACGACAAAGCGAAATGTCGTGGTACCGTGACATTTAGAGATGTCGCCCAGGCGCGGCACTGAAGTTCCGCGTCACGGAGGGCACGATCCATGCTCACCACAGTCCGAGACCTTGGAGCCGCGGTGCGCCGCGCGCGCCGCGAGGCTGGGCTCAGCCAGCAGACGCTGGCAGATGAAGCTGGGGTCTCCCGTCAGTGGCTCTCCCGCTTCGAGTCGGGAAAGAACCCGTCTGCCGAGTTGCGCAAGGTGCTGGACTTACTCGGCGCGCTGGGCCTCGCTGTCGAGTTGGTCGCCGCGCCAAAGTCCGAAACTGAGGACGAGGACCCGTTTACCAGCCTCTTCGAGAACGACTCATGACGTCGTACTTGAATGTCTACCTCGATGGCGTCCTCGCCGGCCAGTTGGCACAAGCACCGGGCGGTGCCATGACATTCACCTACGACAGCACCTACAGCGCGCGTCGTAGCCCAACCCCGCTATCTCTGTCGATGCCGCTAAGTGGATCGAGGCATTCCAACCGTGTTGTCTCCGCCTGGTTGGAAGGGCTGCTTCCAGACAACCTCGCCGTCCGGGAGGAGTGGGGTCGCAGATTCGAGGTATCACCACGCAATCCGTTCGCCCTGCTTCGTCACGTCGGGCGCGACGCCGCCGGGGCCGTCCAGGTGCTACCCGTCGACGTCTACCCACCAGACGCAGCACAGCGAACGGGGAACGTTCGCCGCCTCTCCGAACGTGAGGCTTCCGAACTTCTCCTCACGCTGACTGTCCGTGATGATGGCTGGCAAGTCGGCGAGAGCTCGGGCCGGTGGAGTCTCGCTGGAGCGCAGAACAAGGTGGCCCTACATCGCCTGGACGACGGCGGGTGGGGTGTCCCCGAGGACTCGACTCCAACAACACACATACTCAAGCCGGCGCGGGAAGACACCCGCTTCGCCGATCTTCACGTGAACGAGTTCGTGTGCCTTCATGCCGCGGGTCTGCTTGGGCTCCGAGTCGCCGAGGTTGAGCTAGTTGATTTCGGCGGGGCCAAGACACTGGTCTCCACCCGCTACGATCGAGGCCGTGGACGTGGCGGAGTCTGGCTTCGTCTACACCAAGAAGATCTTCTCCAAGCGATGAGCTACCCGCCGTTCAAGAAGTACCAATCAGATGGCGGCCCCAGCGTCAAGAACGTTGCCTCCCTCCTCTCTACCCTTGCACTGCCGGACCGTGATGCCGTGAGGTCGGCGTTCTTCGAGGCCCTTGCCTTCAACGTCCTCGTTGGCGGGACTGACGCCCATGCGAAGAACTACTCCCTGCTGCTGCGTGGCCCGCGGGTCGCAATGGCCCCCCTCTATGACGTCGCGTCCTACGCCCCGTACCTCACGAAGGGTGAGGCGGTACGTGGCTCGATGAAGGTAGGACGCAACTGGCAAGTCCGCGACGTCACAGTCGAGGACTGGGTTTCTGTCGGGCTCTCCCTCGGTCTCGAAGCGGGGGAAGCCGTGGATCGCGTAGAGCACCTCCGGAAGGGCCTCCCTGAAGCAGTCATGGCAGCGGCTGTGTCTGCGTCCACTCCCTTCGTCAAGGATGCGCGCCGTGTGGCGGCTGCCGTCGCTCGGCAGCGCCACCTGAAGACGCCGCGCCTTCCTCGCGCGCCGCGTGCACATCGGACATGACCACCTAACAGTCGCCCCGGCTTACGTCAGCCCTTCCGTCGCCGCCCGGCACCAACACGCCGGCGTATGGGCTCGAGCCGACTGTCGGATCCTATTCGCGACCCGGCACGGGCATGGTCCCGATAGCCGATGAGGGCCAAGGAGAGGCAGAGGGCGTTGGCGCGCTTGGCGGGCGCGCAGGTGGCTCCGAAACACGGGTACCGCCGGCACGGGCCTTCTAGTCTTCTATCGCCCTGGCGGGCGGCCCGTTCCGGGCTGAAATGGGATCACGGTTGCCCGGTGACGTCGTTGCTCCTTGGTCCGTTTGAGGCCGGGATCCAGTCGGACGCTGGGAGCTGCGCCTTGGGCCCTTCAGTGTTGCTTCGAGCACGCGGGTTAGCTTGTGTACCAACCCGTTGCGGCTCCTGCGGGTGGTCGCTCAGACACCTACGGGTGAGGAGGTCACGACAATGTTGGGACAGACTCAAGACCATCAGGAGATCATCGAGCGGGCCGTGAAGCCTCTATCCACCCATCTGCCCGTTCATGCCCGTCCGTGGCGTGGCCTCCGCGACGATTCCTTGACGTCTGAGCTCAGGCTCAACCGCGGTCTAGGGGGCCGTGGGCCGCGTCCGACGGCCCTTCGCGTGCGCTCTTGTTTACAACGCCGGCGCGCGAGTGTGGAAGTCGGTGGCGCCCTGGAACGCGGCACCCACTCGGAACAGAGTGGCCTCGTCGAACGGCCGGCCGATGACTTGCATGCCGATCGGCAGCCCGTCGCCGTCGAAGCCGCACGGGACGTTGAGCGAGGGCAGGCCGGTCAGCGACGGGACACCGGTGAATTGCATGATCGCCGAGAGCATGTCCTCTGGCACCCCCTCGGAGATCTCCACGAGCGTCTCCCCGACCCGGGTCGCGGTGAAGGGCAGCGTCGGGCAGATGAAGACGTCAACCGACTTGAAGGCCTCGAGGAAGCGAGCGCGCAACAGAGCGCGGTAGCGCTGCGCCTGGAGGTAGTGGGTCGCGAGGTGCAACTCCCCGGCCTGCAGCAGCAGCTGGACGTCCTCGCCGTAGTCCTGCGGCCGTTCGCGCAGCCACCGCTGGTGGTATGTGCTGGGCTCGCACGCCTCTACGGTCAGCTGGGCCGAGATGTTGCCGTGGATACCCTCCACTTCGATGTCGACGACACGGGCGCCCAGCCCTGTGAAGGTCTCCAGCGCGGCCATCACCGCTGCATGCACCGGTGCCTGCAGGTGGTGGAAGAAGTAGTCGGGGATGACCCCGATCCGCACCCCTTCAACCCCGCGCCGCAGGTCGGCGAAGTAGTCCACCACCTGCACATTGGCGCTACCCGGGTCGCGCAGGTCGTGCCCGACGATGGCGGAGAACAGCAGCGCGCAGTCCTCGACCGTGCGCGTCATCGGCCCGACCGTATCCATGCTCCAGGCGAGCGGGACGACGCCAAAGTTGCTCACCCGGCCGATCGTCGGCCGCAACCCCACGATCCCGTTGACGGCGGACGGCAGTCGGATCGAGCCGCCGGTGTCGGTGCCCAGGGCCCCGTAGCAGGTGCGAGCCGCGACAGCAGCGCCCGAGCCACCGCTGGAGCCGCCCGGGAAGCGCTCGACGTCCCAGGGGTTGCGCACTGACCCGTAGTGTGGATTCGCCGATGTTCCGCCCCAGGCGAACTCGTGCATATTGGTCTTGCCGATGATGACCGCTCCGGCGCTCTTCAGGCGCTGCGCGGCGGTCGCGTCCTCGCTTGGGCGCCAGTCTGCGAGCACCTTACTGCCGGCCGTGGTGACGAGGCCGGCGAGGCCGATGTTGTCCTTGAGCGCGATCGGGAGCCCGTGCAGCGGACCGAGCCGGTGACCGGCCCTGATCATGGTCTCGGCGGCGGCCGCGACGCGACGAGCCGAGTCGCGGTAGACATCGATGTAGGCGCAGAGGGTAGCGTCCACCGCGTCGATGCGGGTCAGGCAGGCATCAATCAGTTCGACCGGCGATACGTCGCCGGCGGTGACCCGACGGGCGGCCTCGGCGAGCGAGAGCTCCAGGACGTCGTTGTCGGCCATCCGGTTACTCCTTCGGGTCCGTGGGTGGGTGGGCGAAGACGGTGATCGGCGCGGTTCCGCGGTGCTCAGGCGCGCTCATGGTCCGGCTCAGGTCGTTCGCCGCAGCGAGCCAGTCGCCGAGCAGCGCAGTGACGGCCGCGATCCGGTCCTCCGCGAGCGGCAGCGCCGCGGCCCGGGCGAGGGCCCGCACCGCGTCCTCGTTCACCAGTGATCCCTCGGCCATGCTGTGCTCCTTCTTCCTGCTCTGGTGACGTCCGCCGCACTCAGACGCCCATGTACTCGTGCTGCAGTTGACGGTCGGCGAGCACGTCGATGCTGGACAGGTCCCGGACGATCCTGCCCTTCTCCATAATGTTCGCGTGCGAGGCGACGCGGGTCGCGAATTCGAGGTTCTGTTCGACGATCACCACCGTGATCCCGTGACGCTCGTTGACGTCGCGCACGTGTGTCGCGATCAAGCTGACGATCGAGGGCTGGATGCCCTCGGTCGGCTCGTCAAGCAGCAGTAGGCGCGGGCGGGTCATCAGCGCTCGTCCGAGCGCGAGGATTTGCTGCTGGCCACCGCTCAGTCCGGAGCCGGCGAGGTTGGCCTTCTCGCGCAGCACTGGAAACTGGTCGAGGACATCGTCGAGGGTGGCCTTCCAGTCCTTGCGCCGGGTGCCGTATGCCGCAACGCGCAGGTTGTCGATCACGGTGAGCGCGGGGAAGATGTCGCGTCCCTGCGGCACGTACGCGATGCCGCGTCGGGCCCTCTCGTAGGCGGGTAGCCGGCTGACGTCCTGCCCGTCGAAGGTGACGGTCCCGGCCATCAGCGGGAGTTCGCCCATGAGGGCCCTGAGAAGGGTGGTCTTCCCGACGCCGTTGCGTCCCAGCACCGCGACCCGCTCCCCGGCTCCGACCGAGAACTCCAGGTCCTGCAGGACCGGTGTCGTGCCGTAGCCGGCGCGAACCCCCTTAGCCCGCAACATCCGACGTCGCCGTCCTTCCTAGGTAGATGTCCAGGACGCGGTCGTCCACGCGGAGCTCTTCCACGCTGCCACGGGCGAACACCGTCCCCTCGTGGAACATCGTGACTGGGGCATCCAGGACCCGGACGAACTCCATGTCGTGCTCGACGACGACGACCGTGGCGTCGGTGGCGAGGGTGCGGACCAGCTGCACGGTCCGCAGCGTCTCCTCGCGGCTCATACCGGCGGTCGGCTCGTCCAACAGGATGACGACCGGCTCCCCGGCCACGACCATGCCGATCTCGAGCCACTGGTGCTCGCCGTGCGACAGGAAGCCGGCGGGCATGGCGGACTTGTCGGTCAGTCCAAGCCAATCGAGGATCGCCCTGGCCTGCGCGTCGGCCGCCTGCACGTCGCCGAGCCGCGCATAGCCGGCCAGCCAGACGTTCTCGAATGCCGTCAGCGGCGCGTAGTAGCTGGGCACCTGGAGCTTGATCCCGATGCCGAGGCGGGCCCGCTGGTCGGGGCGCAGGCGGGTGATGTCCGTTGCGCCTAGCCGGACCTTGCCCTTCGTCGGCCGGTAGCGACCGGTCAGCAGGTTGAAGCAGGTGCTCTTACCGGCCCCGTTGGGACCGATGAGGCACTGCACGCTGCGGGCCGGCAGGGAGAGAGACGCACCGCGCAGCGCCTGCACGCCGCCGAAGGACTTGTGTAGGTCCACCGCCTCGAGCGGTTGGGGCTGCAGTCCCGAGCGACGCTCGGACAGCACCGCGCGGATGTCCGCTGCGGCCCCCCCACCGGCCGCGGCCGGTGGGGGGGTCGACGGTCGCAGCCAGGGAAAGAACCGGCGCAGCAGCGTGGTGGCCGTCGGAACCACGCCTCGGGGCAGGGCGAGCACGACGGCGATGAGCACCGTGCCGAGCACGATCGGTGTGGCCGAACCTCCGCTCCCGCCGAGCGTGGTCGACAGTCCCTGCACCAGGGCGACTCCCACGAAGGCACCGAGGATCGAGTCGCGTCCTCCGACGAGCACCCAGATGGCCACGAGAGCCGCCTGCTGCAGGCCGAAGACGGCCGGGTTGATAAACACCCCCCATGCGGCGTAGAGACCTCCGGCGAGACCGGCGACCGCGCCGCCGATGACGAACGACGCGAGCTTGTAGCGGCGGATGTCGTACCCGAGCAGCGACGTGCGCAGCTCGTTCTCCCGCACGCCGGCGACGATGCGCCCGAACGGGCGTCGGCGCAGGATGCTGAGCAGTACAGCGACCACCACGGCGATAGCGGTGCTGGCGGCGAATAGCGCGTTGGAGTCCAGCAGGATCGGTCCGGCCGGCCCGGGCAGCATCAAAGGCGGCACCCCGACGAGGCCGTTGTAGCCGCCGAGGGCAGCGTCCCGGATGTGGTACTTCGGGTCCGCAGTGCTCGACATGACGGTGAGCAGCACGAGCGTGACCGCCAGAGTGATGATGGCGACGTACACATCCCCGATGTTGCCGTAGAAGATGAAGTAGCCCAGGGCCGCGGCGAGCAGAGCGGCCACGAAGGCCGCGGCGACGAGCCCAGAGAGGGTCTCGTTGGTCGTTAGAGACAGGTTGATGCCGGTGACGCCGTAGGCGTAGCCGCCGAGGCCGAAGAAGGCCGCCTGGCCGAAGCTGAAGATGCCGGCGTGCCCCCAGACGAAGGTGAAGCTGAGGGCCAGCAGGCCGTAGATGAGCCACAGCGCCCACTCCTGAGCTCGGTAGTCCGGCACCGTGACGGCAAGCATCAACCCGACGGCGAGCAGCACGGCGCCCGTGCCGATGTCCCGGGCATTGGCCCCCCGTCGCAGCCGGAACACTGGCCGCTTGACGGCATCCTGCGCGGCGCTCACAGCTGCCTCCGCAGGCGACCGGAGATGCCCGTGGGAAGCAGACGCAGGAGCACGATGGCCACGACCAGCAGGGACGCCGCGCCCAGGAACGACGAGAAGACATTGGACACGAGGGAGTCAACGCTGCCGAGAAGGCCAGACGCGGCGGCGGTCCCGGTCAGGACACCCGGACCGCCAACGACGACCGTCATGAACGCGCGCCCGACGTACGCCTGACCCATGCTCGGCACGACGCCGGCGACCGGAGCGAGCAGCGCTCCCCCGGCGCCGGCCAGGGCAGCCCCGAAGGCGAACGTCAGCATGTTGATCCGCTTGGCGTTGATGCCGATCGCGGAGGCCATCTGCGGCAGCTGCGTCGCGGCGCGCGCCATGGTTCCGTAGCGCGTACGCGTGAAGACCCAATAGACCACGGCGAGCAGCAGCGCCGCCGCACCGATCAGCACCAGGTTGTACTCCGAGAGCAAGAACCGCCCGATCCGCAGGTTCCCCAGCGGCGTCGGCATCCCTTGCGTGGCAGGCCCGTACACCAGCACGACGACCTGGACGAGGATGAGGCTGAGCCCCCAGGTGGCGAGCATCGTCGCGGCCAGACGCCCGTAGAGGAACTGGATGAGCAGTCGCTCCACCACCAGCCCGACCACCCCGACCGCCACCGAGGCGACCACCATCGCCAGCCAAACGTTCAGGCCCGCGCGAACGCCGCTTAGCGTGAAGAACGCGCCCAGCATCAGGAACTCGCCATGGGCGAGGTTGATGACGCCCATCATCCCGAAGATGACCGCCAGGCCCATGGACACGATCACCAACAGCGCGACGCTGGTGAGTAGCGACACGGCCAAGTTGGCCAACTGGTCGACCTGCACCTTAGGGGGTGAACTGCTTGTTGGTGTCCGGCTTCGCGACAAGGTCGCAAACCTGTTGTTCGAAGGCCGGAGGCACGTCGGCCTTCGAGGTCAGCACCGTGAAGCCCTTCTTGTCGTTAGTCACTCCGATGCTCACGCTCTGCGTCACGTGGTGCGACTTGCCGTCCATGGTCACCTTGCCGCTCGGCGAGTCAATGCTGATGCCGCCCTCGAGCGCCTTGGTGACCATCTCGCGGTCCACGCTCTTGGCCTTGTTGACCGCTGCGGCCCACATGTGCCAGCCGTTCCAGGCCGTCACCGCCGAGTCCGTGATGTACGGGTAGTCCGCGCCGTACGCCGCGTGCCACAGGTCCACGAACCGCTTGTTCTCTGGGTTGTCCAGCGACTGGATATACGGCGTGGCGATGACCACGCCCTTGTCCTCCGCTGCCGACAGGACGACCTGCTCGTTGCCGAGGCCGAACGTCGCCGACACCAGCGGGAGAGTTCCGCTCAAACCGGTGGAGGAGAACTGCCGGTAGAACGCGATGTGGTTGCCGCCAACAAGCAGCGACATCACAACGTCGGGACGTGCCGACTGCAAGTTGTTGATGACGGAGCCGAAGTCGCTGCTCTCCAACGGAATGAACTCCGACTTTACGACCGAGCCGCCGTTCTCCGTGGCGTACTTCTCCACCCACTGCGTGGAGATCCGGCCGTAGTTGTAGTCGGCTGCCAAGACGTACACTTTCTTGCCGTACTTCTGCGTGGCGTACGGCACGAGCGCGGCGAGTTGCTGCGACGGCACGACGCCGGTGAGGAAGGTGTTCTTGTCGCAGACCCCGCCTTCGTACTGCTCGTTGTAGAAATACAGGGTCTTCGTGCGGGCCAGGATCGGCCGGATCGCCTCACGCGAAGCGCTGGTGATCCCCCCCATCACGACGGCGACCTTGTCGCGCTGTGCAAGTTGCGTCGCGTACTGCGTGTACTTCGCGTTGTCGGACTGCGCGTCGTACGAGACCAGCTGCAACTGCCGACCGTTGACCCCACCCTTGTCGTTGATGTCCTTGATCGCCAGCTTGGTGGCGTCGGACATGGCCTTCCCGTAGATGTTGAGCGGTCCAGTTTCGTCAAGCATGCTGCCGACCTTGATCGGCTCGCCGCTGTTCCCACCGCCCTCAGAAGCCGTGCCGCCTCCCCCGGAGCCAGACCCGCTGCATGCCGCGGTGAGGGCGAGCATGGCGGCAGTGCCGAGAACTGCGAAGGCGCGGCCCCGGCGTCTGGGGCGACGAGCAGCACTAGTCATGACGGTCCTCTCGGGGGGCGACGGCAGGCGGGAGCGGAGCAGGGGCGGCCGACGGCGCGGCCCCGGCGTCTGTGACGACGTGCAGTGCTGCTCATGATGGTCCTCTCAAGGGCGACGGTGGGTGGAGCGGTCGGCTCAGCCGGCCGCGGGTGGAGCCGGAAACCCACCGACGAGGGACTCGTAATCACGAGCGAAGCTGAGGATGACCTTCTCGTCCCAGCGCTTGCCGACAATCATCATTCCGACCGGCCGGCCGTCGCTGACCTCGGCGGGGACGCTGATCGCGGGGTGGCCAGTGACGTCGAAGGGCGCCGTGTTGCCGATCATCTCGAGGGCCCGTCCGACGTACTCCTCGATCGGGGCGTCGGCGGCCGGGATGACGGTGGCCCGCATGGGTTGCGTGGGCAGCACGAGGACGTCGACGTCCTGCAAAGCAGCATCATAGGCGGTCCGGATCCGCATCGAAAGGTTCTGCGCCTTCGCGTAATGCGTGCCGTGGTAGCGGTCGAGCATGTACTGGCCGCAGAGCGCCACGAACTTAACCGTGTGCGACACGGCGTCGAAGTTCTTTTCCAAGCCGTCCGCGTAGTACTGCATCAACTCGGGGCTGTAGCGGCCCTTGTAGCCGTAGCCGTAGCCGTTGCCGCGCAGCATCTGCCACGTCCCGCCATCCGTCGCGATCACGTTCCACACATGGATCGCGTCGGCGTGCTCGGGGACCGAGACCTCGACGACCTCGACGCCGAGCTCCGCGAAGCGCTGGGCCGCTCGCCGCACGGCCTCGTCGACTTCGGGCTCGCTGAGGCCGGCGATCGCGAAGCCCTCGCGCAGGATTCCGACTCGCTTGCCGCTCACCCCCGCGTCCAGGCCCGCGATGTAGTCGACGTCGCTCGGTGCCCCGGCCTGGCGCGGGTCCTGGCCGTCGGGCCCCGCGATTGCGCTAAGCAGCAGGGCGGTGTCCTGCACGGTGCGGGCCATCGGACCGAGGTGGTCGAGCGTCGCCTCGATGGGAAAGCCGCCGGTGTAGGGCACCAGGCCGTGCGTCGCCTTCAGACCAACGATGCCGCACCACGACGCCGGCATACGGACCGATCCGCCCTGATCCCCGCCGATGGCCATGTCGACCGTGCCGGAGGCGACCAGGGCGGCGCTCCCGGAACTCGAGCCGCCGGTGGAGCGGGTCGTGTCCCACGGGTTGAGCACTGGCCCATTGGCCCCGGTGTGGCTGCCGCCCGAGAAGCACAGATCCTCGCAAACGGCCTTGCCGGCCACCGTGCCACCGGCCGCCAGGATCCGCGTGACCACGGTCGCATCCTCAACCGGGACGAAGCCCTCAAGGGAAGGCGAGCCGTTCATCATCGGCAGCCCGGCGACCATGACGTTGTCCTTGATCGCGAGCCGCTTGCCGGCCAGCAGGCCGCTGCCCGCGCCGGTGATCTCGGCGGTGACGTACCAACCGTTCAGCCGGTTGTTCACCGGTTGGGGCGTGGTGTACGGACGGTTCGGCGCGCTCGGCCGGTCCTGCTCGGCGAGGGCGTCCACGACGTCGTACGACTCCAGAGCGCCGGTGACCAGAGAATCCATGGTCGCCATCGCGGCGTCGTCGAAGTGCAGGTGGAAGGAGTCCGCGATCGACTGCAGATCGGCGCGCGAGGGGGGCTGGACTGCCATGGGCTACCCTTTCTCTTCAGAATCGGCGCAGGCGGTGCTGGGAAGTCAACCACCTGCTCCGCAACGCGTCAATGAATCTCGACATGTCCTGCGCACCGTCAGATCCGCCGTGCGCGAGCGTCCGCGTCAAACCTGGTCGAGGATCGCGAAGCCGCCCGGCACCGCCTCGGCCAGGTAGAGCGGCTGCTCGAGGCGCGCCGGCCCGTTCATCCGAACCGGACCCCGCGGGCCATCGAAGCGGGCCGTAGCGAGCGCGCGCCCCACCGACGTCGGATCGGTCGTGCGCACAGAGCGAACCGCCTGGGCGTAGAGGTGGAGCGCCTCGTACATCGACTCGGAGATGCTGGAGACCGGTTGCGTGTAGGAGCCGGCGAAGTCTCGGTAGCGGCCCAGGAACGCCTTGTTGCCCGTGCTCGCCATCTGCTGGAAGTAGCCGAAGACCGTCCACAGCCCCTCGGCGGCGCGGTCACCGACGTGCTCTCGGGTCGCCTCGTCCAGCGCCAGCGCCAGCGTCCGGCAGTGCGAGCGCAAGCCGGAGTCGTAGAACTGCCGCTCGAATGCCACCTCGTCGGCGCCGATCAGCGAGGACACCACCAGCTCGGCCCCGGACCGCTCAATGCGCTCGAGCAGCGGGCTGAAATCGCGGGTGCCGAGCGGGACGTACCACTCGCAGGCGACCATGCCGTGACCACGGTCGATCGCAGCCCGGGCGCTGGCATTGGTCGCCCGCGGCCAGCAGTAGTCGCTGCCGACCAGCGCCCATCGCCGACTGCCCGTCTCGGCCATGAGCCGGGGGATTGCATGGCGCGTCTGTGCGGCGGGGCGCTCACCGAGCCGCAGCACCAGGTCGCCTCCCCGGCCGCCCTCGTTCACTGGGGTGTGGATGAGCAGCGCACCGGCCCCCGCGGTCGCCGATTGCACCGCCCGGAAGGTCTCGGAGGTGACGTTGGTGAACACCACCGAGCAGCCCTCGACTTCTACGAGCCGACGCACCTCTGCCACCCCCGTCGCCGGGTCCGTCCCGTCGTCAGCGACAGCGACGTGCACGGGGCGCCCGCACAGCCCCCCATCGGCGTTGACCTCGCCCGCGGCCAGCCGGACCAGGTTGGCGCTGGCTGCCGTGTAGACGCTGGCCGGCCCGGACTGGCTGATCAGCGCCCCGACCATGAGGCCGCCCGCTTCCCGCTGGCTCGGCGGCTGGACACCCCTCTGCCGCAACAGCCAGCGGATCGCGTCGTCATCAATCTCGGCGACGACGCGCACACGGGTGCCGCCGCCGTCGGGCGTCATCGTGCAGGTGACCAAGCCCGGCCATGGCGCCTCGTGCCGGATCACGATGCGTGAACCATGCTCGACCGCGGTGATCCGTCCGGTTGCGGGCGTCCCGCCCGGCAGCGTGAAGAGGACCGCCGCGCCCGGCTCCACCCTGTCGCAGGTCGCGCCGAAGAGCCACCCGGCGTCCGTCCGCCCTGCGCCGAACATGGCAAAGACCGCCGCGGGGGACGCGGCAACGTGCTCCGCGGCGACCAGGACGACCCTGCCCATCGGCTACTACCCTTCGTCAGGTCCTGACGACTCCATGCTGAGCTTGAGGTCAAAAAGCGAGACGTGGTACAACCGGGCCAGGAACTCCATAACCTCATCGACCGGCCGTGGAGCCAGCGTGTATAGCCGGTAGCGGCCGTCCCGCCGCTCCGCGACCAGTCCTGCCGACCGGAGGATCCGCAGGTGGCTGGAGACCGCCGTGCGACTCACCGCGTCGATGCCCGCGGCTAACTGTCCGGCCGAGGTCTCGCCCTCAGCGGCAAGCAGCGTCAGGATGGTGCGTCGGGTCGGGTCGGCGAGCGCCTCGAAGGCGAGACTGTCAGAGGGCACAACCGTCTCCTGACGTCAGAGGCCACAAAAATCTGCTGACGCGGCTCCGCTCGATGTGGCTAGGCTCAAATATCACGCGCCGAAGCGCCTGCAGATTAGCACAGGCCCTAGCTGCTGAATAGCCAACAGATCGCGCACGACACCGGGGAGGTGGCTACGTCGTGGCCGGTTCCGGATGGATGGATGATGACGGATACATCTCAGCATTCGTTCGCAGCCGGCGACGCCATGGTGATCGAGGCGCTAGCGTGGCACGCGATTGAGGCGGGGACGACAAGCCCGACACCGCCCTATACCGGAATGTGGTCACACTCCTGGCCGGAGCCAGCCACGACGGGTCGCGCGGGCGACGTAAAGCAAGCGGCACTCCACCTCTGGATTACCGAAGCACGGCGCGAGCCAGCGTGGTGACCCTGACACACAGGCATACCTTGCGGACTTTGACACCTTTTCTGGTCCACCACTACAGCAGCACGGTATTGGGCACCTTGCAAAAAGCTCGGTGCCGGCGGCCCCCGTCGGGTGGTTGTCACCGCGGGCGAGCCCCCTCGGCCAGGGAGTCAGGGTGGCGCGTCCGACGGCCGCCGCCGGTCACGCGGTCGTGTACACCCCTGACACGTCAGTCGCGCGTAATCGACGCAGTCGAGTGCTTCATGCTCCGACCTGCGGTGGAGCCAAGGGGACTCGAACCCCTAACCCCCTGCTTGCAAAGCAGGTGCGCTACCAATTGCGCCATGGCCCCCAACGAGTCAGCGCTCGCGCGCCGACCGCACGTCGTCGGTGGCCTCGGACCACAGGCCCTGCTCGGCCCGCTGGCCGCGCACCTTCTGGATGGCGACGGCACCGGCGGCGGCGGCCGCGATGATGAGCAGTTTCTTGAGCATGTGCGGCTCCTCCGGCTGTTCGTGGTGGTGATGGTGGGCCTAACAGGACTTGAACCTGTGGCCTCTTCCTTATCAGGGAAGCGCTCTAACCGTCTGAGCTATAGGCCCGTCATCACCCTCGGTCGCGCAGTGGTGCACCCTGCCGCGACGCGCCAGATTACCCCAGACGCCGTCACGCAATCAAAACGACGACGCGCGCCGGGGGCCGCCGGATGAGGCGTCGGGTGAGGAGGACTCGCGCACGACGAGGTCGTGCTTGACGATCACGTCCTCGGCGGGGCGCTCAGGGTCCTCGATCCGCTTGAGAAGCAGGTCGACGGTGTGGGCAGCGATGACCTCGACGTGGGCCTCGATGGTGGTCAGCGGCGGCGCGGTGTACTCCCAGTCGGGGATGTTGTCCCACCCGGTCACGGCGACGTCGTCAGGCACGCGCACGCCGAGCTCGCGCAGCTGTCTGAGCACACCGATGGCGAGCAGGTCGTTGGCACAGACGATCGCGTCCACGTCCGGATGGCTCTTCATCAGCCGGGCTGCCCCGGTGAGCCCGTCCACCAGGTCGAACTCGGGCGCCGCCACGAGCAGCTCGTCGCGGACCGTAAGACCGGCTCGCTCGAGGGCCGCCCCGTAACCCTCGAGCCGCAGGTGGCTCGGCTCGGCCGGCCCCTGCCGCTTGCCGACGAAGGCGATCGTGCGCCGTCCCATGGTGGTCAGATGGCTCGTCACGTCGTCGGCAGCGGCGACGTTGTCGATGGAGACCCGGTCGAGGCCGGTGTCGGGGACGTTCTCACCGACCAGCACCACGGGCCGATGGCGCGCCAGCTGCGCCAGCTCTGCCGCGGTGGCGTGGGTCGGGTGGAAGATGACGCCGTCGAAGGCAAACCGCAGCAGGGACGACGCGGCCCGGCGCTCGTGCACTCGGCCCGAGCCGGCATACTCGACGAAGACCGCGTAGCCCCGCTGCTCTGCCGCGCGGAACGTCGCCGTCATGAGCATGGCGAAGTAGGGGTTGAGGATGTCCGGGACGACCAGGGTGAGGGTCTGGCTCCGTCCCTGCCGCAGGTGGCGGCCGGCGACGGAGGGCCGGTAGTCGAGCTCCTCGATGGCGTCCAGCACCCGCTGGCGGGTCGTCGCGCGCACGTTGGGGCGCTCGTGGACGACGTTGGTCACCGTCTTCCACGACACCCCGGCCCGCGCCGCGACATCCTTGATCGTGACGGTGCTCCGCCCGGGCAGGGATGTCATCCGCCCACTATCCCATCAACCTTCAGGGATTCTGCGACTCCTCGTATGCCGCAGGCCGCATCTGCGCCTTGCGGACCCGCTCCACATCCAGCTTCCTGCTCCGGTCGTAGCGGTAGATCCCGTTCTTCTCCTGCAGGACGTCGGTGAGCTGCGTGTAGCAGTAGCCGAACATCTCCGGGTCCTCCAGCAGCACGCCCGTCAGTCCCTCGAACCGGTGGTGGAACCCCTCCTCGTCGCGCACGTTCTCTCCATAACCCCACGACTCGAAGGGGTCGTCGCCGTCCTTGCCAGCGCCGCCGTGCTCGGCGATGGCGTTGGGGTCCCACCACACCCCACCGAACTCGGACACGAAGTAGGGCTGGCCTCCATACGGTTGGGAGATCGTCGCCCCCTCGGGGTGCTGGGCGACGTTGACGTAGGGGTCGTCCGACGCCAGCCCACGCATCTGGACGGCGAACACCTCGGGATCCTGCTCGTAGCTGTGCGAGTCGTAGACGTCGGTGGCCAGGACCCGGTGCGAGTAGCCGGAGGAGTCGATCACCGGACGGGTCGGGTCGGCCAGCTTCGTCGCGAGGAACATGCCGAGCATGACGTCGTCAAGGACGGTGATCCGGTCATGAAGGACCTGGTCCGTCTCGTTCATCGGGCACCACCCGATGATGGCAGGGTGGTTGATGTCGCGGTGAAGGACCTCTAGCCACTGGGTGACGAAGGACGCCGTCGGCTGCTGGTTGTCTCCCGCCGCGCCGAGGCCACGAACGCCCCAGTCGCCGAACTCCCCCCAGACGAGGTAGCCCAGCCGGTCGGCGTGGTAGAGGTAGCGCTCCTCGAACGGCTTCTGGTGCAGCCGCGCCCCGTTGAACCCCGCCTCCATCCCCAGCTCGATGTCCCGGACCAGCGCTGCGTCACTGGGCGCGGTCATCAGCGTCTCGGGCCAGTACCCCTGGTCGAGCACGAGCCGCTGGAACACCGGCTCCCCGTTGAGCAGCAGCTTGCGCCCGTCGATGCTGATCGAGCGCAGACCGGCATAGCTGTCGACCGTGTCGACGGTCCGGCCCTCGGCATCGACGAGGGAGGCGTTCAGGCCGTAGAGGTGGGGATCCGACGGTGACCACGGCCTGATCCGCTCCGGCGGCAGCGTGAGGTGCACCGCGGGCGCCAGGTCGCGGTCCGCGCCCACGCTCCCTCGGGCCACGGCCCCGTCCCCGTCGGTGAGCTCGACGACGAGTCGGTGGCCCGCGCGGTTTGCCGACAGCGAGGCCTCGACGGTCAGGGCACCCGCCGCGAGGTGCGGCGTCACCCGTAGGCGCTTGACGTAGGTCTGCGCCACGCCCTCGAGCCACACGCTCTGCCAGATCCCGGTCGTGCGCGTGTAGAGGGCATCGGAGGACTGGTACCACGTCGCCTGCTTGCCCCGTGCCTGGCGCGCGTGCCGGGAGTCACGAGCGCGCACCACCACGCGGACCCGGGAGCCGGGCTGCGCCTGGTCGCTGATGTCGGCGGTGAAGGAGGCAAAGCCACCGCGGTGGCGCAGCACCTCGTGGCCGTCGACCCAGATGGTCGCGTCGTGGTCCACCGCGCCGAAGTGCAGGAGCACCCGCCCAGGTGACCACTGCGCCGGGACCTCGACCCACCTGGCATACCAGACTGCTTCGAGGAAGTCCGTGACGTGTATGCCGGATGCCTCGCTCTCGGGGGCGAAGGGGACGACGATGAGGTCGCGGAGCTCCCCTGCCTGAACGAGTCCTCGCTCGAAGCCCGAGTCCCCCCCGTCGACCTCGAACTCCCACGTCCCGTTGAGGGTGGCCCACTGCGGGCGGGTCAGCTGGGGGCGGGGGTGCTCCGGGCGGGGCACCGCGGTCAGCAGGGACTGAGCGGGGTCGTTCACGGGAGGCCTATCTGTGTCCGTCGGTTGTGGTCCTCGACAGGGCGGCGCGACCGCCTCCGGCACCGCGCTTACTGGCCGGCGATACCGGTCGTGGCAATGCCCTTGACGATCTGACGCTGGAAGATCATGAAGATGACGAGCAGGGGAGCGGCGGCGATGACGGCTGCAGCCATGGTCTGCGCGTACTGGACGCCGTAGGCGTTCTTGACCGTCCCGATGCCGACCGGCATCGTCATCAGGTTGGGGTCGTTGATGACGATGAACGGCCACAGGAAGTTGTTCCAGGCGCCGATGAAGGTGAAGATCGCCACCGCGACGAGGATCGGCCGCGACAGCGGCAGGATGATCGACCACATGATCCGGAAGGGGCTCGCTCCGTCGATCCGGCCGGCCTCCTCGAGCTCGTGGGGCACGGCGTCGAAGAACCGCTTGAGGATGAAGACGTTCACCGGCGCGATCAGCTGAGGCAGGATGATGCCCCACAGCGTGTCCACCATCTGCAGGCCGAGCATCTCCTTGAACAGCGGCACGATGAGGATCTGCGCGGGGATCATGATGGAGGCCAGGGTGAGGGCGAGTAGGACGCCCCGACCCTTGAAGTCCAGCCGCGAGAGCGCGTATCCGGCGAGTGCGCAGATCGCCACCGTCAGCACCGTGATCGCGACGGCGGTCACGACGCTGTTGAGCAGCCAGCGCGGCAGCCCTCCCGCCGCAAAGACGTCCTGGTATGCCGAGATGGTGAACCCGTGCTCCGGCCAGATCCGCAGCGGCACGGCGGCCGCGTCCTCCTCCGACTTCAACGAGGTGAGGATGCCCCACACCATCGGCACGATCCAGAGCAGGGAGAAGAAGATCAACGCCAGCAGCGCGACCCACCGGGCGACGGGTGACTTGCCAAGCATGACCGAGGCGGTCTGGTCGCGCTCCGCCCTGCGCTGGATCCGCGCGGCGGTGCCGGTGTCCCTGCCGGTTCCAACGGTGGTGCTCGCCATGTCAGCGGTCCCTTCGGGCCACAAGCAGCTGGGCTGCGGAGAAAAGGAGGATGAGGAGGAAGAAGATGAAGGAAACGGCGGCGGCATACCCCAGCCGGTAGCCGGTGAACCCCACGTCGTAGACGTACTCCAAGGCCGAGCGGGTGGAGTTGTTCGGGCCTCCCGCCGTCAGCAGGTAGATCTGGTCGAAGACCTTGAGCGAGGCGAGGATCTGGAGGATGACCACGAGGCCGGTGGTCTTCTGCAGGAGCGGCAGGGTGATGCTCCACAGCCGCCGCATGGGACTGGCCCCGTCGAGCGACGCCGCCTCGTAAAGCTGCTCGGGGATGGCCTGGATGGCAGACAGGTAGAGGAGGAAGTTGAAGCCGAGGGTCCACCAGACGGTCGTGATGGCCACCGACCACATCGCCATCCTTTCGTCGGTGAGCCAGCCGATCTTGTCGAACCCGATCCACCCGAGCACCGTCGACGCGAGGCCACCGCCGGGCTGGTAGAGCCAGCCCCAGAGGGCCGCGACGACCGAGGACGCCAGCATGAACGGAGCGAAGAAGGACAGCCGCCACCACCACTGCCCCGGCAGCCCCGTCGAGACGAGCAGGGCGACGATGAGCGAGACGATGACGAGCGGGATCGTCGTGATGGCGGTGAAGAAGAGCGTGTTGAGGATGGTCCGCCACATCATCGGGTCGGTGAACGCCTCGGCGTAGTTGCTCACCCCGGCCAGCGAGCTCCCTCGGCCGGTGAGGCTCAGGTTGGTGAAGCTCATCCACAAGCCGTAGATCAGCGGAAAGCCGAGGAAGAGGCCGAAGACCAGGAGGTACGGCCCCGTGAAGAGGCCGGCACTCCAGAAGCTGGCGCGCGGGGCATGGGTCAGCTTCTGCGGAGGCTGGGATTCGGCGACGCGTCCAGGAGCCGTGGCGGTGTCGGTCATCGGGATTCCTCGGGGTCAGGCCGGGTTGGGGATCTTGAGCATGGTGGTGATCTGTTCGAGCATCGAGGTGGCGGCATCGCTCGGCTTGCTCTGCCCGAGGAATGCCTGCTGCAACCGGCTCGACATCTGGTTCTGGAAGTCGCTGCCTGCTCCGGTGAACCACACCGGAGGGTCGAGGAAGACGCTGCTGGCGGCAGATGCATACGAGGACTGTGGTTTCAGCGCGAGGTACGCCGGCTCCTTGGTGATGGGCAGGTATGCCGGGATGTGGCCGCCCTCTGCCCAGACCAGAGCGTCCTGCATCAGGCCGGTCACCAGCTCGTAGGTGCGTTGCAGCCGCGCCTCGTCCGGCTGAGGTCGCAGCGGGAGGACGAAGGAGTGCGAGTCGGCATAGCTGGCCGGCGTGCCGAACAGCGTCGGCATGGGAGAGGCGCCGAGCCGCTTGATGCTCTTCTGGAAGCCGGGGATCTCCCACTCACCGGACAGGATCATCCCGGACGCTCCGCTGGTGAAGTAGGCGATGGCGCCGGGATAGTCGAGGCCGTTGGCAGAGACCTTGCCGTCGAGCATCTTGACGATGAAGGTGATCACCTCGATCGCCTTGTCCGTGTCCCACTCTGCCTTCTGGCCCGGCTGGAACGAGTACTTGCCGCCAGTCTGACCGTAAAAACCCCAGAAGAGCCGCCACGCCTGGGCGGTGTCGAGCACGTAGCCGTAGGAGATCCCCACCTGCTTGGTCACCTCGGCCAGCTTCCGGCCGGTCTCGAGGAACTGGTCCGTCGACTCGATGGGCTTCATCTGACCGTCGGTGCCGAGCAGGCCGGCCTTCTCGGCGATGTCGAGGTTGTAGAACGCGATGAACGGGTGGGTGTCCAGCGGGAGCGAGTACAGTTGGCCCTGGTAGAGGCACCGCTCCCAGAGGGCCGGCGTGACGTCCTCCTCTTTCACGCCGAGGCTCGCGAGACGGGCGAGGTCGTAGGGCATGAGGAGCCCGCCGGGCGCGTAGCCGCTCAGGCGCGAGAGGTGCAGCACGGCCGCGTCAGGGGGGCGCTTGCCCGCGGACGCCATGGCCAGCTTGGTGTAGTACGGCGATCCCCACGCCAGAGTAGTGGCCTGCGTGGTCACCTGCGGATAACGGCGGTGGACGTCGGCCAGCATCTGGCTCAGCTTCGCTCCGTCGGCGCCGCTGAACAGGTGCCAGAGCTGCAGCGGGTCCGTGCCCGCGGAGGCTGAACCGCCGCATCCGGCCAGCCCTCCCGCCACGGCGAGCCCGCCCGCTCCGGCAAGTATCCCCTTGAGCACGGTCCGGCGATCGACGCCGCCGAGTTGGTCTGTCATGAGAACTCCCTTGTTCCGCAATCTAACGTTAGAATTCCGATTCGTGGACCTGTTGTCAAGTGTTGCGACGTCCCGATTCCTGGGGTCACCGTCGGGGATGACGATGAGGCATCGTCGCCCTGCGGTGCCGGCCCCGTCGAGGGTCCGATGAGCCCGCAGTGCGGTCAGTCGTCGGTCAGGGTCAGCTGGATGCCACCGACGAGCGAGGAGCAGATGTTGTAGAGGAACGCCCCCAGGGTGGCGATCGCGGTCATGAGGATGATGTCGATGACCCCGATGACGATGGAGAGGGACAGCACGCGACCGAAGCCGATGTAGTCCATGATGTTGAACGGGCTGGCGGTCGAGGGCTGGATCTCCTTGATCACCCGGTCGATGTCCGCGAAGACGCCCATGCCGGAGAGGATCAGCCACAGCACGCCGGTGAGCACGACCCCGGCGATGCCGGCAGCGACGGCGAGCAGGAACGACATCTTCATGACCGACCATGGGTCGACCCGGGCGGCCGCGAGCTTGACCCTGCGGGCCGTCGTCCGCCGTGGAGCGCCCTGGCCTGTCTTGGGGGCGCCCGGACGGGCAGCCGTCCGCTTCTGCGCCGGGCGAGCGGCCCCAGCCGGAGCCCCGGCGCGCGAAGAGCCCTGGGCGACCGGCCTGGTTGCGGTGGTCGTGGGCGCTCCGGACCCGGGGGAGGACGCCGGAGCGCGCCCACCCGGGTCGGTCGCCGGTGCGGGCGCAGCCGGTGCGAGCGCAGCCGGTGCGGGCGAGGACGCAGTGGGAAGGGGGCGAGTGGTCGGGTCCGGGGACCCCCCGCCGACAGCCCCCGGGCTGGCGCCCTGACCGGTCGTGCTCACTCGCTGCCTCCATCGATGTCGTCCGATGACCCGGAAGTCTCATCAGACGGTACGCCATCCACCTGGCTCGACGTGGGATCCTCGGCCTCCGGTGAGCCCGTCGCCTCGACGTCGCCGTCGGCGGTGACATCCGCCACCTCGGCGACATCCAGGTGGTCGGCCTCGACCAGGGCCTCCACCTCCGCCTCGACCACGCGCTCGGCATTGCGAGCCACGGCGACGATGGCGTCGCCCCTGTCCGGCGACGCGAACCGCACACCCTGGGTGTTCCGGCCGGTACGACGCACCTCGTCGACGCGGGAGCGGACGATCTTGCCCCTCTCCATGACGACCATGACCTCGTCGTCCTCCGTCACCGTCAGGGCGCCCACGAGATCGCCCCCGCGGTCGGACGTCTGCGCCACCCGGACGCCCAGCGTCGCGCGGCCCTTGACGGGGTAGTCGGACGCCTGGGTCCGCTTGGCCAGCCCGTTCTCGAAGACGACGAACAGGTCCGGGTCCTGACCGGCCGGCACGACCGAGATCGACAGCAGGTGGTCCCCGTCCCTGAACTTCATGCCGGTGACTCCCGAGGTGGCCCGGCCCATCGGTCGCAGCGCCTCGTCGGTGGCATGGAAGCGCACCGACTGTCCCTTGCGCGAGACAAGGATGAGGTCGTCCTCCCTGAAGGCCAGACCCGCGCCCACCAGTTCGTCGCCGTCGCGGAGGTTGACCGCGATGAGGCCACCGGCCCGCGGCGAGTCGTATTCGACGAGCTTGGTCTTCTTCACGAGGCCGGCGCGCGTGGCCAGCACGAGGTAGGGGAAGGACTCGTAGTCACGGATGGCCAGGACCTGGGCGATCTCCTCGCCCGGCTGGAAGGCCATGAGGTTCGCGACATGCTGGCCCTTCGCGTCCCGCGACGCCTCCGGCAGCTCGTACGCCTTGGCCCGGTAGACCCGGCCAAGGTTGGTGAAGAACAGCAGCCAGTGGTGGGTCGTCGTGGTGAAGAAGTGCTCCACGACGTCCTCCCCGCGCAGCTGGGCGCCCTTGACGCCCTTGCCGCCGCGGCGCTGTGAGCGGTAGAGGTCGACCTTCGTCCGCTTCGTGTAGCCGCCGCGGGTGATCGTCACGACGACGTCCTCCTCGGGGATGAGGTCCTCCGTCGACATGTCACCGTCGAAGAACTCGATCCGGGTCCGCC
>JAABUT010001520.1_pt1 | contig 26130 bp, 23 predicted proteins | sample 5559281 | NCBI WGS metagenome assembly JAABUT01 (sample SAMN10711880, study PRJNA513359) | rock metagenome | isolation source: Antarctica rocks | place: Antarctica: Victoria Land, Ricker Hills nord | collected 2016-01-04
GTCGTCCAAACCGAAGCGGACGGTTTCCACCGCCTCGCTCTCCCCATCGAGGTCATCAATCATCGTCACTTTCGTCTGCTGCGCCATAAGCACAGCGTAGTTGGCAAGAAAGCGCCGCCGGGTACTTACAGATGACGTGGCGCCGCGGCCTTGGAGTTCAGTAGACCCAGATATGGACGTGGTCGCAATGGCCTCCCGGCAGGGGTGCTCGGCGCCGAGGTGTAGACGCCGGCCCCGTGATAGGGCCGCCAGCCCTCCCGGGCACGGTCGGCGTTCCCAATCCGGCCGTACCAGATCAGGTAGTGCACGCCGGTCCGGCCGGAGCTGGCATGCAGCGATGCGCCCAGGGCGTCGCCGGCGGCTTTCTGTGCCGCGGTCGGGAGCGTCCCGTAGCTGCCGGGTAGTGGCGTCGCAGGGCCGGCCGAGGGGTGGTCGCTGTGCGCGACGGGGTCGCCGGCCAAGGGCGACCAGAACACCCCGGACACCGCCACCAGCACCGAGACGGCCGGTGCGGAGAAGGCCCCCGCAGCTGAGGCCCCTGGTGTGGAGACCGCGGGTCCCTCTGATGGCCCCGGCGGCTTCGCTGACCCCGCTGGCAGCAACGTCGACAACCAGCAACAGGGCCAGAACTAGGCAGCCAGCTGCCCAAGGAACAAGCGGCGCGTCCCCGCGATCGGGGGCGCGCCGCCTTGCTGTGTCGTCTGTCGTGCCTTAAAGCGTCGCTTCTTGCCAGGACGGGCGGCGACAGTGGTGGCATCAAAATCGGGCTCTCCGCGAACCCGCTTGACGCAGCCGTCGGCACACCTGATAGACCGACAACCCGGGCAGCATGATGTCCAGCACCACCACCGCAGGATCGAACGGACGGCTCCAGTAGCTACGACCGGCGATCGTGCTGGTCAGCGGAGCGACCTGCCGGGAGAGTCTCGTTTGCCTCGACGACGGCGGCGGGCGGTGCTTGCGGCCCTGCTTGTCCGCGGACCGGTTGCATACAACTTCTTTCCAAGGTCTCGTTCGAGGCCATTGCCGAGCCCGTTCGACGGCCATAGGTTGCACACAGTTCACACGGAGGTGGAGCCGATGGGCACGTCGTCCGACCGGGCCTTCCACCGCCTGCGTGCCGACATTCTGTCCGGTCGGCATCAGCCCGGTCAGCGTCTGGGTGAGGTCGAGCTCGCCGGCGAGCTGGGCACGAGCCGTACTCCGGTGCGGGAGGCGCTGCACCGGCTGGCGGCCGACGGGCTGGTCGAGCTGTCGGCCAACCGTGGGGCGCGCGTCGTCGCGCATACCGTCGCCGACCTCGACACCGTGTTCGTCCTGCGGGCCCTCGCGGAGGGTGTCGCCGCCCGGTCCGTTGCGCTCACGGCGTCGCCGCAGGACGTGGCCGAGCTCGGCCGGCTCGCGCGTGCTGTCGCGGCGGCGGCCCGGCCGGGTGGGGATGCCGTCGCCGATCTCGATGCTGTCTACCGCTTCAACCGAGAGTTTCACGAGCTCCTGTTGACTCTGGCCGGCAGCGCGAGCCTGTCCTCCGTCGTTGCCGGCCTCGTGCACAGCACGGTCCTGATGCGCACCTACCGCGCCTTTGACGAGGGCGCGATGCACCGCAGCGTCGAGCACCACCTTGAGCTGGTGGCAGCGGTGCAGAGCGGCGACCCGGACTGGGCTGAGAGCGTCATGCGCAGCCACCTGTTCTCGGCCAGGTCCGCGCTGCTCGGCCCGCGCCGCACCGCTACCGAGCACTCCTTGCCACAGCTCCGCCATGAACCGCCCACCGGTCTGCCGTCCGGCGACGGGGACGGGGACCTGACCGCAAAGGAGAGCGCATGAGCTACCGGTTGGGGGTGGACGTCGGCGGGACCTTCACCGACATCCTGCTCGTAGATGAAATTACCGGCAGGACGTGGCGGGCGAAGACCCCATCGACCCCGCAGGACCAGTCCGTGGGCGTCCTGCGCGGGATCGAGAAGGTCTGCGGCCAGGCGGGCATCGCGCTGCGCCAGGTCGCCCAGGTGCTGCACGGGACGACCATCGCGACCAACGCCATCCTGGAAGGCAAGGGCGCGCGGGTCGGCCTGGTCACCACGCAGGGGTTTCGCCAGGTCCTGCAGATCGCGCGGTCCTTCGTGCCCGGCGGGCTAGCCGGCTGGATCATCTGGCCCAAGCCCGAACCCCTCGCCGACCTGCAGGACACCGTTGAGGTGGCCGGGCGGATCGGCGCCGACGGCTCCGAGGTCACTCCGCTGGACGAGGACGGTGCGCGCGCCGCGCTGCGCCGGCTGGCCGGCCGGGGCGTGGAGGCGCTCACGATCAGCCTCATCAACTCCTACGCGAACGACGCGCACGAGCGCCGCGTCCTGTCCTGGGCGCAGGAGGAGCTGCCGGGCGTGCCGGTGTCCATCTCCTCGCAGGTGCTGCCTGAGATGCGCGAGTACGAGCGGACGCTCACAACCGTCGCGAACAGCTACGTGCAGCCGCAGGTGTCCCGCTACCTGGCGAACCTGGAGCAGAAACTCCAGGCAGCCGGCATCGACGGCCCGCTCTACGTGCTACGTAGCGACGGCGGCCTGGCTAGCGCGCGGGCCGCGGCCGACAATCCGGTCAGCCTGCTGCTGTCGGGGCCGGCGGGGGGCGTCACCGGCGCAGCCTGGGTCGCCGAGCAGGCCGGGTTCCGCGACTTCCTCACCTTCGACATGGGCGGCACGTCGACCGACGTCGCGCTCGTGCAGAACCTCGAGCCGCGGGTCGGCCGCGAGACGATGGTCGGCGACCTGAAGGTCCGCGCGACCTCGGTCGACGTCCGCACGGTCGGCGCCGGCGGCGGCTCGATCGCGCACGTCCCGCCCCTCACCAGGGCGCTGCGGGTCGGCCCGCAGTCCGCCGGCGCCGTCCCCGGTCCAGCCGCCTACGGCGTCGGCGGCCTCGAGCCGACCGTCACGGACGCCAATGTGGTGCTCGGCCACCTGCCCAGCACCCTCGCGGGTGGGGAGATCACGCTCGACGCGGAAGCGGCACGCGACGCCGTGCAGACGATCGCCGACAGCACCGGCCTTCCGAGCGCCGAGGCTGCTGCAGCAGGGATCATCGCCATCGTCAACGAGAACATGCTCGGGGCGTTGCGGCTCGTCTCGGTGCAGCAGGGCTTCGACCCGCGCGACTTCGCGCTCGTGGCGTTCGGCGGCGCGGGGCCGCTGCACGCCAACGCGCTGGGCCGGCTCACCGGCGCCTGGCCAGTTGTCATCCCGCCCTCCCCTGGAGTGCTGTGCGCGTACGGCGACGCCACGACCAGCGTGCGCGACGAGGCCGCCCGCACGGTCGTGCGACGGTTCTCCCAGCTCACCGACTCCGAGATGACGGACCTGTTGGGCGAGCTGGCCGAGCAGGCGGCCGCCACGGTCGAAGCCGACGGCGTTCCCCGCCCGCAGCAGTCAACGACGTGGTCGGCCGACCTGCGCTACCACGGCCAAGGCTTCGAGGTGCCGGTTGCGGTCGACCTGGCGGCCTTCGACGGCAAGGGTGCGGGGCTCGACTCGCTAAGGGCCGCGTTCGACGCCGAGCACGAGCGGCTGTTCTCCTTCCTGCTCGACAACGAGCAGGAGCTTGTCACTGTCCGCGCCACCGTCACCGGGCCGCGTCCAGACGTTTTGACGCCGCCGCTCGAGCAGGGCGGCCCGGACGCCTCAGCCGCCCGCACCGGCACCACGCCTGTCTGGGTTGACGGCGGCCACGTCGACGCCGACCTCTACGACCGCCTCCTGCTCAAGGCCGGCAACGTCGTCGCCGGCCCGGCGGTCGTCATTGAGATGGACTCCACCACCCTCGTTCTGCCCGGGCACACCGCGACGGTGCACCCCAGCGGCAGCCTGCTGATCCGTCCGACGGAGGACTGACCGATGGCCCAGATCATCCAGAGCACGACCGAGGCGCTGGCCCGCGTCGAGGTCGACCCGGTCACCCTGGACCTGATCGAGAACGCGCTGCGCAACGCCCGCTATGAGATGGACGAGGTGCTGTTCCGCACGGCCCTCTCGCCCGGCATCCGGGAGCAGCACGATGAGTTCCCGCTGATCGGCGACCCTGACGGCAAGATGATGGTCGGGCAGTTCGGCCTGTCGATCCCGTCATTCCTTGAGGGCTTCCACGACACCGTGGAAGAGGGCGACGTCCTGCTGACCTCGGACCCGTACTCGTGTGACGCGGCGATCAGCCACGCCAACGACTGGCTCGTCGTCATGCCGATCTACCACCGTGGGCGGGTCGTCGGCTGGTCGGCGATGTTCGGTCACATGTCCGACGTCGGCGGCAAGACGCCGAGCTCGATGCCGACGGACGCGCGAACGATCTTCGAGGAGGGCGTGGTCATCCCGCCCTTCAAGCTCTACCGCAAAGGCGTGCTGCAGGAGGACCCGCTGCGGATCATCCTCAACCAGGTCAGGCAGCCCGAGTGGAACCGCGCCGACCTCAACGGCATCGTCGCGGCGTGCCGCACCGCTGGGCGGCGGATCCAGGAGCTGTGTGACCGGTTCGGTCCGGAGAGGTACGTCTCGGCGCTGGACGCCCTGCTCGAGCGCAACTACCAGGCGATGAAGACGTTGCTCGCAGTGGTGTTCGCTGATGGGCAGCGGCTCGAGTTCAGCGACTGGATCTGCGACGACGGGGTCGGCTTCGGCCCCTACCAGCTCAAGCTCGCGCTGACCCGCACCGGCGACAAGGTGCACCTGGACTTCAGCGGCAGCAGCCCGCAGGCGCAGGGCCCGATCAACTACTACCTCAACGAGAACCTGGCCCGGATGTTCTTCGGGATCTACATGATCACTGTCGCTGACCCGCAGATCGTGTGGAACGACGGCTTCTACCCGCTCATCGACGTCACGATCGAGGACGGCAGCTTCTGGAAGCCCAAGTACCCAGCGGCCCTCAACGCCCGCAACCACGGTATCGGCCGGGTGTTCGACCTGTTCGGCGGCCTGCTTGGGCAGACCAACCCGAGCCTGCTCAACGCCGCTGGCTTCTCCTCCTCGCCGCACTTCATGTACTCGGGCACCTACTCCGGCGGTGACCGCAAGGGCGAATGGTTCCAGCTCTACTCGATCGGCTTCGGTGGCATCCCCGGCCGGCCGATCGGCGACGGACCGGACGGTCATTCGCTGTGGCCGTCGTTCGTGAACATCCCGTGCGAATACCTCGAGAGCTACTACCCGATGCGCATCGAGCGCTGGGAGACCGTCGCCGACACAGGCGGGGCGGGCGTGCACCGCGGCGGCAACGGCGTCGACGTGAGCTACCGGTTCCTTGAGCCCGGCACGGTGGCGATCCATGACGACCGCTGGCTGACCTACCCGTGGGGCGTGAACGGCGGGACGCCGGGGGCCCGCGGCCGCAAGTGGCTCGAGCGCGTCGACGGCACCACCGAGGTGCTACCCAGCAAGGTCCACGACGTGCCGGTGCGCCAGGGCGACGTCCTGCATTTCGTCACCTGGGGCGGCGGCGGCTGGGGTGACCCGCTCGCCCGCGATCCCGACCTCGTGGCGCTCGAGGTGCGGCGCGGTCTCGTCACCACGCAGGGCGCCCGCCGCTACGGGGTCGTCTGCGACCCGGAGGGCTCGGTGGACGCCGCGGCGACCGCCGAGCTACGCACGTCGATGGCCGCCGAGCGGCCGGAGCAGCTGCCGGTGTTCGACATGGGCCCACCGCTCGACGTCATCCTTGAGCGGTGTCTGGAGGAGACCGGTCTGCCCGCGCCCCAGGCACCGACCTGGGCGTGACAAACAGCCCCGTGGTCGGCGACACCGGTGCGGTCTTCGCCCGGCCGGATGACCGCACCGAACCGGGCGACGACGACGTCGAGGCGGGCTTCGGCGGCACGATCGGCTGGGGCCGCCGCCCCGGACTGGTCGTCGTCGACCTCGCCCAGGCCTACTTCACACTCGGCAGCGAGCTCGATCTGGGCTCCCGGGCGTGCCTGGACTCGGCCGCCCGGGTTCTAGGGGCCGCGCGCGAAGGGGGCCACCCCGTCGTGCACACGCGGGTCGCGTATGCACCGGGCGGCATCGACGGCGGCTTGTTCTTCGCCAAGGTCCGGGGCCTGCGGTACTTCGTGGAGGGCGAGCCCCTCGGCGAGCCGATGCCCGAGGTCGCGCCGCTGCCGGGTGAGGTCGTCGTCGTGAAGCAGTATGCAAGCGGCTTCTTCGGAACGGCGCTGGCCTCCGTGCTCACCTCCCGCAGGGTGGACACCGTCATAGTCGTAGGGGTCAGCACGAGCGGGTGCGTGCGGGCGACGACCCTCGACGCGCTGCAGCACGGTTTCCGACCGATCGTGGTGCGGGAGGCCGTGGGTGACCGCAGCCCGGGTCCGCACGAGGCCAACCTGTTCGACCTGCAGGCGAAGTACGCCGACGTCCTGTCCGAGGACGAGGTCGCCCCCTACCTGCGGGCCCACCCCGCGACGGACGAGGACGGACACACCTGATGGGCAGCTTCATGTCCCCCGCCGACGGCGCCCCGTCGCGCCTCCGCGCCCTGCTCTCCCGGCCCGAACCGCTGCTCGTGCCCGGTGCCTACGACGCCCTGTCGGCTCGCCTGGTCGAGCACGCCAGCTTCGACGCCGTCTACCTGACGGGCTTCGGCGCGACCGCGTCGCTGCTCGGGCTGCCCGACGTCGGACTGCTCTCGCTGCCCGACATGGTCGACAGCGCCGGTCGGATGGCGCGCGCCGTCGATGTGCCGCTCATCAGTGACGCCGACACCGGCTACGGCAACGCCATCAACGTGGCCCGGGCGGTGCAGCAGTTCGAGCGGGCCGGGGTGGCCGCGGTCCACCTCGAGGACCAGGTGGCACCCAAGAGGTGCGGCCACATGAGTGGCAAGCAGGTGGTGCCAGTTGACGAGATGGTCGAGAAGTTGCGCGCCGCAGTAGCTGCTCGCCGCGACCCGGACTTCGTGCTGATCGCCCGCACCGACGCCCGCGCCGTCGAGGGGCTCGACGGCGCGCTCGAGCGGGCCCGCGCCTACCGGGACGCAGGTGCTGACGTGCTGTTCGTCGAGGCGCCGGAGACCGAGGCCGAGGTCGTCGAGGTGGCGGCAGCCTTCCCTGACACCCCCCTGCTGTTCAACTGGGTCGAGCGGGGGCGAACCCCGATGTTGCCGCTCGCCCGGATCGCTGAGCTGGGCTTCGCCATCGTCATCTTCCCCGTGGCGACACTGTTCTCCGCGACCACCGGCATGCAGCGCTACCTGTCCGAGCTCCGAACCAGCGGCACGCCCCTGGCAGCGCTCGATGACGCTGTCGACTTCGACGCCTTCACCGACCTCGTCGGCCTGCCCGAGATCCGGGCGTTTGAGGACGAGGTCACGCGCCGCTGACTCGCAGGCGACATCCCTTCTGCACTCCTCGTCGGGGAAGGCCAGGTCAACGGAGGTGCACCAGCGCCTCTGACCGAGCGGTCGCCTGCCGTGCAGAAGTCCTAGTCAGGCGCAGAATTCGGCCACGGTCACCTGCTCGAATGCGCCGTTGGACGCAATTCTGACACTTCAGTAGACCGAGATGTGGACGTGGTCGTAGTGGCCGCCGGTGATGCCTTCCGGCGTGGTCGGGGTGGTGTTGTAGACACCGGCGCCGCGGTAGGGCCGCCAGCCCTCGTGGGCGCGTTCGGCGTTCCAGATCCGGCTGTCCCAGATCAGGTAGTGCACACCGGTCCGGCAGGCGCTGGCCTGCAGCGATGCGGCGAGGGCGTCGCCAGCGGCCTTCTGAGCCGCGGTCGGGAGCGTCCCGTAGCTGCCGGGCGGTGCGTCGCAGGCCTTGCCCAGGGGGTGGTCGCTGTGCGCGACGGGGTCACTGTGCCGGTAGCAGGCCGGGTGCCAGCCGCGGGTGACGAGCTGGGTGTACAGCGCGGCCATCCGCGGGGTCAGGCAGCCGGTGCCGTTGGACGGGTCCGGCACCACACTGCACCCCTGAGCCCCGAACGCGCCCGCCGGCGCCGGCGAAGCCAGCCGCGGTGGCCCCGCTGGTGCAGCTCAACGAGCCGCCGGTGTGGTCCCACAGCGCCCGGGCGAGGCGTTGAGCGTCGCGAGGGGCATGTCGGTCATGCAGGCGATGTTCGAGGCTGAGGTCACCGCGGTGGCCGGCGCCAGGGGTAAGCACGACTCGGCCCGGACGGCTGTGCGGCACGGCACAGAAGGGGTCGGTGACTCTGGGGGGCGTCGGGTGCCGGTCACCCGGCCGCGAGCCCGGACCGTCGATGGTTATGAGGTGCTGCTGCAGTCCTCGCGCACTTCGCCACCGGTGACGTGCTGGCGGAAGGGGTGCGGGAGCGGATGCTCGCCGGTGTCGCGACCCGCCGGCACGCCCGGATCGCTGGCCTGTCTGCAAAGCCGTCCTGGACAGTGCCCGCTCGACTGGCCGGTCGGCGGTCGCGGCAGTTCGTGAAGCAGACCGAGACCGCGCTGGCCGAGCAGCTCGCGCCGCCGGGATGCTCAACGCCGAGCGCTCGTTCCGCAGGATCATGGGCTACAAGCAGATGCCCCAACTCGTCGTCGCCTCGCACCGCCACGCGCACCCAGACACGACGGCCGAGACCCATGAAACTGTCGCCCTGAGGTCCGATCCCAGCGCTGCTCGTTGCCGTGACAGCAACGAGGCTTGCGCCCATAGCACAGCGGTACCTACGGTCATCTCGTCGACGAGGACAGCGATTGCTCATCCAGCGCTGTCGGCGATACAGCCGCCACCACGATGACGAGGCCCCATGAATACCCTGGAAGGCTCCACCGAGACGCCGATGGTCGAGCTGAGGAACGTACACAAGAGCTTCGGCCACCTTGAGGTTCTCAAAGGTGTCGACTTCACCGTCCGCCGTGGCGAGGTGGTGGCGATCATCGGCCCCTCCGGGGGAGGGAAGAGCACCTTGCTGAGGTGTGTCAACCTGCTCGAGCGCCCGACGAAGGGGGCCGTGATACTCGAAGGGCAGGACATCTCCCGTCCTGACGCCGACATCAACATGATGCGACGACGGGTAGGGATGGTGTTCCAGCAGTTCAATCTGTTCCCACACTTGAGCGTGATGCAGAACCTCACGCTCGCCTCCCGAAAGTTGCTCCACAAGCCCAAAGATGAAGCGGAGTCCCAGGCCCTGGCGCTCCTCGGCCGTGTCGGGCTGGAAGACAAGCGGGCCAACTATCCGCACCAGCTCTCGGGTGGCCAGCAGCAGCGCGTCGCGATCGCGCGGTCCTTGATGATGCAACCACACGTGATGTTGTTCGACGAGGTGACGTCCGCGCTGGACCCCGAGTTGGTCGGTGAGGTACTCGACGTGATGCGGGAACTCGCCAAGTCGGGGATGACCATGTTGGTGGTGACGCACGAGATGGGTTTCGCACGGGAACTCGGCGACCGCCTGGTCTTCATGGATGGCGGGGTTATCGCGGAACAGGGTGAGCCCGCGAACGTGCTCGATGCACCCCGCACCGAGCGAGCCCGTCGCTTCCTCGAGAAAGTTCTGTCGTAGCAGCGTCGACCCCGTCGCCTTGCGGCAGCCGAACGACACACGACCAGCCGAACAACACACGACCAATTGGAGGATGTTATGCGACGTCTGGTACCCGCTATCGCAGCGGTGCTCGTCCCACTTCTTGCGGCCGGCTGCGGAGGAACATCGTCCGCTGCTGGGCATCCGGGAAAGCCGGTACAGCTTGGCGTCCCGCTGCCTCAGGAGGTCTCCTCCAAGGGCACCCTGACGGTCGGCGTGGCCTGTGACTACCCGCCCTTCGGTGCCGTCGACGTCAGCGGTCAGCACGCGGGCTATGACGTCGCCGTCGCGCACACCTTGGCCCAGGACGCCTTCGGCGATCCGGGCAAGGCGGGCTTCACCTGCGTGACGCCGAGTAATCGGATCCCCTACCTCACCACGGGGAAGATCGACCTGATCATCTCGACCCTCGGCTACACCCCCGACCGCGCCAAGGTGATCAGCTACTCCAGCCCCTACTTCACCAGCGGAGTGAAGCTCCTCGTCCTCAACGGCAGCCCGGTCACGTCCTGGGGGACGGTGAGCGGTCAGACCATCATCAGCAAGAAGGGGACGACCGCCAGCATCTACCTCCAGAAGTGCCAGCCGCACTCGCCGCTCCGGCTCTATGACACCACCAGTGAAGCGGTCACCGCGCTCCAGCAGCATCGCGGAGCGGCGTTCGCTGAGGACGGCACGCTGCTGCTGGGCCTGGCCGTGCAGAACAAGAAGCTCTCCGTGCAGGGTGACGCGGTGGCCGCCACGCCGTGGGGGCTTGGTCTGCGGCAGGGCGACACCGCCATGAAGAAGTGGGTGGACGCGGCCCTGGCGAAGATGCAAGCCGAGGACAAGTTCTGGACGATCTTCCAGGCGGCTGTGCCGCAGAAGGGCGTGGTGGAGGCGTTCACGAAGTCGATGCCGCGGCCGGGCCACAGCCTGAGCTACCCGACCGGCGACCCGTACACCTGCTGAACCATGACCATACCGCTGTTGACGGCGTACAACTTCTCACTGTCGGCTATCGCCGACAACCTCGGTGCCCTCGGGCGTGGGCTTGTGATCACGGTCGAGATCAGCGCGATTGGCATGTTCGGCTCGGTGCTTATCGGCCTCCTGGGGGCCGCCGCGTCCACCTTGCGGGTGCCTGTGCTGCGGCAAGTGACCTACGTGTACGTGGAGCTGTTCCGCAACACCCCCTTGTTGGTGCAGGTCTTCTTCCTGTACTTCGCGCTGCCTCTAGTCGGCCCCACCCTCAGTGCCTTCACCGTCGGGTGGCTCGCGTTGGTCCTGTGGGGTGGCGCCTTCAGCGTGGAAAACCTGCGGGCGGGATTCGGGGCCGTTGACCGACGGTACGAGGAGGCTGCCCGTGCGCTCGGCTTCTCACGCACGGACGCGTTTCGTCGGGTCGTGCTCCCGATCGGTCTGCGAATATCTCTACCGTCGATGACGAATACACTCATCTCGGTGCTGAAGAACTCGGCGCTCATGCTCGGGATCGGGTTGCTTGAACTGACCGGCACCGCCGTGAAGATCGCGTCCGAGGACTTCCGCGTATTCGAGATGTTCTCCGTCATCGCGGTGATCTATCTCGGTCTTATCTTCATCCTGGCGGGCGCGCTGCACGCTCTCGGTCGCCGCTATGCGATCCATGGAGCGTCATAGTGTCCTCCTGGCTCGAGCCGGTGGCCCGGTACGTGGGTCACGGCGCGCTGCTCACCGTCCTGCTGGCCGCGTCGACGGTCGCGGTCACCCTGGTCGTCGGAGTGGTCTGCGGCGCGCTTCTGACGCTCCCGTCCGGGTGGATCGTGCGGGCGCCGCTGATAGCCTATGTGCAGCTGTGGCGGGCGCTGCCAGTCCTTGTGACCCTGTTCGTCGTGTTCTTCAGCCTCCCGGTCCTGGGCATACATCTCGGGTCGTTCCTGGCAGCTCTGGTCGGACTGTCCCTGTGGGGCAGCGCCAACGTGGCTGAGGTTGTGCGTGGCGCGGTTCGTTCGATCCCGATAGGACAGTCGGAGGCGGCGGCCGCCCTAGGATTCGGCTGGGGTCGGCGACTCCAGTACGTGATCCTGCCGCAGGCGATGCGGCGCATGCTGCCTCCCCTCGTCGGCCTGCTCGTCGACCTCATCCAGGCCACCACACTGGCGTCCCTTGTCGGCGTGGCGGAGATTCTGCAGACGGGGCAACAGTCGGTGGAACGCTTGACCCTGAGTGGCGGCGACTCGCACGCCATTCCCATCTTCGGCGGTGTGCTCCTCGCGTTCTTCGTCATCTGCTACCCGTTCACGCTGCTGGCGCGATACCTCGAGCACCGGCTGGTGCGACGAGACAGCCGCCTTGGTGGCGGGCAGCGGATCTTCCGTCGACGCGCACCAGTCACCTCGGCGGCACCGGCTGCACCTTAAGAAACAGCGCCAGTCCACGAAACGCCAGTCAGACCGCCCGGCGACCCTGTGTGCCAGCCCGTAGGAGAGGAGCCCGACTATGGTGGCGGAAGCCCCCACATCGGCCGTAGCACGGGCCGCCGCTGTTCTCATGGCGCTCTCCCGGGAGCGGTCCGGCCGCAGCGAGCTGAGCGTCAGCGAGGTGGCCTCCGCCATCGGCCGCGAGCGGAGCCAGGTGTCCCGCATGTTGAAGACGCTTGCATCAGTGGGCTTCGTGGAGCAGGACCCCGAGACGAGGTCATACCGGCTGGGCTGGCAACTGCACCTTCTCGTCGGCAGCGCAAGCGACGAGCGGCTGGTCAGCCTCGGCCGTCACGTGCTGCGGGCGCTGGTGGCCGAGACCGGCGAAAGCACCCTCCTTTCGGTGCTGCAGCAGAACACATCCTTCACCATCCTCAAGGAGCGGTCCCAGCACTCGCTGCAGGCCGGTGGGTGGGCGGGCCGGACTTCACCCCTGCATGTGACGGCGTCGGGCCGGGCACTGCTGTTCGACAGCGATCCGACCATGGTGAAAAACCTCGTCGCCAACCACCTTGGCACGCCGGGGTACGGACCGGGCGCACCCCGAACTATGGACGAGGTGCTTCGCCGGCTGGCCGAGGAACGGCGCCGGGGATACACCGCGGCCGTCGAGGAACTCGAGGTGGGCCTCGTCGCGGTCGGAGCCCCGATACGGAACGGCGACGGGCGGATCGTCGCCTCCCTCAATGTCTCCGGACCCACCACCCGGCTGATGGGCGACCTGCCCCGTGTCGGCGCGCTGACGCAGGCTGCCGCTCAGCGGCTCTCACTGGCCCTGGCCCGGCGTAGCAAATGAACGCCATGCGCCGGCAACACGCGCAAACGGGAGAAGAATTGGTGAACCACACATCCGCAGGCCAACTCTACGGTCGGAACACCGAACTGGCGATGCAGAACCTTAGGGCGCGCGGGCGCGGCATGCGCCAGGTGCCCGAGTTCTTGTCGGCGTACGCGTTAGTCAAGGCCGCGGCGGCGAAGGCTAACCTCGAGCTCGGCTGCCTCCCGACCGCGACGGCGGACGCGATCGTGCAGGCAGCTGCCGAAGTCACCGCCGGGGCCCATAGCGCGCAGTTCCCGCTTCCCTTACTGCAGGGTGGCGGCGGCACGTCTGCGAACATGAACCTCAACGAGGTGCTGGCCACGCGGGCTACCGAACTGCTACGCGAGGCCGGGCAGTTCACGACGATCCACCCTAATGACCACGTGAACCGTTCACAGTCGACGAACGACACCTACCCCACGGCGATGGCGATCACATTGTTCCGCCTGGCCCGCGGGCCCCTCGACGCACTCACCCGCGTCGAAGACTCCCTCCGCGACCTCGCGGCCAGATACGGGGACACCCAGCGCCTCGGTCGGACGTGCCTACAGGATGCGGTGCCTCTGAGCATCCGCGACACGCACCTCGCGCAGGCCCGCGCCGTCGGCCGGGTGCGCGCCGAGCTCGGGGAAGTGGTCACCGCCCTGAGCCAGGTACCGCTGGGAGCTACGGCGGTCGGAACGGGAATCGGCGCCCCGCCAGGCTACGCCGATGCCGCCGTGCGTCACCTTGCCGACCTCACCGGGCACAATCTGGCCACCGCCGACGATCCGTTCGACATGCTTGCACATCTGGACCCGTATGCGAAGCTCGCATCTGCTGCGTCACGCACGGCGATCGTGCTCGCGAAGATCGCGAACGACCTGCGGTTCCTCTCGTCCGGTCCGCGGGCCGGCATCGCGGAGGTCACGCTGCCGCCTCTGCAGCCCGGATCGTCGATCATGCCGGGTAAGGTCAACCCGATCATCCCCGAGCAAGTTCTGCAGCTGAGTTTCCGGGTCCGCGGGTGCGCTCATACGGTGGAACTCGCGGTCTCCGCCGGTGAGTTGGAGCTCAACGTGATGGAACCGGTGATCCTCGATGCGCTCGTCACGGCTCTTAGCGACGTGGAAGATGCGGCCGTCTCACTGTCGGACAAGTGCCTGCGGGGGTTGCGGTGGAATACTGACGTGGTCGACGAGCACCTCCAGGCGTCGCTGGGCGGCTTGGTCACCATGGCGGCGGAGACGGGATACGAGGGGGCGACCGCCTTCTCCGCCCGCACGTGACCGGCAGGGCCTGCGGCAGCCGCGTACGAATCCTCACGACGGGTGGCACGATAGCGTCACGACGAGACCCGCACGGGGCCCTGAGAGTGGAGGACTCAGGTCGGCTTCTCCTCTCCTGGCCGGAAGTCGCCGAGGCCGCCGAGTCGTTAAACGTCGAGGAGTTCGCGGTCACCGGCAGCCACCGGCTGACCCTTGACGACTCCTGGCGCCTCGCCCGCCGCATCCGCGCGCTCACCGATGATCCCGGGGACGGAATCGTCGTAACGCACGGTACCGACTGCATGGAAGAGAGCGCATTCCTGGCGGCCCTCCTGAACCGATCGGGTGCCCCCGTCATCTTCACCGGCGCGCAACGCAGCGCCGATAGCAAACGGCCCGATGGACCACGAAACCTGTGTGACGCCATCCGGCTGGCGACCGATCCGGACGCGCGGCGGCTAGGAGTCGTGGTGGCCATGAACGGCACGGCATTCCAAGCGCGAGATGCCACGAAGACCAGCACGGATAGGCTGCAGGCGTTCGATGCACCGGGGCACCGCCCGGTGGCGCGGATTCACGGCGGGAACGTCCGGGTGCTCATCGCCGCGCCGCCGCAAGCGGCCCTGCATGATGATGCCGTTCCCGAACGGCTCCGGCGGGTCGACATCATTCCGGTGTACCTAGGGGTCGACGAGTTGCTGCTATCTGCCGCGGTCGCGGGAGGCGCTGAGGGCATTGTTTTGGACGCCATGGGTTCCGGCAACGTGACGCCGCCAATCTTCGCTGGCGTATCACAGGCCCTGGCGCAGGGTATCCTTGTGGCAGTCACCAGTCGGGTACCAAGTGGCTCAGTCAGCGCAACCTACGGTGATTGCGGCGGATACGATCTCGCCGCCATTGGCGCGGTCATGCTGGGGGACCTCAAGGCAGCGAAGGCGCGGCTGGCTCTCAGTGTGGCCCTCTCGGCGACCAGGGACCCTAAAAGGGCGTGGCACCTGACACGATCCCTCGCCGGCGTCGCGGAGGAGCGCGGAGCGCCGTGCTTCTGAACCTTGGTGCTTGTGCGACGAAGCCGGTCCGCCTACGAGAACAGCCCGTCTGCCGGACTAGCGCAATCTTGGGCCAGCTAGACGCGCGTCGTCGTCTCGACGTGGGGCCACCGAGCATGTCCAAGAAGGTCCTGCCGTCAGTCACGATCCTGCGATGCTGACGGATTTCCTGGAAGGAAGTGGCCGCTGACATGGCGCAAACAGCAGACATTGTGGTCATCGGCGGTGGTGTCATCGGCTGCTCGACAGCGCTCGAACTGGCGCGAGAAGGTCGCCGGGTCGTCATTGTCGAGCGGGAGACCGGTCCGGGCAGAGGCTCCACCGGCGCCTCCTCTACGATCGTGCGCTTTCACTACTCCACCTGGGAGGGGGTGGCGACCTCCTGGGAATCGCGGCTCGGCTGGGAGACCTGGCGTGATTATGTGGAGGCCCGGGAGGACGCAACAGCCCGGTTTGTCAAGATTGGCGGCCTCGTCTTGGACGGTCCGCCCTTCGACACCCCGTCGGTGCTGTCCATGTTCGACCGTGTCGGCGTTCCGTACGAAGTCTGGGACGCCGCGGACATCAAGAGCCGCGTGCCGACCCTGGAGACGGGGCGGTTCTGGCCTCCCAAGCCTGTCACGAGCGACGACTTCTGGGCCGAGCCGTCAGGGACCGTGACCGGCTTCTTCACCCCCGACGCAGGCTTCGTCGATGACCCCCAGTTGGCAGCGCAGGACCTGCGGTCAGCCGCGGAGAGAAGCGGCGCCCAGTTCATTGGCGGCGCCACCGTGACCGAGATCCGTCAGCAGGCGGACCGCGTCTCAGGCGTCACCCTCACGACCGGCGATCAGATTTCCGCACCGGTCGTGGTCAACGCTGCCGGCCCACACTCCGGCCACGTCAACGGACTGGCCAATGTCCTCTCGGACTTCCACGTCCGAACGCGACCGCTCAGGCAAGAAGTGCACGTGCTCGCTGCGCCCCCCGGCTATGATGTCGCCAACGGCCGGAGTCCGGTGGTAAACGATGTGGATCTCGGTACCTATTTCCGACCCCACCATGGCGGGTCAATGGTGGTGGGCAGTCTGGAGCCGGAATGCGATCCGCTCATGTGGGCCGAAGACGCAGACTCCTTCGAGCCGAACCCCACCCGAGCGGTGTGGGATGCTCAGGTACTGCGCCTAGCACGGCGCATGCCTGGCCTCAAGGTACCTAACCGTCCCCGCGGCGTCGCCCACCTGTACGACGTCTCCGGGGACTGGATACCAATCTACGACCGCACATCGCTGCCCGGCTTCTATGTCGCCATCGGCACCAGCGGCAACCAGTTCAAAAACACTCCTGTTGTGGGTCACCTCATGCAAACGCTCATCAGCGCCTGCGAAGCGGGGCGCGACCACGACCGAAACCCCGTCCAGGTGAACCTACCGCGAACCGGCCACTGGGTGAACATGTTCCACTACTCCCGCCTGCGTCCAGTGAACACACTCAGTTCCTTTTCCGTCATGGGATGACCGCCTGCCTGGGGCCGGAGCCCACCGGTCGAGGCCGGGACCGCATTGCGGACGGCGGCGTCGGAAAGCCGGACCTCGGGCCCTTTCCGGCTCGCGCCGAATGAGGTGAGCCGACCGCGCCGGTCGACGGGCCGGAACAGCGACCCGGCCAGCCCCGGTGTTTCAGGAGGGCTATCGGGATCACGGCAGCTAGTCACGCTCGAAACCGCGCCGCTTTGGCGACCCCGATAGGGCCGGGCCGAGCGGGAGAATGATCCAGTTGCAACATCCCCCGGCTCGGTGGAACTGCTACCGCAGCTCCGCGAGCGGTGTCGTTCCATGAATGGGGCAGCGGGCCCGCTCCTCGGCGAAGTACTTCTCCGATTCATCGCGCCCGCCAACATATTCGAGGTAGCCCATCTCGTCTGAGTTACGGGCAAGGCACGTGCAGTCGGGGCCGGGTGCAGTGGGGTCGGATTGCAAGGGCATGGTTGGCACGGTCCTCTTCTTGTCTTGGTGAGCCGCTTCCCAGACGTGCTGGGCGATTAGGTTGGGGAGTGGGGAGTAACGCAGGTACGTTGCTGTCATGGCCAGACGCCGGGCCTCCTCGCGGAAGTCCTCGCTCACGGCTGTGCCGGTCAGAGGATCCGTCCGAGCCTCGCGATGCTTCCCGTCGACGTTCTCGTCGAAGTCCGCGCCGTAGCGGATGAGTGCAGCGCGTTCGAGAGCGGTCACCTGGTCCTCGCTGAGGCCCTCTTCTTGCCTGATTCCTTCCGCAGCTGTGCGAAAGCGTCTTTGAGGGTCGCGTTTAAGGGCGAGCTGGTCAAGGCCACCGAGAATCTCGATCACCCGCCGAAACAAGCGTACGTCGGGGCTGCGGAAGCTCCCTACTGACAGCGTGTTGCTCGGGTTCGTGCTGCGCAACGCCCGCCAAATCGCGTCGAGGCGGATGCAGGCGCGCGCGTCCTCGACTGCCTGCATCAGGGTGCGCGATCGCCACATCGCTCCTGGCAGGCTTGCGCCGACTGCGATCACAGCGGCGGACGTGCCGATGACAGCCTGCGCCGGAACCCCGCGGAGGGGCCCTGGTAGACGTGAGGAGATCAACCGGCCCACGACACCACCGGCGTACTGCCCGTAGAACCCGCTGAGGATCAGCGTCCCAACGGTGACGCAACGCAAACCACGGCGCACGAACTCGTCCCCGGTCAAGCGTGACGTGCGCAGCGCAAGCCAGCTCGTCTCACCGGCCGCGAGGATCATGAAGTCCGCGAACACGACCCAGTACAGCGCGGGCAAGGGCCGGTAGAGCCGCCCGGTCGGTAGTTGCAGCTCGCCGGCCAAGGCGTGGTCCCGGAAGAACAGCACCGTCATGACGATGAGCGTGCCGAGCATGCGTTGGCGACGACTTCGAACCCGCGGACGGGCCTCGCTCGGCTCATACGCTGACCGGAGGATCACGCCGTTCCCAGCGCCGGCTGCCACGACAGTTCCCAGCTGGCTGAGGAAGCGGCCGTAGTTGGCGTCCCCGAACAGCTCCTCGAACGTGTCCAGCGCGGCGGCCGGCAGCGTGCTGAGAGCTGCAGCGGTAGCGGCCAACGCGACCCCCATGTCCCGCACCGCTGGGTCTTGGCTCTCACGGCGCACAGCCAGGAGCCGGAGGCTGGTGCCCGCGTAGATCACGGGCAGGACTGCCTTGCTGATCGTGCCTGGCGTGAGGTCCGCCCACAGGGGCCTTGTCACGTCTTGAAGATGCTGTCCACGCGCCGCGCTGCCAACTCATCAGGTCGCGACGCCTCTGTGTGCTTCCGGTGCCAGTGCCTGGTCGCACGGGCCAGGATCAGTGACGCCATCAGCTCAGCCTCACGCTCATCGCTCGATCCGTAGTCCGTGCGCATACACATGTGCTCGATGGCGCCGAGGCTGGTCAACGCCGGAGCCCTTTGGTGCAGCCAGGTTTGGTCCTGGACGTTCGCCGAACGGTGGTTGCAGAGCATGTGGGAGAACTCGTGCAGCAGGGTCGTTTCGAGCAGGCAGCCGTCCAGCCCGTGTTGGTAGTACACGTAGTCCCTGACAGCCGTACCGATCCACAGCCCAGTGATCTCGGGCGGCAGTTCTCCTTGGTCAGGCAGGACCCACAGCTCCCGACCGCGCCGCGTCTCTAACCGCGTCTTGAGCTCAGCCAGCTGTAACGGTGACGGCAGGTCGAGCTCGGCGATCCTGCGCCGGCACACTCGCTCCAGCTGGCGGTGGTCACTGCCCGGCATTGCCCTGGTCCTCCGCCTTGTCCGGTGCCTCGCCCGTCCATGCTTGTGCTGGAGGGGGTGCCCCGGGCGGCAGCCCCTCGAGCGCCCGGACTTGTTCCACGATGCCCATGATGTGGCTGAGGTTGCCCGGCGACAGGTCCACTGAACGCAAGGCAAGTTGTCGAATGGAGCTGTCCCGCAGCGCGACCACCAGCCGCATCTCCTCGTCGAGGTCCTGGCTTGACGCCGTGGTGTCGTAGAAGTACGCGACGTTCGTGCCGAAGAACTGAGCTAGCGCCTCGAGCAGCTTCTTCGCCGGGTTGTCTCGGCGTCCTGACCTCAGCAAGTAAAGATAGTTCGCTGTTGTCGCCGGGCCACCGCGACTCGCAATCACCGCGGCCACCTCCTTGTAGGTGTACTCGCGGTCTTGGCCGGGTGGCCGGACGACCCGGAACAGCCGGTCGAGCTTGTCGGCCAGGGACAGTGCCCCGGGAGGGGTCTCGTCTGGCATGGCTACTTCCCCGCCCGAACGATGCTGCGCTGCCGCGCCGTCGTCCTGCCGTCGCCCATCGTCGGACTCACTGCATGCGGAGCAGGGTGGCGTAGAGCGTCAGGCCTGGGCCGAACGCCAGAGTCACCACGTGACCACCCGCAGGCACCTGCCCGCGCACCCTGTCCAAGATCATGAGCACCGTCGTCGACGAGCAGTTCCCGCGCTCGCGCAGGACGTCCCGAGCCGGCTGGAGGTCCTGGTCCGTAAGGTCAAGGGCAGCCCCGACAGTTTCGAGGATCTTCGGGCCGCCTGGGTGCACGACCCAGCCGTCGATGTCGTCCAGCGTGAGGCCGTGCCGGGCGAGCATCTGTTCGGTGGCCGGTCGCACGTGTCGCGCGAGCACGGCTGGTACCTGGGTCGACAACCCCATCCGGAACCCCATGTCGGTGACGTCCCAGGTCATCATGTCCGCGGTGGTGGTGTCAGTCATGGCCGCTACCTCCAGCACCTCCAGTGACCCGGTCGTCGTCTCTGGCGTGACGACGACGGCTGCCGCCGCGTCCCCGAACAGGGCGTGCACGACCATCTGTTGCACGGCGTCGGGAGTGACCGGCCTGGGAATCTGTTGGGCCGGTTGCAGGTGAAGGCTCGTCAGTTCCAGGCAGAGCAGCAGCGCCGGCCGCTGGTGCACGGCCACGTAATCAGCGGCCGCTCCCAACGCCGGGATCGCTGCGTAGCAGCCCATGTGCCCGATCATCAGGCTCCGCAGATCAGGGCTCATGCCCATGTCGCGGGCGAGCAGCACGTTCAGGCCCGGGCTGGCGTAGCCGGTACAGGACGCCACCACGAGCATCCCCAGCTCCTCCGGGCGAACGCCGGCTGAGTCAAGCGCGACCCCCAGGGCCTCCTTCCCCAGCGGCAGCGCCTCAGTGATGAACCGCTCCATCCGGGCACCGGTCGGCCACTGCGACACGTCCTCCACGCCCGGGTCGACCACCCCGTGTCGCATCTCGACTCCCACATTGCGGAAGAGCCGCTCAGCGAACTTGTTCTGCTGGTAGTACTCAGCGAAGAACCCATCCCAGAGCTGGGTCTGCCGCCGAACCGGGGGAAGCGCCTGGCCGAACGAGCCAATCAGTGCGGCGGTCATCGCGGTCTCCGTCTGTGGCGGTTCGGCTCAAAGTAGTCGTGCCGGGCAGCCCACTGGATCAGGCCGGTCCCAGTCGTTCTGCCCCTGCAACGGCTCATCGAGCAACGGGTGTCGTCCCGGACAGTTTGTCCGCCCCAGCGGCACCGGAACCGTAGAAGCCGTACTTCATGGACTGTCGGGTCAGTGGCACCGGATGTGCGCTCTTCCCGGCGACTCGCCGCGCCCCACCTTGACGAGTGCGGCTGACCAGCGTCTAGGGTGAGGTCTCAGTCAGAGGATGTGTACTTTGCTCTGACTGATTTTGTTGGGGGGCCACGGAAGCCCGGCAGCCAGTCCTCCTGATGTGCGCGTCGTGATCTGCACTTCGCCGTGCCTCACACCTATGTCCCGTTGAAGGAGCTCCTGTGACCGTCCTGCTGAGTGTGCACAGTGCGCTGACGGCGCTACCGCACCTAGCCATCCCCAACGGCCCGTCACAAGCCCCTCCTGGCGTCGGCGGGAAAGTCGGCGCGCTGGTGGGCTATGTGAAGTTCGGGGTGGAGGCCGCGATCTTCATCGGCTTTCTGGTCGGGGTGGGGTTGTTCGCCGCCGGCAAGATCTTCCATCACAGCCCGTCGGCGACCCAGGGACCGAAGGTGATCCTGTCCAGTCTGGGGGCCGCGGTGCTGTTCGCGGTCGGCTACAACCTGCTCGTCGGCCTATCGAACTGACCGGCCACCGAGCCAGGAGCCGATCATGACGTTCTCAGACCACACCCCCCGACGGGGCCCCCGGATCGCAGCTGTCGCCGGTCTGGCCGTGGTGCTCATCGGGGCCGGCACGGCCATCTGGTTCGTGGTGGGCGGCTCATCCAGCCACTCCCCCGCCTCCCCCGCCTCCCGCGCCCTGCCGGCCGCGCCCAGTGCCCCACCGTCGACTGCGGCCAGCTCGCCGCCGGCCACCAACGCCACTGCCACCCCCGGGACGATCGTGCTCCCGCACGCCGCCGCACTGGAGAACGGTCTCGCAGTCGGCTGGCCGCACACCGACGAGGGCGCAGTCGCTATGGACGTGGCGGCAAACACCGCCTTGGGAGCGTCGTTCGACCTGGATCGGGAGGCCAGCATCGAGCGCACTCTGGCGCCTACCTTCAACCAAGGGGTCAGTGAGGTGATCACGGCAGTCAAGGGCATCCGGGTGAAGTCCCGGATCGCGCCGACCGGACCCTTGCCGGCTGGCCTGCTGTCCTCAATCACCCCTGCAATGGCCAAGGTCGTCGCCAAGGTCGGGGACCGAAGAACGGTCTGCACCTGGGGGGTTCTACGGATCACCGGGGCTCCAGTACGGACCGACGCCCCGGCCTCCAGCTGCGACCTGATCGGGTGGGTGAACGGGGACTGGCACATCGTCGGCGACGGACCCGCACAGCCGCTGACCGTCTTCACACCCGGAGACGCCGCCTCGGTGGCGGCGGCCTGGAAGCTGCTGCGCTATGTGTCCTGACCTGCCACTCACGCTCCCCACCGCCGGTGGCAACGGGGGCGGCTTCGGGGGGCAGCTGGTAGGCGGGGCAACTACCATCCTGGACACGATCAAGGATCCGGCTGGTGCGTTGGGTGGGGCGGTGGCGGGAGCCGCGCGTAGTGCGGTCGATCCGTTGTTGGAGCAGTTCGCGCGCCTGCCGGTGTTCTTGATGAAGCAGTTCGCGCAGGTGCTGAACAGCGCCAGCGGCCTGTCGCTGGGCGATGTGCAGACCTCGTCGGCGTGGCAGATCTCGCTGTACGTCAGCGGGTCGGTGGCGTTTTTGGTGTTGCTGCTGCAGACCGCGAGCATCGCGGTCGGCCGGGACGGCGCCGGCCTGGGCTTCGCGGTGCGGGGCCTGGTCCGGTACGCGGTGTCGATCGCGGCGATCGTCGGTTTGGCCTCGGCCGGCCTGGCGGCCGCCGACGGGGTCAGCAGCTACATCGTGGCGGCCACCTTCGGCGACACCGCCGGGCTGCAATCCAAGATGGCGGTGCTGTTCGGCGGCCAGGCCCTGATCTCCGGTGGCGGCGCCGGGCTGGTGTTCATGTTCTTGTTCGCCTTCGTCATCGCCGCCCTGACGCTGCTGCTGTGGGTGGAGCTGTTCATCCGCAACGCCGCCATTGTGGTGCTGGTGGTGACCAGCCCGATCGCCGCGGCCGGCTCGATGCACCAGGCCACCAGCTCGTGGGCGAAAAAGACGATGTCCTGGACGATCGCGTTCATCGTGATGAAGCCGGTGCTGTTCTTGTGCCTGGCGATCGGGGTGACCCGGTTCGGTGAGGCCACCGACCTAACCCGGGTGCTGCTGGGCGGGGCGATCTTGGCGGTCGCCGGGATCACCCCGTTCATGCTGCTGAAGCTGTTCTCCTTCGTCGACGACGTCGGGCTCGGCGCAATCGGCCAGAAGGCCGTCGGCGCCCTGGGTCTGGAGTCCCTTGGCGGGATGGTCCCCGGCGGCTCCCGCGGCGACAGCAGCGGTGGCGGTGGCGGTGGCGGTGGCGGTGGCGCGTTCTCCCCGGACGCCGACCTCAGCGGTGAGCAGCTGATGAACCACATCGAGCAGGACAACATCGCCCAGATGGAGCAGCGGGTGAAAGCCAACGAGGCCAGCAACCCCGCCCCGGCGCAGGCCTCGGCCAGCAGCGCGACCGGCTCCCCGGTCGCCGCCGGGACTCTGCCCGCAACGCCTGCCGGCACCCCGGCGACGGCAGCCGGCCACGCGGCCCCCGGTGCCTCAGCGCCCGGTGCGCCGGCGGGCCCCGGCACACCCAGCCCGGCCGGCACCTCGAGCGGCAGTGGCGCACCGACCGGCGGCGCGGCTAGCGGAGGGGCCGGCGGAGGGGCCGGGCCGGCTGTGGCCGGGCCCGCGGCCGCGCCGGCGGCGGCCGCGGTGGTGCTGTGACATCTCCGGTCGAGGCCCGCCGGTTCTCCGGCTGGTCCGGCGAACGCGACGCGTGGGTGTTCGGCCTGACCCCCGGCGCCGCCCTGGTGCTGGGGGCGGCGGTGATGCTGGTGCTGCTGCCCCTGGCCGGGCAGCACTTCGCCCGGCTGCTGCTGACCGTGCCCCTCGCGGCGGGGCTCGCGGTCGGGGTGCTGACCCGGGTCGCCGGCTACAGCGCACTGGCCTGGACCCGGCTGGCGGTGCGGCACGAGCTCGCCGGGCTGCGGCAGGAGACCATCTTCCAGTCCACGATCGGGGACGCCACCATGCTCGGCAACGCCACGGGCACCACTGCACCTGAGCCGGCGGCGGGGGCGGCCACCGACCTGCCCGGTCCGTTGGGCGGCCTGGCGTTCCACACCGCCATCGTCGACGCGCTGCCGGTCGGGGTCGCGCACAACCCCGGCGCGCGGCAGTGGACCGCGACGGCCCGGCTGGTCCACCCCGGACTGTCGCTGGGCGATGAGGCCTCGGCCAACAGCGGCGTGGAGCTGTGGGGCGGCTTCCTGGCCCAGCAGGGGGTGGAGGACGGCCCATGGTCCCGGCTGTCGGTGCTGATCCGGTCGGTACCGGACGACGGCACCGAACTGGCGTACTGGACCGCCCGCAACGTCCGCCCGGACGCCCCAGCCGGGCCGCTGGCCACCGTGCACGAGCTGCTGGCGTCCACCGCCACCGCCAGCGTCCGACACGAAGCGTTCCTGACGGTGGCGATGAGTGAACGCACCGTGCGCAAGGCGGTCCGGTTCGCTGGCGGCCCACAGGCGATCAGCGGCGCGCAGGTGGTGGCCGCGGAGCTGTCCGGCCTGCGGGAGCACCTGGTCGGCGCCGGGTTCACCGACGTCGCCTGGCTGGACGCCCCGGCGTTGGCCGAGGTGATCCGGGTCGGGTTCGACCCGGCCGAGCAGGCCCTGTTGGAGGACCTGCGACTGTCTGGGGCCGACCCCGGCTACGACGGGTTGGCGGTCGGGGTGCCGGCCGTGCTGGCCGGTCCGGTCGCGGCGGTCAGCAGCCGGGGCGCCTACTGCCACGACTCCGCGACCTCGGTGACCTTGCAGGTGCTGCCGTCCCGCCGGCCGGTGACGGCCGGGGTGCTGCGCCCGCTGCTGCGGGTCGGCCGCTGGCCGGGGGAACGCCGGTCGCTGACCATCGTGTACGAGCCGCTCAGCCCGAGCCGGGCCGAGAAGGCCACTAGCGACGCGATCACCCGCAAGGACGTGGCGATCGAAACCCCCCGCTCCAAGGGCTTCCGGCCGCGCCGCCGCCTGGTCCGGGAACGCGAAGAGATCAAGATCCGGGAGGACGCGCTGGTCAGCGGCCACGCGATGCTGCGCTTCCGGATCCTGCTGACCGTCACCGTCCCGCACCAGGCGTCGGTGGAGGCCTCGGTGCAGGGCGCCCAGGGCGACGCCCGCAACGCCCACCTGCAGCTGCGCCGGTTGTGGTTCGCCCAGGACAGTGCGTTCTACGCCGCGGCGCTGCCGCTGGCCCTGGGGCTGCCCAGCATGCGCACCAGCCGGACGTGACCAGCTCGCTGGACCGGGCGACCGGTTCCCGCCGCGACACCCCCGCCGAGGTCGGTCCGGTCGACCAGGTCGACGTGGTCGACCAGCCCGACGACCCCGCTGCCGGGGGCCCGAACGGCTCGAGGCGGACCGGGTGGGGCCGTCGGTGGCGCCTGGCCGGCGGCCGGCGCAGCAGCGTCGGCGGCCCGGCTCCGCTGAGTCTGACCGAGTTGCTGACCGCGGCGGGGGCGCCGCTGCCCATCGCCACCCGGCCGGCTCCGCCGGCCCAAGCCGGCGGCGGCGGGCGGCCGCCGGTGGTGCCCCCGCAGGGCCGTCACGGGCCGGGCCGGGGCCGGGCGGCCAGCGCCGCCGATGCGGTGACCTGGCAGGCCGACAGCTCTCAGCTCGCCGGGCTGTACCCGTTCGTGTTCGCCCCCGGCGTGCCGCCCCGGGGGGCGCCGATCGGGTTCGACGCCGGCAGCGGCGGGGTGTTCTGCGCCCACCCGGTGGAGTGGCTGCGGGCCGGCCTGGTCACCAACCCGAACATGTTCTGGCTCGGCGCCCCGGGCCGCGGCAAGAGCATGGGCGTGAAGATCTTGTGTTGGCGGTTGTTGCCGTTCGGCGCCCGGATCCTGATCCCGGGCGACACCAAAGACGAGTACGCCCCGATGTGCCAGGCCCTGGGCGTCCAACCGATCCGGCTCGGCCCCGGCCTGCCCGGCCGGCTGAATCCGCTGGATGCCGGGCCATTGGGCCGGGACCTGCCCCGCCAAGCCGGGCTGCTCACCGAACGCCTGGCCGCGATCCGCAGCCGCCGGCTGCTGCTGGCCAAGGCTTTGCTGGGTGCCCGGGGCTACCGAATGAGCGACACCGACGAGCTCGCGTTCGGCGCCGCAGTGGATCTGCTGTCCGGCCAGGCCGGCGGGAACACCGCCCTGACCGACATGACCATCCCGCAGGTCTGGGCGGCGCTGCGCACCCCGACCACGGCGGTGCTGGAAGCGGCCAGCGCCCGTAACCAGCGGGAGTTCACCGAACTGACCCGGTCGATGACCGCGGCCCTGAACGTGCTCGTCAAGGGCAGCCTGGCCGGCATCTTCGACGCCCCGTCCACCGTGCACGTCGATTTCACCGCCCCGATCCAGTCGGTGTCGCTGCGCGCCCTGGAACAGCGCGGTGAGGAAGCCGTCGGCTGCGCCCTGGCGTGCGTGAACAGCTGGGCGACCGCCGAGGTCGACC
>JAABUT010001521.1_pt1 | contig 26116 bp, 23 predicted proteins | sample 5559281 | NCBI WGS metagenome assembly JAABUT01 (sample SAMN10711880, study PRJNA513359) | rock metagenome | isolation source: Antarctica rocks | place: Antarctica: Victoria Land, Ricker Hills nord | collected 2016-01-04
TGCAGCAGACCACCGTGGCAGCGGTCATACCCTATTACGACCGTTTTCTGCGACGTTTTCCCGACGTCCGCAGCCTGGCCGACGCCGAACCCGGCGATGTGATGGCGGCCTGGGCCGGGCTTGGCTACTACGCCCGCGCCCGCAACCTGCACGCCTGTGCCAAGGCGGTGGCGGCATCGGGCGGCTTTCCGGCCACCGTCGACGGTCTGCGCGCCCTGCCCGGCATTGGCCCGTACACCGCGTCCGCCATCGGCGCCATCGCCTTCGGCCTGCCGGTGGTGCCGATCGACGGCAACGTGGAGCGTGTCGCCGCCCGGGTGTTCGCCATAGCCGAACCGCTGCCCGCATCCAGGCCGGCCATCGCCCACGGCGCCGCCGGACTTGGCCGCGATCCCGACGCGGTGGCACGGCCGTCCGACTTCGTGCAGGCGTTGTTCGACCTGGGCGCCACCATCTGCACCCCCGCCAACCCCGCCTGCGTGCTGTGCCCGTGGCGTTCTGGCTGCCGCGCCACCGCCCTGGGCATCGCCGCCGAACTGCCACGCAAGGTGCCGAAGGCCGCGCGACCGTTGCGCCACGGCGTGCATTTCTGGCTGGTCGACGCCGCCGGCCAGGTGCTGCTGCGCCGCCGGCCCCCCAGCGGCCTGCTGGGCGGGATGACCGAGCTGCCCGGCACCATCTGGCGCAGCGACCCCTGGCCGGAGGCCGAGGCCATGGCCGCCGCGCCGCAGCCGGCCGACTGGCGCCGGCTGGGCCAGGTGCGCCACGGCCTGACGCATTTCGAGCTTCTGCTGGATGTGTATGCGGCGTCGGTGGACACGATCGCCGCAGAAGGTTTTCTGCGCCCCGCCCACGACCTCACCGCGGAAGCGTTGCCGTCGGTCATGCGCAAGTGCGTCGCCCTGGCCGGCGGCTGATTGATCTGCGCCGCCGTCCCCGCCACATTGCCGCCAACGGAGGAGAACGCCCGCCATGAAGACCCGCGCCGCCGTCGCCCGCGCAGCCGGCACCAAGCTGAGCCTGGAGACCGTCGACCTGGAAGGCCCGCGCGCCGGCGAGGTGCTGGTGGAAATCCGCGCCACCGGCATCTGCCACACCGACGAGTTCACCCTGTCCGGCGGCGACCCGGAAGGCATCTTCCCATCCATCCTGGGCCACGAGGGCGCCGGCGTGGTGCTGGAGGTGGGCGCCGGCGTCACCAGCCTGAAGCCGGGCGACCACGTGATCCCGCTGTACACGCCGGAATGCCGGCAGTGCGAGTACTGCCTCAGCCGCAAAACCAATCTTTGCGTGGCTATCCGCGCCACCCAGGGCCGCGGCGTGATGCCCGACGGCACCAGCCGGTTCAGCAGCGAGGGCCAGCCGATCTATCACTACATGGGCACCTCGACCTTCGCCAACCACACGGTGCTGCCGGAGATCGCGCTGGCGAAAATCCGCGAGGACGCGCCGTTCGAAAAGGTCTGCTACATCGGCTGCGGCGTCACCACCGGCATCGGCGCGGTGATGAACACGGCCCGCGCCGAGGCCGGCTGCCGCGCCATCGTGTTCGGCCTGGGCGGCATCGGGCTGAACGTGGTGCAGGGCCTGCGCATGATCGGCGCCGAGCAGATCGTCGGCGTCGACCTGAACCCCGGCAGGCGCGCCATGGCGGAGAAGTTCGGCATGACCGACTTCGTCAACCCGGCCGAGGTCGAAGGCGACATCGTGCCCTGGCTGGTGAACCTGACCAAGGGTGGCGCCGACTACACGTTCGAATGCATCGGCAGCCCCAAGGTGATGCGCCAGGCGTTAGAATGCGCCCATCGCGGCTGGGGCAAAAGCGTCATCATCGGCGTTGCCGGCGCCGGCCAGGAGATTTCCACCCGGCCGTTCCAGCTGGTCACCGGGCGGGTGTGGATGGGCACCGCGTTCGGCGGCGCGCGCGGGCGGACCGACGTGCCGCGCATCGTGGACTGGTACATGGACGGCCGCATAGACATCGACAGCCTGATCACCCACGTGCTGCCGTTCGAGCAGATCAACGAGGGTTTCGAGCTGATGCGCCACGGCGAGAGCATCCGCAGCGTGGTCACGTTCTGACGCCGATGGACCTGCAGGCGGAATACGACAACGTCGCCAAGGTGCCCGGCAACGCCGCCATCGCGGCACGCTGGATCGCCGATGCGGCGGCGTTCCGCGCCGGCTGGCCGCAGTCGGAGCCGGGTGTGCCGTACGGGCCGACGCTACGGCAGGCGATGGACGTGTTCTGGCCGGGGGCGTCGCGCGACGGGCCCATGGCGATGTTCATCCACGGCGGCTACTGGCAGCGCATGGACCGCTCCCTGTTCAGCCACCTGGCGGCAGGCCTGCTGGCGCACGGCGTGGCGGTGGCGATGCCGTCCTACGAACTTTGCCCGCAGGTCAGCATGGCGACCCTGGTCGAGCAGTTGCGCGACGCCGCCGCCTTCCTGCATCGCCGCAGCGGGAGGGCGCTGCTGGCGATGGGCCATTCCGCCGGCGGGCACTTGGCGGCGATGCTGATGGCCACCGACTGGGCTGCCCGCGGCCTGCCGCCGATCGTGCCCGCGAGCCTGCCGATCAGCGGGTTGTTCGACCTGCCGCCGCTGCTGGCCACCACCATCGCCGACCCACTGGGGCTGGACGCAGCGGAGGCACGCCGCCTGTCGCCGCTGTTCATGCCGGCGCCGGGCGGGCGCATCCACGCCGTGGTGGGGGGTGACGAGGGCGTCGAATACATCCGCCAGTCGCGCTCGATCGCCGAGGCGTGGGGCGGCGGCTGGGAGGCGCTGCCTGGGCTGAACCACTTCACCGTGGTGGAGGGGTTGGCGCAGGCGGACTCGGTGCTGGTGACGCGGGCGATGTCGCTGCTGCCGTAGGCTGGCAGGAGCCACAAGGCCGCTTTACCCCACCACTTCCCCCGCCAAGGCCAGCAGCCGTGCCGCCAGCGGCGTCTTCTCGGCATACTGCTTCCACGCCGAAGCCCGCGCCACGTCCTGCCAACGCTCCACCGTATCGTCGGCCATCGGCGTCACCTTCACCCCGGCGGCGGCAAACACCCGCGACATCTCGATGTCGTCGGCCTGGGCGCCGGCCAGGTTGAACGGGATCATCTCCTCGCCGACCGCCATCATCGCCTCCTGCTGCGGCTTGGTCAGCGTGTCCCAGATCGCCTTGGACACCATGATCGGCTCCAAGATGAAAAAGAAGCTGCGGCCGCCCGGGGTCGCCAGGAATTTCGACGCTTCCTGCAGCTTGAACGACAGGAAGCTGCTGGAGCTGGTGCAGGCGGCGTCCATCACGCCGGTCTGCATGCCCAGATACACCTCGTTGGACGGCATGGTCGACACCGATGCGCCGGCCGCCTTGAACATCTCGTCCATCTCCCGCGAGCCGCCGCGGATCTTCATGCCGCGGGCGTCGGCCGGCTCCAGCAGCGAACGGGTGCGCGACGCCATGCCGCCGGACTGCCACATCCAGCTGACCAGCACGATGCCGCGCTGTTCCAGCAGCGCCGTCAGCTCCCGCCCGACCGGGCTGCCGCGCCAGGCGTAGCCCTGGGCGTAGCTGGTCACCAGCGCCGGCATGAAGCTGATGTTCATCTCGTGGATTTCACCGCCGGCATAGGTCAGCGGCACCAGCCCCATGTCCAACGCGCCTTTGCGCAGCCCGCTGATCTGGGCGAAGGTCTTCATCAGCGAGGCGTTGGCGTAGATCTCGAACCGCAGCTCGCCGCCGGTGCGCGCCGTCACCAGGTCGGCGAAGCGGCGGCACATGCGGTCGCGGAAGTCGCCGTCGTCGCCGGAGCTGGCGGGGAACTGGTGCGATATGCGTAGCAGACGGGGCGCGGCCCAGGCGTGGCCGACGATTGCAGGCGTCGCCAGGGCGCCCAGCACGGCACGGCGGGTCAGCGTCATGAGCCTCGTTCCCTTTGCTGCCCGCTCGGCTGGTTGCTGCCCGCTCGGCTGGCGGGTTCGGGCGCATATGCTACGCTGCCGTTCAGGAGGACGCCACACCATGGAAATCAGACCGATCGCCGGCGCGCTGGGGGCGGAGATCATCGGCGTCGACCTCCGCCGTCTCGACACGGCCGGCGTCGCCGCCATCCGGCGAGCGCTGCTGGACCATCTGGTGGTGTTCTTCCGCGACCAGGACCTCGACCCCGCCGGCTTTCGCGACTTCACCGCCCATTTCGGTCAGCCGATCCAGTATCCTTTCGTGCGCGGCCTGGACGGCTTTCCCGAGATCATCCAGGTGCTGAAGCGCGAGGACGAGCGCAGCAATTTCGGCGGCATCTGGCACAGCGACACCTCCTATCTGGACAAACCGCCGATGGGCAGCGTGCTGCTGGCGCGCGAGCTGCCGCCTTACGGCGGCGACACGCTGTTCGCCAACCAGTACATGGCCTACGAAGCCCTGTCGGACGGGCTGCGGCGCACGCTGGACACGCTGAAGGGCGTCAACACCTCGGCCAAGGCGGACGTGACCCGCACCCGGGAGGACCGGGTGAAAGATAGCGGCACCACCGCTGCCCGCCAGGACTACATCGCAGAACACCCGGTGGTGCGCACCCACCCTGAAACCAGCCGCCGTGCGCTGTACGTGAACGTCGCCCACACCGCCCGCTTCGCCGGCTGGACGGAGGAGGAAAGTGCGCCGCTGCTGCAGTTCCTGTTCGCCCACCAGGTGAAGCCCGAGTTCACCTGCCGCTTCCGGTGGGAAACGAACTCGATCGCCTTCTGGGACAACCGCGCCGCCCAGCACAACCCGGTCAACGATTACCACGGGTTCCGCCGACGCATGCACCGGATCACCCTGGCGGGGGATCTGCCGGCCTGAGGCATGCAGGCCGCAGGCCGGAGTTTCACCGTCAGGGCCGAGGCTCGCAACGCCAGCCGCCGAGCCAGGATTGCAACGCATCCTCAGCCAGCCCGGCCGGCGGGCGCTCCACGCAGATGGCCCGGTTGTCCGCGGTATAGCCGACGGCGAGCAGGTCCCCGGCCCGGGTCGGCGGCAGCTCGCGATCGGGGATGCGCAGCACGACCTCCTGCCCTGCCTCGCCGCCGGCGACGATGCTGGCGTGGACAAGGCGGGCGTCCGGAAGGCTGTCGGCCATCGAGGGCGAGCGCAGGATGCCGAACAGCCCGCCGCCCTCCTTCTCGACGCGATCGACCCTGGCCAGGATGCGGTGCTCGGCAAGCCCGCCCCACTGCCAGGCTAAGGTCAGGATGTTTTTGGAACCCGCCATGACAGCCCCTTCGGCAAGCAGGTGAATTACGATCAGCGTTGAAGCGACCCATCGCCGGATCATGGCGGCTTCATCCGGCGCATGTCTGCGCCATCACGACCAGCTGCGGTCTGCGGTCACCACGGCTCCCGCCAGTAGCACATAGGGCCGGCAGCGGATGTCGAAACCCCCAGCGGCCCGCGGCATGAAGCCGATATAGCCGGATATCGAGCGGGTCTTGCCCGGCAATCCGGCGACGAGCTGCCGGTACAGGTTGTTCGGCGTGTCGAGCCCCGGCACCCCGCTTTTCAACACCCCGGCTTCCATGAACGCCTTGGACGCGTGGGTCGAGCAGTTGTCGCCCACGATGTTGAAGCTTTCCGGTGTCGTCTTCATGGTGTTCCAGCAATCCTGGAACGCCTTGGCCTGCGGGATGCTCACCGTCACCAGCAGGGTTGTGCTGACGGCACCGTAGGCGACGGCGGACGCGAAATCGACATAGAAAAACCGTTGCGTCCGCAGCAGCGGGTAGTCATAGACCACCCCGTCCATCCGCAGGCCGACGGAGTTGCCGCTGCGATCCTGGCCCGTGCCGTAGAATCCCAGCGGAGAGCCGTCGGACAGGATGCAGTCGGCGTGCTGCTCCAGCAGTTTCGGCGAGTCGGACGCCGATTTCTTGCCGCGCACGATGAGGCCGATCATGTTCGGTGCCATCGCCAGTGCGATGTCGGCCATCAATCCACCCAATCTGCTTCAGATGCCGGCACGACAAGATCGTTTGATTTCTATAACGACAGGCCAGCGTGGTCCCAACCAACGTTCTTGTGATGACGACGCGCCTGTGACGACGGAAGCACGGTGGCGCACTTGTCCGATCCCGCGTTCTGCCCGATCGTTCGGCGCCAAAAGGGAGGTGAGCCGACATGAATGCCATTTCGATGCCGACGGGCGACCTGGACTCTGCCGGCCTGCGCCCCGAGCAGATCGCCCGGCTGACCGCGCTGGTCGAGGCCCACATCGCCGAGGGCCGCTATCCCGGCGCGCAGATCGCCATCGCCCGGCACAACCGCCTGGCCCTGTTCCGCAGTTTTGGAAGTGCCGGCGCGGCGCGACCCGCCGCCGACGACACGCTGTGGTTGTTGTTCTCCAACACCAAGGTGATCACCGCGGCGGCCTGCTGGGTGCTGGCCGAGCGCGGCGCCTTCCGCTTTACCGACCGGGTGGCCGACCACGTTCCCGGCTTCGCCGCCCACGGCAAGCGCGACGTGACGGTCATGCAGGTGATCACCCACCAGGCCGGCTACCCGAACGCGTCCATGCCGCCCGCGGCGTGGCAGGACCGCGACGCCCGCCGTGAGGCCGTGTGCAGCTTCAACCTGGAATACACCCCCGGCAGCCGGCTGCACTACCACGGCCAGTCCGCCCACTGGACCCTGGCGGTGCTGATCGAGGCGCTGACCGGCCAGGACTTTCGTGACTTCATCCGCACCGAGCTGATCGAGCCGATGGGTTTGCAGGACGAGATGTTCGTGGGCATGCCCGATGCCGCCATGCCACGCACGGTCGACATGCACGAGCCGTTCGAAGCCGAGCCTCGTCCGATGACGGAGATGAACAGCCCGGCCTGGAAGCGCGCCGGGTCGCCGGGCGCCGGCGGCTATGCCACCGCGCGGGCGATGGCGGCGTTCTACCAGATGATGCTGAACGGCGGCTTGGCCAACGGCACCCGCGTGCTGGGGCCGCGCACGTTATCCTACGCGATCCGCAACTGGACCGGCGACCAGGTGGACCACTTCATGGGCATGCCGATGCACCGTGGCCTGGGCCCGCACCTGCGCGGCACCACGGCCACGGTGCGCGGGCTGGGGTCCTTTGCCAGCCCGACCACCTTCGGCCACGGCGGCGTCGGCAGCTCGTACTGCTGGGCCGATCCCGAATCGGGGGTGTCCTTCGCCTATCTGACCAACTGCCGCGTGCCGGACCCCTGGCACAGCCAGCGTCTGGACGTGGTCAGCAACATGGTCCACGCCGCGATCATCTGATTTCTGGTCGGCGGTTTTCATCTGGCGGCGAACCGGTCTAGGAAGCCGAGCCCGCTGAACAGGTATGACGCATAAGAAATGCGCCGAGGTTGGAGTTGTTCGGCGTCCACAGGAGACTCCATGGCTTCAATCGCCGAACTGTCTGCCGGCAACCCTGCCCTTGCCGCCCAGGCCGCCATCCTGGCACGGCCCGCCACCTCCGAACGCCGCATGGCCGACGCCATCCGCGCGCTGACCATCGACGCCGTCGAAGCCGCCAAATCGGGGCATCCCGGAATGCCGCTGGGCATGGCCGACGCCGCCACCGCGTTGTGGTCCAGGGCGCTGAAGTTCGACGCCGCCGACCCGCGCTGGCCCGACCGCGACCGCTTCGTGCTGTCCGCCGGCCACGGCTCGATGCTGCTGTACGCCCTGCTGCACCTGACCGGCCAGATCGGCATGACCATCGACGATCTCGGCCGCTTCCGCCAGCTGCACTCGCCCGCCGCCGGCCATCCGGAGTTCGGCGAGCACCCCGGCATCGAGACCACCACCGGGCCGCTGGGCCAGGGCATCGCCAACGCCGTCGGCATGGCGCTGGCCGAACGCATGATGGCGGCGCGCTTCGGCCGCAGCCTGGTGGACCACCGCACCTGGACCATCGTCGGCGACGGCTGCCTGATGGAGGGCATCAGCCAGGAGGCGATCAGCCTGGCCGGGCACCTGCAGCTGGAGAAGCTGACGGTGCTGTGGGACGACAACGCGGTCTCCATCGACGGCGACACGACGCTCGCCACCTCCGAGGACCAGCTGAAGCGTTTCGCCGCCGCCGGCTGGGCGACGCGCCGGGTGGACGGCCACGACCCGGCGGCGGTGACGGCCGCGCTGGCGATGGCGATGCGGTCCCGCAAGCCGAGCCTGATCGCCTGCCGGACCATCATCGGCTTTTCCGCCCCCACCAAGGCCGGCACCGCCGCCAGCCACGGCGCGCCGCTGGGGGCGGACGAGGCGCAGGCCGCCAAGGCCGCGCTGGGCTGGAACCACGGCCCGTTCGAGGTCCCTGACGGCATCGCCGCCCAGTGGCAGGCGGTCGGCGCCCGTGGTGCCGGCGCCCGGCGGTCCTGGCTGAAGCGGCTGGCGCGCCACCCGATGAAGGCCGAGTTCGAGCGCGTCATGTCAGGCAAGCTGCCGGACATCTTCCACGACGCGGTGGCGGCGCTGAAGGCGGACATCGTCGAGACCCGGCCGAAGCTGGCTTCCCGCCAGGCCAGCCAGAAGGTGCTGGAAGCGTTGGTGCCGGCCATCCCGGAGCTGGTTGGCGGCTCGGCCGACCTGACCGGATCGAACCTGACGCTGGCGAAGGGCATGGGCGTCGTCGCCCCGGGCAGCTACGCCGGCCGCTACATCCACTACGGGGTGCGCGAGCACGGCATGGCGGCGGCGATGAACGGCATCGCCCTGCACGGCGGGCTGATCCCCTATGCCGGCACCTTCCTCGCCTTCACCGACTACATGCGCCCGGCCCTGCGCCTGGCCGCCCTGATGCACCTGCGCGTCATCCACGTGCTGACCCACGATTCCATCGGCCTGGGCGAGGACGGCCCGACCCACCAGCCGATCGAACACCTCGCCAGCCTGCGGGCGATGCCCAACCTGCACATGTTCCGCCCCGCCGACGCGATGGAGACGGCGGAATGCTGGGAACTGGCGATCCGCCGCGCCGAGGGCCCCAGCCTGCTGGTGCTGTCCCGCCAGGCGTTGCCGGCGATGCGCGGCGATGTGGCGGAGAATCGTTGCGCCCGCGGCGGCTACGTGCTTGCCGAGGCCGACGGCGCCCGCCAGGCCACGCTGATCGCCACCGGCAGCGAGGTCGCCATCGCCATGGCGGCGCGCGAGGCGCTGGCCGGGGAAGGCATCGCCGTCGCCGTGGTGTCGCTGCCGTGCTGGGAGCTGTTCGCCCAACAGGACGAAGCCTGGCGCGAAAGCGTGCTGGGCGGCGCGGTGCGCATCGGCGTCGAGGCCGGCGTCGAATTTGGCTGGCAGCGTTGGCTGGGCGCGGACGGCGTGTTCATCGGGATGACCGGCTTTGGCGCATCCGGTCCGTTCGAGGAGCTTTACCGCCATTTCGGCATTACCCCCGAGGCGATCGCCGCGGCGGTGAGGCGCAAAATCGCCGGGTCATGATTTTGCCGCCTTCTTGCCGCAGATGCTCAGGCGGCATATTCGGGGCGACATATTCTGGCGCCCAACATCAAGGGAAACACAGACATGGCCGTGAACGTCGCCATCAACGGGTTCGGACGCATCGGGCGGCTGGTGCTGCGCGCCATCGTGGAAAGCGGGCGCAGCGACGTGGTGCCGGTGGCGATCAACGACCTCGGCAGCGTCGAGGCCAACGCCCACCTGTTCCGCTACGACAGCGTGCACGGCCGCTTCCCCGGCGAGGTCGAGGTGTCCGGCGACAGCATCACCATCCGCCACAACGGCCGCACCTACGGCCCGATCAAGGTGTCGGCCGAGCGCGAGCCGTCGCGTGTGCCTTATCAGGGCGTCGACGTGGCGCTGGAATGCACCGGCCGCTTCACCACCAAGGAGGCGGCATCGGCGCTGATCGCCGCCGGCGCCCGCAAGGTGCTGATCTCTGCCCCCGGCGACGGCGTGGACGCCACCATCGTCTACGGAGTCAACCATGAAACGCTGACGAAGGACATGACGGTGGTGTCCAACGCGTCTTGCACCACCAACTGCCTGGCGCCGGTCGCCAAGGTGCTGCACGACAGCTTCGGCATCGTGCGCGGCTTCATGGTGACCATCCACGCCTACACCGGCGATCAGAACACCGTCGACACCCTGCACAAGGACCTGCACCGCGCCCGTGCCGCCGCGGTGTCGATGATCCCGAGCAGCACCGGGGCGGCCAAGGCCATCGGCCTGGTGCTGCCGGAGCTGAAGGGCAAGCTGGACGGCACCTCGATCCGCGTGCCGGTGCCCAACGTGTCGCTGGTGTCGCTGGATGTCGTGCTGCAGCGGCAGGGCACGAAGGAAGAAATAAACGCGGCGATGAAGGCGGCGTCCGAGGGCAGGTTGAAGGGCATCCTGGGCTACAACACCGCGCCGCTGGTCAGCACCGATTTCAACCACGTGTCGGCGTCGTCCACCTTCGACGCCACCCAGACGGCCGTGGTCGACGGCGGGCTGACCCGGGTGCTGTCGTGGTACGACAACGAGTGGGGCTTCTCCAACCGCATGTCCGACACCGCGGCCCTGATGGGCAGCCTGTAGACCCATGGCCTTTCGCACGCTGGACGGGTTGGACGTCACGGGGAAGCGCGTGCTGCTGCGCGCCGACCTGAACGTGCCGGTGCGGGATGGCCGCATCACCGACATGACGCGCATCGAGCGGCTGTCGCCGACGGTGCGGGAGCTGTCGGACAAGGGTGCCCGGGTGATCGTGTGCAGCCACTTCGACCGGCCGAAGGGCAAGCCTGTGCCGTCGATGTCGCTGCGACCGATGGCCGCCGCGCTGGCCGAGGTGCTCGGCCGCCGCATGCATTTCGCCGAGGACTGCGTCGGCGCCCCGGCGCGGCAGGTCGCGGACGCGCTCGGCGACGGCGACGTCGCCGTGCTGGAGAACACCCGCTTCCATCCCGGCGAGGAAGCCAACGACCCGGCGTTCGCCCGCCGGCTGGCCGAGCTGGCCGACATCTTCGTCAACGACGCGTTCTCCGCCGCCCACCGCGCCCACGCCAGCACCGAGGGCATCGCACGTCTGCTGCCGTCCTGCGCCGGGCGGCTGATGCAGGCGGAGCTGGAGGCGCTGACGGCCTGCCTGGAACACCCCGAGCGTCCGGTGGCGGCCATCGTCGGCGGCGCCAAGGTGTCCACCAAGCTGGAGCTGCTGGGCAACCTGGTCGGCCGCGTGGATGTGCTGGTGATCGGCGGCGCCATGGCCAACACCTTCCTGGCGGCGCAGGACTTCGCGATGGGCCGGTCGCTGCAGGAGGCCGAGATGCACCAGACCGCACGCGACATCCTGGCCCGCGCCCGCGCCGCCAACTGCGAGATCGTTCTGCCGATCGATGCGGTGACCGCCACCGAGTTCCGCGCCGACCCGCCGGTGCGCACCGTGCCGGTCGACGCCATCCCCGGCGATGCGATGATGCTGGATGCCGGCCCGGCGACGGTGGCCGCCATCGTGGCGCGCCTGGCCGGCGTGCGCACCCTGGTCTGGAACGGCCCGATGGGCGCCTTCGAGCTGCCGCCGTTCGACGCCGCCACCACCGCCCTGGCATTGGCCGTGGCCGAGGCGACGCAGGCTGGACGGCTGCGCAGCGTGGCCGGCGGCGGCGACACCGTGTCCGCCCTGCGCCACGCCGGCGTGCTGGAACAACTCAGCTACGTGTCCGGCGCCGGCGGCGCGTTCCTGGAGTGGATGGAAGGCAAGCAACTGCCCGGGGTCGCTGTGCTGTCGGATTAACCCGGCATTCAGCTTCGTGTGCCAGGTTGCACGCATGATCTCGAACGCATCCTTGTCGGCCTTCTCCACCGTCACCGGCGCCACCGCTGCGGCACGGCCCAATGCCGCCGGCGGCGCCACCCGGGTGGCCGGCGCCGCGACCGACCAGTTGCGGGAAAAGCTGGCGCCAGGCGGCGGCCAAGGGCTGCAGGTCAAGCCGGGGCAGCTGGCGCCGGGCCAGATACTGCCGCGCGGATCGCTGCTGGACCGCTCGGTCTGAATGGTTCGGACCGGCCACGCAGATCGAGGGCCGCGCGGCTTGAGGACCACACATCTTGAGGGATTGAAGTCGCGCGCGGATTCGCGCATTTTCCTTTCATGCCCGAATTCGTGCGCCAGGTCCCCGAGGGTGACGATCGCGAGCGCCTGATGTGTCCCGATTGTGGGCATGTCGCCTACGAGAACCCCAAGATCATCGTCGGCTCCGTCGTCAGCCATCACGGCCGCGTATTGCTGTGCCGCCGTGCCATCGAACCGCGGCGCGGCTTCTGGACCCTGCCCGCCGGCTACATGGAACTGAACGAAACGGTCGGTGAAGGCGCGCAACGCGAGGCGCGGGAGGAAGCCTGCGCCGATATCGCGCTGGACGGCGTGCTGGCGATGTTCAGCATCAGCCGCATCGGCCAGGTCCAGGTGATCTTTCGCGCCCGCTTCAACGACGCCGCCGCCAGCTTCGCCGCCGGTCCCGAAAGCCAGGAGGTGGCGCTGTTCGAATGGCAGGACATCCCGTGGAACGAACTGGCGTTTCCGTCGGTGCACTGGTCGCTGAACGCCTGGCGCGCCAATCCTGACGGTCCGCTGGGTGCTGCGGCCGGCAATCCGGAGGCGGACCGGCGCGGCGCGCATAGGTCAACGCTGTGAGGCCTTGGGCGGTCATGCTTGCCGTCGCGGCGATGCTGCTCATGCCGCTCGGGCCAAACGCGCGCGCCGCCGAGCCGGGTTCCAATTCTGCCGCAGTTCCGGCCGCACGTCCCGCGCCGGCTCGGCCGGCGGCGCGGGCACAGAACGTTCCATCGCGCAACGCCCGTGCAGCGGCCGTCGATCCTGCCGGCACCCGCTCCCTGCCCGGTCGCATGCCGCGGCTTGCCCCCGCGGCCCGCCTGCCGGACGGTTTCGAACCGGCGCCGACGCCCAACCCCGACATCTACGCGCCAGCCGTCCGCGGCTCCACCGAGGCGCGGCTTGGCGCCACCCTGACCCGCCGCGCCGAGGGCTTCGGCGCCAAGGGCGACGGCTTCTCGCCGGGATCGAGCTACAACGGCTATTTCGACCGGCGCGGCCGTGCCGTCGAAGGCATCGGGTCCACCTTGGCGCCGAGCTTCCAGCTGCGGGTGCCGCTGGAATAGCGCCTGGCATCGATGCTGCCTGTGCGGCAGGAACTTACCTGACGACAGAACAAGAAGTTGAAACGTGAGCGGTGTGTCCACCAGCGCCCAACGCCTGGCCTTCCAAGTCTGTGTCCACGGCCGCCCGCTCCCGCAACAGCGCCGCTGCCCGGAAAGCGCGCAGGCCCCGGTTCAACAAGTCCAGATAAGCCTGCGCTGTCATGCCCTGCGGCACGTAGCCGTTGAGGCGCAGCAGCCGCTTGCGGCGGTCCAGCTTGACCGACCAGCGATAGCCTGTTTGTTCCGGCAAGGGCCGCGTGGCGTTGAGGTGAAACGTCGTGACGAAGGATTGGCCGGTCATCACCTGTACCCCGTCCACGGCGGACCACGGCACCGGCGCCGCCACCCCGATGCAGCGGAAGCCCTCGGAGCCCACCACCAGGAACGGCCCCGCCTTGCCGCGCCGGTGGCGGAGCCAGGCCACCGCCAGCGCCAGGCCGCCCGCCGCCAGCGCGATCGCCGCGACACCCAGGATGATCGGCCTGTCTCCCTTGCTGGTCCAATCGCTGCCCAGAGCCACCCAACCCACGAACAGGCCAATCAGGGCCATCAGGCAGCCGATCACGCTGAACACCACCGTCACCAGCCGCGCCCGCTCATGGACCGGAACGTCGGCGACCACCGCCCCCGCCGCCTGTTCCAACTCGGTCTGCAGCTCCCGGTCGTGCGACCTGGCGATGTCGAGCAGGTCATCGCCCAGCGTCCTGCGCAGGCTGGGCCAGTCGGTGAACAGGCCGGCGGTGAAGTCGCCGTCCTCCGCCTGGATCGGGCGGCTAGCCCGGGCAAGCAGGGCATCGTCGATCGGAATGCGCAGCGCCGCGATCCGCTGCCGGGTCGGGGGATGGCTGTCGGTCGGATGCGGCTGGCGATCTTCCAGGTGACGCGCCGGTTCGGTGAAGCCGGACGCGCCGGCGCGCGCTACCACGGTGGCGACCAGATCGGCGTCGGCATGGTCGGGCCGGCTGTACATGTCGTCCATCGCGCCATCGATGATGTCGGTGCCGATGCCGGTGCGGACCAGGGCGGTCGCGGCGGCCTGGGCGTCGCCCACGCGCAGGCTGGCGCGGTCAGCCTCCAGCTCGCGCGAACGGCTCCAATGGGCGACCGTGCGGGAGAAGGTGTCCATCACGTGCCACGCCAGCACGGCGGCGGGCTGGAACACGGCGTCGATCCAGGTCGAGGTTCTCCCCCGTGCCGCGACGGCGTCCATGCTGTGCGACATGCCGGCGTAAAGCGGCAGGAAATACTGGCTGTAGACGGTGTCCTCGCCCACGAAATGCGCCAGCTCGTGCGCGATGACGGCCGCGATCTCGCCCCGGCTCAGCAGCGGCAGCAAGGGCGTAGGCAGGTACAGGGTACGCCCGGTCAGCACGCGCTCCTCCGGCAGCAGCAGGACCGCGGAGGAGGTGACGAAGAACCCCTGCGTGATGCCCAGCACCACGTTGTCCGGCACCGCGGCGCCCTGGCCCGCGGCGACCTGGCGCAGGAACGCCCACAGGCCAGGCGCTGCGTCGGGCGGCGCGGCACGGCCCAGCAGCTGCATCGGCGACGGGGTCCATCCGGCCAACGCCCGGATCAGCTGGCGGACCGAACCGACCGCGAACGCCACGGCGCTGACGGCCAGAACGAGGCCCAACAGAAGCAGCTTGATCTCGCCGGCGCCGAAGCCGTCCATGAACCAGGCGCCGCCGATCTCGAACAGCACGGCGGCGAACACGGCGAGCGCGGTGGCGACGGCAACGCAGCCGAGCAACAGCGGCAGCACCCGCACGACGACGCGAAACGCGCCGACCAGCGCCGTGCGCGACCGCTGGCCCCGCCAAGCGCCCAGGCTCGCCGCGGCCAGGCATCCCAGCACCGCCAGCAACGCCGCGGCCCCGCCGGCCGCCGTGGTCCAGGCGCCGACCTGGCGTGCCTGCTGGATCACGGCGTCACGACGCAGCTCGGTCCGCGCGCTCTGCATCATTCCCAGCGCCTGCGCCGCGGTATAGGACTGGGGGTTGCTGTTGAAATGCACGACGGCCCCAGGATCGCGCGTGGCCAGCGGCTGCAGCCGCTTCATGGATGCCTCCATCTGCCCGGCCTGCGCCGAGAAGTCGTCCGCGCTGCCGGCGACGCGGGTGATCTGCCACAGGCCCAGGGCGATCAGGGCGGCCGGCAGCAGCAGGGCGACGCCGGGGTGCCGCCAACGATTGGGACGGGAAGCATCGGGCATGAAAGAACTTCCAGGGTTTGTTGGTCGCGATGTTCGATGGTAAAGGCGGAAAGCAACAGCAAGTCCAGCTATCGAAAGATGCCGTTCATCCCGCGTCCGCTTCGCGTCGTTGACCTCCAGATCACCGGCGACGGCTTCGCCGGCGGGGTGGTCGGGTCAGGCCGGCAACCGCGTCTGTCCCGGCTTGTGTCCGCAACGCAAGGGTTTTCAGGATGAAGCGTTTCGCATCGCGCGGCGGCATGATGGTGTTCGCCCTGTTGTCCGTGCCCCTGGCCGCAGGCGCGCAGCCGAAGCTGACTTCAGAGTCGCAGCTGTCCTCGCCCGAGGACGCGGCGGCCAAGCGCAAGCTGCAACCGTTCATCCACTGCCTCAACACGGTCTCGAACGATCTGTCGAATCTGGTGCGGCCATATCGGGAGATGTACGACGCCGTCAACAAGGACCCGGCGAACGGCGCCGACCGTTCCTCCTGGAACACGCAGTACCAGTACAGCGGCGGCTTCATGTTCCGCGGCAACGTCATGACCAAGGAAAACGCGGTGGTTGCCTGCGCCGACGCCCTGGACGCGGCGGTCAAGCTGCCCCCGGTGGATGCGTCGCTCGACGCGGTCGGCCAGAGCTTCGGCGCCGGTCTGCGCCGTCTCGACGCGCTGGCGCTCAAGGTGGAGGCGTATTTCAACCAAAAGGACTACCGCGACGACAGGATGGAACACGGCCGCGCGTTCAACGCGGAATACGACCCGTTGCTGCAGCATCTGGTCGACGACACGCGCCGGATGTCGGCCGAGGTGCAGCAGCGCTACCTGGTGCAGGAGCGCCATCGCCTCGACGCGATCGAGCGGCTCGACGGGCGGCACATGCGGTGGGAGGCGAACGCCTTTCTGCTCCAGGCCCGCACCAGCCTGAACGCGCTCACCGCGCTCGCGGCCAGGAAGGCGCTGACCAGGGACGCGGTGCTGGCGCAGACCACCCCGCTGGAAGACCGGTTCAAGGAAGCGAGCGAGTACGCCGCCGCGCATCCGGGCGAGAACAACGACGACATGGACCTGTGGAGCCGCATCCTGAACTACGCCACGGCGATGGTGACGGCGGCCAAGGAGGCCCGGCGCGACGCGGACGACCCGCGCGCCGCATCCCGCGTGCCCGACCACATCGGCACGATGCGCTACCAGTTCAACAACCTGGTCGGGCAGGCCAACATCGCGCATCGTTAAGGCTGGTGACGAAGGCGGGTGAGGCATTGCCGGTGCAGCCGACCCAAACGGCGTGCACCTCGACCCCGCGCATGATCGCGGGGCCTGGCACGTCGGCCACCGAGGGCCGTGTCGTGTGGACGCCGGCCCGTTCGCTGTGGCTGAAGGGATGACGCTGGCGGCCTTGACGCTCGCCCCGGCCTGGACGACCCCCGGCGCCGTGCTGCTGTGCGTGTTGCTGAGTTTCGCCACCATGGGTCTCGGGTGCTCGATCGGCGTGCACCGGCTGCTGATCCACCGCAGCTTCAGCACCGCGCCGGGGATGGAGCGGGCGCTGGCCTACCTGGCGGCGCTGGCCGGCGCGGGCGGTCCCATCGAGTCTGTCCGCATGCACGAACTGCGGGACTGGTCGCAACGCCAGGCCGCCTGCCACGACCTTTCGGCACATCGCGCCTGGTTCCCGCGCGACTTCTGGTGGCAGCTGCATTGCCGCCTCGAACTGACCCGGCCGCCGTGCTTTCAGCCCGAGGCGCGGCTGGTCGGCGATCCGTTCCTGCGCTGGCTTGATGCGACCTGGATGTGGCAGCAGCTTCCGCTGGCTCTGTGCCTGGCATGGCTGGGCGGGATGCCCTGGGTGGTCTGGGGCGTGCCGGTGCGGGTCGCCGTGTCCCAGGCCATGATCTGGCTGACTGCGCATCTGACCCATCGCCGCGGCCCGCGCGGCTGGGTGGTGGACGGCATGGCGGTGCAGGGCCACGACCGGCCGGCGTTGGCGCTGCTCACATTCGGCGAAGCCTGGCACGACAATCATCACGCCTGGCCGGGCTCGGCGCGGTTCGGGCTGGAGCCGGGCCAGTTCGACCCGGGCTGGTGGCTCCTGTTGGCGATGCGGCGCCTCCGGCTGGTCTGGGACCTGAAGCAGCCTGCGGACCTGCAGCCGCGCGCCGGGCTGCGCAGGGTTTCACGCGAACCGCAGCGCTCCTCGCAATGATACCAACGGCAGCATCCAACGACCCTTCCATCGGATGGTGCCGTTGGTTATCGCGCGCCGGGTTGGCCAGCGGCGGCGCGCCAAAGCCCCACCGCGCTGCATGCGACCCGCTCAGGTCGTGGGTTGACGCTGTTTTTTGATTTCGGGACGGAGCCGTGCCCCGTTCTCCACCGTCTGCGACGTTCATCGCATCCCGAATGGAAAATTATGGTCAGCAGGTTGAAAGATCATTGGATAGGCGATCATTGGATAGGCAAGGACCTGCGCGGAAACAGCGATGTCCTGACCAGGGCGGCGACCTTGCTGAGGTCGTGGCCGAGCTGCTCCAACCGGTCGGGGGTTTGCTGCCCGGCGATGGACACGCCACTCGCCCCGAAGCGCGGACGCCCGCGATCGTCGGTGATGACCGACGCCACCGTGACCAGGCCGCGGTAGAGCTGTCCGTCGTCGAGCGCCCAGCCCCGCTCGGCCGCAGCGCCACCTCGGCCTGGTAGGTCGAGAAGGTCGGCGGCGACTGCCAGCGCAGCCCGGCGAAGCGCCGGCGCAGGTCCGCCTCCGGCAGACAAAGCACCGCCGCCGCGCATCGGCCGATCGCGCCGACCAGCAGCGGGAGGCGGTAACCGATCCCGATCTCGACGCGGATGGTCGCCTGGCTGTGGGCGCGGTCGATCAGGACCAGGTGGTTGTCCTCCGTCACCCGCCACAGCAGCACGAGGGTCTCGTAGTTCAGGGCCAGGCGCTCCAGCTCGGGGCGGATCAGCTCCGCGTGGCTGACACCCACCATGCCCGCCGCCAGCTCGGCCATGGCCAGGCCGAGCGTGTAGGTCTTGGCGACCTGGTGGAACGACACGAACCGGGCGCGGGCCAGGGTGCGCAGGATGTTGAAACAGGTGCTCGTGCTGATGCGCGTGCCCCGCGCCACCGCCGCGACCCCCACGGGCGCCGTGCTCGCCGCCAGGAATTGCAGGATGCGCAACGCGTTCACGACCGCCCCCACATCCCGCAGCGCAGGCGCCTCGTCCGGGCGCATGCCAGGATCGAGCGCCGCTGCGGGCGCTTTGTCCTGCATGGCTAGGTCGGCTTCCCGTCAGGAGCGCAGGATGGCGGCGGGGGCAAGAAAAGGCGGCTCAAATCGGCGACTCCGGATCGAATTCCGGCTTGCGCTTCTCCTGATGGGACCGCAGCCCCTCCTTCACGTCCGGGCTGTCGAAGCCCATGAATTCGAGCGCGAGCGAGGCGTCGAAGGTCGGGCCGGCCTGCCGAAGCCAGTTGTTGAGGGCGTATTTGGTCCAGCGGATGGCGGTCTGCGCGCCCTCGGCCAGGCGGCTCGCGATGGCGACGGCGCGGTCGTCCAGGGCGGCGTCGTCCAGCGCCTCGGTGATCAGCCCGATCCGTTCGGCTTCCGCGCCCAGCAGCGTGTCGCAGGTCAGCAGGTAGTATTTCGCCTTCGCCATGCCGCACAGCAGCGGCCAGATCATCGCCGCGTGATCGCCGGCGGCGACGCCGAGCCGGGTGTGGCCGTCGAGGATGCGGCAATCCTTGGTCGCCAGCGAGACGTCGGCCAGAAGGCCGCAGACGAGACCGGCGCCGACCGCGACGCCGCGCATCGCCGACACCACGGGCTTGGAGCAGTTGATGCAGTTGTAGACCAGGTCTCGCGCCTCCTTCCAGCCGCGCGCCCGCGCCTCGAAACCATCGATCTGCGCCTGCACCAGCGAGAAGTCCCCGCCGGCCGAAAAGAACGCGCCGGCGCCGGTGATGATCACCGCGTTCACCTGCGGGTCGGCGTCCACGTCGCGCCAGACCCGTCCCAGCTCGTCGTGCATCACGCTGTCGGCCGTGTTCATCCGGCCGTTGGCCATCCTGATGCGGATCACGCGTGGATGCGGCCAGTCGAACTGGAGCCGCTGGTAGGCGCCGTACCGGTCCGTCGCACCGCTCATCCGCTTCCTCCCTGCCGGGCCCGCGACCTGCGGTGTCCCATGCCCAGACTAGATGACCCATGGGTCCGCGTCACGGCCGGTTTCAGCCAAGCCTGGATTTTGGTGTTCACGCATCTGAATGCTATTCTAGGTCTGGGATATAAACAGGAGTGGCCCGCCCACACGGCAGGACCGCCGCGCCTGAAGGAGGGTCCGTTGCCGAGCATCCGACACTGCGCCGCCGTCCTCGCCGGCCTGCTCGTCGCCGCCCCGCTCGCGATCGGCTGTGCCGACGCGCAACCTGCCGCGACGACGCCGCCCACCGTCAAGATCGGCGTGCTGACGGACATGGGGTCGAGCTACTCCGACTACGGCGGCGCCGGATCGGTGCTGGCGGCGCGGATGGCGATCGCCGACAGCGGCATGGCCGACCGAGTTCAGCTCGTCTCGTCTGACACCCAGAACAAGGCCGATGTCGGCGCCGGCATCGCGCACGCCTGGTTCAGCGCCGACGTCGACGCGATCTTCGACGTGCCCAACTCCTCCGTGGCCCTGGCCGTGAACGGGGAAGCGGGGCGGTCGCGCAAGCTGGTGTTTTTTTCCACCACGATCAACGACCGCATCACGGAGCAGGAGTGCAACGGCTACGGCATCGCCTGGGTGTGGGACACCTACTCCGTCGGCCGGTCCGAGGCGCTGTCGCTGTTGAAGGCCGGGAAGGACACCTGGTTCGTCATCACGCCCGACGGCGCCGCCGGGGCCGCGCTGGAGCAGACCGCGCGGCAGGCGGCGCAGGACAACGGCGGCCGCGTGCTCGGGTCGCTGCACCACGCCATCGGCGAAACGGACTGGGCGTCGTTCCTGCTGCAGGCCAGGGCTTCGGGCGCGAAGGCGGTGCTGTTCGGCTCGGGCGGCGCCGACCTGGTGAACGGCCTGAAGCAGGCGCGCGAGTTCGGCCTGCCGCAGTCCGGCATGACGCTCGCCACGATGTATATGGTCATTACCGACGTGGACGCCCTGGGGCTGGAAGCGGTGGGCGGGCTGAATGCGGTGACGGCGTTCTACTGGGATCGCGACGACGCCTCCCGCGGGTTCGCCCGCCGGTTCTTCGAGCAGCGGCGGAAGATGCCGACCATGTTCCAGGCCGGCGTCTACTCGGCGGTGACGCAGTACCTGAAGGCCGTCCAGGCGACCGGCTCCAAGGCGGCGGACACCGTGCGCGACCACCTGCGCAAGACCCCGATGGAGGACATGTTCCTGCGCCACGGCAAGCTGCTGGCGAACGGGCGCATGCTGAACGACATACTCCTGGTGCGCATCAAGACGCCGGCGGAGTCGAAGCGCCCGTGGGACTACTTCCAGATCACCGGCGTCGTTCCGGGCGAGGACGCGTTCCGCAAGCTGTCCGCCAGCGCCTGCCCGCTGGTGAAATGAGCGTGCGGCCCACGACGCCGTTCTGGACGCCGAGCCCCGACGTGGTGGCCCGCGCGCAGGTCAGCCGGCTGGTCGAGCGCCTCGGCGTCGGCGACTTCGACGGCCTGTGCGATCTCGCCCGGCAGCACCCGGACCGATACTGGCGATCCATCATGGACGCGTTGGGCATCGTCTGGTCGAAGCCCTATGACGCTCATGTCGACCTGTCGGCCGGCACGCCATTCCCGCGCTGGTTCATCGGCGGCGAGCTGAACTGGGTCGACACCGTGTTCGCGCACGACCCGGACCGCCTGGCAGTCGTCGCCGAGACCGAGGCGGGCGAGGTCGAGCGGATCACCTATGCCGAGCTGCAGGCCCGGGTCGGCGCCTTTGCGAACGGGCTGCAGGCGATGGGGCTGCGGCGAGGCGACCGGATCGGCCTGCTGATGGGGATGGGGATCGAGGCGGTCGTGTCGGTGCTCGCCATCTCGGCCCTGGGCGCGATCGCGGCGCCGCTGTTCAGCGGGTTCGGAACGGAGGCCATCGTCGCGCGCCTGCAATCCGCCGGCGCCTGCGCGCTGATCGCGACGGCGGGGTTCCATCGGCGCGGCCGCTGGGTCGACATCATCGGAACGATCGAGGCCGCACGCCCACAGCTCCCGGCGCTGCGTCACCTGATCGTCAAGGGTGACGCACCCACAGCCCTGCCGGCCGGCGCGGTGCGGTGGCAGGCTGTGTCCATGCCAGGACGGGCCTGCGCGCCCGCGCGCATGGACCCCAACGATCCGATGATGGTGATCTACACCTCCGGCACCACCGGCAGGCCCAAGGGCACGGTCCACATCCACGGCGGCTTCCCGCTCAAGATCGCCCACGACGCCGCCGTGCATTTCGACGTGGGCCCCGGCGACGTGTTCTTCTGGCCTGCCGACCTCGGCTGGATCGCCGGCACGCTGACGATCGCGACGGCGCTGACCCGGGGCGCCACGCTCGTGTGCTACGACGGGACGCCGGACGCGCCGGACTGGTCGCGCATGTCGCGAATCGCGGCGGCTCACGGCGTCACGCATCTCGGCGCCTCCCCCACGCTGATCCGCGGTCTGGCCGCCAATCCGGCGGTCGCAACCCTAGGACGTCCGGACCGCCTGCGGGTGCTGATCACCGCCGGCGAGGTGATCGACCCCGAACACATGATCTGGTTCGCCCGCAACTTCGGCGACGGCACCCTGCCGGTCATCAACTACACCGGCGGCACCGAGGTGTCCGGCGGGCTGCTGGGCAACGTCGTCGTGCGCCCGATCGTGGCCGGCGCGTTCAACGCCATATCGCCGGGCGTGGACGCGGACGTGCTGGACGAGGCCGGCCAGCCGGTGCGCGACCAGGTCGGAGAGCTTGCGATCCGCTCGCCCTTCGTCGGCATGACGCAGTCTTTCTGGAACGACCGCGAGCGTTACCTCGAAAGCTACTGGCAGCAGATCCCCAGCGTCTGGGTGCATGGCGACCTGGTGCTGCGGACGGCGGACGACGTGCTGTTCGTGCTGGGCCGGTCGGACGACACGCTCAAGATCGCCGGCAAGCGGGTGGGGCCGGCGGAGATCGAAGACCTGCTGCTCGGCATGGCGGACATTGCCGAGGCCGCGGCGATCGGCATCGCGGACCCGGTGAAGGGGCAGAGCCTGGTCGTGTTCGTGGTGGCGTCGGCGCTGTGCGAGGCGGCGGATGTGGCCCTCGAGGCAGCTGTCACAGCCCGGATCGGCGACCAGCTCGGGCGGCCGTTCCGTCCCGGTCGGGTGCATGTCGTGGCCCAGCTGCCGCGGACGCGCAGCGCCAAGGTGATGCGCCGGGTCATCCGCCGGACCTATGTCGGGCAGGACCCGGGCGACCTGTCCTCGCTGGAGAACCCGGACGCGGTGGAGCTGATCCGGCACGCGGCGCTGACGGTTGCCCCGGCGTGAAGCCAGCCGCCGTTCGCGCGGCCTGATGGCGGAATGGTGCACGGGCCGGACAGGCGGGATATGGTCCTCGCGGGCGGCCGGAACCGTGCCAGACGCGGGCATATGGCGGGAGCGGACGGATGGACCTCGGGCTGCGTGGGCGAACGGCGCTGGTGACGGGCGCATCCAAGGGGATCGGCTTCGCCTGCGCCGACCATCTGGCGCGGGAGGGATGCGGCGTCGTCCTGGTCGCCCGCAGCGAGGCGGACCTGGCCCGCGCATGCGCGCAGCTGGCCCGTCACGGCGTCCCGGTGTCCAGCCACGCGGCCGATCTGAGCGACAGCGCCGCCGTCGACCGCCTGGCCCAGGCCTGCGGCGACGTGGACATCCTGGTCAACAACGCCGGCGCGATCCCGGCGGGCCGCCTGGACGAGGTTGACGAGGCGCGGTGGCGGGCAGCCTGGGACCTGAAGGTCTTCGGCTACATCAACATGACCCGGCGCTTCTATGCGACGATGAAGGCGCGCGGCCGGGGCACGATCGTCAACATCGTCGGCGCCGGAGGCGAGCGGATCGATGCCGGCTACATCGCGGGGTCCAGCGGCAACGCGGCGCTGATCGCCTTCACCCGCGCGATGGGGGGCGCCAGCGCTGCGGACAACATCCGCGTCACCGGGATCAATCCCGGCCCGGTTCTGACCGAACGGCTGGAAACGCTGTTGAAGCAGCGGGCCACGAGCCTGCACGGCGCGCCGGACCGCTGGCAGGAGTCGCTCGAACGGCTGCCGTTCGGCCGCGCCGCGTCGCCGGGCGAGATCGGCGCGCTGGCGGCGTTCCTGGCCTCGGACCTGTCCGGCTACACCACGGGAAGCATGCTGACCGTGGATGGCGGGATGGGCGCGCGGGGGGCGGCCTACTGATCGTGCAAGGGGCGTGGATGAGCCGGGCTGCTTCGCGAACGCGTGCTTGATGTGCTGGATGTGATCCCACATTGACCTTGTACGGGTTGTCAGCAGATCGTGTCGGCGCCTAGGAGTGGGCGCTCAGGAGTTAGGGACATGGCTCATCCGGCTTCATCAGCGGCGGGCGCGCCCGGCGGCTGTCCGTTCAACCCGGTGACACTGGTGGCGAATTCACCGGCCCTGCCGGCAAGCCGCCCTTCGCATCCGTCGCCGGACCGAACTTCCCGGTGGACGCGGGCTGGGCGGACCGCCTTGCCCACGAACGAATGGACAACTCAGAATTCGTCACCAGTGTCGGCTCGTTTGGCAGACAGGCAAAATAGGTGCCCGAATCAAGGCGGCACAACGCCGCCCGCAAGCCTAGAAGGCGGGCATGTCGCTCACGCTGCCCAGCCCCGAAGCCCTTTATGCCGCACTGATCGCGCGCGACCCGGCCTATGACGGCCACGCCTTCGTCGGCGTGAAGACGACCGGCGTGTTCTGCCGGCTGACCTGCGCCGCTCGGAAGCCGCGCTTCGAGAACACTCGGTTCTTCCCCTCCATCCCGGCCTGCCTGGACGCCGGTTTCCGGCCGTGCCTACGTTGCCGCCCGCTGAACCAGGCAGGTGGGCGCGAACCGCTGGTCGCGCTGCTGCTGGACCGGATGGAACAGGAACCCAACCGGAGCTGGTCCGAAGGGGACTTGGCTGCCATGCAACTTGATCCGTCCACTGTCAGGCGAGCCTTCAAGCGGCACCTCGGCATGACATTCCTCGACTTGGCACGCCTGCGCTGCCTGGGGCGCGGCATGGACCGGCTTGCTGCCGGAGCCTCCGTGATCGAGGCGCAGCTTGAGGCCGGATACGAGTCCGATGGCGGCTTCCGCGGTGCCTTCGCACACCTCATTGGCGACTGTCCCGCCCGGTTGAGGGGCCGGGAGCTGCTGAAAGCCGAATGGATCGAGACGCCGATCGGCGCGATGCTGGCCGTCGCCGATCCGCACGCGCTGCACCTGCTGGAGTTCTTCGACCGGAAGGCGCTGCCGGCCGAACTCTCCCGCCTGCGGGAAAGGACGCGCTCGTCCATCTCCTTCGGCCGTGTGGCACCGATCATCCAGATCGAGGCGGAGCTGCGCGCTTACTTCGACGCTCGCTCAGCGATCTTCTCGACGGTTCTCGCTCGCTCTGGGTCCGTCTTCGCGCAGCGCGTGTGGCAAGAGCTTGTGGCCACACCGCTCGGCACCACGCGGTCCTACGCCGAGCTTGCCGCCGCGCTTGGGCGCCCATCGGCCATCAGGGCCGTCGCGCGCACGAACGGCGCCAACCAGGTCGCAATTGTCATCCCCTGCCACCGCGTCATCGGCTCTGACGGCGCCTTGACCGGCTATGGCGGCGGGCTGTGACGCAAGCAGTGGCTCATCGAGCACGAGCGCAAGCTGGCGCAGTGCATCCCGTGACAGTCAGGAACCTAGACGCATGACCCAGGCCGAGAAAGCAGCCCAATTCAGCGCGCTTCACGTCAGGGGGGAGCCGCTTGTACTCTACAACATCTGGGACGCGGGTAGCGCGAAGGCGGTTGCCGGGTCCGGGGCGAAGGCTGTTGCGACGGGCAGTTGGTCCATGGCCGCCGCACAGGGGTATCCTGACGGCGAGGTCATCCCGCTCGACACTGTCGAGCTGATCGTGCGGCAGATTGCGCGGTCGGTGGACGTCCCCGTCACAGTGGACCTCGAAGGCGCCTATGCCGTCGAGCCGGAGCAAGCCGCAGCCAACGTGGCGCGGATCGTGCAGGCTGGAGCCATCGGCATCAACTTCGAGGACGGCATCATTGGCGGGGACGGACTGCACGCCATTGCCCTCCAATGCCGGCGCATCCAAGCCATCCGGGCCGGAGCCGAGGCGCTGGGCGTCGCGCTGTTCATCAATGCCCGCACCGACCTGTTCCTTCAAGCGGCCGATGCCGCCTCGCACGTCACACTCCTAGACGCTGCAACCGAGCGCGCCCAGGCTTTTGCAGATGCCGGCGCGTCCGGCTACTTCGCGCCGGGCCTCGCTGACGAGGATCTGATCGGGGCGCTCTGCGCGGCCAGCTCGCAGCCGGTCAACATCATGATGAAGGCGGGCACACCCTCCATATCCCGGCTTGCCGCTCTTGGCGTCAGCAGGATCAGCTACGGGCCTATGCCGTATGTCCAATCCATGCAACGGCTAGGCCAGGAGGCGTCCACGGCGGTTTGATCCATTCAGGATGCAGTGGCCGCCTGGTATTCGGACACTGGTGGCGAATTCGCCGGCCCTACCGGCAAGCTGCCCTCCGCGCTCCTCGCCAGACCGGCTTTTTCGGCGGACGCGGGCTGGG
>JAABUT010001523.1_pt1 | contig 26093 bp, 23 predicted proteins | sample 5559281 | NCBI WGS metagenome assembly JAABUT01 (sample SAMN10711880, study PRJNA513359) | rock metagenome | isolation source: Antarctica rocks | place: Antarctica: Victoria Land, Ricker Hills nord | collected 2016-01-04
CACTCGAGTGTCGTCACGCAAGCGCCCGCACCGGCGCAGCCCAGTTCGAGGCTACCCACGCCGGTTATCCGGCCCGCCCCGACCCAGCGCCCGTGATTGTGCATGTCTGACGATGTATTTGCCCGATGAGTCTGGCACTCAGTGGGGTTGGTTTTCTCGCGACGTTGACGTTGATTCTTTGGCGACCGCGCGGCATGAACGAGGCAGTCGCGGCGGGGATCGGTGCGGCCTTCGCGCTCGCCGCCCGCCTCGTCTCGCTCCGCGATGTCGCCCGGATTTTTCACGACACCGCGAATGTGCTCCTGTTCCTGATCGGCATGATGGTCATTACCGGCTTCGCCGAGCACGCGGGCGTCTTCGACGCGCTCGCCGTGACGGCGGCACGCACCGCGCGCGGCAGCGGCCGTCTCCTGCTCGTTAATGTCTTCCTGCTCGGCGCGCTGATCACCGCGTTCCTCTCGCTCGATGTGACGATTATTGTGCTGACGCCCATCGTCTATGTCGTCGTCGATCGGCTGGCGATCGATCCACTGCCGTATCTCTTCGCGTGCGCGTTCGTCGCGAACACGGCATCGCTCTTCCTCCCCGTCTCGAACCTCACGAACATCCTCATGTACGACCTGCTCGGCTTATCGTTCACGCGGTTCGCCCTCCTGATGTTCCTGCCGAATGTCGCGGCGCTGCTCGTGAATGTTGGCGTCTTCCTCGTCATTTTTCGCGCGCGTATCCCGCGACGCTTCGATGCCGCCGGACTCACCGACGCGGATCACGGGGGTGACTTTCATCTCGCGTCGGTCGCGTTAGTCATGACATTAGTCGCGCTCTTCATCTTCGGCTTCCTCTCGCTCCCCCTCGCGATCCCGGCCCTTGTGGGCGCGGGCGTCGTCGGCGTGGTTGGCCTCGTTCGCCGCACGGTGAGCGTTCGCGCAACCGTTGGGTATGTCTCATGGTCGTTGTTTCCGTTCGTCATCGCGATGTTCATCGTCATTCGTGGCGTCGAGCGCGCGTGGCTACCGCATCTTTCGCACATCTTGACCGGCAAGGATTTCCTCACCCTTGCCGCCGTGACCTTCACGACCGCCGTTGGCGCGAATGTCGTCAACAATATCCCGATGGTCGTCGCGATGATCGCGCTGCTCCGGTCGGTCACGAACCCGATCCCGGAACACATTGCCTTCGCGACGCTGATCGGCACGAACATCGGGCCGAGCGTGTTGACCATCGGGTCGCTCGCGACGATGCTGTGGCTCGCCATCGTGCGAAAACGCGGGGTGACGGTCTCCAGCCTGAACTATCTCAGAGTCGGCATCATCACGACACCGCCGATGCTCGCCGCCGCGACGTTCGCCCTCTGGGTGATGGTGCGGCTCGTCGGGAAATAGCGCTTTCGGGAGCATCGCGCAATAATTGACAGGTTGCTACGTCAATGCTACGCTTCGCTGCGCTACACGGGTCATTCTGCGGAAGTTTCGACGCACGCGGTCACGCGCGCCGCGCGTCGCTCCGCGATTATCGCTGCATGGTGTCCCGGTCGGTATTTGTGTAAAAGGAGACGAGCATGAGGCGGCTTCTCGTTCCGATCATTGTTGTTCTTGCCCTCGTGTTGACCGCGTGCGGTTCCTCGTCATCCTCGACGGCGACCTCCGCACCGGCAGCGACGAAGGCCCCCGCCGCGACAACGGTGGCAAGTTCCGCATCGGCACCCACGGCGGCGCCCGCGACGGGTGCGGCGACGCAGCCAGCGGCGAGCGCGGCGACCGGAAATACCGCCCCCGGCGCGCTATCCGGCCAGCCAATCCCGATTGGCCTCGCGATCGCGACGACAAGCAATGTCGCACTCCTCGGTGAGGAAGAGAAGAACGGCGGCTTGCTCGCCGAGAAGTTCTTCAATGACCGCGGGGGCGTCAACGGTCGCCCGATCAAGGTCATATTGCAGGACACGGCGGGCGACGAGCAGGGCGCGATCAACGCCTTCCAGTCGCTCATCTCGAAGGACAAGGTCGTCGGCATTGTCGGCCCGACGCTCTCGCAGCAGGCGTTCGCGGCGGATCCGGGGGCGGATAAGGCGAAGGTGCCGGTGATCGGGCCGTCCAATACCGCGAAGGGCATCCCGCAGATCGGCGAGTACATCACGCGCGTCTCCGCGCCGGTCTCCGTCGTCGCGCCGAACTCGATCAAGCAGGCGCTGAAGATCAACCCGAACATCAAGAAAGTCGCCGTCTTCTACGCGCAGAATGACGCATTCAGCGTCTCCGAGACCGAAGTATTCCAGGCGACCGCGAAGTCGAGCAACCTCGAAGTGACGACGGTGCAGAAGTTCCAGACGACCGACACGGACTTCCAGACGCAGGCGACGAACGCGCTGGCGACGAAGCCCGATCTCGCCATCGTCTCCGGCCTCGCGGCAGACGGCGGCAACCTCGTCAAGCAACTGCGCGAACTCGGCTTCAAGGGCGTCATCATCGGCGGGAACGGCCTCAACACGGCGGCAATCTTCGCCGTCTGCAAGGCGAATTGCGATGGCATCCTCATCGCGCAGGCGTACAGCCCGGAGTTAAAGAACGACATCAACACCGCATTCAAGGCGGTGTACACCGAGCAGTTCAAGAAGGACCCGCCGCAGTTCGCCGCACAGACATTCACCGGCATTCAGGTCTTTGTCGATGCATTGAAGTCGCTCGACAATAAGAGCAAGATCGCCAACATGTCGATCGAAGACCTGCGCGTGGCGCTCAACAAAGAGGCGCACGCCGGGAAGTACAGCACCCCACTGGGTGACATCTCCTTCGATCAGGACCATGAACTCGTCCAGAAGGATTCCTATGTCGCCCAGATCAAGATGAATCCCGATGGCGTGACAGGGAAGTTCGTCTTCCTCACCTAACCGCGCACCGAACGACGTGCCGCGCCTCTCCTCACCGAGAGGCGCGGCCACGCATCGCGCTGTCACCGCTCTCCGGGAGACCGTGAGACATTTTGGGCAGGATATGAGGACAGGGGTGGTCGCCGTTGACGCACTTCATTCAATCACTCCTCAACGGGCTGTCGATCGGCAGCGTGTACGCAATCTTCGCGCTCGGCTATACGCTCGTCTTTTCCATCCTCGGCATCATTAATTTCGCCCACGGCGCGATCTTCACGCTCGGCGCGTACTTCACGTACGTGCTCACGGGGGCGGCCTTCGGTTCGAATGGCGTACTCGCGTCCAGGGCGCTGCCGTTTGGCCTCGCCTTTTTTCTCGCGATCCTCATCGGCTGCCTCCTTGCGGGTTGTGCCGCCGTCCTGATCGAACGGCTCGCCTTCCGCCCGCTCCGACGGCGCGGCGCGGACCACCTCCTGTCGCTCGTATCGAGCCTCGGCGTCGCAATCGTCATCGTCAATCTCATCCAGTACCTCGTCGGCGCGGAAATCTACACCTATAAGGACAAGATCACCGGCGGCCTGCCCGCTGCGGTCAATTTCGGCAATGAGAGCAGCCCGATCCCGATTCGCACGGTGCAGATCGTCATCTTCGTCGTCGGCGTCATCATCCTCGCCGCACTGACGTACCTGATTAACTACACCAAGATCGGCAAGGCGTTGCGCGCGGTCGCGGAGGACGCGACGACGTCCAGCCTGCTCGGCGTGAACACCGACCAGCTGATTATGTTCACGTTCTTTCTCAGCGGTTTCCTCGGCGGGCTGGCGGGCACGCTCGTCGCGTCGAGCGTCAGCATCAAAGGGCCATACTTCGGCATCGAGTTCGGCCTCAAGGGCCTCGCAGTGATTGTGCTCGGTGGGCTTGGCGATATTCCCGGCGCGGTCGTTGGTGGCCTCGTCCTTGGCCTCGCGGAGGCGTTTGTGCCAGCGGATTTGTCCGCGTACAAAGATGGCGTGGCGTTCGCGCTGCTCTTTGCCGTCCTGTTGTTCCGGCCCCAGGGGTTGCTGGGCCGCGCGCAAGTACAGAAGGTCTGAGGCGTGCACGATGCCTGATTTCATCCAGACCTACAGCAACGTGATCGTCTCGATGGTCTTCGCCGCGATGCTCGGCCTCTCGTTGTACCTCCCGCTGATGGCGGGCCAATTGTCGCTCGCCAGCCCCGGCTTCTACGCCCTCGGCGGGTACACGGCGGCGATCTTCTCCACAAAAGTTGTGCACGTCGCGGCGGGCGCGCACTTCCCGATCCCGTATCTGCTTCTGGAAATGCTGATCGCGGGCGCGTTGTGCGCGGTGCTTGCGGTCGTTGTCGGCATCCCCGCGCTCCGATTGCGCGGCATCTACCTCGCCCTCGCGACGATCGCGTTTGTCGAGATCCTGCGCGTGCTCTCCTTGAACCTGAAAATCACGGGCGGCGCAGTCGGCATCTTCAAGATTCCGCAGCCCTTCGACTCGAAGTTGCAGTACCTCTGGGTCGGCCTGCCGATGCTCATTCTCGCGATGGCCTTCCTCTACCGTTTGGAAAAGTCGCGCATCGGTCGCGCCTTCACCGCGATCCGCGAGGACGAACTCGCGGCGGACGCGATGGGCATCGCGCCGACATATCACAAGGTGCTCGCATTCACGATGGGCGCGATCCTTGCGGGTATCGTCGGCGCGATGAGCGCCCACTTCCTCAATACGTGGAACGCACGCCAGGGGACGTTCGACGCGAGTGTCGCCTACCTCGCGTTCGTGCTCATCGGCGGCTCGCGCACCTTCATCGGCCCTGTCATCGGCGGTTTGGTACTGACGGCGTTGCCGGAAATCCTGCGCGGCGTGGCGGACATCGGCGGCCTGCCGCACTGGCTTTCGCAGTTCCTCAAGGATGGTCGCTTGATCGTCTACGGCCTACTGCTCGTACTCGGCACGATCTTCTTCCCGCGCGGGATCATCACGCCGGATTTGATCGAGCGCATCCGGCGATTAGTGATGCGGCGTGCGCCCGTCGCACCGACCGAAGAGGCGCGGTCTCTGCCATGATTGAGCCGACCGGCATTCCTGACCAACAAGAACAAGATTCGGCGCGCGCCCTCGTGACCGTCCTTGAGGCGCGAGGCATGACCCGGCGGTTCGGCGGTTTGGTGGCGGTGAACGATGTCACCTTCTCGGTCAACGAAGGGGAGATATTCGGGCTGATTGGGCCGAACGGCGCGGGCAAGACGACGCTCTTCAACCTGATGACCGGGTTTATTCAGCCATCGAGCGGCACGCTGATCTACCGGGGCCGCAACATCACCGCGCTTCGCCCGCACAAGGTCGCCGCGCGCGGCATCGCGCGCACGTTCCAGAACATCCGCCTCTTCGGTGAGTTGAGCGCGCTGAACAATGTGATGATCGCCCAGCACGTCCACACGCGCAGCGGCGTAATCGCCGGGGTGCTCGGGCTGCCGCCCGCGCCGACCGAGGCGCGCGCCACGCGGCGAAAGGCGATGGAATTGCTCGATCTCGTCGGGCTGGCGCACCGCGCGGAGGACAAGGCCGTCAACTTCGCCTACGGCGATCAGCGTCGGTTGGAGATTGCCCGCGCGCTCGCGCTCGAACCGCGCGTCTTGCTCCTCGATGAACCCGCCGCCGGCATGAACCCGAACGAGAAGCAGACCCTGAGTGCGTTCATCCGCTCCGTGCGCGATCAGTTCGACCTGACCGTCCTGCTGATCGAGCACCACGTCCCGCTCGTCATGGGGCTGTGCGACCGCATCGCGGTCCTGAACTTCGGCAAATTGATCGCATTGGGCGCGCCCGCAGCCGTCCAGAAAGACCCGGCGGTGATCGAAGCCTACCTCGGCGATGCCGGATGAGCGCAGCGGACGCCGCCCCGAACGAGCAGCCTGTCGATCCGCGCGATCCGTCGGCCACGGCGAGCGTCGCCACGATCCTTGAGTTGCGGAACATCTCCGTGAATTACGGGGCGATCCAGGCGTTGCGGGAGGTCAGCCTCACGGTCCAGGCGGGCGAAATCGTGACGCTCATCGGCGCGAATGGCGCGGGCAAGAGCACGACCCTCCGGTCGATCTCCCGCCTGCTCAACGCCCGCTCCGGCCAGATTTTCTACGAGGGCAAGGAGATCAGCCGTCTGCGCCCGGACGAAATCGTGCGGATGGGCGTCGCGCAGTGCCCGGAGGGTCGGCGCGTGCTGACGCGATTCAGCGTCCTCGATAATCTGGAGATGGGGGCGTACACACGCTCGGATCGCGCGCAAGTCCGCGCCGACATCGAGCAGCAGTACGCGCGCTTCCCGATTCTCGGTGAGCGGCGCAAGCAGCAGGCGGGCACGCTGAGCGGCGGTGAGCAGCAGATGCTCGCCATCGCACGCGCGCTGATGAGCCGCCCACGCGTGCTGCTGCTCGATGAACCGAGCCTCGGCCTCGCGCCGCTCATCGTGCGGGACATCTTCACCGTCATCCGCGAGTTGCACGCGCAGGGAGTCACGATCCTGCTGGTGGAGCAGAATGCCCACCTCGCGCTCCAATACGCCGATCGCGGTTATGTCCTCGAGGCGGGCCGCATCACGATCACCGGCAAGGCAGCGGACCTCGTCAATGATGACCGCGTGCGCCAGGCATATCTCGGCTAATCCGCAGTGGTATCATGGCGGCATGACAGCGGATGCGTTTTTCCATGATGGGTCGCGTCTGGAATTATATTCCAACGACTCCTTCTCCCTCTTGCTCCCGACAGACGGCGACTGGCGATCCGCACACAAACGCCGGACGTACAGCGCGCGCAATATCGTTCGCTCCCGCGATCACACGACGCTCTCCGTTGTGCTCTACCCGCGCGAGAAGATCGGCGGCATGTACAAGGACGGCGCGACCTTCCTCGCCCAAACGCAGCGCCTCCCGACCGACATCCAAGTCGATACGCGCACGGGCGCTTCCCCGGTCTGGACCACACGGTACACGACTGGAACGATTGACCGATACTACGCACTGATCGAGAGCGCAGAAGCGTTGCTCGAAATTGATTGCACCTGCGATCCCCACGCGCCAGGGCCACCGCTGGAAGAAATCGCCGCTTCTGCACGGATAGCGACGCCATCGACAACGAGCGAGCCGCGATGGTGCACGCTCCATCTGCCGGACGTAACCATCGAAGTCCCGGACGACTGGCAGCAACGGGACGAGTACAACCGCCCCTTTGATACGCCTTATGTCACGGACGCGCGCGGGGTCGCGATCGCCCGCGTAGACAGCGCGTATACATCGCGGCAACTCTCGCCGCCGCAGTACCGCGTCCAGCCATTGGAGCCGGGAAAGAACCTGCGGACGTACCTTGTTGGGTTGAGGGCCGAACGCCGCCGGTCGAGCATCGACGGCGCGACCTATCAGCTTCAAGGCGAGGACCGCGTGCGAACCAAAGGGGTGAGCGGCACGCGGCTACGGTACCAGGGATACTCGCCCAGTGGTGTGCGTGGGTCGATGGAGTGGTACCACGAACTGCTGCTTCTGGAGGTGGGAGTCGCGACGCTCCTGGTAACGGTCTACTGCGACTGGATCGAGCGGCACCGATACCGGCGTATCTTCGCGCGGATCACCGAGTCCTTGCGGCCTGCCTAGTGACGCGAGCGCACCGACTCCTCTCCCAGCGCGATCAGGAAAGCCCCCGCGACCGAGGGGTGGAACTGTGACCCGCTGCCCCGCCGGACCTCCACGACCGCCTCGTGCCAACTTCGCGCGCGCTGGTACGGCTGCTCGGTGATCATCGTGGCGAATGCCTCGGAGACCGCAAGCACCGCAGCGCCGAGCGGGATCGCGCCGCCCGCAAGCCCGTCGGGGTACCCGGCGCCATCGTATCGTTCATGGTGATGGCGCACGAGTTGCGCGAACGGTTCCAGCGGTTGATGCACGCCGACCATCGCCTCCCCAACCTCGGGGTGCGTCAGCATGTTCAGCCGTTCGAGCGCGGTGAGTGCGCCGGAGTGGTCGCGGTGATCGACAGGAATCGCCACTTTCCCGACATCATGGAGGAGCGCGCCACACGCGATCTGGCGCATGATATCGGGCGGCAAGTCCAGCGATTCGCCGATCATCAGGGCGTAAAACGAGACATCCGACGCATGCAACTGCTCGGCACGGTCGAGTCGTTGGATCAACAGGCGGATTGCCGCCGAGACATCGCGGGGGATCGGTGCTCGGCGACGAGTGCTGGCCATGGACATTCTGTACGCCGCTCCTTGCTGGAGAACGTGCGCTGCCCGGTCTCGAACGCCCGACAGCATCTGTATCGTACCGCATTCTCAGTAAAAGAGTAGTCCCAAGGACGATTTTTGGCTAGACGGCAACCACTACAGTCGGCGAGTGACTTGGCATGACGGATTTTTGAGGCTACGGATGCAAATCGGCGACCGTTTCAGAAAACAGTAAAGCCCCGACTGATCTTTCACAGTACTGTCGTGCGAAACCCAACACGCCGCCTCTGATTGCTCAGAGGACTACCGTGCCTGCATTGGTGATCCGACGTGCGCGTGGGCACTCGTCTTCCATCCGCCGCATCTCGCCCGGAGGTGAGAGGTTTTCGTCACTCCAGTCATTGCTACTCAACGACTCGGGACTTTACCGTGAACGTACGGTATCATGCGTCCGGGCGATTGTCAATACTTTCCGCATATTCTTCGTTTTTTGCGCGGGGCATCCCGGTTGCTCTTGACATGCTCACCCCGCTACAGGGATGATCCGGGCCTGATGCGCGTGTAAGGAGATCAAAATGTCATTTCTGAAACGGTTTCTCCCAGCCCCGGCGGGAAAATACCCTAACGGTGAGGCATTCAAACATGCGGTCATGGAGGCGTACGGATTTACGGATGCCGCTCGGCGCATCCTGAGCGAGACACGGTTCAGCGTCCGCAACCTCTCCGCACCCGATGGTGGCGGCTTCTGGTATGGGCCGGAGGAGAATCGCATCGAACTGTTCGGCATTCAGGCAGAGGCCGCCATCCATGAGATGGCGCACGCATGGGCCGACCTGACGGGCTTCTACGACGAATGGGCCAAGGACTGGGAACGGTGGCCGACGCTAAATCGGACCTTCCGTGCAGACGTACTCCGCGCCGCCAAGACGCAGGAGCCGCAATATGGTCGCATCTGCTTCATCGCGGGCGAGTACGAGTTCGGGAACAAGCAGACCGGATTTCCCGGCATGTTCGAGAACGATTCCGAGCGGTTCGCCGGGTTGGCTTCCGGCGCGATGGCCGACCCGAACCGGATGCCGCCGTATATCCGGCGCTGGTACACGCAGTTGTTCACCGGGAATGTTCGCGCGTTGCCGGGGAGTTAGCATAATCTTCTGCGGCAGCCAGAATGCGGGGCGATGCGTGCCGCGCCACCCCTTTTGAGACCCATAGACAAGATTGGACGCGGGCGCGTAACATATGTGTCGGCTGTCCGTTCAACTCATAGGCGAATCGACGTGCGCGTGATCGATGGTGCGATCCATGCGCCGGTTACCCGATGACCGCTGCGGCGGTGCCTTTATCGACATTCGCAGCACTTCCGCAGGCGCGGTGTGCTGAGACCCTGGGGAGTCTATGCGGCACACGCTGCAACTCAAGCTGCTCATCATCGGCATCATTTGTCTCCTGCTCACCGGGGGAAGTAGTGCCGTCCAACTGCTCCAATTTCGCGACATCGGGCGCGCGTCGGACCGTGTGCAGGCCAGGTACGATATCGCGACGGAGGATTCGTCGCGCCTGCGCGAGGAGGTGATCCGCCTCGTCGCGCGCGTTAAGGACGTGTGGCTGCGGGGCGGGAAAATGGACAGCGTCGACAGCGTCGCGGATACGGCGGAACAATCCTGGCAGACGATCGCGACGCTGCGCAATCAGTTGAACGCCGACCTCGATCTCACGAACGCGATGCACGTGCGCCTGCAACAGTACGATGACGCCATTGCCGATTATCGGTCGGGTTACGTCCGTGCCCTCGCGCAATTTCGCCTCGAACTGGCGCAGCCGGACGCGGCGAACGCCGACACGCGCGCGGACAATGCGCTCAGGGGCAAGGGGCTTGTCACGTCCAGTCTGCTCGGCGGCTTCCAGGACGAGATTCGCGCCGCAACGGCGCAGGTGCGCGCGGATCGACGCGCGAGCATCAATACCGCGCGGAATGTGATACTGACGGAGACCGCAATCCTACTCGTGTTTCTCGCCGGTGGCGGCGTCTGGCTTGTCCGCTCGATCGGGCGGAGCATCGGGGGTGTGGCCCTCGCCACTGCGGCATTCGGTCAGGGCGCGCGGGATGTGCACGTCCCGGTGCGCGGGAACGGCGAAATTGCCCAACTGGGAACCGCCTTCAATGCGATGGTGCGAGAACTCGCGTCGCAGGAGCAACAACTGGAGGAGTTGCGCCGCATCGCCGTCGCCCTCACCAGCGCGATGACGGAGCGGGAAGTCTGCGAACTCGTCGTCAACCGGCTCGCCGAGTCATTCGGCTACCAATACGTGTCGATTTATCTGCTTCGTCCCGGCGACCCCGACAACCTGTATCTGGTCAGTCAGCACGGGTATCAAACGGTGATCGACCCCATTCCGGTTCGTGGCACCGTCACGGGGCGGGCGGTGCGGGATCGACGCTCGATCCTCATCACGGACTCCCGGCACGATGGCGATTTTCTCGCCGCCGAGGCGCAGATTGTCTGCGAGGCGTGCGCGCCATTGCTCACGCCCGATCGCGTCCTCGGCACGCTGCTCCTCGAGGAAGACATCGTCGGCAAACTCTCTGCGACCGACCTCAACCTCATCACGACACTCGCGAACAATGTGAGCGTGGCGCTGGAGAATGTCCGATTGAATGTCGAGGCCCGCTCGCGCATTGCCAGCCTTGCCAGAGCGAACCGGGAACTCGCGGCAGTCACAGCAACGGGCACCCGGCTCGCCGGGACGCTGGAACTCGATGCGGTGTTCAACCTCGTGGCCGAGGAATTGGGCCGCGTGGTCGATGCGCCCCTGATCTACGTCGCCTCATACGATGAGGCGCAACACGAGGTGATCGTGCAGGTTGGCGTCATCGCAGGGGAGCGGATCACGCCTGTCCGCGTGCCACTCGAAACGTCCCTCAGCGGCTGGCTCGTCCGCACCAGGCGCTCCGTCCTTCTTTCCTCCCAGGATGATGTTGATCGGTTCACTGACGAGGCGGGTCTCCTGCCGGGTGGCCCACGTCCGGCTTCATTATTCGGTGTGCCGCTCATTGCGGGGGCGGATGTCGTCGGCGCGGTTTGGCTCGGTAGCCCTGAGCCGAATGCATTCACCGAACAGCAGCGTTCGGTGATTCAGACCATCGCGGCGCAGGCGGCGATCGCAGTGAAGAATGCGCTGCTGTATGACCAGGTACAGCAGCAGGTGCTCGAAATGCAGCGACTGAACACGGAACTCGAATCGGCGAACGCGCTGAAGTCCGAATTCCTCGCGACGATGAGTCACGAACTGCGCACACCGTTGAACGTGATTATCGGGTTCTCCGAATTGCTCGCCGACGGCATCGTGACGGAGGCCGATGAGGTCGGTGCGTGCCTCACGGATATTCTCAACAGCGGTCGGCACCTGCTCAGCCTCATCAACGATGTGCTGGACATTTCAAAGATCGAGGCGGGGCGGATGGAGTTGAAGCGCGTCGCGTTCGACATCCGCGACGAGATGCAGGAGGTGGCGCGCTCCGTCTCGCCGCTCATCGCGGCGCGGCGCCACACCCTCGAAATCGACGCGCCGTTGCACCCCATGACGGTCTATGCGGACCGGCAGCGCATCCGACAGATCATCCTGAATCTCGTCTCGAACGCGATCAAGTTCACGCCTGATGGCGGGACGATCCACATCGGTGTCGGGCACGAATCGGCCACGCCGGAGCACGCGCGACTCTGGGTGCGGGACACCGGTATCGGCATTCGCGCGGAAGACTTCGGCAAGTTGTTCGAGAAGTTCCGTCAACTCGATTCGTCGCATAATCGCCGCTACGAGGGGACGGGACTTGGTCTCGCGCTGACGAAGCAACTCGTCGAGTTGAATGGCGGCGCCATCACCGTCGAGAGTCGATACGGCGTCGGCAGCACCTTCGCCTTCACCGTGCCGCTCGCACTCCCCCTCCTCGCTGAAACATTGGTCGATGCACCAGCCATCGCGGCCACCGGGTGAGCGATACTCAAGCCCTGTGCGTCGCATTCCCTGACCCTTGTTGAGGGTGCGCGAACGCTGTACACTACGGACGTTGTGCAACGATGCACAATACGCGCTCGCGTTGGGACGGAGGGAGAGCGTACGATGCTTGGCAACTGGCTCTTTGTCGCGCTTGCAGTGATTGTCGGCTCCGCACTCGGCATCGGCGTCATTTTTCTTGGTGGCCTCCTTCGACCGCAGCGCCCGAACCGAACGAAACTCGCCCCGTATGAGGGCGGCGTTCCCGGCGTCAGCAGCCCAACCAACCGGATCACACCGCGCTTCTACGTGATCGCAATTCTGTTTGTCGTTTTCGACATCGAGGCGATTTTCATTTACCCGTGGGCGGTGATCTTCGAGGCGCTCGGCTGGTATGGGCTTGTGGAGATGGTTTTGTTCATCGCGCTCCTGCTTCTCGGTTGGTTTTATGCGTGGCGAAAGGGTGCATTCGAATGGGCCTAGAGGATCGTTTCGACAAGAACGTTATCATCACGAGCCTCGATTTCCTCGTGAACTGGGCGCGGCGTTCGTCGCTCTGGCCGATGAGTTTCGGCCTCGCGTGCTGTGCGATTGAGATGATCTCGGCGTCGATGCCGCGGTTCGATGTCGCCGAGCGCTTCGGGATGCTCTTCCGCGCTTCGCCGCGCCAGTCGGACGCGATGATCGTCGCCGGGACGGTGACGAAGAAGATGGCACCGATCATCCGCACGCTCTACGACCAGATGCCGGAGCCGAAGTGGGTGATCTCGATGGGGTCTTGCGCCAACGTCGGCGGGCCGTTTGACACCTACTCCGTCGTGCAGGGCGTCGATGCCGTGGTGCCGGTTGATGTCTATGTCCCCGGTTGCCCCCCGACCCCCGAAGCGCTGGCGTACGGCATCCTGACGCTCCAGAACAAGATCATCAAGAATGAGACGCTGGCGAAAAAGCCGCGCAATCGCCGCCCGGACATGGTCGCGGGCATGACGGGGAGAAACGTCTAGACAAGATCGTGTGCCACGTTCCCCTGCTGCGCGCCACTGCTGTCGTGCATGGGGACGGGTCAAGGAGGACCGGGTGGCTGAGGAAACACGAACAGACATGCAGCCCGACGAGAGCGCGCCCGCATCCGCCGCGCCTATCGCCGTCGCGGCGTTGCGCGCGCGGTATGCAGACGCGATTGAAGAAGTCGTCGAGTTCCGCGATGAGTGCACCATTCGCATTCACAAGGACGCGGTGCACGATGCGCTGCATTTTCTGCGCGACGAGCCGACCTGCGCGTACGACATGCTGATCGACCTCACGGCGGTCGATTGGCGCGTGCGCTCCCCGCGCTTCGACGTCGTGTATCAACTCTACTCGACCCACTACCGGAACCGCTTGCGGCTCAAGAGCGGCGTCAATGCCCTCGAACGCGGTGACAGCATCGCGACCGCCGCCGATCTCTGGGCCGCCGCGAATTGGCTGGAACGCGAGTGCTTCGATATGTTCGGCATCAATTTTGCGGGCCATCCTGATCTGCGGCGCATCCTCCTGCCCGAGGATTGGAATGAAGGGTATCCGCTCCGCAAGGATTACCCACTGCGCGGTTATAAGCAGTGGGGACAGTATCACTAACGACCCAAGCGCCGAAACGACGAAAGGGGCCTGAGCATGGCTGATACAACAACAACCCGCCCCGTAATGCCTGACATCCCCGGCATACCTGGCGTCGGTGAAGAGAGCGTTGAGAGCGATCGCATCCTCGAAGGCGGCGACCGTGAGATGGTGCTGAACCTCGGCCCGCAGCACCCATCGACCCACGGCGTGCTCCGCGTTGTCGTGCGCCTCGATGGCGAGATTATTCGCGCGTGCGACCTCGTCATCGGCTATCTGCATCGGGGCACCGAGAAGCTTGGCGAGAACGCGCGCTACGTCCAGTTCACGCCGTGGACGGATCGCACGGATTACATCTCCGCGCCATCGAACAATCTCGGCTACATCATGGCGGTCGAGAAGCTGCTCGGCATCACGGATCGCATCCCGGAGCGGGCGCAGTATTTCCGCGTCTTGCTGGCGGAGTTGACCCGTATCGCGTCGCACCTCGTCGGTATTGGCACACATGCGATGGACATTGGCGCGCTCTCGATGTCGCTTTACGCCTTCCGCGAGCGCGAGATGATCCTCGATCTGTTCGAGAACTACTGCGGTGCGCGCCTGACGACGAATATCATGGAAGTCGGCGGTTTCCAGCGTCCGATCCCGGACACCTTCTGGGAGCAGTTGCAAATCTTCCTGCGTGTGATGCCGGAGCGGATCGCGGAGTACGAGAAGTTGCTCAACGCGAACCCGATCTGGATCGGGCGCACGAAGGGCGTCGGCTACATCTCCCGCGAGGATGCGCTCTCGTTCGGCCTCACCGGGCCGCTGCTGCGCGCCGCCGGCGTCGAGTACGATGTCCGCAAGGCGATGCCGTACCTCATTTACGACCGGCTGGACTTCGAGATTCCGATTGGTCAGAACAGCGACACCTACGACCGCTACCTGATTCGGGTCGAGGAGATGCGGCAGTCGCTGCGGCTCATTGAGCAGTGCATGAATCAGATGCCGACCGATGGCCCGCTGATGGCCGACGAGCCGAAGTTCGTCTTCCCGCCGCACGATGCAGTGATGTTTGAGGCGGAGGCGATGCAGCGCCACTTCAAACTCGTCATCGAGGGATTCTCGCCGCCGCCGGGCGAGGTCTATGTCGGCATCGAGAATCCGAAGGGCGAACTCGGCTACTACATCGTCTCGGACGGCACACCGCATGCCTACCGCCTGCGTATTCGCCCACCATCCATGATTAATCTGCAGATCGTCAACAAGATCTCCGTTGGTTCGATGATCGCGGACCTCATTGCAATTCTCGGCACCATCGACATGGTGCTCGGCGAAGTCGACCGATAGACAGTGGGCGGTGGGCAGTGGGCAGTTCAATGAATCACTGTCCACCGCCCACCGCCCACTCAAGGAGCGAAGCGACGCATGGCCAAAGACGTTACCTGCACGATAAATGGCAAGAGCGTGACCGTCCCGGCGGGCACGACGATCATCAATGCCGCGAAGAAGATCGGCATCACGATCACGTCGTTCTGCTACCAGCCCGACCTGCGCCCATGGGGTTCGTGCCAGATGTGCGTCGTCAATGTCCTCGGTCGGCGGGGCGGCACGCAGATTTCGTGCGCCACGCCGGTGCGCGACGGCATGGAGGTCGCGACGCACGACGAGGTCTCGTACAAGGCGCGGCAGGACTTGCTCAAGTTCTTCCTCATCGACCACGCACTCGATTGCCCAACGTGCGACGCCTCCGGCGAGTGTCAGTTGCAGGACTCCACGTACGAGTACGGCGTCGCGGAGAATCCGTTCCACCGCCCGAAGATGGTGCGCGAGGTCGAACACTTCTCGGACCTGATCGACTTCAAGCATGATCGTTGCGTGACGTGCTCGCAGTGCATCCGAACGTGCGAGGAGGTGATCGGCGCGTCCGCGATCACGATGGCGAACCGCGGCCTTGAAAGCACGATCATCCCCGCGTTCGGCAACTCGCTCTACGACACGGACTGCACCCACTGCGGCATGTGCATCCAAGTGTGCCCGGTGGGCGCGCTGACCGACCGGCAGTACGGCGACCACCCGTGGGAGATGCAGACGGTGCGCTCGATCTGCGGCTTCTGCCCGGTTGGCTGCTCGCTCGACGTGCAGACCCGCGAGGGCGACATCAAGCGGATGCAGGGTTCGGCGCGCGAGTATGGCGTGAACCGCTCCAACACCTGCGTCAAGGGTCGCTGGGGTTACGATGTCATCCAGAGTGCGGAGCGCCTGGAAACGCCGCTCATCAAGGACGGCGACGGGTTCCGCGAGGCGTCGTGGGAAGAGGCGTTGACGCTCATCGGCAGCCGACTTGCGGCGCATCAGGACGGGTCATTCGCCGCCATCGCCGCCCCGTCGCTGACGAACGAGGACGCATTCGTGCTCGGTCAGTTCACGCGCGACATCATGCACTCCCCGAACGTGGACATCGTTGGTCGCGAGTGGCACGCGAGCGGCGACCGCGCCCTCGAAAAGACGCTCGGTGGCCTCGCCGTGACGAACAGCAAGGCGGAGTTGATCGACGCGAAGATGTTCCTGCTCGTTAGCACGAATATGCCGGAGACGCATCCGGTGCTCTCGTATGACCTGCACATCGCCGTGCGCACCCGCGCGGCGCGCATGGTGATTATCTCCCCGACGTGGAACAACCTCTGTGAGGTCGCGACCGTCTGGCTCCAGGTGCGCCCCGGCACGGAGACCGCCGCACTGCTCGCGATGGCGAATGTCATCACGAGCGAGAATCTGCACGCGCAAGGGTACGTCACGACCGCCGTCGATGGGTTCGATGCGTGGCTCCGCAGTGTCCAAGAGACGACACCAGAAACCGCCGCCGCCATCTGCGGCGTCAGCGCGGACGCGATACGGAACGCGGCGCGGCTCTACGCGAAGGGTGGCTTCGTCCGCAACGGCCCGCCGGAATCGGGGCTGTACCCGCCAACCGCCGCGTTCTTCGGCGCGGAGATCACCGCGCTCCCCGGTGGCGAGGAGACGGCGACGGCCCTCATTAATCTCGCACTCCTGACGGGCAATGTCGGGCGTGAGGGCGCGGGCGTCTGGCCCCTACGCGACGGCGCGAACCATCAGGGCGCGTACGACGTGAACTGCGTCCCGGTTGACGGCGGGATGTCGGTTTCCGACATTGTCGCCGCCTCAGGAAGCGGCTCCGTGCGCGCGCTGCTGATTTCCAACGAGAATCCGGCGGGTGTGCCCGACTCCCACCAAGCATCGGCGACAACTGACGCGCTCTCGCGGCTCGATTTCCTCGTTGTCCACGACATGTTCCTGACGGAGACAGCCAAATTTGCGGATGTCGTCCTCCCGGCGGTCTCGTGGACGGAGGTCGGCGGCACGCTGACGAATGTTGACCGCCATGTGCAGTTGCTGCGGCCCGCGCTCGTCCCCCTCGGCGAGAGCCGCTCGCTCTGGGACGCGCTCAACGATCTCGCGGGCCTGATGGGCAGCGACTTGGGCTACGGCGACGCGAGCGATGTCTTCGATGCGATCGCGGCCGCAGTCCCCGCGTACGGCGGCTTGTCGCACCAGCGCCTCGACTGGGACGGCGGGATGCAATGGCCCATCACGAGCGCGGACGATCTGGGGACGCCAATCCTCTACACCAACGGCTTCGGCACACCGAGTGGCCGCGCGACGATGGTTCCGGTGGCGCAGCCCGCATTGCCCGAAGCAATGGGCGCGACGCCGTATGACCTGATCCTCACGACGAACCGGGGGCCGGACGCGCACGGTGACGCGGTGGAGAATGTTCCCGACATCGCGCTCGACCAGATTCAGCCGACGAGCGATCTCATCGTGCACCCGCACGACGCGCGCCGACGAAGTATTGTGACTGGCGATCGTGTCCGCATCTCCTCCGCGTATGGGGCGATGACGGTGACGGCGCTGGTGAGCGAGCAGACGCAACCGGGCCTCGTGCACCTCGACTTCGATCTCGGCGCGGTCAGTCAGACGACGACACGCCGACCGACGCTCGATACGCCGTGGCGGATCGGCGAATTGCGGCTCTGCGCGGTGGATGTGCAGCCAATGGAACAGGCCCGGCCGGAGATGGTCGCGGCGGGAGGCGACTAATCGATGCTGTTCGCCGTTGTTGATGTCCTCGGGAGCCAGCCCGGTTGGCTCTCGGCAATCACGGTCGTCGTGCTGCTCTTCATCGCCCTGACGATGATGGCGTACATGACGTACTACGAGCGCAAGGTGATCGCGTTCATGCAGGATCGCCTTGGGCCGACGCGCACCGGGCCGCGTGGGCTGCTGCAACCCGCCGCCGATGGCCTCAAATTGCTCTTCAAGGAAGACATCATCCCGTCTGGCGCGGATCGGTGGGTCTTCTTCTTCGCGCCCGTTGTCGTCTTCGTCACGGCATTGACCGCGTTCATGATTATCCCACTCGGTGGCAGGGCGTACATCCCATTCACCGACAAGCACGTCAATCTCTTCCTGACCGACCTGAATGTCGGCTTGCTGCTCATCCTCGCGCTGGGCGGCATCGGCGTGTACGGCATCATCCTCGGCGGCTATGCCTCCGGGAACCGCTACTCGCTCCTCGGTGGCCTCCGCTCCGCCGCGCAGGTGATCTCGTATGAACTCGTGCTGGGGCTGGCGCTCGTGGGCGTGATGCTTCTGACGGGTTCGCTGAGCCTGCTCGGCATCGTCAACTGGCAGCAGGATCACGTTTGGCTGATCGTTTTCCAGCCGTTCGGTTTCCTACTCTACCTCGTCGCCGCAATCGCGGAGACGAACCGCGCGCCGTTCGACCTGCCGGAGGCGGAGAACGAGTTGGTCGCGGGCTTCCACACGGAGTACTCGGGCTTCCGCTTCTCGATGTTCTTCCTCGGCGAGTACATCAACATGCTCGTCGTCTCCGGTGTCGCGGCGACGGTCTTCCTCGGTGGATGGGACGGCCCGTTCCTCCCCGGCCCGATCTGGCTCTTTATCAAGATGCTGCTCTTCATGTTCGTCTACATCTGGTTACGCGCGACGCTGCCACGCTTCCGATACGATCAACTGATGGGCTTGGCATGGAAAATGTTGCTCCCGCTGACGTTGGCGAATATCCTTGTGACGGCAACGATCAAGGTGATCGTCGATAAAGTCTGAATCTGAAACCCACTGGGTCGTTGCCCCACGCATTGAAGGAGTCACGGTATGCCGCGTCTGGATGAGATTAAAGGGTTTGGGGTCACCTTCAAACGACTGTTTCGGAAGGACATGACCGTCGAATACCCGGACGAGCGACGGCCCCTCGAAGATCGGTTTCGCGGCCTGCCCGTGCTGCGGACGGACCCGGAGACGAATGAGGCGATCTGCGTCGGCTGCTCGATGTGCGAGCGCATCTGCCCAACGCAGTGCATTTCGATGGAGTTCACGCCCGCCGACGAGGGCGAGCGCGATGTCGTGATTTACACGCTCGACGCGGGCCGGTGCATGTTCTGCGGCCTCTGCGCGAAGGCGTGCCCGGTCGATGCGATCACGATGAGCAACGCATTCGAGCTTACCGTTACGTCGCGCGACGGATTGATCTATCAGAAGTCGCAGTTGGCCGAGATCGGCGCGACGGCGCGGGAGTATTTCGCACAATGAGCGGCGCAATTTTCTTCGCCATCTTCGGCGGTCTGGCGGTGCTGACGAGCCTGCTCGTGGTCGCGCAGCGCAACCCGATGCACAGCGCGCTCTTTCTCGTGCTCTCCTTCCTCAATGTCGCGTGTATCTACGTTATGCTCGGGGCGGAGTTCGTCGCGGTGACGCAGGTGCTCGTCTACACGGGCGCGGTGCTCGTGCTCTTCCTCTTCGCACTGATGCTTGTGCGGATGGAGGACCTGCCGGAGATGTACGGCGGTCATGCCGTGCAGCGCGTCGTCGGGCCGGTGCTCGGTGTCGCGCTCTTCCTGGAAGTGCTCGCCGTTATCCTCTCGACCGTCCCGCTCGGCGTGGTCGGCACCTTTACGCCGGACGCCATCGCGGCGGTCGGCGGCAATACGCAGGCGCTTGGGCGCAGCCTCTATGGCGAGTTCCTCGTCCCCTTCGAGATTTCGTCGCTGGTGCTGCTCGTCGGCGCGGTCGGCGCGATTGTGCTGGCGCGGCCGGACGACACCCCCGCGCGGATGCACGAGAAGACGCGACTCTTCACCATCTCGCTCGGTCACCCGGACGACAGCGTGATCGCGTCGCCATCGAACTACACGGTCGAGCGTGGCGATCAGATAATCCGGCAAGAGGAGCGCGAGACCGAGAAGGTCGGCGAGTCCTTGCGGCGATGAGTGCGGCATACCGGGAGGAATGATGAGCCCGAGTCTGGAATGGTATCTGAGCCTGAGCGCGGTGCTCTTCGTGATCGGGCTGATCGGCGTCCTGACGCGACGCAATGTGCTGATCATCTTCATGTCGGTGGAGATGATGCTGAACGCCGTTAACATCAGTTTCATCGCGTTCGGTCGGGCGATCAGTTCCGCGACCGGGCAGGTCTTCTCCGTCTTCGTCATCACGATTGCGGCGGCGGAGGCGGCGGTGGGCCTCGGCATTGTCATCGCGCTCGCGCGGCGACAGGACACCGTGGACGTTGGCCAGATCGACACGCTGCGCGACTGAGTTCGACCCGCTGTTGGGGGGGTTAGGTACAAGGGATAGGACGGTTCAATGGGGAACTTCCTCTGGCTCATTCCCGCCGCGCCGCTCGTCGCGTTCATCGTGACGCTGCTGTTCGGTCGCTCCATGCTGAAGAATCAGGCGCACTGGCCCGGCATCTTCGGGGTTGGCATCTCGTTCGTCTGCGCGATCCTCACATTCATGCAGGTGCGCGGGCTAGGCGCGGGCGAATCGCTCAACAACCACTTGTTCACCTGGATGGACACCGGCGCCTACGCATTCGATGACCACCAGTTCCGCGTGCCGATCAACCTCCGCGCGGATCATTTAACGTCGCTGATGCTCCTCGTCGTGACGAGCGTCGGCCTGTTGGTGGTCATCTACTCCATCGGGTACATGCACGGAGATACCGGCTACTACCGCTTCTTCGCGTACCTGCCGCTGTTCGTCTTCAGCATGCTGATGCTCGTTCTCGCCGATAACTACCTGCTGCTGTTCGTCTTCTGGGAGGCGGTCGGTCTTTGCTCGTATTTCCTTGTCGGGTTCTGGTTCCGCCGCGAGACCGCGAACAACGCGGCGATGAAGGCATTCTGGGTCAATCGTGTCGGTGATGTCGGCTTCGGCCTCGGCACGATGCTGGTCTGGACGACCTTCGGCACGTTCACCTTCGCGGACGTCTTCGCGCGCGTCGAGGAGAGAGTCGGTGCCGGTGAGATCGGCAAGGGCACGATCACCGCGATCTGCCTCCTGCTCTTCTGCGGCTCGGTCGGCAAGAGCGCGCAGGTGCCGCTCCACGTCTGGCTGCCGGACGCGATGGAAGGCCCGACGCCCGTTTCCGCGCTGATCCACGCGGCGACGATGGTCACGGCGGGGGTGTATCTCGTCGCACGCTCGTGGCCGCTGTTCGACCTCTCGGACACCGCACGCACGACCGTCGCGGTCATTGGCATCGTGACCGCCTTCATGGCGGCGACGATTGGCCTCGTCCAGCGGGACATCAAGCGGGTGCTCGCGTACTCAACCGTCTCGCAACTTGGGTATATGGTCTTCGCGCTCGGCGTCGGCGCATATATCCCGGCCATTTTCCACCTGATGACTCACGCGATGTTCAAGGGCCTGATGTTCCTCGGTTCCGGCTCCGTCATCCACGGGATGCACGAGGAGCAGGACCTCTTCAAGATGGGTGGCCTGCGGAAGCAGATGCCGATCACCGCGTACACCTTTCTCATCGGGGCGCTGGCAATTTCCGGCGTGACGGGCCTCGCCGGTTTCTGGTCCAAGGACGAGATCATCGTCGGCTCCTTCCATGCCGGATACCCGGTGATCGCCGCCGCCGGTCTGCTCACGGCGGGTCTCACCGCGTTCTACATGTTCCGGCTCTATTTCCTCGCCTTCGAGGGGAAGCCACGATACGACGAGGACCATGTCCACCCGCACGAGTCCCCCGCGACGATGACCGTGCCGCTGATTATCCTCGCGATTCCGTCGCTCGTGATCGGTGCGCTCGTCGGGCTACCACCGGACGGCGGCGCGATCCACACCTTCCTCGGCAAAACGATCCAGAGCGAGTTGGTCGAGAAGAACTTCGGGCCGATCGCGGAATCGACGATGTTGACCTTCGCCATCCTCTCGTCGATCGTTGCGCTCGCCGGCATTGGCCTCGCTTACCTGATGTACATGCGCCAAAGCCCGAACCCGTACCGCCTCGGCGACCGCATCCACTGGGCGTGGACTTTCCTATGGCACAAGTGGTACTTCGACGAGATTTACAATGCCGTCTTCGTGCAGGGGACGCGCGGCCTCTCGAATGCGCTCTGGGCGTTCGACCGCTACGTGATCGACGGCGCAGTCAATGGGATCGCCACAGTTATTGGTCGCTCGTCGGGCCGGTTGCGGCGCGTGCAGACGGGTTTCGTGGCAAACTACGCGCTCGTGATCGCGCTCGGCGCGGTGGTGATCGTCGGTGTCTATCTGATCGCGCGAGGCGACATCTTCATGCAACTGTTTGGATGACGACGTTCCGGGCCGCCGATGCGCGGCGGCCCGTGAGGAGGCAAATCGGTGGATCACTTTCCCCTGCTCTCGGTGATGCTCGCGCTCCCGGCGGTCGTCGCCCTGCTCCTGCTCTTCATCCCGCAACTCTCGACGCCAACGATCAAGATGGTCGCGCTCGTTACGACGCTCGTGGAACTTGCGCTCTCGCTGATCGTTATCTTCACGGCGGTGCAGTCCGCCGACCTCCGGTGGGAGGAGAACTACAACTGGCTGCCGAGCGTCGGCATCCGCTACCACGTCGGCACGGACGGCCTCAGCACGATCTTCGTGCTGCTGACGACGTTCTCGACGGTGATCGCGCTCGTCGCGTCGTGGAACAGCATCAAAACGAATATTCGCGCCTACTACGTGACCTTCCTCGTGCTCCTCACGGGCATGATCGGTGTCTTCCTCACATTCGATCTCTTCCTCTTCTATGTCTTCTGGGAGTTGATGCTGATCCCGATGGCGCTCATCATCGGCGTCTGGGGCAGCGCGAACCGCGTCTACGCGGCGGTGAAGTTCTTCCTCTTCACGCTGGCGGGCAGCCTGCTGATGCTCGTCGCCATCGTCGCGATGTACACGCAGTACTTCAACCGCACGGGCGTCCGCACACTCGACTTGAAGGTGCTGACGGCGATCCCCGGTGGGTGGTCGAACTCGTTCCAACTCTGGACCTTCGCGGCATTCTTCATCGCCTTCGCGGTGAAGGTGCCGATGTTCCCAGTGCACACCTGGCTCCCGGACGCGCACGTCGAGTCCCCGACTGCGGGGAGCGTCATCCTCGCCGCCGTGCTCCTGAAGATGGGCGGCTACGGTATGATCCGCTTCAACCTGACGATGTTCCCCTATGCATCGAAGAAGTTCGCGACGACGATCCTCATTCTGTCGGTGATCGCGATCATCTACGGCGCGCTCGTCGCGATCGTGCAGCCGGACATGAAGAAACTCGTCGCGTACTCGTCGGTGACGCACATGGGTTTCGTGACACTCGGCATCTTCTGCTTCAACGCGCAGGGTTTTCAGGGCGCGGTCATCAACATGTTCAGCCACGGCATCGTGACGGGCGGTTTGTTCCTCTGCGTCGGTGTGCTCTACGAGCGGGCGCACACGCGGCAGATCAGCGCGTTCGGTGGCATCGCGAACCGGATGCCGAACTACGCGGCGGTCTTCATGGTCTTCATGCTCGCGGCGCTCGGCCTGCCCGGCTTGAGCGGGTTCATCGGTGAGTACCTAAGCACGCTTGGCGCGTTCCGGCTCGATAACAAGTGGTATGCGTCGATCACGATGTTCGTCGTCATCTTCGCCGCCGTCTACATGATGTGGCTCTACAAGCGTGTCATTTTCGGCGAGCCGCGCGAGGAGCACAACGGCTTCCCGGACCTGACACGGCTCGAATTCTCGACGCTTGTCCCGTTGGTGCTCGCGACGCTCTATGTCGGGATTTACCCGGTACCGTTGATGAAGCTCTTGAAGCCAGTAATCGGCGCGCTGCTGGCGCCCATCGTCGGGAGCGGGAATGCGGCGGACGCCGCTGCATCCCTACCGTAAAGAGAGGATCCCACCGGATGCCGGAGGTCTCGTTCCCGAGTATTCACTACATCACCATTGTGCCGCACCTGATCGTCGTGGGCCTTTCGGTCGCCCTGCTTTTCCTCGATGCGATGACGAAGCGCAGCCGGGCGGCGCGCGCGGGGCAGATGGGCGCTGTTCTCTCAATGGTTGGGTATGGCGCGGCGCTGGTGAGCCTCATTTTCACCTCCAGCTACCGGCAGACAACGGGCGGTGGCTCAATCCGCTTCGATTACATGGCGATCTTCTTCCTGATCGTCATGCTCTCGACCGCGCTGCTGACCGTGCTCGTCTCCGCGAACTTCGTGCAACTCCAGAGCATGTCGCTGATCGAGTACCTCGTCATCCTCTCCTTCTCGGTACTCGGCATGATGGTCGTCGCGATTGCCGGTGATCTCATCATGGTCTTCATCGGTATTGAGTTGACCTCTATCGCCGTTTACGTGCTCGCGGGGTTCTCGCGGCAGAGCCGGATCGCCCATGAGGGCGCGCTGAAGTACTTCCTGCTCGGTTCGTTCGCGACGGGCATCCTGATCTACGGGATGGCGTGGACGTTCGGCATTACCGGCGCGATTAACCTGGACGTGATCGCGACGGTGGGCGCGCGGCTGGCGAACGGGAACCCGTCGCTCCTGCTCGCGCTGCTCCTCCTCGTGGTTGGGCTTAGCTTCAAGATCGCTGCGGTTCCGTTCCACATGTGGACGCCCGACGCCTACCACGGCGCGCCGACGCCCGTGACGGCGTTCATGTCCGTCGGGCCGAAGGCGGCGGGGTTCGCGGGGATGCTGCGCGTGCTTGTCAATGGCTGGACACCGGCGGCGAACCAGTGGGTGCCGCTCGTGATTATCCTCTCGGTCATCACGATGTCGTTCGGCAACATCGTCGCGGTCGCGCAGGACAACGTGAAGCGCATGTTGGCGTACTCGTCGATCGCGCACACTGGGTACATGCTCGTCGGCCTCGCATCGTACCAGATCGGCGCCAATAAAGCGGACGCGAACGGTCAGGCCATCGGCTCGCTGCTCTTCTACACCTTCGCGTATGCGTTCACGAACATCGGCGCGTTCTCGGTCATCACGTGGATGCAGGCGCGCGGGCGGGGCACGAACATCGAATCCTTCCGTGGCCTCGCGACAACCGCACCGGGCGCCGCCATCGCGATGACGATCTTCATGGTCTCGCTGATGGGCGTGCCGCCGCTTCTCGGCTTCTTCGCGAAATACTACATCATCGTCGCCGCTATCAACGCGAACCTCACGTGGCTCGCGGTCGTCGTGGCGGTCAACTCCGCCGTCTCCGCGTACTTTTACCTGCGCGTCGTCGCCGTGATGTATTTTCGCGAGCCGGAGCGAGATATTGTCGAACGGCGAACCCCGTGGCTCGGTTTCGGGCTGACGGTATCATCCATCGGCACGGTGCTCTTTGGCATCTTCTCTGGGCCGGTCTTCGATCTCGCGAAGAAAGTGCTCATCGGCTAGCCATAACAAGGATGTACGCGGTTCCCAAGAGAAACCGGGTGGTGGCGGGCTTTAGCCTGCCACGACCACTACCATATCGGCTCTAGTCACAGCATTCTTTGGTCATCAGAAGCGTCGTCCGTCATGGGTGACGCTTTTCCGTATTTCCCGTACGGTAAAATTGCTTATATGACCGTTTCGCACGCTGATCGCAGGTGCATTGATCCGTAAGCCGATGATTCTCAATGGATTGCCCAAAATGACTTGACAATCTATGGCGCAGTGGTATACTACATTCATAAAGAATGCGGGCGGTTCGATAAAGCCCGCATCGCATGGAAAGAGAGAGGTGGCGACATGAATACCTTCGGCAAATGGATGAAGACCCTCGTTTCCGACGGCTCCTTCGACGAATACTACGGGCGGATTATCCGCAAGGGTGGCTCCGGACTCCCGACCGCGAGCGAAGCCCGAAAGGACCTTGAGCGTGCTCGGCGCGCCATTGATCCCCGGTTCCCGCTCTAAGGGTTCCCACAAACACAGCATACTTCTGCGGGGGTGGTGATAGGACCATCCCCGCACTCTTTTGTCTCTTGTCGAGGGCACTTGCAGACTCAATCGCCGCCCTCCCGAATAGCAAATCTGGAGTTACCCCGGTTTAGTGGACAGTGAAAGACTACGCGACGCGGTCGAGGATTGTCCATCTCCTTTCGTATGCTGCGGGTGACAGGTAGTC
>JAABUT010001529.1_pt1 | contig 26015 bp, 25 predicted proteins | sample 5559281 | NCBI WGS metagenome assembly JAABUT01 (sample SAMN10711880, study PRJNA513359) | rock metagenome | isolation source: Antarctica rocks | place: Antarctica: Victoria Land, Ricker Hills nord | collected 2016-01-04
AATTTACTGATATAAGAAATGGAAAACCCATCGCGGGTCATCTGGTGTACCTGGTGATAGATCATAACTTTTGTTAAGTAACGGTTCATAATTGCCGGAATTTTTTATCCGGCAAAACTTAAACTTTCCTGTCCGGGGGCATGCCCCCGGACAGGAAAGTTCTGCACTCATTGTTGCCATTTTCTCTGCATTCCTGTTACCAAAAGTTGTGTATTCCTATTTACCAAAAGTTGTGTATTGTTATTTACCGATTACATGCAGATTATGGAAAACAAATTATTCAAACGCTGTCAGCACAATTGGAAACTAAATACGGCAAAAACTTTGAATTAAGAAATTTAAGGCGAATGTTGCAGTTCGCTGAGCAGTTTGCAGATCACTCAATTGTCGTTACACTGTCACGACAATCGGTGATATAATACGGAGTTTGCCAATAGGGGGACGAGTGTGACGGAATTGGCTTTGATAACCAGTTGAAAACTGCCTATTCTGCAAATGGCGAAGGCACGCTAACTGTTGTCAAAGAGCTATCGGCAAATAATTTTGTTGTAGCTGAAAATGTACAGACCAGGAAAGGTACACGCACCATTACTGTTGATCAAAAAACGCACAGGATTTACCTGCCTTCCGGAGTGTTTAAACCTGCTTCTAAAAAATCTTTTCGCCCTGAAGTTATACCTGGAACTTTTAAAATTTTAGCAGTAGAAAGAACTTAATTTATGTAAACTAATTTCAGTATAATACACTCTACCGCTCCTATGAAAAGTTATGCAGGCATTATATTAAAAAGACCGTGTAAAGAGAAAACTTTTGTTCCTGCTAAATATTGGAAATCAACTTTTAATAGGTGCAAAAGATGTTTTTTATTTTCTCTTAAATTAATACCTAAAAACTATTCTCAACTTTTATATATTTTTGAATGAGTTAGAGAGAAAATTAAATCCTGTAAATATGGAAGAGAAATCAATTGTTGATCGCTTACTAAGAAACATGACTAATATGCATGAGTTAGGCCGTCAGCGTGCTTTTGAATTAGGCAATCCCTTTTATGGTCAGTTTAAAGAAGACGGGGGATATTGGCGTAAAGAACTGCCCTCAGGCGAAAAATTTTTGGTGACCATTGAAGTTATATCAGATGAACAGGGTATGCCTGTAAAAATCAAAGATACCCTTATTAAAAAAATAGAAAACTAATGAAAGGGCCGCAACTTATATTTGTTGCGGGCTGCAATGCTGCGGGTAAATCTACTTTTATTCGAACCAGGCTCGTTGAGTTATCAACTTTTGAAGTAATAATGTCAGACGTGTATAAAGGCAGAACCAAAGAAATATTTAACCAGGCATTGCAACAAAAAAAAGATATTGTATTGGAAACTGTTTTTAATGACGGATCATTTAAGAACATGGTTGATCAGGCTAAGAATGCAGGCTATCAAACTTCTTTAATTGCACTGTTTTTAGATAACCCTAAGCAGTCAAATGATAGGGTTGCAGTCCGGGGAATGCAACAGAGCGGAATAACTATTTCAGGAAGTAATGTAAATATTAATTTTAATGAGAGCTTTAAAAACATAGCTGCTTACTTTTTATACTTTGACAGAAGCGACTTTATATATACAGGAGAAGGAGGTGAGAACCAACTTATCATGAGCTTTCAAAAGGATCAATTATTAACCTATCAGGCTAACAACCTGCAGTATCCCCAAAAATTTGCCCAGTACAGTTTTAGTAAAGGCCGGTTAAATGAAGAAGCGATTAAGATCATTACTGTCAATCAGAATTATTCACAATTATCTCAGGAGGTAGTAAAACCAGTAAGAAAATTCAGACTATAAATTTATAAAATTAGGCGTTTAGGTTACAAAATCTTTATGAGACAGCGGTTATGCAACACAAGTCTGTTTATTAGTTTATCATAGGTATCTCCAAATGCTCTTCTGTTAGACCTGAAGAAGAATTCATAAAGTTAACCTTGCATGTATTTTTATGAGCATTTGTGATGAATGCCTCTTAACCACGCTTTAAAATTCATAATTATAGGGTGTAACCCTAAATTGTGAAAATAATTTTGATTTTTTTCCTCTTTTTCTTTTGGTTAATGCCACTTTTTTTCACAATTTTAGGGCTTTTAATACCCCAGTCTATAAATGTGAAACTATGAAGGATCTTTATTGCGGTTTGCAGTAGGTAAACGCAAAACCTGGTTAGTCGGGCAGCATCAAAGCACTTAGGAAGAAAGTCAAAACGCAATCCCCTTCAATAATAGCTATCAGCACCCATTCTGCCGGTTCCATCAAGGTCGGCATCTTTCTTTATTTCACTAAAACAATACAATAAACGAAGTTTAAAACTTTAAAGTAAAACACCTGCTGCTACGCATAATACAATAAAAGCAATTCCATTCTTCAACGTTAAGTGTAACAAGATAGCCAACAAAAGTCTTGCGGCTTAAAATAAAATGGAATCCTTTACCGTTTAGCTAATATTTACTCTCTTAAAACAAATAACTGCTATGGGTAAAGGAATAATTACAACCTGCCTGTTATTTTTTTTAATACCACAGGTAAATGCACAATTAGGTGCAATGAAACTGGTTGGAAAAGATACCAAAGATTATAAAATGGGTTTTGGCGCCTTTGTAAAAACAGGGATTCCAGTTACAGATGGCAGCGATGTAACACTGGAAATTGGCGCTGATATTTTTTTCTTGAATGACGGTTACAGAGATGCAGATGGCACTATCATGTGCCCGTTAAAAGCAGGGTACAGGTACACCTTTAATGGAACCGGGGAAGGATTTTATATTGAACCGCAAGTGGGTTACAATCTTTATGGTATAACATCTTTGCGTGATGAAAATGGTCAGTTAATTAATTTAAAATATCATGGAGCAATAATAGCTGCGGGAACCGGTTACCTGTTTTACCTGGGGGGTGTATCTTTGGATGTAAACCTTCGCTATGAAACAGTAATGGCGCATGGTGGTTCTAACAATTTTATCAGTCTTGGTATAACAAAATATTTCAGTTTCAAAAAAAGAGATACGGGCCATTAATAAATAATCTATAACTGCAATCATCATGAAATTTTATTTAGTAACAATTATAGCAGTCTTCTTTTTTTCATCTTGTTTAAAGCAGTCCATTCCTGGTGCTATGCTTGCTGCTAAAAATTCCGGCCAACCGGCTAAAATAACTGCTACATTAAGTTATGAAGTTAACGGCAATGCTGTAAATATATCTGTTAATGATGCTGATAAGCAAAGCCCTAATCCTTTTACATTAGGCTGCAGCAAATTAGATTATTACGCCCTTGATGGCTTAAGCACGTCAGGAGTGTTTACTTTTGTTTTTTATACAACTACCTTAACCACAGGACACTATAATTTTACCCGCGCTTTTGGTGACTTTCCCGTGCTACGATACAACGGAACGAATGCATATGTACATGCTAATTCAGACAGCTTGAGCCTTAATATTACATCTTACACTGACGGACATATAAACGGAAATTTTTCAGGAGTACTTACCCCAATGTTGGATGCAAATAGTAATACGTTTGGCACATCAAGCTCGGTGTCAATAACAAACGGTAGCTTCAAGAACGTTCCGGTATTTAATTAATCCTGTGCTGCTGCTTAAAGACCTGATGATGGCAAGGACGGTGTAAAATTTTTTTCGGTCATTTTTACTGAATAAAATTGTTCGGTTTTGTCATGCTTTACAACTCTGACTAACGTTTAAGTGTTTATGAAGTTGTGGCATTTGAAAAACGTCCGTTTCAATTAACCACAAAAGCAAAATAATGATTTAAAGCCGAATGCTTAACGTCCTGCCACAATTTTATAAACACACTGTGTGTGCCCTGAATGGTAAATATAGTTCTTAGAAATGAGAAGCCGGAGAGTGCAAGTCTCTTATGTGCGGGATTAATTACCCGAAGCATTAGCAAGTGGCAAGGTGGTTTGGAGCAATCCATGCACTGAAGTAAGCCAGACTGCAAATACCTGTACTGACGAACAGAAACTGCATATGAGGCATAACTAATGGGATGAGTAAGCACATCATTACAAAGTCCAAAATTGATTGTAGTTGGTTATGTAGATGCAGCAGCGATAGGCAGAAGGCTATTTACCTTACCGGGGGAGGTCTCCTTGTTTGTCTAAACTAAAAGGAGAAGTCAGCAGAGGTCATAGTAGCTGTAGTAACGAGCCGTGCCTATAGGGAGAAACACGGAGGTCTCACAAAGCAGCGAAGGACCAAACATTAAGTTGTTCCAAATGCTGTAAGGAGGCATGCCAGCCTTACGTTAAGAGGAACAGGGAAACAAGAAAAGTAAAGAGATGATTGAACAGGTAATCAACCGAAGAAACATGCACTTAGCCTACCGGCAGGTCGTGCGGAACAAAGGTTCTGCAGGCGTAGATGGTATGCGGGTAAATGAGCTAAAGCAACATATCGATAAAGATAGGGAAGCAATAGTCTTAAGCATTATCAAGGCCACCTACCTGCCACAAACCATCTTAGGGGTATCCATTCCCAAGGGCAACGGCAAGACCCGTTTGCTTGGTATTCCAACAGTAACAGAGAGATGGCTGCAACAAAGTGTTGCACAAAGCATCACGCCATTATTCGAGTATGAATTTAAGGAACACAGCTACGGTTTCAGACCAGACAAAAGTGCACATCAATGCATACAACAATCACAACAGTACATTCACGAAGGTTATCAGCATATTGTTGATATAGACCTCAAAGGCTTCTTCGACGAAGTAGACCATTGTTTGCTCCTGCAACTGTTGTATGGCAAAGTAAAATGCCCCATCACGCTACGCCTTATACGCAAATGGTTAACAGCGCCAATTGTAATAAATGGCAAGCTGACCAAACGCAGAAAAGGTGTACCGCAGGGAAGTCCTTTAAGCCCGTTGCTGTCTAATATCATGCTGCATGAGTTAGATAAACAACTGGAACAACAGGGGCTGAAGTATGTACGCTATGCAGATGATTTTAGTATTTATACCAAAAGCAAAAGCGAAGCACGAAAGAGAGGCAATGCAGTATTTCTTTTCTTAAAGAACAAACTAAAGTTGCCGATTAACCGTGAGAAAAGCGGACTGCGAAAACCCGTTCAGTTCACCATACTGGGACACAAGTTTGTATCCACGTATGAGAAAGGAACGAAGGGCAAATACCAGTTGGTGGTAAGTGAGAAGAGTTGGGGAAAGCTGAAACAAAATATCAAATCCATCACCCGAAAGACTACTCCTGCAAGCATAGCCGAACGCATAGCCAAACTAAAAGAGGTTGGCAGAGGATGGCTTAACTACTTCCGTATGGCAAGTATAACAGGCAAACTCAGAGACCTTGACGGTTGGATACGTAACAGGCTGCGCTATTGCATATGGCACAACTGGAAGAAGCCGGAGCGTAAAAGGAAAAACCTGATACGCTTAGGTGTAGACCATAGACATGCCTATGGATGGAGCAGAACAAGAATGGGAGGATGGGCAGTAGCACAAAGCCCGATATTGCAAACGACTGTTACACTGGAAAGACTAAAGAAGCGAGGATACGAACCAATGCTCGAACATTACTTAAAAGTATCTCCACAACTTAATGAACCGCTGTATACGAGACCCGTACGTACAGTGGTGTGAGAGGCGCACCTCATCGCTTACAAGCGGTGAGGCCGTCTACTCGATTTGTACGCCGCTGTTTCTCTTTTGTCAGAACTAAGTTATTGTTAATCTGTTTGTTATTTTTTACTTTTAAAGTCCGTGATGGTCTTTCCATCATAACGATATACTCCGTTTATAGATCCGAACCAAATACTTCCATCGTTCGCTTCTAAAATCCTACAAAGCATTTTTTGTTTTGACATTATTTCCATTACTGCAGGATTTTTATTGTACAAGGACTTTTGATCATACCTGGAAAGTGCCCAGGCATCAACTACATAATCATTTCCTGAACCAGTAGTCCAGATGTTTCCTTTTTTATCTTCGATGATAGCAGAAGCACCCTTCTGCGATACCTTAGTAATGGTACTGCCGTCATAACGCCAAAGACCATCAACGTCACCGAACCAAATACTTCCTTTTTTATCTTCGATTATTGACCAAACGTTGTTAAACGCTTTACCATCTTTATTTCTGAAAACTGTAAATGTTTTTCCATCATAAAAACAGGCATCGCCCCTTGTGCCAAACCATATTTTCCCAGTTTTGTCTTCCATAATAGTATTGATATCATTGTTGGAAAGTCCTTCTTTAGTTGTAAAATTTCGAAAGGATTTCCCATCGTAACGGCTTGCCCCACCTCCAGTCGCGAACCAAATATTACCGGCTTTATCTTCATAAATTTTTCCAACCCTATTATTGGCAAGACCCTCCTTGGTTGTAAAATGTTGAAAGGATTTCCCATTGTAATAATAAACACCTGAATCTTTGGAAGCGAACCAAAGATTTCCTTTTCGATCTTCCAGAACATCCCAGAAGCTGGGCGAACTTATTGTACTTGTTATATTGGTAAACGATTTTCCATCGTATCGAAACACGCCTTTATAGGAAGCAATCAAAATGTTTCCGTTTCTATCTTGCTTTACATTCCGAACCATACTATTAGGCACCTGGGCAGTTATTGAATCTTTAGTTTCGGATTTGATATTATCTCTTAGTACGTTTGCTTTGTTTTGTCCACAGGAAGTGTAAAAAACAATCATTAAGAACAGAACAAATAATATTACCAGTTTTTTCATTTTTCAATATCTTTTTAATATCGGGCAAGGTTACCTATAAAAAAGTAAGTCCGGTTCTTGATGCCGAAAAACTGTTGTCTTAGTTAAAGTCCACCGGGCAAAAAAACTGTAAATTTTCGCTGACGGTTGGTTTTTTACAATGGCGTACAACGAAACGATGTTGCTGGCGGTTTGGTTATTCTATTTTCAAAGCTTGCATTTTATAACCATTATCATCAATGTCAAAGCCAATTATTTTATTGTTTTTGTCTTTTGTAAATTTTACTTCTGATCCAGCCATTTCCAACATAAAAAAATCAACGTCAGAAGTGAAATAAATTTTGTATTTCGTTTTACTGTCGAGCCTTAGCACTAAACCTTCTTTTTCCAGCGTAACATTAAGTGTATCCCTATGTAGTTTGTAGTTTCCTACGTATGATTTCAATATTTCGTTATTTACGGTAACAACCTTTTTAATTTTCGGAGTATAAAAATCTTTCCAGTTATAAACAGCAGCCAGGGAATTAATTACTTCGCTTAACAGGCTCCCATTATCGGTATTTGCCATTACTACTGCTCCATTCCCGTTTTCCATGCTGCCGAAGTATGCCGCCACAAAGCCTTCATCAGAACCATCATGGTTAAAATATTTTTCATTTCCCTTTTTAATAATAAACACTCCTAACGCTGCAGAGCTATCAATATAAGGGGTCAATCTAAGCCTGGTAGTTTCCGGGGAAAGTACTTTATTACTTTTCCCTTGTAAGGATAGCTGTGTTTCGATAATGTATTTAGCTAAATCTGTAGGGTTTGTCCATAGGCCCGCAGCAGCTTGTTCGGGATAAATATGATACTTCCCTTTCACTTCTTTCCCATCATTATAATAACCTGTTGCCAATAAATTTTCTTTATCCGCAGGCGGCGGTTGGGTATAAAAACTATTGCTCATTCCCATTGGGTTTAATACATTGTTCCACATGTATGTATCGTAAGGTTGCCCTGTTACATCTTGCAATATTAGCTGCGATATGGTTGTTCCTCCACCTGAATATTCAGATTTAAGAGATGACTCATACATTGACCGAATCGCTTTATTGTTAGCCGGCTTTTCGCCATTTAAAATTTGTATCAGTGCAGGTATGGTATCTCCTTTTTCATAACCGTCAAATCCGTGTACTGTTAATCCTGCTGTATGACTTAACAGATTTGCTATCGTTATTTTTTTTCCTTTTGATAGAGAGTCATAAGGAAATTTCCATGATTTCAAATAAATATTAATATCTGAATCAAGGTTCAATTTACCTTCCTGTACTAATTTTAAAATACCAACCCCGTTTAATGATTTACTAATTGAACCAGCTTGAAATAATGAATTAATTGTTATTGGCCGTTGTTCCGCACTATCTGCCCAACCATATCCTTTTGCCCACTCGATTTTATAATCTTTTATCAATGCGATACTTACTCCGTTTACATGATTACTTTTCATTCTGTCGGCAAGTGTAAATTGCTGATTCCCTATTTGCACCCATAAACCTAAATTGTTTTCAAACTTTTTGATTTTTGTTTGTACCTCTTTAGAATAGGTTGTATTGTTTTGTGCAGGTAGATTACTTGTTTGGATACAAAAGAACAGCGATAAAAAAAATGGTGTAAAGGCTTTTGTGTGTTTAGTCATAATGATATATTAAAAAAATGGTGTAAAAAATCCTTTGTACATAAGATTATATTAAACGTACGCAACGGTGTTGTTTCTCCTTATAAACGGGTTGTAAAAAGAAATATAAATGAGTGTATTGCTGGTTTTGAATATTTAAAATCAGCAATACATATTATTTCTGATCGGCTGCACTTTTAAAGTCCGTGATGGTCTTTCCATCATAACGATACACTCCATCCACTGCACCAAACCAAATACTTCCATCGTTAGCTTCCAAAATCCCTAATAAAGCTGGTCCTCTTGACGTAATTTCGGTTACAGTGGGCTTTTTTTTGTAAAAGGACTTTTGATCATAACGGGAAAGTGCCCAGACACCCCCACCAGGATTTACTTCACCAGTAGTCCAGATATTTCCTTTTTTATCTTCGATTATAGCATAAACACCTCTCTGCGATACCTTAGTAAAGGTATTGCCGTCATAGCGCCAAAGACCGTTGGCACGCCCACCATTGACACCAAACCAAATATTGCCTTTTTTATCTTCTATTATCGACCCAACGTTGTTAAAAGCTTCGCCTTCATGGATTAAACTGGTAAATGTTTTTCCGTCATAAACGAAGGCCTCGCCCCTTGTACCAATCCATAATTTCCCTGTTTTGTCTTCAATGATTGTAGTAATATTATTGGAAAGTCCTCCTTTCGGTGTAAAATTTCGGAAAGATTTCCCATCGTAACGGCTTACTCCACTTCCTCCAGTGCCGAACCAAATATTGCCGGCTTTATCTTCGTAAATACACATAACCGCATTATTAGCAAGGCCGTCCCTGGTTGTAAAATGTTGAAAGGATTTCCCATTGTAATAATAAACGCCTGAATCAAGAGAAGCGAACCAAATATTTCCGCGGCGATCTTCCAGGATATCCCAGAATCTGTGCGAACCTAGTTTACTTGTGAGATTAGTAAAAGATTTTCCATCATATCGAAAAACATCACCAAATACGGAGGTGTTCGAGCCAGCAATCAAAATGTTACCATTTCTATCTTTTTTTATATTACGAACCATTAGGTGAGGCCCGTAGGAAGTGACTAAGTCTTTTGGTTCGGAGTAGATTTTATCTTTTGGTACGTTCGTTTGGTTTTGTCCACAGGAGGTGCAAAAAACAGACATTAAGAACAGCGCAAATAATTTTACAAATTTTTTCATCTTTTATTTATCATTTATTATCGGGCAGGTTTAACAATGTGACTCCATCTGTATGGCATAAATCACGTTGCCGGAAACAGATAATTTGAACATCTTCCCTTTTAAAGAAGGAAGTACCAGTTTCCATGTTTTTCCCTTGGCTGCTGACCTGTAAATGCCGTCAGAATGACCACAAAAGAAGTTTTCACCCACCTGGATAATGGTTGTAATGTACGCTGGCACCGGAAGGATCGTCGTATCCTTAGCATGCCAGGTTGAATCGGAAAAGCCTTGCGCCGGAAGGTTAGCATTAACCGGCGACAAAATTGGGTCAATAAAACCAAGCGCCTGGAGGCCGGCATCAATAGCCTGCCAGCTTTTGCCGCCGTCGTAGGATGTTCGTATTCTCCGGGTTTTCGAAACGGTGCTGTAAGTAATAGCAGCGAATCCACCTTGAATACTTGCTACATCAATGCCCACGCCGCCCTCACTGATCACCAGGGCCCAGCTTTCACCATCATCGGTCGATCTTAATATACCTCCCTGGCTGGTTGTCACCAGTACGCCATTCGACTCTACCAATTTCCCTACCATGACTCCGACAGGTTTCCAGGATTTTCCACTGTTAGTGGATTTAAAAAGACCTCTGTCGGAGCAGATGAAAATTGTGCCTCCGGCAGTTTCAAAAACGCTGAATACCCGTTTCTCCAGGAAATTTGTGAATACCGGCGACCATACACCCGTTCCGTTTGTTTTTTGGAAAATTCCACTACCCCAGCAATTGTATGCAAAGATCCCGGCCTTACCATGGGCAATATTGCTATGTTCGTCAGGGAAAATCTCTTTTTTCCAAAAAGGAGTTTTAGAATTTGGCTTATTGTGATATATCCCATTCCCAGCAGATAAATAGAGCCCATTATCATCTGCAAAAAAATCATTTCTGCCGACACCATAAACATCTATCACAGGTTCTGGTAGCCCTTCGCTAATGTCCTGCCATGTTTGCCCACCATCCATAGATTTAAAAACGATATTTTTTTTCTCCCCCGCTTCCTTTTCTTTTAGTACAAAAGAATTTATCAGAAATAATACCAGGAGGATGGCCGGAACAAACACAAATAATCTTTTCATTTTTTTAAATTTAATTGAACAATTGGTTACAAAATTTTGAAACAGCAAAAAGAGTGGGAGAAAACGTTTATTTAATTTTTATATCCTGTCAAAATTGATTCAGCAAAATTACTTTGCTACCTTCCTGCGCAGGGGATTTGGATTGTAAATAAAAGTGTAACCTTTGTAAATAAATCGTAAATAGTATGTTTGATAGCCGAAATTTCCTCTCCGGGAAACGCAAATACCTGTACGGATTGATATTACTCTCGTTTGTCTCTTTGATCTGTGTGGCTTTCAGTATCACAGGCAGTGATGACTTTGATATCGCCAGGAGAGAAATTTTACTCCGCCGGATCGGGCATGAAATACTATTACAGGCTGGCGACAGCACATCACGGGTGCTTCCGGTAAAAAAGATCGGTGAAAATGAATACCAGGTCAGCTTTGAGAATGAACTTACTTTTCAATCAGACTTTCTGGTCAATACTACCCGTCGATTATTAGCCAAAGATCCGCTCGCAAGTGACTATGTAGTTAACGTTCTGAAATGTGGGAACTCCAGTGTAACCTATGGATACGCTATATCAAAAAATAAAAAAGATGATATTGTAGCATGCATAGGAAGAGAGCAACCCAGGGCATGTTACATCATCAACATTAAGTTCAAACCGACAGGAATAGGTACAGCAAAGACTGGATATATCCTGGCCGGCCTGCCATTGTTAGCATTTGTTGGTTTTGTTTTTTTTAGATCTGTTAAGCCGCGAAGAGATTTACTTAATGGGCAAAATACTAGTTTACCTGATGGCCAGGATACTGGTATGTTCAGTTTGGGCTCGGTGTTGTTCGATGCGAAGAGCCAGAAGCTCATCATAAATGGAAAGACTATAGACCTAACTGGAACGGAAACCCGTGTATTGCTCATTTTCGCATCGTCTCCCAACGAGATCATAGAGAGAAGCCGGCTGCAAAAAGAGATATGGGAAGATCAAGGTGTTATTGTAGGGCGTAGCCTTGAGGTGTTCATATCAAAACTTAGAAAAAAACTGGAATTTGATCCGAATATCAAAATTGTTGTTATACGCGGCAAAGGATATAAGCTTGAAATTAGCTTTTAAGAAAATCTTCCCGCTTCGAACTGATGTTATTAGAATTTTCTTTAAGATACGAATATGTTTTAGAAATCAAGAAGCGTGAATGGAACTTCCTCTTATATATTTATATAATGTTGGTTTTGTAATTTCCATCATTTCACAAATTTTTTCAACAGTTAATTTCTTCTGGTTGTACAAATCCACTGCAACATCTCTATTATCCTTATCCAAAGCTTTTGGTCTGCCGCCTTTGCGGCCTCTTGCCCTGGCTGCGGCTAAACCTGCCTGAGTCCTTTCGACAATCAGTGATCGTTCAAATTCTGCAATTGCAGCAAAGATGTGAAAGGTGAGTTTACCGGTCGGTGTAGTTGTATCAATGTTTTCGTGAACACTCTTAAATGCAACACCTTCTTTTTCAAGGTATGTTACCCAATCAATTAAATCCTTTATTGACCTGGCTAAACGGTCAAGTCGGTAGACAACAAGTGTGTCTCCTGTGCGAAGTTGTTCTTTTAGCCGGGTGAGTCCTGGTCTTTCAGAAACTGTTCCTGAAACTTTATCAGAAAAGATCTTTTCAGATCCGGCTTTTTTAAGAGCATCAATCTGCATATCCTGATTCTGGTCCTGGGTGGAGGTGCGTGCATAACCAATTACCATAGTAAGCTCTTTTAGTTAATAAACCGTTCAAAGTTCATTTAATATTTACTTTGTTTTATTTAATCAGTTTATTTACCAAAAATAGGGGCAAAAACAGGAGTTTTTAAAAGTTTTATAAGCAGTAAATAAAACCCTCGTTTCCTTTACTCTATTAAACTCATTGACTCAAGTAAAAACTCCAACTTAAATTAATTAAATCTTTCCGGTCGGTAAGGGGATAGTAAAATATTATCCTGAGCGCTCAGTATTTCAGCCGCAGCAAGTCTGCCTGCAATAGCAGCAAGCGTTACGCCTGCATGCATAACCGACAAATACAGACCTTCGATATGGCTTGCTCGCCCAATAATTGGGAGACCGTCTTGAGGTATTGGTCGCCTTCCTACCATGACATTCGCGAGTTTAATTTGTTCAGTACCTTGCCAATGGTTTTTAATTTTTTCTAATGTGCGTTGCGCTATCACCAGCGGATTATTTTCAATTGATTCATCAATATAATCTTCTGCAGCTAATGTCAAAGTATTTGAAGCAGCACGTACTTCCATGAATGGATTAGAAACAATTCGGTTTACAAATCGATGATTATTATGAAAACTTATTAAAATAGCTGGTGATACATTTATTGGTAGTGTTAAATCCAGTGGTTGGCACAGTGTGGCAGTATTGGCTCCTGCCGTTAAAACAACAATATCAGCAGTTAAATTGCCATTTGCAGTAACTACTCCTGCAATACGTGAACCGTTAGTTATGAAAGACAATACCTTGTTACCCAGTTGAACATCGGCACCTGCTTCCCAAGCGGCTTTAACAAATAGTTCTGTGGTCAGCGTGGGATCAATTGCACCTTCATTTTTGGCAAACATTGCCCGGGCAGGTACATTTTTTAAATTTGGCTCTAAAAGACGTATTTCTTGTTGATCTATAAGACGGACCGGATAACCAAAATTGACGAGTTCACGCACAATACGCTCTGTCTCTGCCATGTTTTCACGCCAGGTTAAAGCACCCGACCAATCAACTTTGAGTTGACCATTTAATTCATCTTCCACTCTGTGCCAATCAGCAATTGCTTGTTGTCGCAAATTTAAATAAGTCTCGGGGGCATCATGTGCAGCAATGATCCAGGCAAATGATTTTTTTGTCACGTCATTAGCAGGCTTGGGTGCTTTATCAATCAACGTCACATGCGCATTTTGACGTACTAAATGATAAGCGAGGCTGGTGCCCACAATGCCAGCCCCCACAATAATAACGTGAGGATGTTTAGAGACCATATATCTATAACTTGAAAATTAAAAATGCAGCAACAATACAACACTATCTATGAACTATGAAGACTGTTTAAGTTTTTGGTTTCTCTGCTTTTATTTCAGTAATAGCTTCAATTTGTTTTCGATACCTTTTAACACTGGAAATGCTGATACCTGTTAAGCTTACCGTTTCATTTACTGAAAGCCCTCTTTCTATAGCTTTTTTTACTTTAGAAAAACTTTCAGAATTTATTCCTTTTGGCCGTCCAATGTGTTTGCCTTTAGCAGCGGCCAGTAGCTGGCCGACACGTGTTTTTTCCAAAATACTTTCCCTGTCGTACTCGGCAAGGGCTGCAAAAATTTGAAGTACCATCTTACCTGCCGGTGTGGTACTGTCAACACCTAAATCGAGCGCCTTAAAATGAATGCCTAATCTATTGAATTCACTTACGAGTTTAATTAAATGATCGCGGCTTCTGCCAAGACGAAAGAAGCGGGCTACAACAACAGTATCGCCAGGACGCAGTTTTGATTGTAATTCATTTAGTGCCGGTCTTGTAGTACTCATTCCCGTTATTTTATCCTCAAAGATTTGGTCGCAGCCTATCTTTTCCAATGCTTCGATTTGAGTATCCAGGTTCTGATCGGTAGTTGATACCCGGGCATATCCAAAGACTTTATTCATAATGGTTCAAGAAGTTGGTATCACAAAGGTAAAGGATGTTTTGTTTTTAGCCCTACTTCTTGAACCATGTTTTTCCTGCTATTTTAAATAATGATTAATTATAGGGTGCAGGTTCAGAAAGTTATGACTTTTTGAACCTACTGAGGTTTCCTTGGTAGTAATGATATTATAAGTTTTCAGAAAGGTATTTTTAATGATATTTTTTATACAGCTAATTGTTTTTCATATTAGTATGTTAACGGTCGTTGCTCTGTCGCTTTACTTTGTGTTGTAAATAATAATATCTATTTAATTCTGTCGAGTCCTTTGTTTATTCCTGCTTTTATCATATTCCCGGATCCATTGTCAGGAAGAAAAGTTGCAAATATGAAAGCTGCCTGATAATTGCTTTTTGCATTATCAAAGTCATTCAGGTCTTCGTAATATTTCCTACTATTTAAATAAAGAGAGTACAAAATTTCTTTGATGGTTTCTTCGTTGATGTTTAAAGCATATCTTAAAGCAGTTTTGTCCCCAATTCAATTTATCTGAAATACTCCCGGGCAAATTTGTTGAAGGTTTAGAGGTCATGGATGCATTTATATAAATCTTTTTTGACGTGCATCCTAATGGAGCATTTACGTGATGAAAATGGATTCTAAGATTAATGAGCAAGGAGCTTATGAATTTAACCATAGCGTAAATACTATTAATGCATATACTGAATTTAATGCTTTATCGTTTAAAAAGAATGATTATAGTTTAATGATCTTAAACGTATTTAAATAGACCTTCCAAAATTAACGGAAACTTTCTCGCTATAAATCCTATTTAAAATCCTGCTACAAAATCGGACACCAGTTGTATCAAAAACGTACATAGATTTTGTAGAAACATATGTTATATACTGAATATCAGTGTTCTTCTTTTTGGCATATTCTTGCCTGTACTTTCAGTTAAAAGTATAGTTGTTGTAGCAATTTTTGAAATAACTGCCGGCATCCTTATTGTTATCACCGTTGTACCATTAGTTTTCAGTCAATAAAGGCTGCAATTGCTAATCCTGAAAAAGAGTCTAAGAAACGGAATGAACTTATAACATAAAAACAAACAACTTCAAACTTATAGCATGTTTAAAAACTATTTAAAAACGGCTTGGCGCAATCTTGTTAAAAACAAAGCACATTCCTTTATCAACATCATTGGCCTTTCAGCAGGTATGGCTGTTGCCATTTTGATTGGACTTTGGATGTTTGATGAACTTTCATTCGATAAAAATTTTTCGAATTACGACCGCATTGCGAAGCTTGAACAAAATGTAAGTTTTACTGCAGATAAAACTACTTTTGATGTAATGCCAATGCCATTGGCTGAAGAACTCCGCAATAAATATGCGGATTTTAAAGCGGTAAGTTTATCTGTAAACCGTGGGTTTATTGTTAATTATAAGAATGAAAAGTTTTCAGAACAGGGGAATTATGTACAGCCCGAATTCGCCCACATGATGTCTTTGCAAATGATTATGGGTAGTCAAAACGGTCTGCAGGATATTCATTCAATCATGGTTTCTCAATCGCTGGCAAATAAACTTTTTGATAGAGAAAGCGCCATTAATAAGATTATTAAACTCGATAATAATTTAAACGTAAAAGTTAGTGGTGTTTATAAGGACATGCCTGCCAACAGCAGCTTTAAAGACTGCGATGTTATTGCTCCATGGACTTTACTTGTCGCCAATGATGCCAATGTTAAAAGTGACCTTGACAAGTGGGATAATAATTCATACAATATTTATGTGCAATTAAAAGATGGAGCAGACCTCAATAATGTATCTGCAAAGATTAAAGACATCAGGGTAAAAATGGATAACCCGCCTTCTTACAAACCAGCGTTTTTTTTAAACCCGATGAACAAATGGCATTTGTATGCGGATTTTAAAAATGGTATAGCTACGGGCGGTCTTATAACTTATGTGTGGCTCTTTGGTATTATTGGTGTTTTTGTTTTGCTGCTGGCTTGTATCAACTTCATGAACTTAAGTACAGCGCGTTCAGAAAAAAGAGCCAAAGAAGTGGGCATTAGAAAAGCAGTCGGGTCAATGCGAATACAACTCGTTTTTCAATTTTTCACCGAATCTATACTCGTAGCATTTATCGCTTTTATATTGTCACTACTCATTGCACAATTAACATTGCCATTCTTCAATGAAGTATCGGGTAAGAGTATGTCAATATTGTGGTTAAATCCCTGGTTTTGGCTTGTTGGTATCGCGTTTAGTTTGTTCACAGGCGTTCTTTCGGGAAGTTATCCTTCGTTATACCTCTCTTCCTTCAAGCCCGTTAAAGTATTAAAAGGAACCTTTCGAGTCGGTCGTTTTGCTGTAATTCCAAGAAGGGTGTTAGTAGTGTTGCAATTTACGGTTTCCGTTATATTGATTATAGGAACCATTATCGTTTTCCGGCAGATAGAATATTCAAAAGATCGTCCTGTTGGTTACAGTCGAAACGGGCTGATTGAAGTGAGTATGAAACCGTCGGATTTAAATGGGCATTACAATGCATTAAGAAGCGATTTGCTTAATAGTGGAGGCGTTGCGGAAATGTCTCAATCGTCCGGTTCAGTAACAGTGCAATATGGAGGTACAACTGATATTTCCTGGCAAAAAAAAGGTCCCGACGAGCATCCGCTTGTAATGAGCAATAGCATAACGCATGATTACGGGAAAACTGTAGGTTGGCAGCTATTACAGGGACGTGATTTTTCCCGTGATTTTGCTACTGATACATCCTCTGTTATATTAAATGAATCCGCTGCAAAATTGATGGGCTTTACAAATTCGCTTAATGAATTTTTAAAGGTGCATGGCAAAGATTATAAAGTAGTTGGCGTGATAAAAGACATGTTGAAAGAATCGCCTTTTACGCCGGTGAGCCCGTCTTTTTTTCTTTTGGATTATGATGGGGTAAATGTAATTAATATCAGGTTATCACCAACACTCAGCGTAGAAAACGCATTGGCTAAAGTATCTGATGTGTTCAAAAAATATAACCCTTCAAGCCCGTTCATTTACAAATTTGTTGATGAAGAATATGCCAAAAAATTTAACAGCGAAGAGCGCATTGGAAAGCTTGCGAGCTTCTTTGCTATACTGGCCATTTTCATTTCATGTCTTGGTTTATTTGGAATGGCATCTTTCATGGCAGAGCAACGAACAAAAGAAATCGGTGTAAGAAAAGTGTTGGGTGCAAGCGTGTTTAATCTGTGGCAATTATTATCCAAAGAGTTTATACTGCTTGTTTTCATTTCATTACTCATTGCTACACCAATCGCTTATTATTTTATGCATAACTGGTTGAAGAATTATCAATACAGCACAACATTATCATGGTGGGTTTTTGCAATGGCAGGCATTGGCGCGTTACTGATTACCTTATTAACAGTAAGCTTTCAGGCTATAAAAGCGGCGGTGGCTAACCCGGTGAAGAGTTTGCGGACGGAGTAGTGTGGTGAGTTGTGAGTAAAATACAAAGAAGATTTACGAGCCAAACCGATAAATAAGTATTAAGCATCGTTGCGTCCTCTTTACTTTCTACTTGAACTCAACAAACTTTCAAAACGTACGAATGAGTGACACAACAAACGATGAAAGAATACCTAATGCTGATAACAAAATTTGTTATTTAAAGCTACTGACTTATAACTTATGCGGAGTGAGGAATAATGAGCAGTATGGAAAATAAATATTGATTATAAAAATGACAGCATTTAAAATAAGAACAAGAATGAAGCAACGGGTTATGGTATTATTATTCTTTTGTTTCAATGAGCACTTGTATGCTCAAATATTATACGTTGATGTAAACAAAGGCAAGCCATTTGCCAGGGGAACGATTGAGGAACCTTTGCTAAGTGTTGAAGAAGCAGTTAATATGGCAAACAAATTCCGGGGAGATAAGCCTGTTGTTATAAAGTTAGCCCCGGGACTATATACACTTACTCATCTATTAATAATCGCAGGTAATAGAATCTCAGATACAAATACATATTCGCTTGAGGCATTGATAATGCCTGATGACACAAACTGGCTGCCATCAAGAATGCCAGTTATTCAGGTAGCAGCAGATAGTAACAGAGCAGGGAAATTACAGCATGCAAGTATAGCTGTACAGGTTGAAAGAAATAACGTTAGCATAAAAGGAATAAAGTTTTTAGGTAATCCAAATCCTGCATCTGAATATTTCTACGCAATCGAAAGAAAGAATAAAACATTAAAGCATCTTAAAATTTCACAATGCTATTTTATAGGTGAGAAAAATTCGGCTGCAATACAGGGAGCCATATTTGCACAAGGTGAAAGAATTCATATTACTCGCTGCATATTTTATAATTGTAAAAATGCCATACTAAGTTTTTTGAATGTGAGGAATTTTTCACTTACGCATTCAATCATATATGGTGCTTATGAAGGCGCATTTTGGTTTGGTTATGCCGAAGATGCCAATCTTCCTTTTACATTTAACAACAACATCATAGCGAATAGCAATTATGCTATCGTTGGCTATAAAGGCACACATCGTAATTATGTTTTTAGCAATTCACTTTTCGTTGATAATAAATATTATTTAGGATTTAATGGTGATACAGTTGAACCTGATATTGTAAATAAACCTACAGAAAATAATATACAAAAAACTGGAAAGGTAATATTGAATGAAGTAATAGCAGAAGGTATTCCAAAGAACTATCTAAACTTGTCATCAGCTTCAGCAGGTAAAGACATTGATGCCGGAATTTTTATGAAGAAGAATGATTGAAGGCATTGTGCATGGTGAATTGCGATTGAAGAATGTTTTTAAACTATACAATAGGATATGAATTGTGCATCGTTTGCGTGGCGCTCTTGTACAGCTTGTTCATTGTTCAACAATACGAGAAAGTAATTAGTTAAATTAATGTATATCGTGACAAACGCGTTCATCTAACAACTGCCTTGCCCCCGTTTGAGTTATTGTACTCCACCTAATGTATTTTACCTTCATTTATGTATCATTTAAATACCAAGCTTTAAAAATTAAACAATTAAAGCACAAAAAGGGTCTTTTGTCTTGTTATTTCCTCAAAATATTGTATCAATTTATTTGTTGAATTAATCTGATACAAGCACAATGTATTCTACTGTAAGTCGTTAATTCAAAAAAGTCTAAGAATAATAATGCAACAGACTCAGAATTAGAATAAATGAAGGAAGTTTTGGAAGAATCTGTCAGGAAAATTAGTACAGATTGTAAGACTTTATTTAATTCATATTTCGATTCGATTGCAACGGAGAATATTAAATTCCACCAAAATGACCGTTCCTTAACCAATGGTAAGTGTGCCTTTGGTTATGGGAGCCGGCGACGTGTGTAACCACCAACCCTTATTCTTGTCTTCAACAAATTTTGCAGTTGGATATTGCGATAGCACGAGGTAAGAAGTTTTACGAAAAACTTCTTTGAATTTATCTATGCGATCGTAGCCAATACCAAATTGTTCTTTAACATTCACCCATGGTACAAACTGTGGTTTGCCAAGTGGGATCCGGTGCAGCCGCTGCGCCAGCCATGCATAAATGTCAAGCGCCATAGCGTTATTGGATAAAGTTCTTAGCGCCCTGCTATCAAGAGGAATTGCATGCTTAATAAGGCTACCAAAATAATCTTCCGATAATTGAATGTAACCTGGCCACAGCGTTCTTTGTTTATCATCCTTATGGAAATCTATTTCAAATCCTTTAACTATCTTGACATCAACCTGAACACCGGTGATTCCATTTTCTGTATAACCAAGGCTTATAATTGATGTGGCCAATCTCCTTAACTGATTTTTTACTTCTTCAATATTTCTTCCATTTGTATCGAGTCCCATGCTTTTTATAAAACCAGTCATGGTATCTTCTACATGAATAACATGAGACTGTGTTCTAATTGCTTCAGTATTAAAGTAGCTCAGTAACAAGCGGGATTTAGCTCCATATGGTATTCCAACGAAGTCAAAGCCGCTTGTTGTTGGATTAAATATTTTATTTGCTTGAACAGCAAGAGATACTTTCCCCTGTTTCGACTCCCATGTAGTTGCATCACCTGGATTGCGGTACGGCAAACACGTCTGACAAAGAACAGTATGATTAAAAGTAGCAAACTTAATATCTCCTGGCTCTTGCTTAATCTGAACGTGGTTTCGAATAATTTTCTCTACATGTTTTGTTATTATGTTTTCCTTTTTTGTCATGATATAGATGATTTTTGAAGGTAATAATTTGAAGCTTCTCAGGTTAGATTACTTATTCACGGTCATTTTGGTGGAATTCTCTTCTTTATAAACTTTTTTTAACGGTCGTTTTGGTGGAACTTCTCTCGTCTTTAAAAAAACCACAGTCGTTTTGGTGGAAATGCTTTTTTTTATCTACTTTATTCACGGTCATTTTGGTGGAATTGTAATTGTAAAAGTTATTCACGATGCTTTTGGTGGAGATTATACGGTTGTTTTGGTGGAAGATCAACGGTAGTTTTAGTGGAAATTGCACGGTCATTTTGGTGGACAAACCTATATATTACCATTATTACCTTTAAAAACCTTTATTATCTGAAATTTTTTGTTTAAAAAATATACTGATGAAAAGAAAAAATAAAAATCGAAGTTGCCGCAGTTTCTAAAAATCGATTTTCCGCTGATTTAAGCACTTCTGGTCCTTTAGACTATGTATTACTTAAAGGAAATTAAATTGCGTCATAGTGTCTTGTTTCCGTTGAGCAAGTAGTCATTTAAATCATTGTGACTTCGATATGCTCCAGAACAATCAGTTACCATCGGTAATTCAACTTTAAAGTATTCCAGCGTTTTTTTTCCTGGTTGGTCATTATCCAGAAAACTATAGACAATGTTGTAGCCCTTTTCGTTTATAAAGTCTTTTCCAATTTCTTTAAAACTGTTGGAGTTAAGAATTACCACATCCGTAACCGGTGAAACATTACGTGACAGCATCAAATGACTTAAAAAATTCATAAAACCTTCGTATACGCTTACCCTATCGGATCCAGTTTCAATTACGCTTATATCATTAGGTTTTGTTGCCATCTTAAAGTACTTGTTTCTTAACGCCCATCCTCCAGACCGATTGCGGAAGCCAATGCTGTAAAACTCTTTACCTTGATTCTCTCCTTCCAAAAACCTGTACTTTATTTCCCTCAGATATTTCATGCCCAGCTGTAGACTGATTCCCCGACTCTCCACCAAGTAATTCCTTAAAGAATAAGCATATAAAGACTTAATATCTAAAATTTCAACTTTACTTTCTTCTGACTTAAACGAACCTGGGGAAAGTGCTGGTGGTTTACTGATGGCTACATCGTTATTGTTTGACAATCTTAATGAACTTAAATAATTCAATGCTCCCGGGACATCTGTTCTGTTGTATTTAATTACAAAGTCCACAATGCTGTTATGGTCGCCTTTATTACTTTCCGCAAAGTCAAACCAACAGTTATAACGTAAACTAATATGAAAACTTGGGGTTTCCTCTTGTCTAAAAGGAGACAGGTACCAAACGTCGTCACCGCTATTTTTTACATGGGTCGGATGGTAACCCAGGTGAGCCAAAAGGTCAAAGAGTTTTATCTGTTTAGCCTGTTGAATATTCATTTCTACTTAAATACTTATTTACTTAAATTATTAATTTTAGATAAGTTCTGCTGTTTTATCTGATAGTACTTGGTATTGTGCATCTCAATTATTTTCGGGCCCTGTTCTAAAGAACAACGAACTATAACGTTGTTGATCAATCAATGCACCGTCAAAATCTTCTATGTAAATATATTGTTTTTCTGTGCTCTCTTCCTCTCCTATCAGGTGTTTATAATAAAAATGAAATGGTTGCCCTTCTCCCTGAAGCTTCAACACTTTTTCTCTGCAGTCTTTCAAAGTGATTTGTTGAGTCATAAACTGTTTTTATCCTAATAATTTACCAACTATAAGAATGGGTGGTTCATAAACATCTAAATAGACTTGAAAAAATAATTCTCATACTGTCGTACTTAATTACTCAACTACTTAATTACTTACTACTTAATTAAGTAGTTACTCAATTTCTTTATCCATTTCCCTTTCAGCTAGATGCGCAAGGAAAGGTCCCAGCTTATTAAAGCTTTTATTTTTAATTAAATGCATCTTCAAGCGATTATGAAGGCTTTCAGAAACATCAACCGAAATTCGGACAGTGTTTTCTTTTTCACTGGCAATAGGTTTAACCGGTCCTGGTTTATGGAGTGACTCAACAGCTAATTCCAAGTCCTTGCCATCAAGTGAATTTTTTTTAAGTTTGCCGTTTAAGTCTGCTTTAGTTTTCATGGAGTATTTCGTTCGAGGTTTTTTGTAAAATTTCTTTAGTGAGAGCCTTTATCTCAGCTTTTGCCTTAGGGTCCGAGTGTTCAATTACACCAGTACCGTTAATAGTAGATTCAACATAAGCTACCCGGCTTTTTATAACAGTATCTAGGATGGGGATATTGTAGTTTTCCTTTAGGTGATCTTTAATACCTCGGTAGGTAGTGATCTTATCGTTGTATTCGTTGATTATAAAATAAGCCTGGATATCTTCTCTGTACTCCTTCGCTTTATCTAAGCTTTTCATAAATTCTTCCAAGGCTCTGAAATCATTTGCACCGGGGCGAACAGGTATTAGCAGCAGATCACTTGCAAGGATTATTGTCGTTGACATTGCGGAAAGGTTAGGGGTTCCATCCATAATGACAAAATCGTGCTTTTCATTGAGAGCTCCAACCGTTTTAGCCAGCGCTTTAGGATCTACTGTACCAACGGCTAACACTTTTGGAAGGCTTTCATCTCTGGCAGCGTACCATTGGAGAGTATTACGGTTTGTGTCGGTATCTACCAAGACAACCGAATAACCTAGGTGTGCCAATGACACAGCGAGGTTAAATGAGATTGTGGATTTACCACACCCGCCTTTGAGGTTCGTTATTCCTATTTTCATGAGAACAAAGATAGTATGTTTACTTAAATAAGTAAATAATTATTTAAGTAGTTGATGAAATAATTACTTACTTAATAAGTTAGTATGTAATTAGTTTTATGTCTTTTATATGAGAGGGAGCATTTTTTGACAGTATTAAACCAGGTATGTAAGTTTAACCGCATACGACCCTTGTGGATAAAAAAAACAACTGCAAAAAGTTCCCCGTCAGATTTTTTGCTAAAAAAAATTTAGTAAATGTTTGCTCTTGTCGACTGCAATAACTTTTATGTAAGCTGTGAAAGATTATTTCAACCAAAACTGGAGGATAAGTCAATTGCTTTCGAGTTGGTTTACCCAAGTTAGAAGACGTACAGGCAGCTACGGCTAGCTATGCTGTAAAACAATGAATGTGTTCATTATGACGAACGAGTTTCGTAAGCAGGATCAGCAATATAGCCAGGGAATTAACCTGCAATTAGCGGTGGCCACCAATGACACGTCAGAATTGATTTTGTTTGCAATAAATGGTTTAAACAAAATCTTTAAGCCTGGTTACAACTATAAAAAATCAGGAGTGATTGTGACGGGAATGGTTTCGCGGACAACTGTTCAAATGGGAAATCTTTAATACAAGGAACAGGCAAAAAGCTGCACGTTTAATGCAGACACTTGATAACATTAATGTAGCTATTGAAAAGATAGCGTTAGGTATGCAGTACAACACCTCACTGAAAAGTGGCGGTTAAGAACAGCGCAGCTTTCGCAAAACTATACCACGTGGAATGAAATGTACGAGATTGGGTAAGTTTGTTATATCGACTCCTCCCAGCGCCTTTGCTAAGTGCTTTTCCTATTTGTAACTGCAAAGTTGAAATTATTTACTTAAATAAGTATTTGAGTAAGTGGTAGACAATCTTATTAGTCATCTATCTATTTCTTTAGTAAAGGGAGGTTGTAGGCATAAAAAAACCTCTCAACGATGAAAGGTAAATATTCAGGCGGATATCAAAAAAATAGCTTACCTACCCCTATGCGCCGCCACAGCGGCCATAATTGCCCCCTTGTATTTCTTTAGCTTCTCAGTTTTAGCAGCCCCAACAACACCAGAACTAATTCTGTCAACTGTTGTATCCACCTTTACTTTATCTTTTGTTAGTTTCTCTTCTATACCATTAACTTTCATACAGTAAAATTATGATATTATTTCCTGAAAACAAAGAATCCTTCATAGTCCTTGTTGGGATCTATTGGCTCCGACGTGTTATCAGCATTAAGGCCTTCCATATCATAGCTAGGTAAGTTAAGCTCGTGTAACAAGAGTTGTTTATAAATAGATGTAAGCTGGTCAGTAATACCTGTCATAAATATTACTGCTTTAGGCTTTCGTTCCACGAAATATTCAATAATGTCTGCAACCGTTGCAAGAACCTTTTTTGCATCTCCGTTACCTGTAGGCTGGAGGGGCTTTAACTCGCCGTTTTCATCTAAATCACCCATTATTACACTATATAAACCATCGTCTTCCATTTCAAAAATTACACCTTTAGAAATTTCACCCTTTGGCCCTGTACTTGAAAATGTAAATTTATCATCGCGTAATCCTGTAGTAAAATCATAAGAGTTTCTCATACTAATCAGTTTTTAAAATAGGTTGTTTGTCTTCCCTTTTTATAAATATGTGAGAAAACACAAAAAGCCAAATCTCTAAAAAGTGTTTTTTGTACTTTCCATTAACACCCTACTAATAAAATAACTCATGCTATTCAGATAAAAAATTTAACCTGTCAGATTAATTCAGATGCTCAATATTCCTCAAACTTAAAAACACCACCTCAAAAACAAATAATAATAATAACGCGACGAGTTTGCAAGACTATGTTTTTCATTTTAAATTCTATTACAAAAGAAGCTTCAGCAGCAGAAAAAGGTATAAAGCTTGGGGAAATGAGAAAAAATTAAGTTAGTATAGATTTGAGTGAACAAATAGAAGCTATTGGTTACCTGGTTCAAAGAAATTCTCAATAAGCCGTTTTGATAAATACCAATATTTCTGTAATCAGTTACATCATTATTCCAACTCGGAAGTACTTTTTGATAAGACAAATTATTTTTCTTTATTCAGCGCGAGAGCCAGTCGTAAAAGGTTTCAAATAAATACTCTCGACAACAGTGCTGTTGTAGTCATCAATATTTTTTAAAAAATATTTTATTGAGGCAGTCATTCTGCAAATTATGCTTAGTCTTTATCTTCCATAAGAGACACTAAAAAACAGATTTAAATTTACTGTGTTGCCCGCTATCTCACCAGCTCCATTTTTAGTAAAAAGTGAAGAATTATTTTAAATTATACCTGTAAATAGAAGAGCACTATAAAGCTATTAAAGAATGATGAAGAATAGTGAAGAATTGTGAGGAAAGATTTTACAAAGATTAAGACTGCGAAGAATTTTGAGGAAATCTGAAGAATAACTAAAGCTAAAAAATGAAGAATAATGAAGAAAAGTGGCGAAAATCCATGCTAAGTGAGATTTTCAAAATAACTTAAGCAAATAAGTTATAACTTAGATTAACCAACTAATAAAAATCTTGATACAAGAATTTGCGGAAAAGACAAAAATGCTAATGATGTTGCATTACAGTCGTTTA
>JAABUT010001530.1_pt1 | contig 26015 bp, 21 predicted proteins | sample 5559281 | NCBI WGS metagenome assembly JAABUT01 (sample SAMN10711880, study PRJNA513359) | rock metagenome | isolation source: Antarctica rocks | place: Antarctica: Victoria Land, Ricker Hills nord | collected 2016-01-04
CAGGGTGTCGGTCGCAGGCGCCGCAGGCAGGGCGCCGGGCACCACCACGACCGGGGGCACCACCACCACCGGGGGCACCACCACCGGAGGGACGACCACTGGGGGCGGCGGTGCGGCGGCTCCGGTCACGGCGAAGCTAACCGTGCCGGCGCTATAGAGCGGGGCCGCACCCTCTACCTGGGCTGCGTTGAACGTGGCGTTGTCGAGGAAGAGGTTCCGGTCCAGGCCTGGGCCGTCATAGGAATCGTTGAGGAAGGTGACGCCGACCGTATGGGGACCAGGGCCGAAGCTGCCCTTGAAGGTGAACGCCTCGGGCGTCCCCTGGCCATGCAGGGCGGTGACGCTCTGGGCTGCTCCCAGCTGCGCGCCATCGACCGAAACGGTGAACTGCGCGTCGCCCTGGTAGGCATCCTCCGACAGGTTGAGGACCAAGGTGTCAGACCCGGCGCCTACCGGTAGGGGAGGGGCTCCGCTGCTTAAGCTATTGCCCGAGCCGTTCCCGAAATACTGCCCCCATGCTGCGGCCTCCTGTGGCTTGCCAGCCCCCGGGGAAAAGTTCCAATTGCCGTCAGAGAGCTGGACATCCCAGATGTTGACATAGGCAATCGGCACGCCCTGCGACTGTGCCTTCGCTAGTTCAGAAGCGAGCCATTTCGGGAAATCGGGATCGTCCACCGGCCCAGTCGTCTGCCCATCACCCCCGGCGCCGCTCTCGGAGATCGCCAGCGCCTTGCCATGCGCTTTCGCGAGGGCAATCGCATCCTCCATTCCGAAGCCGCTCCCCGGCGTCCCAGTTGGGTTCCACTGACTCGCGTTCGGATAGGACCAGAAATGCTCTCGGTTGATCGGGGCCGCCGCCCACTGCTGAATAGTTGCATCGACCGTGCCGTCGTTCTTTGCCCAATCGTAGAGGTCCAACGGGTAGAGCGGGCTGTAGGCGTCCACGGAGACCACGTCGACATAGGCGTCACCGGGATACGAGTTCTGCACCGACTGATTGGTCCAGTTGATATCAGTCGGGTTCCAGACGATTTTCGCCGTGGCGCCGAGTGCCGTGGCCTCTCCGTGCATCAGGGTCGAAAGATGCTGAAAGGCCTTCACCCAATCGGATTGCGTGCCGGGGTCGTCGCCCATGTACCAGGGCATGAACCCACCATCCATCTCGTAACCGAGGCGCAGGTCAATCGTCTGGAAGCCAGCCTTCACCCAGGAGTCAACTACTCCCTTGTAATCTCCATCATAGCTTCCGTTGATGATACCCTTAAAGAAGTCGTCATTGGTCGATCCTGCAGCATTACCGGCCCAATGACTGTTGTCAGACATTGGAACGCCAATGACCGGCGTGATCGAAGTTTGAACCATTGGAGCCTGGGTCCATGACCAAGCGGTCCAGCTCGCATTCGCTGCCCAACTGCTTGGGTCATGTGAAAAATCGACGAACGCGTTCATGGCAACTGGTTTGGCGCCGCCCATCGTGGATACGAAGCTATTGAATCGCTGCTCAAAATCAGCCTCTGCTGAGGCGTCGTTGCCGTTCGGATTGCCGAAATACCCGCCAAGGACGTATTTGGATGCCATAGGAATGATGCTCACTTTTACGTGATGTAGAGCCTCTTCTTCGTCTGGCAACGTACATTGCGCAATTGAAAAGTTATGGATTCAACATTTTACCGATAAAGCAAATTTTTACCTACAAACATTAACAAACGATTCTATGTTGGTGAATTGAAGGCTTTGCTTACAAGATATGCGCTATGCTCTTGATGTTATTCGGTTTCATCGCTGCGCTGTGATCGCGATGAGCACGTTGTCTCTAGCGTTGGCACTGCCCCAGCGCTCATTGTGAATAACATCTAGCCGTTGGGTATCGCAGGACCGGCAAGCGCACTGATTGCGTCACATACGACCGCGGCGCTTGCGTATCTTTTAGCCGGGAACTGACTGCCACACGACCCGCAGCCCCTCACCCTTGCCTTGAACAAAAGGCCGGGTCGATCAATCCGTAGCTGTTGCCTTGCTGATGGTGGCAGGCAAGACGGTCACATCCGGACAAGACGCGCGATGAAGGATATTGAGTTCATCCCAGGGCGCTTGCCTAAGGATCAAGCCTGGCCGGAGGTCGATGGAGTTTTGCACTCCGCTATCAACCGGCTCCTCTATGTGCGGCTTTTGTTGCCCAGAGAGTCGGGAAAGGAGCACAGCCAGCGTAAGGCCACTCACGAGGTATACGGCAAGTGCATCTACCCATCCGTCAAAAATTAACAAAACAGTCGCAAAAAATGTGCCAAAAATACTGATTATAAGAAGAGTCATCGACCAGTGTTGCCAAGGAACACTCTCTTTATTGACGCTGTGCTTAAGCCAATCTAGCTGCCGCATTTTCATTCCGCCCTGGTGAAGTCATAACACCAGGAACAGTGAGGCGTAAAGCTGAAGCCGACCGGTCTCATGCCAGCTGCCCTTTCGCAGACGTATCAGAGTCACTCTGGGCGTGCGGCCGCCTCACCAACCCCGCACGCGCATCGATCAGCCCAAAGGACTGCCAATATAAGCTGTCACGCGCATCACGCGCTGACCTCGTCCTGATGTACGAAGGCCACGGTGCCAATAAGCAGGACAGCGAAAAGAATAGGTGAGAACTGATGATAACCACCAGTAAGCAGTAACAGCACCATAAGAGGCACAAGCAGCATGGCTTGCCGCTTTGTGCGAGTTCCTAGCATGAGGAGACTGAGATAGAACATCAATCCGAATGCGCCATATTCCATCAGGACCTTAATTGGCGTATTCAGATGATAGACATATGGGATGATTATTTGCTCTGAGGCTCCGGGACCGATGCCTGTGACGATCGACCAGGGAGCTGCATCAAGCAGGGATTGCAGGGCCATGAAGGGTGTCACAAAACGCTCGTGCCCGCTCGTGCCAGGCAAGGTGAACTCGCTAAGCCGACCCGACATCATATCGGCGACATCAGGTAGGACGAGACTCAATGCGGTGAAAGCAAGCGCGCAGCCTGCTGCAAGCAGAATAGCGCCCAGCAGGCCACGACGGCCCGAACTGATTGCAAGCACGATGATGTATGATCCGAGCACTATCCATCCGGTGCCGGAAACTGAAGCAAGCAAAGCGGCGAAGAACAGCGCAAAATAGGTGGCACGGCGAAAATAGAGCGCCTCGACGATCACGCCGATGGCCATGAACTGTGAAAACACCGACGGCTCTACCAAAAAGAAGCCGTTCGATCGGTTGAGCCCATGGTCGATTGGAATTGTAACCGCATATTGCTCTTCGATCAGGAAATTGTCGGGAACAATGCCGCTGAAGGCAAAGAGACTGGCGTTTGCGAACTGCAGGATAAACTGCGCAAGACCCGCGACGGCGACGACCGCCAGGCAGAATGACACGATACGGAAGAACGCGACCTCACTGACTGAGTGCCGGAATCGCAGGACGGCGAAGGCGGTAATCGCCAGCCAGTAGGCCAACGAGGTGAGGCTCATCCGTGGCGCGATCGCGAGCGGCAGGTTGATTTGGGTTCCAACGGAGAACAGAGCCACGGCGCAAAGGCCGAAATACAGGGCCATCCGACGACGCTCGATGATCAGCGTGCCACTCACGAGCCCCCATGCGGCGAGACCCAGCACCAGCGGGGTCGCAAGGCTGATCTTGAGCTCACCGCCGGCCGGGACCGCGAAACGCTGCAGAACGAGGCAACTGAACAGCGTGCCCCAGGTAAAAGCGTTGACGCTGAGCCACCCGCGCCAGGCCGTATGGCGCAACGGCATGACCGGGATCGCACGGGCTACGCGGGGAGCGGGATACCCGATGCTTTTGCTACTCTGAACCATGCGTGGGTATGTGCCTTCGAAAAACGCCAGACGTGACCGGTGTGAACGTGAAGAAGGGGTACCGCCACCCCCATCGCCCAATTGTGATCCGTTGCAGTAGGAGTTTGGGCACCTAGCGCTCGTTCAAAGCTAGGCGTGCAAATGCAGATGTTTTATTCAACTTTCAATTTTTGAAATGGCCGGCGCTCGCCGGTGAAAGATCAAAGTGGCGAGAAAGGAACTTGCTGCAGCTTTACCGTCTTACAAAACGCATGAACATTTCAACCGAAATGTGCATGGTGCCCGTGGGCTATTCGCCTTCGCGCTGTTTGTATTCCATGTCGTCAACTCAGGGCTGAGCACCTTCCCGCTGCTCATGACGCCGACCGGCGACTTCATCATGCGCACCTCGGAATACGGAGTGGAGCTGTTTTTCTGCATCAGCGGCTACGTGATCGCGGGCACATTACGACGCGCCCGGAGCCCGGCGGCCTTCCTCGAGGATCGCGCGATCCGCATCTACCCCGTGCTCTGCGCCTCGATCCTCGCAATCGTCGGTCTTGGCCTGGCGACGGGAGTCCATGGTTTCGCAGATAAGCGGCTATCTCAGTTGGCATGGACTGTGCCCCTCAATATGCTGGCACTGCCGGGCATCCTGCCGCTCGACAACATCCATCCTGCCGCCTGGTCGCTCAGCTATGAGATGACATTCTATCTCTTTTGTGCCGCCTGCTGGGCTATGCGTCGACGTCTTGGATCAGCAGCCTATTGGATCGCCGCGCCGGTCGCGATCATCCTGATCGTCTACTATCCCCGCGGCGCCTTCCTGCTCGCGGGCGTGCTGGTGGCCGAAGGCTGGCCGCGCAACAGGGTGCTCGTTCAGCTGACCCGGTATCCGCTCCCGCTCATTCTGCTGTTCCTGCTTTGCTGGCGCATGATCCAGGAGCTGAGCCTGCCCAGCCACATTATCGCTACGACCATGCTGGACTGGTCCGCTGACTCCAGGCTCCCGCTTGCGGTGCTGGGCTTTGTGTCGGCAACGCTCGGCTTCGCCGGGATCGTGGGCGGATATGGTGCGTTCGGATACGCGTTGCGCTCACGCCCGCTTCAGTACCTCGGAACGATCAGCTACAGCCTTTATCTTTGGCATCCAATCGTGATGTCAGGCGTAAAGACGACGCTGCTGTACGTGGGCATTCCGCAGGCGGCCGGTATCTGGGCACAACTGGTATTTTTTGCCGTCGCCTTGCCTCCGGCCCTTGTGGTGTCCGACGCAAGCCAGCGCATTCTGGAACGGCGCTTGGCCATCTGGCTGCGGCGTCGGCTGCACCATCCGCCGCCCATGCAGCCACCCGCCATCGAGCCGACCCCGCAACACGACATGGAGCGTGCATGACCGCCCGAGTTCCCTCCCTTACGCGCCGTGCACTCGCCCGCGCTGCAGCCGCCTCGGTCGTTGCCGTGTCTGCACCGGCGAAAGCGGCCGACACTATCCGCATTGGCACCTATGGGGGTGCGGGGTGCACGGGCGTGCCCGAGGTCGCTGCCTACGAGAAGTGGCTTGGCCGCCCTCTCGACGTCGTGCTGGACTTTCTCGAGAAAGAGACGTGGAAGGGGATGGTGGACGAGGCCGGGTGGATGAGCGGCTGCTGGCGCGAGGCCGGGCGCAAGAACCTCATTGTCTCTGTTCCAATGCTGGTGAGCGAAGGGCAGCCAACCCTGGCCCAGGGCGCGCGGGGCGCCTATGACCAGCATTTCGTGGCACTTGGCCGCAAGCTGGTCGAGAACTCCTACGGAAACAGCGTGATCCGGATCGGCTGGGAGTTCAATGGCGGCTGGTATGCCTGGACCGCGCGCGGTAACGCGCCCGATTTCAAGGCATATTGGAAGCGGATCGCCTTGGCGATGCGCGGCGTGCCGGGCGCGCAATTCCGCTTCGATTGGGGCGCGACCACGGTCGACGGCCCCACGGTGGATGCATACCCCGGCGATGATGTCGTCGATATCGTCGGGCTGGACATCTACAATCAAGCCTGGCCCCTCATCGAGGACCCGGCGCGGCGCTGGAAGTCCCTGCTGAACCATGAGGCAGGCCTCATATGGCATCGCGATTTCGCGCGAGCCCACGGCAAGCCGCGCTCCTTTCCGGAGTGGGGAACCGGCACGCGGCCCGATGGGCACGGCGGCGGCGACGATCCACTGTACATACGCAACATGCTGGCCTGGATGCACGAGGGCGGACCCGTCGACTACGCCTGCTACTGGAATTATCGCGCATCGGACTACGACGCGAAGGTTACCGACGGCCACCTGCCCGAAGCTGCCAAGGCCCTGCACGCGGGGTTGCAACGTACTGCCTGAACTTGGCCCCTATTCTCTATAGGCCTCGCAGTAGGCCTATCAGATCAGCGAGGCATAGAGTTCGGCGGTCTGGTGCGCGATCTCCGGCCAAGTCGGGACCGACGCGGTGAGCGTGCGCACCTTGGCGGCACAGGCCGCGGCGAAATTACGCTCTCCTACGAAGCGCGCCATGGCGGCGGACAGTGCCGTAACGTCCTCTGGCGGGACGAGAAGGCCATGCTCGCCGTCCTGCACGGCCTCGATGAAGCCGCCGAGACGTGTGGCGAGTATCGGACGCCCGAAGGCGATTGCGAGGCTGAGCACGCCGCTGGCCTCGATCTCGCGATAGGGAAACGTGGCGACCACGCCAGGCACGAAGATGTCGCTCACCTCCTCGTCGCGCACGAAATGCGGCTCTATGACGACGCGATCCGTCACCCCGAGCCGCTGGGCCAAGTGGTGGAGCGGCTCGATATCCGTGTAGGGCTTGCCCACAATCCGCAGCCGTGCCTGTGCGCGCAATGCCGGGTCCATGCACGCAAATGCCTCGATCAGCAGATCCGTCCCTTTATAGGGTTTGATTTTGCCAAAGAGCAGGAAGGTGATCTCTCCCTGCATGGGATCGGCGGCAACGGCCGCCGGCGCGTGCCCGAGCAGCCCATGCGGCATCACCGCCACCCGGTCCATGCCCTCGCCATAGGCAAGCAGGCGGGCGCGGCCTTGCTCCGTATGCACGATGAGGCGGTCGAAATCACGGAATGCCGCTTGGGCACCGACCCGCTGCAGGGCGCCCGTCGGATTGTTGTTGAAGGGGTTGGTGTCGTGGACAGTCAGCACGAGCGGGGCGATCCGGCGCAAACGATTAAGAAATCGCCGGTCGACAACGGGGAGCGGCAGCCATTGAAAATGGATGATGTCCGGCGCCTCCCGACGCAGCCGTCGCACGAGCGCCTCCATCGACCAGGCATGGTCCAGGCCTTTGAGGCCCAGCCGAAGCGCGCGGGGCAAACGTGCGAAAATCGGCGCGCCCGCGACACGGTAGAAGCTTGCCTGCAAGGGCACGCCCTCCGTCGCATTGTCGTCCGGACCGGGATTGCGGCCGTGCAGCACAACGGTGTGCCCCTCCGTCTGCAGACCTGCCGCGAGCGCCGCATCGTAGGGCAAGGTAAAGAGCGAAGGATCGATCAGGGCCACCCGCATCGCGCGGGTCATTGGGTTTGCATTTCGCTCATGGGATAGCCGAGTTCCCGGGCGAGATGCGGCAGGATTTTAGCATCGTGCTGGTGGTCGAACTTGCGTGAGAACAGCGCTGGGCTGTTAATCAGCCGGGGCAGATCGTCTTGGGTCATCACCTTAGGGCCGGGGAAGACGATCTCCCGCCCGAAATGCGGTGCCACCTTGTCGCGCCACGGACCATTGCGGACGAGGGTCTGCATGATGAGCTCATCGGAGAGCAGAAGGCCGCTGAGGTACCGCTGGATAGGTTTCGTGATCGGGGCGCGTCGCTGCCATTCACAGAACGCACGAGGCAGGATCGACCATTGCGAGCCTTTGTAGGCGAGCTCGAAATTAACTGGGGGTGGGCGCGGTCCCCTGAATTTCAAAGCGCGATGCGGCAACTCCAGCATCGGATGCCAGCGCAGATGCCAGTCGTCGTCCGGCAATGTCGAAAAATGCCGGAGTTCCACGAAAACTTGATCGGGGTCGGCCGCGAGCGTCGCCTCGATGTGCTCACGTGACTTGATGGGATAGCATTGCCCACTCAGGTTGATGAAATGTGACCAATCTGGGGAAGCATCCAGCGCCATCGAGATCGCATCCAGCTGAACGCGCGCGAGGCTCCAACCTCCCCAATTCGTGAAGCGGGGGCGCATCAGCACTACATTGGGGAATTCCGCTGCGAGTGCTTTTGCCATCTGCCAGATTCCTCGACGTTCGGGCTTAAGACCGAGCATGGACTTGCGGTCGACGTGGAGGATGATCGTGTCACGCTGTGCTCCCTCTGGGCGTGCGAGCGCCTCGATAAGCCAACGCAGCTGCTGTGGCCTATGATGGGCCATTATGAAGTAGGCTATTCCTGGGTGCATGGCGGCTAGATGGCGTCGGCGGAACCCGATCGTAAGTCACAACCTCTTTAAACTATTTTGTACGCCCCGTACTGCTACCCATATTGACGCGTTGCATGGCCTACAACCTCAGCTGGCCTGTTGAAAAGGATGTTTCTATGTCGGAGTTGGCGCTTCTTGACGAGCGGTTCGAGAAGGCACAGCCGCCGTCAGAGGACACGGCTGTCTCGCCGATGCAGCTTCTTGGGGTGCTCCGCCGCCATTGGCTTCTCATCCTGTTTTGCGGCTTTCTATTCGGGGCGGCAGGGTATGCTTACACCGTTGCGGCGGTCCCTAAGCAGTATACGACCTCGGGGATTCTCTCGATCGATATGGAACGCTTCGCTATCCCGGCCTTGCAAGGGGCCCTCAGTGGCGACGCGAGCCCGGACCCAATGCCGCTCGTCCGCAGCGAGGTCCAGATTCTGATGTCGCGGTCCCTCATCCAGGAGGTCGCGGATGAACTGAACCTCGTCGCCGATCCGGAATTCAACAGCACGCTCCGTCCGCTGCCCTTCCAGGAAAAGCTGAAACGCACGATCGCAGGCGCCCTGCCACCATCCATAGCTCAGCCGCTATTCGACACGGGCCTGCTGCCCGATGTCACAAAGCCCGAGCAGCCGGTGCCGGAGGCCGTGTTGCAGGACGGCGTCATCGGCAGCGTGCTGCACAACCTCAGCATCATCAACGACAACCGCAGCATGATCGTCCTTGTCCAGTTCACGGCGAAGGACCCGAAAATGGCCGCTGCCGTCGTGAACAGCGTGATCAGGCACTACATGGCGGACAAGTCGCAGGGCCGCATATCCGCGAACACCGATGCCAACTCCGAATTGTCGCGGCGGGTGACAGAAGCGCGGAGCGAGATCGACGCGCTCGAACACAAGATCGCCGACACGCGCGAGAAGTACAATCTTGTGCAGACGCGGGCCGGCAGCGTCGGCCAGCAGCAGCTGGAAGACCTTTCCAGTGCCCTGACCCGTGCAAGCGCGGACCGCGCGCAGGCAGTTGCAAACTATCAGCGTGCCGCGGCACTCGCGCGAACCGGGGTCGTGTCGAGCGACAACGCCGCTGTGCTTGGGTCCGGCACGATCAGCACCCTGCGGGAGCGGGAGGCTGCCGCGGACCGGCATGTGGCGCAGCTTGCCACAACGTTGGGTGCAGGCCATCCGCAGCTCCGGGCGGCACAGGCGGAGCTTGCTTCCGTGCAGAGTGCGCTCGCAGCCGAGACACAGCGGGTCATGGCCTCGCTCGGCACCCAAGTGGACTCGGCGAAGGCCCGCGAGGCCGATCTGAAACGGCAGCTCGACAGTGCACAGAAGAGCGCGGGAGGCCTTGCCTCAGTGCAGTCCGAGCTCCAGCAGCTTGAGCGGGATGCTGAGTCGCGCCGCAATGTCCTGCAGACGTTGCTGCAAGGCGAGGCGCAGACGGCCTCCAGGAAGATCGGTCCCGAGCAGAGCGGCGTGCGCGTAATCAGCATGGCCGTGCCGCCCGCCTTTCCCGCCAGCCCTAGGCCGAAGATCGCCGGGCTTTTGGGAATGATGAGCGGCTTTGCCTTTGGCGGACTGCTCTCGCTGGCCCGGGGGCGCCGCGACAATGGCTTCACCAAGCCCGATGAGATCAAGGAGGCAACTGGGCTTGCCCCTCTGGCCATCCTGCCGCGTCCGTCGAACGGAGCTTCGCTGGCGGCCCGTGTGGCATTGGATCCGGGCGGCCCGGAGGCGGAGGCGCTTCGGTCCCTTCGCACGCGCCTGCGCTTTTCTGGACGCGGTTCGGTGCCGCGTAGTGTTCTGTTCGTCTCGAGTGTGGCCGCCGAGGGAGCGGCGGACGTCACCGCAGCGTTTGCGCGCGTCGCCGCGATTGATGGTATTCGCGTCCTGCTGCTCGAAGGCGATCTGCAGGAGCCCTCGCTGGCGCGGATCCTCAATGTTCCCCAGAGCAATGGCTTGGTGGAGACGCTGCAGGGACGCGAACACTGGCAGGAGCAGGTCCAGCAGGACTCCCAAACGTCCCTCGATCATCTGCTCGTAGCCGGGCCGCAGCAGGCTGCGAACCAGCTTCTAGACTCGATGCAGCTGCAGAACCTGATCGCGGAGGCGAGGGACGAGTACAACCTCGTCGTGATGGACAGTCAGCCGATCGGCAGCGCGACCCAGACCATGGTGCTCGCGAATATCGTCGACATGGTTGTCCTCGTGGTTGGCGCCAAGCGGGCGAAACGAGTGGCGGTCCGCGACGCCATCCGGATGCTTACCGCAGCGTCCCGCAACCCAGTGGTGATGACGCTCAACATGGCGGCATAGGGTCAGCCGCGCGCACGTGCCGAGGCGGGCGGTGTCCAGACCTGGAACCGCTCGCCGCGGAGCGACTGCACGACGCCCAGCCCGGTCGCGACGAACGCCGCAACGATGTCGACGATCTTGCCGGGCGGTCCTGCGGGACGGAGTCTGGCGGCGATCAGCAACACCACCCCTGCAAAAATGCCCGTCAACAGCAGCAGCCATGCGCCCATTGCCGCCAGCCCAGCTGCCAAGCAGAGCCCGGCTGCCGACAGCAGATACACGGTGAACCAGCGTAACAGCTTATGCGATACGTATTTGTAGCGATCGAGCAGGGACAGCTTGGTCAGCTGAGATCGTAGCAGACGATGCACGTTGAACGCCTGACAGGCAATCCGAACCTTGCGCCGGAACTCGTCACCCGCCTTGGTCGTGGCCTCCTCGAAAGCGAGTGCGTCGTTCGCGCGCACGATCCGGTGGCCGCCGCACAGGATGGAGAGCGACACGTACATGTCATCGATGATGTCGGGCGGCGGAGGATGGTGCAGCGCGCGCCGGATCGCGAAGATCGATCCGTCCGCGCCCATCGTCGATCCGCTGCGTGTCTCAAGCGCCTTGATGGTCTCCTCAAGACGCCAGTAGACTGAGCCCGTCACCGCTGTCGCGCTGTTATCGGCCAACGTGTAGACGAGATGGCCGCAGACGCAGCCGACCTCCGGATCGGCAAAGCGTGAGAGCAGGCACGGAATGGCATCGGGTGCGAACATGACATTCGCGTCGGAGAACACGACGAAGTCGGCACTGGCAGCCTGAACGAGGGTGTTCATGCCGTAGGTTTTCCCATGCCGAGCCGGCGAGACGATCACCGTCATCTCGGTTTCGTACTCGCGCAGGATATCGGCCGTGCGGTCCGATGCGGCATCGACGTAAACGAGCAGTTCGAGGCCCGGCGTTGCCTTGCGCATGCTCAGCATGTTCTCGGCCTTGGCGCGGATCACCTTCTCCTCGTTATAGGCGCAAACGCAGAGGGCCACCCGCGCGTCTGCAACTGCCGGTTTCGCTACGACCGGCCGGGGCCGGAGACGTGCGAGCACGGCGAGACTCAGCGGATAGGTGGTGAACGGATGCACGCCGACTGCTGCAAAGACGCCTGCGCAAGCCAGCAATTCTGGACCTATCAAGGCGCAGTCTCCTTCGAAATATCTGAGTCCGGCGAAATATCAGAGTCCGGCTGGAGAAAATCAGGCCGGAGAGAGAACCGTGCCACGCCATGGCACCCCGGCTCCGTCCGGCACGGGCCGCCGCGCGGCGGCCGCCATCAGCACCGCCTCATACTCGGCGCCAATACGGGAGGGGGCAAAGTTTGCGGCGGCTTCGCGGCATGCGGCGAACACGAGCCCGCGGTCCCATCGTGCGGTGACCAGTTCGGACAGGCTCGTAAACAGCGCTTCCATGTCGGTGCCCGCAGTGAGGAAGCCGTTGCGGCCGTGCTCGATCACCTCCGGAAGACCTCCCAATGGGGTCGTGAGGCTCGGCACGCCATAGGCCAATGCTTCATGAAACACGCGGGGAAACGGGTCCTCCCAGACGGAAGGTATGACCAGCAGATCGATGGCCGGGAAAAACTCTGTCGGCGAGACATGGCCGAGGAAGGCGATATCGGCTGCGCCCTTGGCACGCGCGTGCAGCTCCTGGGTGTATTCAGGCTTCCCACTTCCAGCAATGCGAAGCGAAGCCAAAGCTGGCGGCAGCCGGTTTACGGCATCAAGCAGGTTTTCGAGACCTTTCGAGTGATCGAGCCGCCCCATGAACCCGAGGCGGAGAGGCCCATTGAAAACCGATGGTTCAGCCTTTGGCAGTGTGTCCGTCGCATTGTTGCCGCGAATGATCCGTACGGTCTGCTGGCCTGTTGCGGCCCCGGGAAAAGCACCGACGCCGGTGAGACGGTCGAACACGCGATGACTGACGCAGGTGACGACGCCGAGGTCTCCTGACATTGCGCGACGCGGTTTGCTGAACGCTTGGCATTCCACGCAGAGCGACGCGCAGTTGCCACGGCCGGGTCGCCACATCGCGCTCCGTGGGCATGCGGCATAATAATCGTGCAACGTCTGGACCACCGGGATTTGTAACCCTCGCGCTGCCGACCACGCGGAGGCTGAGAACCCCTGTAGATTATGGAAGTTCACGACATTGGGGGCGAGACGGCGTAACACCTGCGTGAGACGCCGCTCCATTACAGGGTTATAGGTTTCGATTGCCTGGAAAAGCGCGCGCGACAGCGAAGATTTATTTGCGCCATGCGGCCAAAAGATGTTTGCAAGTGGGAGGTAGTGCACCGGAATGCCGTCTATCTCGCCGGTTTCTGCCTGCTTTCCCGGCGTGAGTGTCACCACGTTGCAATCGTGCCCGCGGTTCATCATCTGTGCGGCTAGCAGGCGGAGGGTCGTCTCAGCGCCGGCCGCACCGTAAGGTGGGTAAAGCGTATTTACAAACGTCAGGCGCACAAAGTACCTCCGCAGAAAATCACGCAGTCGTGTTGATTAAAGCCCACGCGATGTTTCGATAGTCTACGTTGCATTGCAGCATATAGGTAATTTGGTCCCATAAATGAGTTTCGTCACGCGTATGCTCCGTCGTTCGCCGCGTTCTGAACCCGATGTCCTGCCGTCGCCGTCTCGGCACAAAGTGGCGCCACGGCTCAGCATGCCGCCGCGTGCGAATGCGCCACGCGATGGCGGCCCCTTGCCAATGGGTATGGGTGCGCAGCCCCCGTCACAGCAGCACGCACTTCGTGAGGTGTTTACGCCGACGCGTCCGCAACGCAGCTCACGCCGCGTTAGCGGACGGCAGACGGAGCTGCTCCGGATCTTTCGTGCGATAGCCCTCGATCGGGCGCATGTCGTGCTTTACGGCGAACGCGGCCGTGGCAAGACGTCGCTCGTCAACCTAGTCGCCTCTGCCGCGCGCAGCTCCGGATATATGGTCGGCCGATACACGTGCTCGTTCGATAGCCGCTTTGAGGATATCGTGCGCGGACTGGCTCGGGATCTGCCGAAATCCATGCTTGCGGCGCCGGTCATCCAGGATGCCGAACTCGAAGGATGCGAGGCAGCCCTGCCGCGAGGCCGCCTCCAGCCCCGCGACATCGCGGCGCTGCCCGGCCGTCTCGCCGGTCGTCACGTGGTCCTGATCGCTGACGAGTTCGACCGTGTGGAGGACGCTGCGACACGGACCTGGTTCGCCGATGCAATCAAACAGGCATCCGATCGGGGCGCTGCGATAAGTTTCATCATCGTCGGAGTGTCTGATAGCTTGGAAGAATTGGTCGGACGCCATCCCTCCATTCAGCGCAATATCCTGGGGCTGGCCTTGCCGCTGCTTTCGGACATGGAGATCGACGAGATCCTGGTGCAGGGCGGGCGAGACTCCGGGATCGAGTTCCTGCCCGAAGTGCGGAGCGCCGTGATCGATGTCGCCCGCGGCGTGCCCTATGTAGCCCAGCTTCTTGGCCTGCATGCGGGGACCGAAGCGGTTGCACGGGATTCGCTGCAGGTCGAGGCGCAGGACCTGTTCTCCGCCTTTCGCCGCGCCGTGGACGAGGCCGATCCCCGCGTTGTCGCCATCTACCAGGGGATCACGCGGGGCGGGCGCGACCACGCAACGCTCGATAGCCTCCGGGTGATTGCCAGTGGTGAACAGGACCGCTTTGCACGCTTCATCGTTTCCGAGCACGCCGGCGGATATTATGTGGGCGAACGGCGGCTGGAGGCGGAGGCTTGGACCCTGCTGGTCGAGACCGGCACGGTGCGGGCCTGCCGAAGCGTTGGCCCGGACACGTTCGCCTTTTCCGAGCCGATGCTCCAGCACTACATCCTGATGCGGGAGGCGCTCGACTTTGGGGCGCTGCCCTGAGCGCCGGCTGTATGCCTGCTATAACGCGAGGTGAAGCCCGAGCAGGAAGACATTGCGGTTGTAACTGCCCGATGTGAACGCGTTTACCTGCGGCGTGGTCAGCGTATTCCCAACCTGGGGAACGGCAAATACCGCGTTGTTCGAGCCGGTCTGCTGAGTGGCATCGTAGTCGGCCGAAAGGCGCACGCGACGGTTGACCAGCCAGTTTACGCCAGCGCCAAGCGTATAGCTTGTGCTCGTGCCGTTGCCCTGGAGATATTCTGCTGCCTGAAAGTTCGCGCGGCCTTGCAGAAGGATATTTCGCCGATACTCATGATCCAGGACGACGCCGACGGTCGTATAGGTGTAGCCGGCGACGCCTTCAGATTGCGGGTCCTCGATTTCCCGTCGCACCGAGCCCGTGACCGTGGTCAGCCCTGTCGGAGTATAGATCACGCTAGCCTCTACGACCGGGGCCGTGCGGGTGCCAAACTGGGATGAGGCGAACTCGCGAACCTCCACACCACCCAGCACGCGATAGCGCCATAAGCCCGTCGCTTGATAGTCGAGTCCGGCCAGGAGCAGGGCGCTTTTTGAGTTGTTGCTCGGCTGCCCCCGTTGCGGCCGCAAGTAATGTGAGTTGATCCCCTGCACCACGACTAGGATGCTGCGCTGGTCACTGAGCTCATAGCGTGTCGTAACGCCGCCAGAGAGTACAGTTCGGTCACGAAACTGCTGGTTGGCCGGTTGCCCAAGGATGACCGCACTGCCGAACTGGTATAGCCGGACATCGACGTTCGGGACGAAGGAGAACCGGCCCATTTCGAAGGTGTAGTCCGTACGAATATCGTCGACATCGTAGGTCACCGGCAAGGTTGACGCGACGGCCCCGATATCCGTACCAAGCTCATGCTGCCGGAAATGCGAGTAGCCGACGTTCAGATTATGACGGCCAATCGTGTAGCCGCCGCCGATCGAGGCGTTGTAGTTCGTATAACTCAGTGCCGGATTGCTGAAATACGAGTAGTTGTCCACGCTGGCTGACAGTCCGAGCCGGTCGCGAGACCAGTCCGAGTTTGCAATTATCGAGGGCGATGTCCTGATGAAGCCGTCGCCGACGCCGTGGCTCACCCCAGTGATGTTCGAGTCATAGCCAACGCTCTCGTCTAGGCGCGCGTTTACGACGTAGCTCCCGAGTCGCACTCCCGGCTCCTCGTATAAGGGCCGAAGCCGAGACAGGACCGTGACTCCCTGTTGGCTGTCGAAACCTGCCAATGCCGGCGGGAAATAGCTTTCAACATATTGGGCATGAGCACTCGATGAGAAGCTCAGCGCCAGTAGGCCGACCCCGACGCACGGCAGGCATCGCCGTGCTCTTGACCGTCCCATAATTCCTCCACCGCCATCGATTTCTCCCTGCAAGGACACGAGCATGCTGGTGTCGGTCAAGGGGAAAGGAGCCACAAGGGCCGATTACGGGGAACTTACCTTACTTATGACCGTTTGATGCGGCTAGGGTACAACATTCATGTCCCGTAGCGATTGGATTGCAGCTGATGGGCTCGACGGCGGAACCGAACGAGCAATAACATGGGTGTGATGCAATTTAGGGTCGGGAGAAGTTCATGCGGGTAACGGACATAGGATCAGGACCGATATCGAGGCGTATCGCCGTGGCGGGCCTTATAGTGGCGCCATTTGCCGGCCTTGTCGGCTGCAGCGGCCCGGGCGCGAATCTTCCGCGCGTTCCGGATGTGAACGCCAGCGTCTATACGCTCGGACCAGGCGATCAGATTCGCATTATCACCTTCGGTGAACAGCAATTGACGGGCGAGTTCCGCGTCGATGCGGCGGGCGAGATCGCGCTGCCCCTCGTGGGTGACGTGCACGCTGGCGGCCTGACGCCCAAGCAGCTCGAAGGTTCGGTGGCTCAGGCCCTTACCCGGTCCAAGCTATACAGGAATCCGAGTGTCTCGGTCGAGGTGATCAACTACCGACCCATATTCATTCTCGGTGAGGTAGTGCGTCCGGGACAGTATCCATATCAGCCTGCCATGACGGTCGTCACGGCGGTGGCGATTGGTGGCGGATTTACCTATCGCGCGGTAGTAAATCGGTTTTCGATCGTCCGCACCAGCGACAGGAAGACGACCGAGGGGGCCGCTAGTCGGGAAACTTTTGTTCAACCGGGAGATGTTATCACCGTTTTTGAACGCGTATTCTAGCGCGCTAACGAGGCCGTTACCGTATTTCCAACGGCTAATCTCCTGCCATGCCTTATTTGCGCCATCGACTTCCCTATTCTGAGGGGAGGGCGCCGCTAGGCCCTGGATACTGTCAAGTGGACGTGATCGGTAGGCCTTGTGCAATGCGGCATAGCCTGCGTTAACAGGGGCAAACCGGCCGTTCCTCTCGAATGGCTCACGATCTCTGTGGCTGACGCAATTGATGGGCAAGGGCTAAACCGATGCATGTTAATCCTTTGATGCAGGGAGCGTCGCAGGAGTCCCGGTCCCGCGACGCGCTCTTCAAGCCCGCGACAATGCGTTGGGCGGCACTGTTTGCCGCAGATGTCTTCGGGCTGCTTTTGGCTGCCGGCCTGGCATTTATGGTCCATATGGCGGTCGAGTTGCCGCCATTGAATCGAGCGGTGCAGCAGATTGCAAATCAAGGCTTCAATTGGCACGGCTGGGGCACGATCCTCGTCGTGACACTGCTCGTGACCTACTTCGGCACCTGTGGCCATTATACCTCGCGCGTGCCGATATGGACGGAGCTGCGCGGCCTCGTAATGGGCGTGGTGATAGGCTTTCTCTGCGACAGCTACATCCGGGTCGTCGTCTATGACATGACGATCGGGTTCGAAAGCGTGATCCGCTGGATCGTGCTCGTCCCCTGTTTGCTCGTCATGCGCAAACTGGCGCGAACGGTCCTCGACGATTTCGGCGTGTGGCGCCTGCGCACTCTTATCATCGGTGATGACATGGCGGTGGTGACGGCGCGAGCAGCTTTCCAGTCGGAGCCGAGACTTGGCTACGAGATCGTCGCTTCGGTGAGCTCCCAAAACGCCGTCGCCCATATTCCCGGTCACGGAGTTCGGTTGCTTGAGCAGCATGGAGCGGAATTTGCGGTCATTGCATTTAGGGGCGATAATTCTGGCGAAGCGACGCGCGTTGCCGAGGATTTCTCCCGTGAACGCGTTCCATTTGCACTCGTGCCCGCCGTCGACGGGCTACCGGTCAGCGCATTCAGCAGCCACTACTTTTTTACCCATGACGTGATGCTGCTGGTCTATGGCAACAACCTTGCGCGCCCGATCAGCCGGCTGATTAAAACCTTATTCGATCAGTGCGTTGCACTGCTGCTGCTGCTGATTCTCTCGCCGCTTTTCCTCGCCATCGCATTCTTGGTCCGTGCTGATGGCGGGCCGGTGCTGTTCGGGCATAAGCGGGTTGGCGAGAATGGACGCCATTTCCGCTGCCTTAAATTCCGGTCGATGGCCACGGATGCCGATGCCGTGCTGCATCAGGTGATCGAGGCCGATCCGCAGGCCCGAAAGCAGTGGGAAGCAACCCACAAGCTGCATAATGATCCCCGTATCACCTCGATCGGGCGAGTCCTGCGCAAGACGAGCCTCGACGAATTACCGCAACTGCTCAACGTGGTCCGCGGTGAAATGAGCCTAGTCGGTCCCCGTCCGATCATCGATGCCGAGGTTCCCCGCTACGGTCGCGACATCTCCTATTATTTCGAGACCAAGCCCGGCATCACCGGCTTGTGGCAGGTCAGCGGCCGAAGCAATACGACATACGAATACCGCGTGCGTCTCGATGTCTGGTATGTGCGCAACTGGTCGCTTTGGCATGACATCGCCATTCTCATGAAAACGCTACCTGCGGTGCTGAAAAAGGACGGTGCGGTTTAGGGCAGCAACGGATAGACCATGCGGCTGGATCTTACGAAATAGCCGCCGCGCATCATCTTCCGCAAAATGGTCGGAGTCTGCTGGGCCGCTTCCTGGGCGATGTAACGAAGACTCCAGCGCGATTGGGTGAGCAGCCTTACGGCTTGTCCGAACCGCTTTTGTTTGATCGCGTCCGTAAAGGCCCGATAATAGTAGCCGCGATCGATTTTTGCTTTGTGCCGGCGCAGTGCGTCGCAGAATGCGGCGTCCTGCATAACCCGGGGATCCCTGAGGAATGCCGCTTCAAGCTGCGCAATTCGCAAGAGGTCATCAGAGCTTTGAATTTCAGTAAGCGATCCCGACCGTAGGACATAATGGTATAGGGCCTCGGGCGTGAGCCACCAGCGTGCGCCGGCACGAAGGCAAGCAATATAGAGCATGAAGTCTTCGCCAAACCGGTTCCGTTCGTCGTGACGCAATCCGTGGCGCAGTAGAAAATCGCGTCGGATCATCGGCTGCATGAAGCCATAGCTGAGACGAGGGTTTTTTGGGTCACCGATATTTCGGAGGACAAACTCCGCTGCTGTAAGGTGTCGAGGATACGGCAGCAAATTCGGCGGGATCAATGGATATGACGTTCCACTGACAGGCCGTACTAGAAGGTTATCTGAAACCACATCGGCGGCATTCGCCTCAGCAAGCTCCAGAAGCCGGGCGAGTCGTTGCGGAGCATACGTGTCATCCGAATCAAGCAGCGCGATCCAGCGCCCGCGCGCTGCATCGAATCCGGCATTACGCGCTGCAGCCGGTCCGCCATTGTGGGGCATGTGCAACAGCCTGACCCGCGCATCGTGGCGGGCGTATCGCCCGGCGATCTCTGCAGTATCGTCGGTCGAGCAATCGTCGATGACGATGAGCTCAAGTCGGCGCTCTGTCTGCCCGAGTGCCGACTCAATCGCCGCGCCAATGGAGGCTCTCGAGTTATAGGCGGGCATTACAATGGAGACGAGGCATTCCTGCTCGACCTCGCTCATGATCCCCTCTGTCGTCTTTCGTGTACAATGGCGCAGGAAATCGCCCAAAGAGCTTTGCCGCCGCTAGGGCTGAAGTGTGCCGGGCTGCGAAACACCTACGGCAACGCCAAAGCAGGATCATGCAGGCTGATCGCCTGCGTAAACCGGGACCATCGCAATGCGAGCCCGATCAAATGGCTATATCGGCCTATGGCATCGCATAGCGGACTGCCCGCCGCCACCGTAGGCTCAGTGAGCAGCATGCGTTCAGGGCAACTCAGCAATACGAGGCCGTCTGCAAAGTGTCCTGTCGTCAGCCCACGCGACAATCCAACCTTGTTGCCGATTAGGGCAGCGCTAGAAGCCGGGATCACGACGGAAACCCAAGCCATCATGCCTCCAGAAGAGCCAAGGCGTGACTGACAACTCAGGAGGTTCGATAAGGAGTGCTTGAGAAACGCGGGCTTGACCACGAAAGGCACCTGATTTCCTAATGGCTGCATTCGACTGCATTTATGAGAGAAGGGCACGGAAAATCCAGTAGTGCATGGCTGACATCAACCCATGCGTGAGGAGCGAAAGGCCCTGTTCGTCTCGCACCATGCTGGCGTTTGCACCGCACGTGGCATGATCCTCGCCTTTAGAGCACGCTCGCCACTGGCAACTATCTAGGGATTGTGTCTGAAATATGGAGAAGGCGTATGGAAGCTGGTCAGTGGTGCGCCGCTTAACCCAGCATTCGGCTATATATAGGGCAGGTATCGTTTCACTGCGCTGATAATGCTGGAAACGGTGAAAGGAAGTGGCTGGCAACCAGCGTAACCTGCCGCTATTGCTGTTCGGGCTCGCCCCCAGGACTGTTATAGGCGTCCAACGCCGTTTGACAGTTCTTCGAGAGGTTAACGTAAACCTGTGCGAGACAGGCTGCAGCGATCGGCGCCGCTGGGTCGCTTCCAGTGCAATGAGCCCGGTAATCTGCCCGGCATGACGATTTCATTGCAGTTGCGGCTGCGGAATTGGTTTCGTTCGTCTGAGCTTGCGCGATCGTTGAACTGCCTACGACATAGGCAAAGAAGGCAGCTTTCAGGATCTTTGACATTGAGATCATCACCGCTCGTTCAATTGATGGATCAAACGCGTAACTTCCGGCCGGGTTCAAACCCGCGGGCGCGTCGATTTTCGGCGATGAAAAACTCTTTTGAGGTGATCATGGCCGCCAGCTGCTCCTCGGAAAGACTGAAGCCCGAGGGATCGTCGGCAATCATCGATGTGGTTTGGGATCGATGTTTCAGAACCGCAGCCCGCTTCATGGTGACGTAGGGACCAATATCGATCGAGAAGCCTCTCAAGCGAAGATTCGGCATGATGGTGTTCCGCGGCAACATCCAGGCCCAAACGGGATAGGAGAAAAGAGACGCCTGGGTCTCATATGCCGCTATGTGCGCATACTTGTGGGTGGCGACGTGGTCGGAATGGGTGTCGTAGTTCCAGCTCGTGAAGATCGTCTCGGCTGCAATGTCGCGCGCCAGCGACGCGAGCCTTTGCCCGACGGCGCGGGCGCCCTTGCCGGACTGTGGCGCTTGACCATCGGGCACATCTAGAAAGCTGACGCGCTCGGCAGGCACTCCCAGAGCCGCGGCCGCTTCGAGCGTCTCGCAGCGGCGTAAGTCACGCAGCATATTCCGCGAATGCGTGCTCGATCGAGGGTGGGATCCCGTACCGTCGGTCACGACAACGATATGGACCGGCTCGCCAAGTGCAGTTGCCTGCGCAATCAACCCACCACAACCTAAACTTTCATCATCGGGATGCGGTGCAACTATAAGTATTGGAAGACCGTTCATCACTTTAGCGAGATTGACCTCTGGCAAGCGCCTGATTCGTTCAATTAATGTGGATGCCAGGCTCGGGCCATAGAGAACGCACTCATAGTAACGACGCAATCGTCTCATGTCCTCTTCCTTATCGACCTGCGAGGCTTTGCACCCGACTTGACCGGACTTGCGCGTAACAGCTATGACCGTGCCTCAATTCTGCTTCTTTACAGAGCTTCTCGCGATACTTTGAGAGCAAGGCTGGGGCGAGAGACGGTATGTCCAATCTGGCAGATGCGAGGTGCAACGCCTGGCGTCCCAGACTGCGTGGTGCTGCGTTAAAGGGCTGGCTGAATTTTTGGAGGTTTGGGATGCATCGAGTCGGTAGTCTGGTATTGGCAATCTGCCTCATGCCTATCTGTGCCTTTGCGCAATTCAGGCACGCGGATACAGCTCGCGCCGCCGATCTCTGCCAGCTGGCGATCACTGGGATCATGCCGACGACACGCCTCCCTGCAAATCTGCTCAGCGCCATCGGCCGGGTCGAGAGCGGCCGCCTGGACGCGCGCGACGGCAACCTGAAGGCATGGCCCTGGAGCATAAATGCAGAGGGCCGGGGATATGTGTTCAACACGAAAGCCGAGGCGATAACAGCCGTCCTCGCGCTCCAGGCCCGCAACGTCACGTCTGTGGACGTGGGATGCATGCAGGTGAACCTCATGTATCACCCCTCGGCATTTGCGTCGTTGGATGAAGCTTTCGATCCGGTAGTGAATGTACGCTATGCAGCAAGGTTCCTCAGCCAATTGTTTGCCGAAACGGGGGACTGGAATGCCGCCGCTGCTTTCTACCATTCTAAGACGCCGGATCTCGCGCTCACATACCAGCGAAAGGTGCTCGCGCAATTACCAGGCGCCGCCCGCGTTCAGGTAGCCTCTACCGAGCAACTCTCGTTAGGGAGTGCCTGGTCGGCAACGCTTGGTGCGCCTCAGGCCTCAGCGATGGGCCAGGCATTCAGCGCATTGCCTGGCACATTCAAAGTGCAGGTCGCAAGCCGGTTGACGCAACAAGCGCGCTCCCGCCCGATAATGCTCGCTAGCCGCCGCTGATCAGCGGAGCGGAATCCAAAGCTCGACCGTGTGCGGCAGGGGTGTCGGCCGGTATGCAGGCATGTTCCGCACGGTCCATATCACGTCGGGAGCCTGTAGCATCTGCGCGAGCGTCTCAGCTATGAGTTCGTCCTCCTGGGCGAAGTACCGCACCTCAAACGTCTTTGGGGCATCAGCGACGGGGCGCGTCCGGGTAGCCGCCACCGCCGAGCGGAGCGTCATGGCGAACTGACGCGCCAACCCTTCGCCACTCGCCGAACCCGCGAGGAAATGCAGCGTTACACGCGCACGCGAAAGCGGTGAAAGGTCCGCAGTTTGAGGCGGCTCGGGGCTGGCGACCGAAGCACCGTAGTTCCATTGAAGATACTCATTGAAAAGGCGTGAGCGTTCGCTTTCACTCTGCCGCTTGGAACTCCACTCTGTCTGAGCAAGGAAACGATCAAACTCTTCGCGGAGCCGTACTAGCTGCTCGCCGGTCGGCGAAGCTCGCGGCTCAGCCGGCCGAGCCGTCGTTGCGGAATTGGGATCACGAGTGCTGGGCCGTGGCGCTGATGGCAAAGAGGGAAGCTGCGGCGCGGCGGCTTGCGGGGGAAGAGTAGGCGCTGGAACCGGCTGTGTGCCCGGCGGTTGTAATGGAGGTTGAGCTGCCGGCGATTGAGGCGGCACTGCGGGCGGAGGCTCGGCCGCAGGCGGGCGAACCGGGGGCCTACCGGGTTGTGCAGGCACGGCCCGCTGTAAAGAGGGTGGCGCCGTCAGGGATGGATCGGCCCGCGTCGGATCGGACGGAATGGCAAGGTCTTGGCCTTTGCCGACCGTGTCGATTGCGTCCCGCTGGCCTAATGGGAGAGTCACTCCGACTATGACGACCATGAGTGCGAGCGGCAACAGCAGGACGTTTTTTTGGCGATCCGGAGTAGAGACGGCGCTCAGCCTACTCCGCACATCGCTTCTGCGATCCGGCGGAGAGAGACGCGGGGCTGCTTCGGCGGATGGGCCTGTAATCCGGATCACTGTTTCAAGCCGGTCGCGAATTCCCGCCAGCTCGTCCTTATCGATCAGCTGCTCGAATCTTGGATGACCAACAAAAAGGATTTGCAACCTCGGCGTTCGTGCGCCGAATACCGTCGAGATGATCTGCAAAAAGGCGAGAGTACGCGATGGCAGGAGTTCGGCCTGCTCAATGACTAGAACAACCTGGCCTTCCCTGTTGCTATGTTTCGTAAGTACGCGAACGATCAACTCGTCGTCATCTATCGGCAACCCGCCTTGCTCACCAGCGCCGAGTTCCGCAACAATGCGTGGCAATGTCAGAGGCGAGTCGCGTGAGCCACGCATCCGCACAATGCGAATGGGCTGGTCGAGCAACAGGTTGATGCACTCGTCGACAGCAGCCAGTATGGCAGCCTCATCCGTGCCGAGCAGCGCCACTATCGGCTCCTCGTGCATTATGGCGTCGGCAAGCCGCTCTACAGGCCGGCTCGGATGCTCGTTCCCAATATTGTCATAGGGCTTTTCGTGCACTGGCGAGCCGGTCATCCTCTTTGACTCATTCGCTTATCTCAAAACGTCATTATAGGCCCAAACGCCCCAAAGCGACGGGCCAAAGTGACGGGATAGCCGCCTAACGATCATCATCTCTCATGCCCTGCCACTCCACGAAACCACGGAACAGCTTTTCCTTCTCCTCCGGATGCATCTTGCTTGACACGATAGCGCTAGGCGGGGCGGGGTGCGTTGCGTGGACAGTGCGCCGCTCATGGACGCGACCCGGCCGCTGTGGCGTCACTTGGTTGGAAAACAAGACGGGATTAGGTCCAGGCTGAAGCGAATGGCGCGCGCAGGCAGAGATTGCAAACAATATGGAAAGCGGAAGCGCACTGAGCAGGGTTTTGGAACCAAAGCGCATTGAGAGACCCACCAAATTGTAGCCGCTGAATTCCACACAACGTACACAGAATCGTTTGGATGTGCGAAGAATGGCAGCGGCAGCAGCCTCCGTGCGGTCCTGGGCGTAACACGATTGAAGAGCCTTGATGATCCGAAGCGGCCCGCCGTCATGGGGCAACGCCATCTTGTCACACACGAGAAGCCCCGATTGAGCATTTCAGCCGGGCACGCCTCATGAATGATCCATCTGAGTTGAAAAATTTGCTTCGCGCGCGCCCGGCATCCGCTTCCAACAGGACTGCCGTCAAGTGACGAGAGTCCACAAAGGCACCGGCTCGCTTATCCGTGACCATATTTCTGTCAATGCTCTGCTCGTGTTGCTCAGGGCAGTCGCTTGAGAGCTACTCAAGCTAATTGCCTGAGCAAGGCTTCGAGGTAGTTGGTGTCCCAAGCGGCTGATTTTCGTCGCACCTTCAGGCTGTGCTTATCCTTCGGTCCGCGCAGGAGGTACATGGCCATGTGTCGGACGGTGGCCATGTTCTGTGGCCCAGTGCCAGATCGCAGTCGGCTGAGGCCCTCGTGGAACACGGCATCGAGCACCCAGTGCAGCCGGTTCTCGACATGCCAGTGGTACCGCACGGCGTAGGCAAACAGCTTGGCGTCGAGCGGCATGGAAGAAGGAGCACGCCGGCCAAGAACTTCGTACGGCCTTGTGGCCGCAGGATGACATGCGCCTCGCCCAGGTAGCGCTTGGCTTCGGCCACGTCTCGGCAGCGGCTGCTCGACTGGCCCGCGTGCGACAGCGCCTGTCCTAGCAGGTGCGGCGCGCCATCGGGCCACAGCAGCTCGCCGGATTGGGTCGGGATGCCGCCGGAGTTCGTGCAGCTCCTCGGCCCCGACCCAGCGGCAGTAGGCCAGCAGCATTCGGGATGGCACGCCGTCGAACAGGCCGGCGGGCGAATTGACGGAACGGATGCGGGTCAGCTTGGCGGCCTCCTCGCCCACGCTCTGCAAGCTGGCCTGGCCGGTGCCGGACCGCAGCGCAAGCAAGGCTGGCGCCAGGTTGGGTTCATCGTCGTTGCCGCTCGCTTCAGTGGGGTCGGGCGGGCGCAGCAAGGCGTCCAGCCAGGCAATCGTTTCGGATGGCAGGCATGCAAGCAAAGTGGCGCAGAATGCGTCCTCGTACCGGTGCAGGACGGAGCGCATCAGCCGGTCTGGCCGGCGTTCAAGGGCGAGCGCCTAGCCATCCAGCCAGCGGCCGAGCGCCTCGGCGTCGTCCAGCGTGGCTTCACGGGAGCCGAGCGCCGCACGGATCTGGGCACGGTGGTACTCGATGGTTCTACCACGCCAGTCGTAGTCCTGCCACGTGACTGCTGCCACGCCGACCTGGCCCGCGATGGCCTCGACCGCGGTGGCAGGCGCATCTTCCGGGCGGCGTGGGAACCGGCCCTCGGCCTGGAACAATTTGAGCAGCACGGCAAAGCCATCGCGCAGCGATCCCCCGGAGGAAGGCCCAGCGGTCCTCGACGTCGCCGGCCGCCATCCCGCTTCTCAGGCCGGCTCAGCCGTCGCCATCAGGCTCTCGAACACGAGCTTGACTGTAGCCCCAGGGTCGTGCGCCCGTTGCAGCACGAGGCCATGGACCAGCGCCATGAACAGGTTGGCCATGTCGTCCGGAGAAGCCGGCGGTCGCTTGCCCGCCTTTTCGAACAAGGCAGCGATCAGGTGGGCGAGGCTGCTCCGGGTCCGGCTCTGCAACGCGTCGTAGTCGGCGGCAAAGGTCGGATTGCGGGCAGCATGCAGCTGCAGCTCGATGTCGAGCCTGGCCCAATCGGCATCG
>JAABUT010001531.1_pt1 | contig 26010 bp, 22 predicted proteins | sample 5559281 | NCBI WGS metagenome assembly JAABUT01 (sample SAMN10711880, study PRJNA513359) | rock metagenome | isolation source: Antarctica rocks | place: Antarctica: Victoria Land, Ricker Hills nord | collected 2016-01-04
TCGTTTCGAAGGACAGGGTCGTGGCCGGCCCACTGCCCGGCGGGGACACCGGGGCCGGATCCCAGCCAGGGTGCAGCGTCCACCGGGTCGAGCAGAATGGCTCGGCTCCCGTTGAAGTGCGTTCCCTTGAACATGCAGCCAGTCTACCTTCTCTCGAACTCCCGTTCGATCCAGCATTCGGGTGGTTCTCCCCCATCGAACGGCCCACCGCAGTTGACGATCCGACGACGAGGATCCCACGAGTGTCCCGCCCCTCGGCGAAAAGTGTTGGTGCCCAGGCACTCCGGTGTCTGCATCGAACTCATCGACGAACAGCAGGGCGGGCGGTCGCACAGATTGTCCTTGTCGGCACCGGTCGGTAACGTCCGTGTCATGTTGGCGCGCATTGATCTCACGTTGGATTGCTCGAATGCTGCCGTCCTGGCCGAGTTCTGGAAGGCGGCCGCCGGGTACGTCGATGAGCCGCCGCCGGCGCCGTTCAACAGCCGGGAGGAATGGTTGGCGCAGTACGACGAGGAGGACGAGGACGCGAGCAGCGGCGCGTGGCTACACGATCCTTCGGGAGTCGCGCCGCGCCTGAGCCTGCTGAGCGTCCCCGAACCCAAGACCGCGAAAATCGCTTGCATATGGACCTGCGCGTGTCCGGCCAAGGAACGTCGGACCAGAAGTGGTCCCGTATCACCGAGGAAGTGAGGCGCCTTCGCGCGCTCGGGGCGGTCGTGTTGCAGGTGGACGAGGGGCACCACGTCGTCATGGCCGATCCGGAAGGTAATGAGTTCTGCGTGGCGTGAGCCGCGTGAACCATCCGTCGGCAAGGTGACCGGGCCATGGAGTTGTGCGGGTCGCCGCCGCGCCGCGATAGAAGCACACATCTGCTGCGGCATGGCGTCAACCCTGAGAGTTCCGACTCTGAGCCGAACAGCGGCTCAGCCCGTCACACCCAGGGTGCTCAGCCCGTCACACCCAGGGTGCTCAGCACCAGCTCCCTGACCCGAGCGGCATTGGCCTGACCGCTGGTCGCCTTCATCACCGCACCGACGATGGCGCCGACGGCCTGCACCTTGCCGCCGCGGATCTTCTCCGCGGTGGCCGGTTGCTCCGCGAGAGCCTGGTCCACCGCGGCCTGCAGTGACGAATCATCGCTCACAACGGCCAGCCCGCGGGCACTGATCACCTCGGCCGGCTCGCCCTCCCCGGCCAGCACCCCGTCGACCACCTGCTGGGCCAGCTTCGCCGTCAACGTTCCGTCCTTCACCAGCGCCACCACCGTCGCCACCTGCTCCGGCGAGATCGGCAGCTCGGTGAGGCTCACTCCGCGCATGTTCGCCTGCTGGCCCAGGTAGGAGCCCCACCAGGATCGGGCCTCGGCCGGCCCTGCCCCCGCCGCCACCGTCTGCGCCAACAACGAAACCCCTTCTGCGGCAACCAGATCGCGCATCTCCAGGTCGGTGAACCCCCACTCCGCCTGCAGTCTCGCCCGGCGCACCCATGGCAGTTCGGGCACAGTGGCGCGCAGCCGCTCCACCCATTCCCGTTCCGGGGCAACCGGAACGAGGTCGGGCTCCGGGAAGTAGCGGTAGTCCTCCGCGGTCTCCTTCGATCGACCGGCGGAGGTAGTTCCTGTCGACTCGTTGAAGTGCCGGGTCTCCTGTGTGATCGCGAGGCCGGCCACCAGCCTCGCCCCCTGACGGGTGATCTCGTACCGCACCGCACGTTCCACGCTGCGCAGCGAGTTGACGTTCTTGGTCTCGGTCCTGGTACCCAGCTCGGTGGCGTCCTTGCGCATCAACGAGACGTTGGCGTCGCACCGCAACGAGCCCTGATCCATCCGGACGTCCGAGACGCCCAGCGAGGCCAGCAGATCGCGCAATGCTGCGACGTATGCCCTGGCCACCATCGGCGCCGACTTCCCCGTGCCCGCAATCGGTTTGGTGACGATCTCGACCAGTGGCACGCCGGCCCTGTTGTAGTCCAGCAGCGAGTACTCCGCGCCGTGGATGCGCCCGGTGGCGCCGCCGACGTGAGTTGACTTGCCGGTGTCCTCCTCCATGTGGGCCCGCTCGATCTCGATGCGGAACGGCTCCCCTGGCTCACCCAGGTCGACATCGAGGTAGCCGCCGTAAGCGATCGGCTCGTCGTACTGGGAGATCTGATAGTTCTTCGGCATGTCCGGATAGAAGTAGTTCTTCCGGGAGAACCGGGACATCGGGGCGATCTCGCAGTTCAGCGCGAGGCCGATCTTCATCGCGGACTCCACCGCCTGCCGGTTGACCGTCGGCAGCGCGCCCGGTAGCGCCAAGCAGACCGGGCAGACCTGGGTGTTCGGCGCCGCGCCGAACGCCGTCGGGCAGGCGCAGAACATCTTGGTGGCCGTACCCAGCTCGACATGCACTTCCAGCCCGAGAACCGGATCGAACTGCTCGAGCACCTCCTCGTAGTCCAGCACCGGCTCAGCGGTCGCGGTGGTCATGAGTCCGGTCATCGTGCACCCTCCAGCACCGGCGCCTGCTCCGGCACGCTCGATCCGTGTTCGGAGCGATACATGGACTCGAAAGCCGCTGCGACGCGGTACATCTGCTCCTCACCGAGGGCCGGTCCCATGATCTGCAGACCGACTGGAAGACCGGTGTCGGCGGCGATTCCGCTGGGGACGCTCATCGCCGGAATACCGGCCAGCGAGCCGGGGATGGTGGCCAGGTCGTTGAGGTACATCGCCATCGGGTCGTCGACCTTCTCACCGATGCCGAACGCCGTCACCGGTGAAGAGGGGGAGACCAGCACATCCACCTGCCGGTAGGCCCGGTCGAAATCCTGCTTGATCAGCGTGCGCACGTTCTGCGCCGAACCGTAATAGGCGTCGTAGTACCCCGCCGACAGCGCGTAGGTACCCAGGATGATGCGCCGCTTGACCTCTGCCCCGAATCCTGCGCCCCTGGTCGCCATCATCACCTGGTCCGCTGTCTCCAGCATGCCTCCGTCTGCCCTTGTCTCGACCCGCAGGCCGTAACGCATCGCGTCGAACCGGGCCAGGTTCGAGGAACACTCGCTGGGCAGGATCAGGTAGTAGGCCGCCAGCCCGTACTGGAAATGCGGGCAGCTGATCTCCACGATCTCGGCGCCGGCAGCCGTCAACATGTCCACTGCCTGCCCGAACGAGGTCAGCACCCCTGGCTGATATCCCTCGCCACTCAACTCCGTCACCACACCGATCCGCATCCCGGCCACACCGTCGGTGTGGCCTCGCCGAACCGCCTCGACCACGTTCGGCGCCGGCCCGGGGATCGAGGTGGAGTCGAGCGGGTCGTGCCCGGCGATCACCTGGTGCAGCATCGCGGCGTCCAGCACCGTCCTCGCGCAGGGGCCGACCTGGTCCAGCGAGCTGGCCAGCGAGATGACGCCGTAACGGGACACCCCGCCGTAGGTGGGTTTGGCCCCCACGGTGCCGGTGACGGACGCAGGTTGCCGGATGGAGCCCCCGGTGTCGGTGCCGATCGCCAGCGGTGCCTCGAAGGCGGCGATCGCGGCAGCGGAACCGCCACCCGAGCCGCCGGGAATCTTCGACAGATCCCACGGATTGCGAGTCGGCCCATAGGCGGAGTTCTCGGTGGAGCTGCCCATCGCGAACTCGTCAAGGTTGGTCTTCCCGAGGATGACGACGCCGGCGTCCTTGAGCCGACGCGTCACCGTCGCGTCGTAGGGCGGCATCCAGCCCTCGAGAATCTTCGATCCGGCGGTCGCCGGCGCGCCCTGCATCACCACGATGTCCTTGAGCGCAAGCGGCACTCCGGCCAGCGGTGACCGGGGGCTTTCCCCGCGGGCGATCGATCGGTCGACAGCGGCGGCCTGGGCAAGTGCCAACTCGTCCGACACGTGCAGGAACGCGTGCACATCCGGGTCGACGACCCCGATCCGGTCCAGGTGAGCCTGGGTCACCTCGACCGAGCTGATTTCCCTACCGGCAATGGCGGAAGCCAGTTCGGCGGCGGTCCGCCTGGTCAGGTCGGTCACTGCTCTTCTCCCAGGATCTGCGGGACCCGGAACCGGCCTTCGAAGGACGCCGGCGCCTGGGCGAGCGCCGCCGCGTGGTCCAACCCAGGACGCACCACATCCTCGCGGTACACGTTGGTCAGCGGCACTGCGTGGGTGGTGGGCTCGATGTCCACCTCGGCCACCTCACTGACCCTGGCCACCGAGTGCAGGATCACCTCGAGCTGCCCGAGATAGGTATCGAGTTCGGCGTCGGACAGCTCCAGCCGGGCCAGCTGCGCGAGATGCGCGACGTCGGCCCGGGTCAGGGCGGGTTCGTCGGTGGACACGATCCTCCAAGGCAGTGCTGAATCCAAGGCAGTGCTGAATCGACTGGTCCGCAGGTAGCGGTGACCTCCCGATCCTAGGTCGCGCGTCGAACCGCTTCGCCACCGCCGAAGGCTCGGGCGATGGTGTGATCTGCTGTTAACCGCGTTGTCGCATCGCGAGCGCAGCCGGAGTGCAGCCTCGAACAGGCCGGCCGGCTCGGAACGAAGGAGGGCGTTGATGTCGTACGTGTTGCGGCTGGAACTGCCCGACCGCCCCGGGGCGCTGGGCGCGGTGGCCACCGCCCTCGGGATGATCGGCGTCGACATCCTGGCGATGGACATCGTCGAGCGGGCGTCCGGCAACGCCGTCGACGACCTGGTGGTCCAGCTGCCCCGCAACCGGGCTCCGGACGCCCTGATCACCGCTGCCGAGTCGGTACCGGGAGTGCGGGTCGAGTCGATCCGACCGGATCCAGGAGTAGCGGATGCGCACCGGGAATGGGAACTGACCGAGGCGCTCGCCGCGGATCCCGAACATGCCGTCGAGACACTCGCCGAGTTGCTGCCAGACGTGTTGCGCACCGGGTGGGCTGCCGTCGTCCGGGTGGCGGCGGATCGAACGGTCCGGGTGCTCGCCGGCGGCGGCGGCGTGCCGTCCTTCGAGGGGGTGGTGCCAGGCTGGACTCCGCTGACCCAGCCGATGGTCCTGGACGTGCAGGATCACTGGGTGCCGGAACCGTGGCGCGCGGTCGGCACCGAGCTGGCGGCCGTACCGCTGGGTTCCGCCGAGGTCGCCGTCATCGTCGGCCGGCCAGGTGGCCCGGCCATCCGGCGCTCCGAACTCGCCCGGCTCGCGCACCTGGCGATGCTGGCTGCCGTGGTGTCCGGCCGCACCCCGGCGCTCGGTAGCTGGGACACACCCGAACAGCCGGAATGACCTCAGGCTGGATAATCGGGTATCAAGGTAGGAGAACGAGGCGAGTCGCAACGGCTTGGAACCCACGTTGTGAGCAACCCGCGCCCGGGTGGCGCGTCATGCAGATTGGGCCGCCCAGTGGCGCCGCACGCGGTCGCCGCACGGCGTTGCCGCCCGGAATCACCGAGAACCGATCGTCGAAGGAAGTGATCTGGTGCGCTCACGCACACCGAGGCTGGCCGTTGTTGCCGGACTCTCCGTCGCCCTGCTTGCCGGTGCCTGCTCGTCGTCGGGTGGCTCCGCCGACACGGTGACCAGCAGGGTGACGGTGCGCCCGTCGACCGGCCCCGGTGCGTCGGCGCCCGGTCCGGCGGGAGTTTCCTCACCCGCCAGCGTCGACGGGAACGGCAAACCCGCCGCCGCATCGTCCGTCGCCGGCAAGCCGTCGGTATCCGGAGCATCGTCGGGCAGGCCCGGCACGTCGAAACCACCGGGCTCGGCGTCGGCAACATCCGGAAAGCAGTCGACTTCGACGAACGCGCCCGGTGGCACGGGCGACTACGCCCATCCACAGGACGGTGTCGCCCTCCCCGACGGATTCGTTCCCAAGAAGTTGGCGGCCGGCCAGAAGCCGCCGCAGTTCATCGTGGTCAGCTTCGACGGTGTGGGCTGGAACGAGAAGTGGCAGTACTGGTTCGACATCGCCAAGAAGGTCCCCTTCCGATTCACCGGGTTCCTGTCAGGTACGTACATGCTCAGTGCGCAGACCAGGACTCAGTACACCGGCCCCGGGCACAAGCCGGGCGCCTCGGACATCAACTGGAACAACCCTGAAGACCTGCCGGTCGAGATCGACGATCTGAACCAGGCAGTCGACACCGGCATGGAGATCGGGACCCATTTCAACGGGCACTTCTGTGGACCGGGCGGCGGAAACACCTGGAGCCAGGCGGACTGGAACACCGAACTGGACCAGTTCTTCGCGCTGATCAAGAACTACAAGACCAACAATCCGGGCGCGGCACTACCCGACCTGAAGGTGACCAAGGACGACATCAAGGGTGAGCGCACACCCTGCCTGGAAGGAAAGGAAGAGGCGCTGTTCCCGGCGCTGGTCAAGCACGGGATGACATATGACAGTTCCTTCACCAAGCGCGGGATCTCCTGGCCCAAGAAGTCGCAGCAGAACAACATCTGGCAGATCGGGATGGCCGAGTTCCCCATGCACGGAACCATCACCGGCAACACCGAGCTGCCGCCGGAGAAGCGCGTTCAGCACATGCAGATCACCATGGACTACAACTTCTACTACAGCCAGGAGCAGGCAGGCACCAAGGGAATGCCGAGCCCGGAGCAGTCCAAGATCGACTCGCAGCAGGTGGTCGACACCTACAACGACATGTACGACGCCACGTTCAACGGCAACCGGGCTCCGCTGATCCTCGGCAACCATTTCAACCAGTGGAACAACAACGCTTATTCGGACGCCATCGGGAAGTTCGTGCTGGAAACCTGCGGCAAACCGGACACCCAGTGCGTACCGTTCCGCGACCTGATCGCCTGGATGCAGGTCCAGGATCCGGCCCGGTTGGCGCAGTTGCAGGCTCAGAACCCCGAAATGGGCAAGACAACCGGAAACTGACACCCGGCCGAGCCACCGGCGCACTCATTCCGGGTGTGCAGCAACGGCTCCAACCTGGGCGACTGCCCGAGCCGCATCTGCGCCCTGGTCGAGCAGCACCCGGAATCCGGACTCGTCCAGGATCGGCACCTTCAGTGTGACGGCTCTGTCGTACTTCGATCCCGGCGACTCACCCACGATGACGAAGCTGGTCTTCGCCGAGACCGTGCCGGCGGCCTTCGCCCCCCGCTCCAGCAGTGCCGCCTTCGCCTCGTCCCGGGAGAACGTCTCCAGTGATCCGGTCACCACCACCGAGAGCCCGACCAGGGTCTGCTCGGGGCGGTCGACCGCGTCGTCGACCATCCGCACCCCGGCGGCTCTCCACTTGTCGACAATGGCGGCGTGCCAGTCCACCCCTAACCACTCACGGACCGACGCGGCGATGGTCGGACCGACGCCTTCCACCGCCGCCAGGTCGTCGACGGAGTCGGCGGCGGCGGCCCTGATCGCGTCCAGAGAACCGAAGTGCTGGGCCAGGGCGCGAGCAGCGGTCGGGCCCACGTGCCGGATGGACAACGCCACCAGAACGCGCCACAGCGGCTGCTGCCTGCGCACGGCCAGGTTGTACAGCAGCTTGCGGCCGTTCGCTGAGAGAGCGCCTGCCTTGGTGGTGAAAAGGGCTGTAGTGGTGAGCTTCTGCTCGTCCAGAAGAAAGACGTCGCCCTCGTCCTGGATGACACCGGCGGCCAGCAGCGCGGTCGCAGCCTCGTAACCAAGGCCCTCGATGTCGAACGCACCGCGGCCGGCCAGGTGGAACACCCGCTCACGAAGCTGTGCTGGGCAGGAACGCGTGTTGGGGCAACGGATGTCGACGTCGCCCTCCTTGGTCGGCCGCAGCTCGGTGCCGCACTCCGGGCAGTGGGTCGGCATCACGAACTCCCGGAGATCGCGGCCCTCTCGGAGCTCGACGACCGGGCCGAGCACCTCCGGGATCACGTCACCGGCCTTGCGCACGACCACGGTGTCGCCGATCTTCACGCCCTTGCGCCGCACCTCGTCGGCGTTGTGCAGGGTGGCCATGCCGACCGTGGACCCGGCCACCAGAACCGGTTGCAGGACGGCGAACGGGGTGACCCGTCCTGTCCGTCCGACATTGACGGCAATGTCCAGGAGCAGGGTGGTGACTTCTTCCGGCGGGTACTTGTAGGCGATCGCCCAGCGCGGTGCCCTCGAGGTGCTGCCCAGCCGGCGTTGCAGGGCGATGTGGTCGACCTTCACCACCAGCCCGTCGATGTCGTGCGCGACGTCATGGCGATGGTCGGCCCAGTAAGCGACCCTTTCCAGCACCTCCGCCGGCGTCCGGAGCACCTTGTTGTGGTCGGACACCGGCAGGCCCCAGGCCCGCAGCCGTTCGTATGCCTCCGACTGGCTGGCGATGTCGAAGCCTTTCCGGGCGCCGATGCCGTGGCACAACATGTCCAACGGCCGCGACGCGGTGACCTTCGGATCCTTCTGCCGGAGCGATCCGGCCGCGGAGTTCCGCGGATTGGCGAACGGCGCCTTGCCCGCCGCCACCAGCTGTGCGTTCAGGTCGGCGAAGCCTTCCAGCGGGAAGAACACCTCGCCCCTGACCTCCACCAGATCCGGGACACCGAACCCGCCCGGCCCGTCGTCGGCGCGCAATCTGTCCGGAACCGATCTGATGGTGCGGACATTCAGGGTGACGTCCTCCCCCACCCGTCCGTCGCCACGAGTCGCCGCCATCGTCAGCCGACCCTGGACGTAGGTGAGATTGACTGCCAGCCCGTCGATCTTGAGCTCGGTCAGCCAGCCGACCTGCCGGCCTCCGTCACCCCGGACGGCGTCACCGCCGCCCGTACCGCCGATGTCCCGGAGCGTGCGGTCCAGCCACCCTGTGAGCTCCTCGGCGGAGAACACGTTGTCCAGACTCAGCATCCGCTCGGCGTGCTCGACCGAGGCGAAACCGGTGGCGAACCCGCCGCCGACCCTCTGCGTCGGGGATTCCGGAGTGACCAGCGATGGATGGACTTTCTCGATGTTCTGCAGCTCGCGGAGCATGGCATCGAACTCGGCGTCCGCCATCGTCGGTGCGTCCAGCACGTAGTACCGGAACTGGGCGGCGGAGATCTGCTCGGCGAGCTCGTCGTGGCGCCGGTTGACGTCCGGCGGCACGTCCGGTGGCGGGATGTCGCCGGCCGGTTTCGGGTCGGTAGCGGTGTCCGCCGCGACGCCCGACGTCGCGCCTGTCCTGGTCACCCGAGTCACTGTACGACGCGGCGCCGACTGTCCCGTCGATCCTCGTCCTGGATCTGCCCGAAGAAGCCGCGAGCGCCGACCAGGAGCACCGCACCTGCCAGCACCGTGGCAGCACCGACCCAGAACGGCAGATGCGGGCTCACCTGATCGCCCAGTTTGCCGGCCAGCCACGGCGCGATGGCTCCGCCGCCGAAACGCACGAAGCTGTAGGCGGCGGACGCCACCGGGCGTTCCACCGGAGCCACCTTCATGACGATCTCGGTGACCAACGTGTTGTTGATTCCGAGGAACACCCCGGCCAGCACGACGCAGACGATCAGCAGCGTGTTGCTGCCGGTGCCCAGCGCCATCACCGCCAGCAACACCGCGAACAGGCTGAGGCTGCCGATCACCGACCGGAGGGTTCCGAACCTGCGCTGCAGGACCGGCGCCACGAAAACCGAACTGACTGCAAGCATGAGTCCCCAGCCGCAGAACACCAGCCCGATCTGGATGGCGCCCATGCCGGTCAACACGAACGGGGTGAAGGCCAGCAGCGTGAAGAAGCCGAAGTTGTAGAGCAGGGCGGTGATCGCCATGCTGAGCAACCCCTTGTGCCGCAACGCCTTGAACGGCTCGCTCAGCCGGGTCGGACGGGGCCGCTCTCCGGTCTGCGGGAGCAGGAACGCGGTGCAGATCAGGGCGATGGCCATCAGCACACCGACACCGAAGAACGGTCCGCGCCAGGAGATGTTTCCCAGCACACCGCCGAGCAGCGGGCCGATCGCGATCCCCACACCGAGTGCAGCCTCGTACAGGATGATCGCCTGCGCCACGGATCCCTTGGCCGACACCACGATGGTGGACAACGCGGTCGCGATGAACAGAGCGTTGCCAAGGCCCCACAACCCGCGCCAGCCGACGATCGCGCCGACCGAGCCGCTCATCCCGGCCAGTACCGATCCGACGATGATGATGGCAAGGCCCAGCAGCAGCGTTCGTTTGGCACCGAGCCGGCTGGAGACGAATCCGGTGATGATCATGGCAATGGCGATCACCACCATGTAGCTGGTGAACAGCAGCGACACCTGCGAAGCGGAGGCGTGCAACTGCGCGCCGATGGGCTTGAGGATCGGATCGACCAGACCGATTCCCATGAAGGCGATGACGCAGGCGAAAGCCACCGCCCAGACGGCTTTCGGCTGGCGCCACATGCTGGCGACCGGCGGTGCGGGCGGGGCCACCGCGGCGGTTCCGGATGGAGTTCTGGTGCTCATTCTGCGTCCTTGTTCGTTGTGCCCTGCTGGGTTCGGTCGGTGGGCGCGTTCTTGGGTAAACCGTCCGCGAGGTCGCGGAGCACCGTGACAGCTGCGGCGAGCCGGGCCCGGTCGGCAGCCGGCAGGGCGGCGATCTGCGGGGCGATCACTTCCCGGCGCGCCTGCCTGATGTTGTCCAGAGCGCGGGCGCCGCTCTCGGTGAGATCGATCATGGTGACCCTGGCGTCCCGCGGATCGGGACTGCGTGCCACCCAACCGGCTTCGGCCACCCGGTGCAGCTGGGCGGTCATCGTGGGCTGGCTGCAGTGGTCGGCCGCAGCCAGATCGGAGATCCGCGCCGGGCCCAGCAGATCGATCAGCGAGAGCAACCGGGCCTGGGCGAAAGGGATCTGCAGTCGCGCCTGGCTGGTGGCCCAACGATTGAGTCTGGCCACCACCCCGAGCAGATCTGCGCCCAGCACTCCTGGATCATCGGCAGGCACGTGGTGGATATTACTTAGGTTATCAATGCATCACAAATCTGCCGGACAACCGGTCATCTGCTGTTGCCGCCACCCGTCCAGGATTCGGGCGGGTCCGCAAGTGCCGATGCCAGCTGCCGGGCGACGCCCAGCTGCTGGGCGATCGAGTCGGGGTCCGCCGGCGGCGGACCGGCCACCGGCACGACGAAGTCCGGCAACAGGTCCGGCGAGAACCCGATCCGGTTCCATCCGGCCAGCAGCCGGCGACCGGCGTCCGGGAGCGACGCGGCGGCGAGACAGATCCACAGTCGCGCCGAGTTCTGGACGGCCCCGCCGATGGCCTCGAGCCGGCCGGCGTCGAAGGACAGATCATCGAGCGTGCAGACCAGGTGTGCGAATCCGGCGTCCCGCAGCATGGCCCACCACTCACCCGGGCGGACCCCCGACACCGCACAGGCGCGCCCACCGTTGTCACCGTCGGTCTCGACCGATCCGATGAAGGCTTCGAGCCCGCGCCTGACGGTGTCGGCGGCGATCGACCGGACGGTTCCGAACCCGCTCGGGGTCGGCACCGTGCCGGCCAGTACCCGATCGAGATCGGGTTCGTCGAGCTGCAGCACGATCCTGGTGGACGGCAGCCGGCGTTCCAGATCGGCCAGGTACTGCTGAGTCCCGTGAGCCAACGAGGCCGAAAGGTCGGCCACCGCCCCGTGGTCGCTGACCGCGCGATGCCCGTTCGGAAGTTCCAGACGGGCCGCCAGGCTCCACGGACCGAGCAGCTGCACCTTGGCCATCGGGGCGCCGGCAAGGTGCCGCTCCGCGGCGTCGGCGTCCCATGCCCGGAAGTCCTTGGCCCGGCGGGCATCCCGACCGGGGCGGCTACAGATCCGCCAGCCCGACGGGACGACCTCGGCGTGAATGTCGGTCAGCTGGGCCAGGGTGCGTCCGACGGTGTCCGCGCCGACGCCGCGGTCGGCGAGTTCCGGAAGATAGGGCAGCAGGGTCAGCTCGCCGGCAATGGTCCTGACCGCCTCGTCGATGTCGGTTCCGGGCAGCGGGCCGAGCCCGGTCGCCGCACCGACCGGCCAGCCGGGATGTCCGGTGCTCTGCAATCCGGCGCTGTCGAATCCGGTGCTGTCGGTCGGCCCGGTGTCGTTGGTCATTTGGACGCCGTGATGGTGGCGGCGCCGATCACGTAGTCGTCGCCCTGGTCGTAGAGCACGACGGTCTGGCCCGGCGCGATGCCGCGGACCGGTCCGTCCAGGCTGACGGTGATGGCACCATCGACGAGATCCGCTGTGCCGCCGACGGTTCCGCCGTGTGCGCGGACCTGTGCAACGGTGCGCAGGGGGAAACGCGGTGGGCGGCCGGTGGAGTAGACGATCCGATGTCCGGCAACGATCTCCCGGACGTCCAGTCCGGAAGCAGGGCCGACGGTGACGGTTCCGGACACCGGTTCGATGCCGAGCACGTACCTCGCCCGGCCGTCGGCGGCCGGTTGCCGAAGCCCGAGACCCTTGCGCTGACCGATGGTGTAGCCGAAGTGTCCGTCGTGGGTTCCGAGTTGCTCGCCGCTGCGGGCATCCACAACCCGCCCGGGACGGACGCCTAGCTTCTCGGTCAGATAACCCTGGGTGTCGCCCTCCGGGATGAAGCAGATGTCGTAGGAGTCCGGCTTCGCTGCGACCGAGAATCCGCGCCGCGCCGCCTCGGCCCGCACCTGCGCCTTGGTCATCTCGCCCAGCGGAAAGATGGTGTGCGCCAGCTGATCCGCCGTCAGCACCGCCAGCACGTACGACTGATCCTTGGCCTCATCGACGCTGCGATGAAGAACCCCGCCCACCAACCTGACGTGGTGTCCGGTGGCCACCGCATCGAAGCCAAGAGCGATCGCCCGGTCGAGCAGAGCCGCGAACTTGATCTTCTCGTTGCATCGCAGACACGGGTTCGGAGTCCGGCCCGCTGCGTACTCGGAGATGAAGTCGCCGACCACGTCCTCGGCGAACTCGGCACTGAAATCCCAGACGTAGTAGGGGATTCCGAGCAGATCGGAGACCCGGCGGGCATCGAAGGCGTCCTCGACGGTGCAGCAGCCGCGGGAACCGGTGCGCAGTGTTCCCGGCCGGCGGGACAGTGCCATGTGCACGCCGGTCACCTGGTGTCCGGCGTCCACCGCCAGGGCCGCCGCCACCGCCGAATCGACGCCACCGCTCATGGCGGCCAGGACCCTCATACCGGCACCACCGTGGGAGCGTTCGGCGCCGGCGCCCGCCGGCGAGCGTTGCCGGCCGTCCGCGCCCGGTCGACGGCCGCACCGATGACGGCCAGCAGCGCATCGATATCGGCATCGGAGCTGGTGTGGCCCAGCGAGAACCGCAGGCAGCTGCGGGCCGCTGGTTCGTCGGCTCCCATGGCCAACAGCACATGAGATGCCCTGGTGACGCCGGCGCTGCAGGCTGAACCGGCCGAACATTCCACCCCCGCCGCGTCCAGCAGCATCAGCAACGATTCGGCGTCACAGCCGGGGAATCGGAAATGTGCGTTGCCGGGCAGCCGCGACGGCCCGCCCGCGATGCTGCCGCGACCGTTGTCCCCGGACAGCACCGCCTCCGGGACTTCGATTGCCATGCCGTTGATCAGCCGGTCGCGGAGCCTGGTCGCCTCGACGGCACGTTCGCCTCGATGCGTCACCGCGTCCTGGACGGCTGTGGCCAGTCCCGCGATGCCGGCGACGTCCAGCGTGCCGGAACGCAGGCCCCGCTCCTGCCCACCGCCGTGCACCAGAGGGAGGACGCCGGTGTCCCTGCGCAGCAGCAGCAGTCCGGTACCGCCCGGGCCGCCGAGCTTGTGCCCGGCGACGGACAGCGCATCTGCCGAGCTGCGCCGGAAATCGACGTCCAGGCTCGGCACCGCCTGAACCGCATCGGTGTGCAGCGGTACGCCGGCGGCGCGGGCCGCAGCGGCAATGGCCGGGATGTCGTTCACCGTGCCGACCTCGTTGTTGGCCCACATCACGGTGGCCAGGGCAATCTCTTCGGGGTGCCGGGCCAGCGCGGAGCCGAATGCCTCGGCGGTTACCCGGCCTTCGTTGTCGATCGGCAGCCACTGAATCTCTGCGCCGGCGGTGGCGGCCAGGTGTTCGACCGAATCCAGGACCGCATGGTGTTCGGCCGCCGAGACCAGGATCCGGCGGCGGCCCGGATCGGCGGCGGCCCTGGACCGGAACAGACCGATCACGGCGAGGTTGTCGGACTCGGTGCCGCCCGAGGTGAACAGCACCTCTGTGGGATGGGCGCCCAGGGCGGCGGCAATGGATTCCCGGGCTTCCTCGACCCGCCGGCGGGCTCGGCGTCCGGATGCATGCAAGGACGACGCGTTGCCGCCGATGGTCATGGCCTCGGCGACGGCGACAACCACCGCCGGCAGGACCGGGGTGGTGGCGGCGTGATCGAGGTAGGCCATCGCATCAAGGGTAAGTGTCGTCGGGCCGGACGCTGACCGGTGCTCGGTGCCAGCAGCCCGCGGCGGGCCCCGTCAGGCCGCCGCGGTGCTGGCCGGATCGTTCCTCCCGCTACCGGGCTGGCGCCGCAGCGCCAAGGACATCGGCGCCGCCGCCTCCGGTACCGTTCGGCGCGATGTTCGCAGCACCACCGGAACGCCGAGGTCGCGGGCGACGGCGCGTTCCACCAGTGTGCTGAGCCTTGCCCGATCGACGGCCGGCTTCCCGGTCCCGGCGATGGCCGGGATCGCCGGCAGCCAGTGCACCCGGACTTGCAGGCCACGTAGCGCGAGCACCCGGCGCACAGAGTCGATCAGCGTCTCGTCGCCGAGGAAGGCGGGAGCGGTGGTCCGGCGCCCTTCGGCATCCAGGTACTGCAGGGTGACCGGCGCGACCGCCACTGCCGCATCAATAGCAGCCTGGAACAGGCAGCGGTGGAATTCGCCGATGGCATCACCACAGCGAGTGGTCGCTTCCGGGAAACCCTGCACCTTGTGGCCCTGTCGGAGCGCTCGGGCCACCTGGTCCACCACGTCGGGCAACCCGCGCAGCCGGAACCGGTCCAGGAAGATCGTGCCGGTACGCCGTCCGATCCCCGAGATGATCGGCCAGTCGCGGATCTCGGACTTGGCGACCTGCCGCATCGGTGCCCCGGCCGACAGCACCAGGATGTCCAGCCAGGACACGTGATTGCCCACCACCAGGGCTGCGCCGGATCTCGGTCGGCCCGTCACCTGGGTGCGCACTCCGAGCGCCGCCAACGCGGTTGCTGAGACCCTGTGCAGCGCCCAGCTTCCGCGTCGTACCGCGGTTGCACCGCCGCCATGGCTGGCGATCCTGACGACCGCCACTGCCCATACCACGGCAATGATCGTCCTGCCGGTCGCCGCGGCCCGGCTCAACCGGCTGCGACGGCGAGAGACGGGGCGGCACAACGACTCCTCGGCCGAGAGGCATTCCTGGGTGCACGCCTGCCGACGGCAGCTCATCGGGTGGCGCCCGCGCCGAGGAAGAACCTGAGATACCGCTGATCGGCGCTCGCCAGGTCCAGCAGCACCAAGAAGTCTGCGGTGCCGAAATCGCCGTCCAGAGCCGGCGGCCCGCAGACCACCGCCCCGAGTCGCAGGTAGCCCCTGAGCAGCGGCGGGATGGTTACCCGGGCTGGTCGGTCGATGCCGTCCGGGTCGAACGGCCGATAGGGTCGGCACCGAAGTCGCTCCGGTGCAGCGTGTCTGGCCGCCGCGAGATCGGCGAAGCCGGCGGCGTTCGCGCCACCGTCGTTGAGTGCCACCGATGCGCTGCCCACCAGGTACCGATAGCCCGACAGGTGCATGTAGCGGGCAATGCCGCCCCACAACAGCGATATCGCAGCTCCGGAGCGATGATCGGCGTGCACACAGGACCGGCCGGCCTCGACGGTGAGCCCCAGTAGTCCTTCCAAGGGACTGAGATCGAACGCCCCGGCCGAGTACAGGCCGGCGGCCAGCGGTGAATGGTCATTGGCGTGCGCGGGCAAGAGCCGGTAGGTGGCCACGGCCGTGTGCGCGTCGGAGGTGGTGGTGGCCGCGCCGCCGGGGACGTGCCAGACGATCAGGTGGTCGCAGACGTCATCGAAATCGTCGGTATCCAGCCCGTGCGGTCCGGGAGTGATGGCCCCGCACTCGATGGAGAACACCTGGTGACGTAAGCGTTCGGCGGCTTGTACGTCGGCCTGGCTGGCGGCCAGGCTCACTCGGTATCGGCTGCTGTCGGGGGTGTGCGGATCCGGGGTGTCCAGTAGCAACTCGGTGGTTGTCACGAAACATCATGGTGGGCGCGGTCCGCGTGGATCCGGCGGCGTACGGGTAGCTGTCGGGTGGCCGGCTGGTGAAATGTCTGAGGAGCACCGGAGGCCGCCGGCCCAGGTCGGCCCGCGTCGGGCTGCCACCGTCGTGCGGCTGACGCGGGTAGCGGGTCAGAGGGCCCGCACCGCGTCGGAGAGGATCTCCAGTCCATCGATGAGCAGGTGTTCGCCGATCACCAGCGGCGGTAGCAGGCGGATCACATTGCCGAAAGTGCCGCAGGTGAGCACCACCACGCCCTGGGCATGGCAGGTCCTCGCGACCGCTGCGGCAGCCACCGGGTCCGGATCCTTCGTACCGGGGGTGACGAATTCCGCCGCCAGCATCGCGCCACGACCACGAACGTCGCCGATCCGGCCGGTGTCCGCGGCCGCCTTTCGGAGCACCGGAACGGCGGTCCCCTCGATCCTGCGGGCAGCGGCATTCAGATCGAGATCCGCCATCGTCTCGATGGCCGCCAGCGCCGCCGCGCAGGCGACCGGGTTGCCGCCGTAGGTGCCGCCGAGCCCGCCGGCATGCACTGCGTCCATCAGTTCGGGCCGCCCGGTCACCCCGGCCAGCGGAAGGCCGCCGGCCATTCCCTTGGCCGTGGTGACCAGGTCCGGCACCACTCCCTCGTGATCGCAGGCGAACCAGCTGCCGGTCCGGCAGAAGCCGGACTGGATCTCGTCGGCGACGAAGACGGCACCGTTGCTGGTGCACCACTGCGACAGTGCCGGCAGGAAACCCTGTGCCGGGGCGATGAATCCGCCCTCCCCCTGTACCGGCTCGATCAACACAGCGGCCACTTGATCGGCGCCGACCTGACTCTCGATGATGGAGATCGCCCGGTCAGCAGCCTCTTTGCCCGTCATGGTGTCCGGATCGCGGAACGGATAGGACACCGGTACCCGGTAGATCTCGCCGGCGAACGGGCCGAAACCCTTCTTGTACGGCGCCACCTTCGCCGTCATCGCCATCGTCAAATTCGTCCGTCCGTGATAGGCATGGTCGAACACGACGACCGCCTGGCGTCCGGTGGCGAGCCTGGCGATCTTGACCGCGTTCTCCACCGCCTCGGATCCAGAATTGAACAACGCCGAGCGCTTGGCGTGGCTGCCGGGGGTCAGTTCGTTCAGCTTCTCCGCGACCCTCAGGTAGCTCTCGTACGGCGTCACCATGAAGCAGCTGTGGGTGAAGTGGCCCACCGCTTCCCGGACCGCATCCACCACCTTCGGCGCCGAGTTGCCGACCGAGGTGACGGCGATCCCGGAGGCCAGGTCGATCAGCGAATTGCCGTCGACGTCGATGATCACCCCACCGCCGGCGTCCACCGTGTACACCGGCACCGTCGAGGCCACCCCGGAGCTGACGGCGGCCATGCGCCTGGCGTGCATCTGTACCGACTTCGGTCCCGGGATGGCGGTGACCAGGCGACGCTCCTGCGGCAGATCGGTGCGGATGGCGGAGGTCGACATCGGTGTCCCTTCGGTGACGGTCTGGGTGGAGCGTCCGCAGCGCGGTGGTGCGGACGGTGGTGGTGCGGACGGTCGTTGTGCGACGGTGGTTGTGCGGACGGTCGTTGCGCGACGGTGGTTGTGCGGACGGAGATGCCCGCGGGTGCGGCGGTTTCGGGGCCGAAGACTTGCCCGACAACGGTTATCGCTCCCCTCGGCGTCCTACAGGGCGAGGCCGACGTACTTCGTCTCGAGGTACTCCTCGATCCCCTCGGCGCCGCCCTCCCGGCCGATTCCCGAAGCCTTCACCCCGCCGAAGGGCGCTGCCGGGTTGGAGACGATGCCCTGGTTCAGGCCGACCATTCCGGTTTCCAGCGCTTCGGCGACGTTGATTGCCCGGGTGATGTTCTGGGTGAACGCGTAGGCAACCAGACCGAACTCGGTGCGGTTGGCCAACTCGATGGCCTCGTCGTCGGAGGCGAAGGTGGTGACCGGTGCAACCGGGCCGAAGATCTCCTCGGCGAACATCTGGGCGGATGCCGGGACGTCCGTCAGCACCGTCGGCGCATAAAAATATCCTTTGTCGCCCACCGGCTTTCCGCCGGTGAGCACCCGGGCACCGCTGTCGGTGGCGTCGGCGACGAGCTCGGTCACCTTCTCGACGGCGGCCCGGTCGATCAGCGGGCCCACCTGCACGCCGTCGTCGATACCCGCGCCGATCTTCATCGCGCCCATCTTCTCGGCGAGCCGGTCGGCGAACTCCTTCGCCACCGACTCGTGCACGATGAAGCGGTTCGCCGCGGTGCACGCCTCGCCGATGTTGCGCATCTTGGCCACCATCGCCCCCGCCACCGCACGATCGAGGTCGGCATCCTGGAAGACCAGGAACGGCGCGTTCCCGCCCAGTTCCATCGACACCCTGAGGACCTGCTCGGCCGACTGCTCGATCAGTTTCCTGCCCACCTCGGTGGACCCGGTGAAGGTGAGTTTGCGCAGCCGCGGGTCCCGGATGATCGGTTCGGCCAGCGCACCGGATCTCGAGGTGGTGACGACGTTGACGACGCCGGGCGGAACTCCGGCGTCGCTGAGCAGTTCGGCCAGAGCCAGCGTGGTGAGCGGGGTCTGGGCGGCCGGCTTGATCACCACCGTGCAACCCGCAGCAAGCGCCGGACCGATCTTCCTGGTGCCCATGGCCAGCGGGAAGTTCCACGGCGTGATGGCGAAGACCGGCCCCACCGGCTGCTTCATGGTGAGCAGTCGAGTGCCTCCGGACGGCGCGATCGAGTACTTGCCGGAGATGCGCACGGCTTCCTCGGAGAACCAGCGGAAGAACTCCGCACCGTAGGTCACTTCGCCCCTGGCCTCCGCCAGCGGCTTGCCCATCTCGAGCGTCATCAGCAGTGCGAAGTCGTCGGCCCGCTGCCTGAGGAGCTCGAACGCCCTGCGGAGCAATTCCCCGCGATCGCGGGGATCGGTTGCGGCCCACTCTTTCTGGGCGGCAACCGCGGCGTCGAGTGCTTGCCTGCCCTGCTCGGGGCCCGCGTCTGCGACGGTGGCCAGCAGATCGCCGGTGGCCGGGTTCTCGACGTCCACACCGGCGGATGCGTCGATCCACTCTCCCCCGATGAATAGCCCGGTCGGTACCGAGCGGATGACCGAGGAAACGGCATCGGCGGCGATCGTCATGGTCAACTCCTGTACTGGAACTGGACCCGGGGGACTGTTCGAGGCGGCGGCCCTGCGGTTTAATAACACAAAACTACGGCGCCGTCGCGGTGTCCGCAAGCCACCGGGAGGGAACGCCGTCATGACAGCGTCCGGCACCGGGATGGACCAGGCCGGTCCGCGACTGCGCGTGGCGCGCCAGGCCAGGGGCCTGTCGCTGGCCGGAGTCGCATCGGCAGCCGGGATCACCAAGGGCTTCCTGTCACTGGCCGAACGCGGGCTGACCAGGGTGTCGGTGCCCAGCCTGCTGGCCATCTGCGCAGCGCTGGACATCTCGATCGGTTCGCTATTCGACTTCCCGGACCCCACAACCGCAGCCGGCGTTGTCGGCCGGGGAAGCCGGCTGCAGATGGGCGGCATCGACATCACCGAGTACCTGCTGACCTCCGCGCATCAGCCGCACCTGCAGGTCATGCGAACCGAACTTCTGCCCGGTGGTGGCTCCGGCGGCGCCTACCGGCTGGACACCGAGACGGTGTTCGCCCTGGTACTCGCCGGCAGCCTGACCATCGTGGTGGACGGCGAACAGCGCTCACTCACCCGCGGCGAGTCGACCTGCTACCCGGCCCGTTCGCTCCACGAATGGTCCAACCCGTCATCCACCGAACCGGCGGAAGTGCTCTGGGTTTTCGCGCCCCCGCTGCCCGGCACCCGCTGACCCAACGCCGGAGCCCTGTCGGCGGCAAGGCACGGCGGTTCGCGGCATGGCACGAGGTCGCCGCGGCACGGAGTCGCCGCGGCACGGGGGTCGCGGTTTCAGACCTTGCGGGCCTTCACCGCTTCGGTGATCTTTGGTGCGACCGCGAACAGGTCGCCGACCACGCCGAAGTCGGCGATCTCGAAGATCGGTGCGTCCGGATCCTTGTTCACCGCGATGATGGTCTTGCTGGTCTGCATTCCGGCACGATGCTGGATGGCCCCGGAGATACCCAACGCGACGTACAGCTGCGGCGACACCGTGGTTCCGGTCTGACCGACCTGGAACTGGTGCGGGTAGTAACCGGAGTCGACGGCAGCACGCGAGGCACCGACGGCAGCGCCCAACGCGTCCGCCAGTTCCTCCACGACGGCGAACTTCTCGGCAGAGCCGACGCCGCGGCCCCCGGAGACCACCGACTTCGCACCACCAAGTTCGGGGCGGTCACCCGCGGGTTCCAGATGTACCCCGGTGACGGTGGTGGCGGTACCGGGATCCACCGAGAAGTCCAGCTGCACCACCGTTCCAGCCGCAGGTTGCGGCTCGGCCGCGATCGAGTTCTGTCGCAACGAGATGATCGGAATCCCGATCTGTACCTTCGACCGCACCGTGTAAGCGCCGCCGAACACCGACAGGCTGGCAACGGAGTCGGCGTCGAGGTCGACGGCGTCGGTAATCACGCCGGCGTCCAGCCGGACGCTCAATCGACCGGCGACATCCCTGCCGTCAACGGTGTTCGGCAGCAGGATGGCCGCCGGGCCATCCGCAGCCTCGACTGCTTCGACCAGCGCCGCGACCTGAGGGGTCACCAGGTATCTGACGGCGTCCTCGGATTCCGCCGCGTAGATCTTGGCCGCTCCCATCGCGGCCAACTCTGCCGACAGCGCCGCGGTGGTGCCGGAGCCGCCGACCACCACGGCCGACGGCGCGCCGACCCGTCGAGCCGCCGTGATCAACTCGGCGGTGATCGGACGAAGCGTTCCCTCGGCATGCTCGACCAGAACGAGGACCTCGGACATCGGTTGTCTCCCTTGTCTTCTCGGTGACGTCAGATCAGTCGCTCGGCGGCCAGGAAGGCTGCCGCCTGGTTCGCGCCGGTGCCGTCGTCGGTCACCTTCGTTCCGCCCTCCCGCGGCGGCCTCGGCAACGATTCCACTACTGTGCTGGCGGCAGCGGCGCCTCCTGTGCTGCCGGCATCGAGTCCGAGGTCTGCGATGCCGAGGGTGGTGACCGGTTTGGACTTCGCCGCCATGATGCCCTTGAAGTTCGGGTAGCGCGGTTCGGTGATCTTCTCCGAGACACTCACCACCGCAGGCAGATTCGCCGTGACCTCGGCATAACCACCGTCGATCTCCTTCTCCGCCGACAGCGTCGATCCCTCGATGACGATCTTGCGAGCGGAGGAGATCTGAGGCAGGCCGAGCCGCTCGGCCAGCATCGCCGGAACAGTTCCGGTCTTGCCGTCACTGGCTTCGTTTCCGGTGATCACCAGGTCGTAGGAGAGGGTGCGGATCGCGGCGGCCAGGGCGGCGGACGTCTGCCAGGCGTCCGAACCGGCGAGGGCGTCGTCGAGCAGGTGCACCGCCCGGTGCGCGCCCATGGCCAGCGCCTTGCGCACCGTCTCGGTGGCCCGGGCCGGACCCATGGTGACGACGGTGACCTCGCCACCGTGTTGCTCGGTGAGCTGCAGGGCCACTTCGACGCCGCGCGAGTCGATCTCATCGATCACCGCGTCGGCGGCGGCCCGGTCCAGGATTCCGCCTTCGGTGAGCCTTCGCTCGGAGTAGGTGTCGGGGACCTGCTTGACCAGAACGGCAATGTCCATGGCGGACCTCACCCTCTCAAGGTGGATGTACTCTGAGTTACTCGCCAGTAGGTTACCGGCTCGGACCGGTCGTCAGGATGTGACGTCATTCGCACGACCGGCCGGCGAAGTGGCGACCCGATCAGTCGATGAGGCCGATGTCCTCGTTCCAGAGGGCGGGTTCGGCGGCGATGAACTCCGTCATCATCTCCAGACAACCCTGGTCGTCGACCACCACCACCTGCACACCCCGGGACCGCAGGAGGTCCTCGGCCCCGAGGAACGTCCGGTGCTCGCCGACGACCACCCGCGGAATCCGGTACAGCAGAATCGCGCCGCTGCACATGTCACACGGCGACAGAGTGGTCACCATGGTGGCGCCGGCATAGACCGCGGCCGGCAACCGTCCGACGTTCTCCAGACAATCGGTCTCGCCGTGCCGGATCGGGCTGCCCAGCTGCACCCGCTTGTTGTAGCCGGTACCCAGCACCGCACCGCCCACCACCAGCGCCGCACCGATCGGGATCCCGCCCTCGCTGCGCCCCTGCTGGGCGGCGGCGATCGCCGCTCGCAGGTACTCCGGTTCCTCGGGCAGCAGGGTGGGCGGCGACTGTTCGAGCATCGGCGACCTTCCGTCGTTTCGGGTAGTTTCGTGGAATCCCGTCGAACGCAGCATGCCGTCGACACCTCACATACTGACTGTCATCATCCGCCGGTGCTCGGAGGCAACCAGATGGATCGCCCACCCGTCGAGATGCAGCTCACCATCGACTGCGCCGAGCCGGCCAGGTTGGTCGAGTTCTGGGCGCTGGCACTCGGCTATCAGATCGAACCGCCGCCGCAGGGGCATCCCAGCTGGAATTCCTACTGGCGCAGTGTCGGAGTGCCCGATGATGAGTTGGACCCCGGCCGGGACAACGCGGATTCGTTGATCGATCCGACCGGGCGAGGGCCGCGGATCTGGTTCCAGGTGGTGCCGGAGCGCAAGTCCGGCAAGAACCGGCTGCACCTGGATCTGAAGATCGGCGGCGGCCGCACAATTCCACTGGCCCAACGGCGCACGGCGGTCGACGACAAGGTTGCCGAATTGGTGGCCGCCGGCGCCACTGTGCTCCGCCCGCCGGTGGAGGGCGACCAGTACGCGATCGTGCTGACCGATCCGGAAGGCAACGAATTCTGCGTCGTGTGATCCTGCAGCGGTGATCCGGCAGCGGTGATCCGGCAGCGGTGATCCGGCTCTGAAGGTCAGCCGTCCAAAGCGTCGGACAGATCCGCCCACAGGTCTTCGACATCTTCGACGCCGGTGGAGATCCGCACCGTGCCATCGGCGATACCGGCCGACCGCAGAGCCGCCGCGTCGTAGTGCCGGTGCGAGGTGGACGCCGGATGCATCGCCAACGATTCCACCCCGCCCAGTGACGTCGCGTTCTGCAACAGCCGGAGCCGCCCGATCACTGCCTGGGCTGCCGGTTTGCCGCCCGACACGTCGAAGGACAGCATCGGCCCGTAGCCATCCAGCATGCTGGTCGCCAGCTGGTGCTGCGGATGGTTGGGTCGGGACGGGTGGTGCACCGTCGACACTGCGGGGTGCGCAGCCAGCCGGGCTGCCAGTTCGGTCGCGTTGTCGGTAGCCGCCCTGATCCGCAGCGGCAGGGTCTGCAGGCCCCGGATCACCAGCCAGGCACCGAACGGATCCGGGGTGACGCCGGTCGCCACCGCGAATTTCCAGCCGGCCTCGAACAGCGCGCCGTCCGCGTACGTCACCACGCCGGCAGTGACGTCCGAATGTCCGCCCAGGTACTTGGTGGCCGAGTGCAGGCAGATGTCCGCGCCGAGATCCAGCGGCCGGCAGAGCAGAGGCGAGGCAAACGTGTTGTCCACCACGCTGATCACCCCGTGCCTGCTGGCGACCGCGCACATCGCAGGAAGGTCGGCCACCGCCGTCACCGGATTCGAGATCGTCTCCAGATACACCGCCCTGGTGTCCGGCTGGAGCGCCGCCTCCAGCTGGTCGGGTCGGTCGCCGGAGACCTGGGTGATCCGGATCCCCCAGCGCTGCGACAGATCCGACAGCAGGCCGGTGGTGCCGCCGTAGATGGAACTCTGCACCACCAGGTGACCGCCGGCGGCCAGGTTCGCGCCGAGAGCGGTGTGGATGGCGCCCATCCCGGACGAGGTGGCCACCGCGCCGACCGCGTTCTCCAGTCCGGCCACCGACGTCTCCAGCGCGCGCACCGTCGGGTTCGCCATCCGGGAGTAGCCGAATGCGCCCCGCGGGTTGTCCAGCGAATCAGTCAGCAGATCCGGATCATCGTGCGCGAACACGGTGGTCTGGTAGATGGGCACCGACACCGGGCGCCCCTGGACATCCGTCGGCACGGCGGTGTGGACGGCCCTGGTCGCCAGCGATCGCCGGGCGGTGGACCGCCGGACCGGGTAGGCGTCCGGCCCGGCGGCCAGCTGTTCCTCAGCGGTCCCCGGGTCTTCAGGGCCGGCGTTGTCGATGGTCACCCTGGTCATTGTGCTGCAGCCGGTCGAACGAAGATGCGGCGCACCGAGTCCCGCGGCATACCGAGTCCTGGGCACAGTGGTCCCCGTGAGCCGGGCTCCCCGGGATGGTCACACCGACCCGGGTGCGACATGCTGGCCGGAGCACATTCACGACCGTGACCGGTGTCGTTGACATGCCCGAAGGGAAGCATCGATGACCGCCCAGACCTCGCACACCGACCCGTCTCCGACCGAGCCACCGCTCGCCGAGCCCTCGGCCGCCGAGCCGGCGTACAGCAGGGCCGAGACCGAGCCGCCGCTGATTCAGCAGACCATTCCGGACAATCTCGACCGGACAATTGCCCACTTCGGCGATCGCGAAGCCCTGATCGACGTCCCCCGCGGCATCCGGCTGACATACGCAGAGTTCGGCGATCAGGTGGCACTGCTGGCCAGGGCGCTGCACGCCAGCGGATTGCGCCGCGGCGACCGGATCGGCATCTGGGCGCCGAACTGCGCCGAGTGGACCCTGGTCCAGTACGCCACCGCCAAGCTTGGCGCCATCCTGGTCAACATCAACCCGGCCTATCGGACGCACGAACTGGGCTACGTGCTGCGGCAGGCCGGCATCAGTTACCTGGTGGCCGCCGAGCGGTTCAAGGCCAGCGACTACGGGGCGATGATCGAACAGGTCCGCCCCGAGTGCCCGGCCCTACGTGAGGTGGTCCTGATCGGGACGCCGAGTTGGAAAGCGTTGCTGCACGAGGCCGACGACGTTCCAGCGGATGTCGTCACCGCGATTCAGGCGCAGCTGCACCCGGGTGACCCGATCAACATCCAGTACACGTCGGGCACCACCGGTTTCCCCAAAGGTGCCACCCTGTCCCACCGCAACATCCTCAACAACGGCTATCTGGTCGGCGAAGGATGTGGCTACACAGAGGTCGACCGGATCTGCATTCCGGTGCCCTTCTACCACTGCTTCGGCATGGTGATGGCGAACCTGGCAGCCACCAGTCATGGCGCGGCCATGGTGATCCCGGCTCCGGCCTTCGATCCGGCCGCCACCCTGCGCGCCGTCGAGCAGGAGAAATGCACGTCGCTGTACGGCGTGCCGACGATGTTCATCGCCGAATGGGCGCTGCCGGACTTCGACTCGTTCGACCTGTCCAGCCTGCGCACCGGCATCATGGCCGGCTCGCCCTGCCCGGCCGAGATGATGAAGAAGGTGATCGCCGCCGGCATCGATGAGATGACGATCGCCTACGGGATGACCGAGACCTCACCGGTGTCTATGCAGACCCGCGCCGACGACTCCTTCGATCACAAGGTGAACACCGTCGGACGGGTCAGCCCGCATCTGGAGGTGAAGATCATCGACCCGGCCACCGGTGGGACGGTGCCCCGCGGCACCACCGGAGAGTTCTGCACCAAGGGCTATTCGGTGATGCTCGGGTACTGGGAACAGCCCGACAGGACCGACGAGGTGGTGGTCAACGGGTGGATGCACACCGGCGATCTGGCGGTGATGGCCGACGACGGCTACGTGCAGATCACCGGCCGGATCAAGGATCTGGTGATCCGCGGCGGCGAGAACATCTATCCGCGAGAGATCGAGGAGTTCCTGTACACCCACCCGGACATCAAGGACGCGCAGGTGATCGGGGTTCCGGACAAGAAGTACGGCGAGGA
>JAABUT010001532.1_pt1 | contig 25991 bp, 25 predicted proteins | sample 5559281 | NCBI WGS metagenome assembly JAABUT01 (sample SAMN10711880, study PRJNA513359) | rock metagenome | isolation source: Antarctica rocks | place: Antarctica: Victoria Land, Ricker Hills nord | collected 2016-01-04
GATGGTCCGGCCAGCCGACCACCTGCAGGTGATCCGCCGCCTGGATGGCGAACTGATTCAAACGCTGGGTGAACGCCGTGCCGCAGTCGAGGATGATCAGGTTGTAGTGGACGGAGAGCAGATTCAGGACGCGCTCGTAGTCGCGCGGGGCGAGGCGGGCCATCTCCTGCGGATTGCTGGGCGCGGTGAGGACGGGGAGCCGCCCCCACATCGTCATGTACCCCTGCAACATGCCGATCCCCGCCTGATTGACGGCGATGAGGTTCTGCAAGAGGTCCTGAATCGTCCGGGGGTTCGCGTCGCCGAGCACCTGATCAATCGTTCCCCAGTCCGGATTGAGTTCGACGACGATCGGGCGGGCGAGCGGCACCTCGGCGAGGACGAGGCCGGTGGCGAGGGCGACGGTCGTCTTGCCGGGACCCCCTTTCGGACCGATGGTGGCGAGGATGCGGCAACCGGTGGACATCATCGCTATGCAGTCGGCGATCTTCGCGTCGTGCTCCGTCTCAATGCGACCCGGCTGGGTCCGTTCCCGCACCCACCGCTGGGCACGGGTTGACCATGGGACGACGGGAATGGGCGGACGCGAGCGCAAGTCGGGTACCGGGATTCCCGGGGGTGGCGTCGATGGTGGCGACACGGGTTGCCCTGGTGGACCGCCGAGGAGTGACGCGGGGTGCTCGGCTGATACCGGTTTTGGCGGTAATATCTGTGATGCAACTCGCAGCGGGACCCGGTCCCGGCCGACCCCTCCGGTCATCATATCTCTCGGTTCCGCGATCAGACGAGGGCGTGCAGGATCGGGCATTGACACGGTATCCTCCTTGCTCAGCGCATGCTTGTATGCGCAACGGCGATGAGCGAGAGCAACGCGGCGATGGCGAGACCGGTGTATCGCCGGATCCGACGTCGTTGGCGCTCGCGTGCGGCTTCCGCATGGATGGTCGCCACAATGCGGTCGTGCAATCCGGGTGGCGGTTCGGGTCGCGAAAGCGCATATACCGGATGCCTTCTCGCCACCCCAGCACTTGGGGCCATCGATGTATTGTTCATTTTTGCGAACGATATGGTCAGTTCGTTCATAATTACGGATAATACATGCGTGACCTCTGATTGTCTAGGGGTTTCGACAATGACGTTCGTAGGGGTGTACTACTTATGGTATGATTCGTGCGCGTGGATGCCTCAGCCGCGACGTGAGTCGCCAGGCCGACGCAGGAGCGAGTCGATGATGAAGCGTGGGCACAACGGGGATGAGATAATGATGCCTGAGACATCGCCGGTCAGCCATCCGACGTTAGCCGAGAAGATCGACCGCATCATCCGGGTGATGCGAATCCGCGACCGACGCGACTATTCGTACAAGGATCTCGCTGCGGCGATTCGGGCACGGGGCGGCGCCTCGATCTCGACGACATATCTGTGGGAGTTGCACACGGGGGCGAAGGACAATCCCCAGAAGAAGACCCTGGAGACGCTGGCGGATTTCTTCGATGTGCCGGTCATGTACTTCTTCGACACGGACGAGGCCGTCCATCTGTACGAGCAACTCGACTCACTCCCCATCACCCTCGACGCAGATGTGCGCAAGATCGCCCTGCGGGCCGCCGAACTCTCGCCGGACACGCTGCGGGCGATCGGCCAGATCATCGAGCAAGCGCGACAGATTGAGGGGCTGCATGCCGGTCGTAAAGGCGTGCGGCAAACACCAGCCGACGATGACCAACGATTCAAGGAAGCTGACCAAGAGTAGCTTCCCGGGGGACTTTTCCAATGGACATGAAAACACTCCGCAAGCGCTGTGCAGCGCGCATAGATGATCTGCCGATCCCTATTCCCTTTGATGTACAAATATTTGTTGTGTCGCTTGCTGCACGTCGCGGCAGACCGATCGTGCTCGAACCGATGTCGCTGCAAGGGGTGGTCTCGGGGGCGTGGGTCGCGATGCCTTCGGTCGATGTGGTGGTGTATGAGCAGCACGCGATGCCGCTGCACCAACGGCACATCATCCTGCACGAGCTGAGCCACATCATTTGTGAACACCAGGGGATCGATAGCTCCGAAAAGGGCCTTCAGTCTTTATTTTCCGCGCATATAGCCGCCGCACGACTGCGGACCCTCCAAGACGATCAGTATTCAGATGGAGAGGAACAGGAGGCAGAGGTACTCGCATCGCTCATCCTCGAACGCGTCAGCAATGCACAGACAGACAGCTCAATTAGCGATCCATACATTACGGGCACGCTCCAAGTGCTCGACGATCTGGAGGGCATGACATCGTGAGCGAGACGCTCGTGAGTGCCCTGATAATGCTATTGGTCTGGGGATCGCTATTCTGGAAGTTGCAGACGCTCCGCTGGCGGCCTCGTGACGCGATTCAACGCTCCTACTGCGGCGCGCTTCTCGCACTCGCGCTCGCGATGACCGTCTTCCATCCGCCCATTTATCGCGCGGTGGATCGGATTACCGGCGTGCCGAATTTCGCGCGTCTCCTCGGCAACGGTCTCGGGGTCGTCAGCGCATGGGAATTCCAGCCCGTCATCACGAAACTGCTCCGATATCAGGCGCGTGGACGGGGCATCCTGGGTGGTGCTTGGCCGATGATTGGCACGCTCGGCGTCATGATATATCTCTTCAGTAGGATGTCCGTGCCGCAGTCGGCGCCGTTGGACTTCCAGCAGCGCTATGGTGCTGCGCCGTTCGTTGCCGAGTACCGAATCGTGCTCTTCGCGTATATCGGGTTGACGATGTACAACCTGTTTGCCCTCTCTCTCCGAAACGGCCGAGTCGTACGAAGCATCAGCCAACCGCACCGGAGACTGTGGGCGCGTCTCCAAACGGTTGGCTGGGGCCTCGGTACCGCATATGACGCGAACGAATGTATCTATGTGATGCTTCGTCGCTCGAAGTTCGCGCACAATGCCCCGTACGATCATCTGCTCGCCAACGTACTCCTGACCGGTTTTCTCGTCACGATCTTGAGTGGCGCGGGTCTTGGTCTGCTTCACTGGCTCGGACAATACAGGGCACTCCGACAGCTCTATCCGCTGTGGCGAGATCTATACCGGGCAACGCCCCAGATCGCGCTGTATCCTCCATCGTCAGAGGGCGCAGACACCGTCGCCTTCCGCGACGTGAGTTTCCGACTCTATCGGCGCGTAACCGAGATACACGACGGTGTTACGGCTCTGGAGTCGTATAGTGATGCGCCGATGAAAGAAAAGGCCGATCGTGTCTGCAAGCAGATGGGCATCACGCGACAACAGGCTAGAGTAACGGTTGAGGCCTTGATGCTCGCCCAGGCAATGCATGCGAAACAGGCGGGCACGCGCACATCGGAGCCTTTATTGTCCCCGCTTATGACGACGGAGGAGAACCTTGAGCACGAAGTGCAGCACCTGAAGGGGGTAGCCCGCGCTTACCGGGGTATCTCGATCCAAGGGCGGGAGGCTCTGTCCCATGCTCTGAGTGAGCATCCAGATTCGCAGGAGGCGATACACAGACGATGACCGTTTCACCTTCACCCCATCCCATCACCCGGAGCGGCAGTGAGCGGGCGGCGAAGATTATCACCGAGGTGCTCGCGCCGACACCATTGGGTGTCGTCGTGGTCGCCTTCATCGCGTGGCATTTCGCACCGAGGACAAGTGATGCGATCAAGGGGGCGATCATCGGCGTACTGCTTGGGTTGCTCTTACCCTTCAGCTATTTGCTGCGACAGGTCCGGAGAGGACAGGTCACTGATCATCATGTCGGAACACGCACCCAGCGTCCACGTATCCTCTTCGTCTTCTTCTTCGCTGTGCTCGCTGCGCTCGTGACTCTAATCAAGTTCGGTTCACCCCCGGAGCTCATCGCGCTTATTGGGGCGAGTATGACGGGCTTAGTCGTCGCCCTGACGATCACGCTTTTCTGGAAGGTCTCAATCCACGCGGGCGTCGCCGCAGGCATCGCGACCATCTTCGTCATCCTGTTTGGTCCATGGATGTTGCTGCTCGCCCCGTTCGTCCTCGCAGTCGGCTGGGCGAGGATAACGCTCGGCGATCACACAACTGCACAAGTCATCGTTGGGACCGTCATCGGTGCATTCATTTCTGGGGTTGCCTTTTCTCTCTTCCTGATCGCATTGCGCTGATAATCATGCGCCCTTCGGCGAGATGCCCCACTTGTAGCGACTAGGGCGTGTCTGGCAAATCGAGCCAGAGGATGAGGGCGGCGATCACCACCATTGCCCGGTAGTTCGTCGCCCGCTTCTCATACCGCGTCGCCACTCCTCGCCACTGCTTCAACCGGTTCATGCATCGCTCCACCACGTTCCGCCGCCGATACGCCTCACGGTCGAAGGCGAGCGGACGCCCCGCTTTAGCGGCCCGCCGTTCGCGCTGATCGCTGCGCTCGGGGATCACCGCCTTGATCCCCCGCTGTCGCAACGCCTTCCGGCACGCCGGATAGCTATATCCCTTGTCGCACAACACCTGGTCGGGACGTTTCCTCGGTCGCCCTTTGCCTGCACGCGGCACGCGGATCGCGTCGAGCACCGGCACGAGTTGCGTGCTGTCGTGCCGCTGCCCCGGCGTCAGGACGATACTCAGGGGTCGCCCTCTGCCGTCGCAGGAGAGGTGGACCTTCGTCGTCAGCCCACCCCGGCTGCGGCCGAGCGCCTCGTCGCCGCCCCCTTTTTCGCTCCCGCCGCGTGCTGATGGGCGCGGATACTCGTGCTATCCACGCTCACCTCCCAGATGATCTCGCCTACCGCATCGGACTTCGTCTGCACTTGTGTCAGCAACCTGTCCCATGTCCCGTCGCGTCGCCAGCGCACGAAGCGGGAGTAAACCGTCTTCCAACTCCCGTATCGCTCCGGCAGGTCGCGCCACGGCGCGCCGGTGCGCAGCTTCCACAACACGCCGTTGATGACCATCCGATGATCCTGCCATCGTCGCCCTCGTCCACTGTTCGCGGGCAATAAGGGCGCGATCCGCGCCCATGCCGTATCCGTCAGTTCGCCCCGTCCCACCATCCCTTGCCCTGCCTGCGTAATGCGATTACCCTTGCCACAACGCTATCATGTATTTGTCAGACACGCCCTAGACATCAAGACAGACATGTCGTACCATTTATGTATGAGGATGATTTACGCATTTGTTCATGATAATGTACGTCTCAGATGTCTGTATGCTATAGCGACAGAACGCCTTGTCGTCTTGACATCAAAACATTCATGCTCCACACTACGACACAGATGGTGTACGTACACTTCGGTGAGGAAGAGGAGATGTATCAGTGCATAGCGAAGCCAAAGGGGACATGACCTCAACGAAAGAACCCATCGAAAGGGATCGATTCCGGACAACGGTGTATTTGACGGAAGACGAGATTACGTCCCTCGACGAGTTGAGAGCCCATTTCCGGCGACAGGAGCGGCGTCAAGTCGACCGCTCACAACTCATTCGAGAAGCAATTCGCCACTACCATGAAACGATGCTCACGCAGTAGCTCGTTAATCGGGGGAACGGGGGTTTCTGATGGGATCAGAGAATTTCAACCGGCAGTTCATCCTGCTGGACTTCACTGATCTGGACAACCCGGATTTCCTTTCGTTTACTCGCTCACCCGAGTTCTCGACGTACCTCATCATGCGCCGCCACATCTGGCGCTCCCGCGATCCCCACTACATGGGCCTGCACGAGTACTTCGCCAAAGGTTACCTCGCGTGCTCGCTCGACCGCGAAAAGATCGCCGAGTGGCTGAACCTCTCACTCGTATCGGTGAGCAACGACATCACCGCGCTCTCGCGTCGCACAGTGATCGAGAGCCTACGAACGGGTCGCCAAAATATCTTCGTGCTCGGCCGGTGGGTCGAGGATGAGGGCGCATACTTCGAGCACTTCCACTTGGATCGCCTTTACGTCAGAAGTAAAGAAAACTTGATATCAGGCCTTCTTGACGGCAGATATAAAGAAAACTTTACATCAGAAGAAAAGAAAACCCGTACGTCTGATGTAAAGAAAGTTTTACCCAATAATAGAGAAGGGAATAGAGAACCGAATAGAGAAGAAAATAGAGAAATGGAGTTCGAGAACTCGAAATTTCGAAAGGCCTCAAATCATGAAATTAATGTGATTACGGACTACGTCAGCGACCTCGCGCGAGAACTGAACGACGAAGCTTCATTGCCGGCATCGGTCAGTCGCGCGATGAACCTCTACCGTCGGGCCGCCATCGATCTGGACGGCTTTACTGACGCTTTGCTCGGCGCACGCGCTGCGACGAAACAGCATAGCGCAAACATCCGCAAGCAGAGCGACGCGAACGGTAACCTGATCGGCCCGACGAAGAATCGTATGGCGTATTTCTTCGCAGTGCTCGAGGACGTGCTCGGGCTTGTCGAGCCGAGGGTAGCAGGCGAGGTGCGCAGCCAATGAAACGAGAACGGATCGTTGCGATCGTCAACCGCAAAGGCGGCAGCGGGAAGTCCACGACGACGCTCAATCTCGCCGGTGCCCTGGTCGAAACCGGACTGCGGGTCGTCGTTGTCGATTTGGACCCCCAGGCCTCCCTGACGCGCCTGCTCACCGATGATCCGGTGGAGCGCGGCATCGGTGCATGCATCTCCGCACCCGGGCTACCGGTGAGAGACCTCATCCGGGTTACTGGTGCCGGCATCGACCTCGTCCCGGGTGATCGCTCGATCGAGGCTGCGGCGCTCTCCTTGAGCGATTCCCCGACGGGCTTCCTGCGCCTGCGGAGGATCCTCACAGCGCTCGACGGATACGACGTCCTGCTCCTCGACACGCCGCCTACATTGGGATTCGCGCTGTCTAGCGCCATCCTGGCCGCTGGGTGGGCCGTCCTACCCACGGCCACAACGCAGCAGGACATCGATGCGCTCGTTGATACGGTGATGGCGATCGACGAGTTGGCGGCGGATGAGATGGTCTGTGCGGAGCATCTCGCCATCGTGCCGAACGCGGTGCATCGGGACCGTCCCGACCAAGGGGGGCTTGCGGTGCTGCAGAAGGCGTTCGGCGACCTTGTCACGATGCCGGTGCCGCATTCGGCGGCGATCAAGCGTGCCCTCAATCGCCATCTGCCACTCGCGATGACCGAGCCAAAGACCGTAGCCATGGAATCGTATCGCGCATTGGCACAGCGCGTCGTCTGTGCGATCTCGCGAACTGAGATGATCCCGGAGGAGCAGTATGTCGGCGCATAATCGTCGTGAGGCGGAGGTCGCTGTCGTCCGACCCGCACAACCGCGCACGACGCTGCACGCGGTCGCGGGCGCGACCGAGCGGCGATTGCCGGGCGCGATGGAGGTCCCGATCGAGCAGGTATCCTCGGACCCCGGTCAACCCCGACAGGATTGGGAGCACAACAGTGGCGCACGGCGCCTGAATGAACTTACCGAGAGTGTCCGCGAATTCGGCATCCTGCAACCGCTGGTGGTGCGCGAGAACGGTACCATCGGCGATGGTCGCCAGCGCTACCTGATCATCGCCGGCGGTCGTCGGTATGCCGCCGCACTGCGGGCAGGTCTGGCGACCGTCCCCGTCGTCGCGCGCGGTGAGGAATCCTCGCGCGTCCGTATCCTGCAGCTGGTTGAGAACCTCCAGCGCCAGGATCTCAGTCCCATCGACGAGGCCCGCGCGTATCAGGAGTTGATCGACCTCGAGAAGCTGTCCCCGCCGATGATCGCGGCGCGGCTGCATCTCTCGGCGCAGCATGTACGAGACCGGCTCCGGGTTCTCAGCGATCAGGTGCTCGCCGATGCGGTCGAACGGCAGCAGCTCTCCGCCACCGCCGCGCGGGACATCATGCAGTTGCCGGACGATGCGTACATGGCTTTCCGGGCACGCGTGCTGAACGGTGAGGCGATCCAATCGAGCGATGTGGCCACAGCACGCGGACGCCTCTCCGCCGCCGGCATCGTGAATCCGCGTCGCAAAGCGCCACAACCCAAAAAACAAACGACGTTTGTTCCTGAGGATGCTGATAGATCGTCAATCCGTGCCTCAGAAGCCGCACCCGCACCGGTACAATTCGGTGCCGCGGAGACGGATACTGGTCCCAAAACGGCCATAAATACGTATCTACGCAACGTCGAGGAAGGGGAGCCGTGCAAAGCCTCGGACGAATCGGCGTCTTCGGCCGACAGTATCGCCCTGCTCATCGAGAGTGCCTTGCGCGGTGCGCGGCGCGCTGAGATCATCGCGAAGATCATCAGCCAAGAAGATAGTGATGTAATGGAGGAATGGTGGCTCCTTGTCTACCGGCGCCTCCGGGGGCACTTGTTGACGACATAGCAAAGTCTCGCCCTCTCCCCATGCACATCGCGTGCTGCGGAGCGTACCGAAAAAACTACGAACCGCCTTTCCGTGCATAGTCGAGCAGGATCCGGTCGATGAGGTCCTCGACCGGTGCCAGGTCGTCGGTGAACACCTTTGGCCCGGGTGCAACCTCCCGCGCGATCGCGTCCTCGCCGATCGTGACGATCGGTGATTGCGGTCGAATCGAGCACTCCACCTCGATGTTCTTCGCGAAATCAGCGAGCTGTGAAGGATTCTTCGTGCCGATCACCATCGTGTTCGTGTACCCCGGCGTGTCGATGAGATAAACATTCGGGAAGACAGCCCGCATCGTCTGGCTGATCACTTCGACCAGTCGATAGTCCGTGCTCGTCCGGCCCGCATTGACGATGACGGAGCCGTTGTCATTCAGACGGTCCCGCACCTCCGCGAAGAATTCTTTCGTGGTCAACTGAAACGGGATATAGGGTTGATGATACGCATCGACGGCGACGACGTCGTAGCGCTTCTCGGTCGTCTTGAGGAAGTACCGACCGTCCTGGACGATCACATGCAAATTCGGCTCGCGCATATCGAAGTAGCGCCGCCCGATAGCGACGATCGTCGGATCGATCTCCACCCCGTCGATCTGCACTTGCAACCCGTAGGCATCGGTCATCCGTTTCGTCGCTGTACCCCCCGCGAGGCCGATGAAGGCGATACTCTTGATCTTGTCCGCGCGCTGTTGCGGGGTGAAGTAGGGGCCAACAGTGAAATAGTCCCACGGACCCCGTGTGAGCGGCTGTGTGGCCTCCTTGGGGTAGTAGAGCGAATGGATGGCGTGCCCCTCGTTGAGCACGAGCTCGTACGCGCCGGATTCCCGGTTCTCAACGACCTGAATGAAGTTGTACGCGGATTCTCCCTGCCAGATGACCGTTCGATTCCCCTCGACCGGCCGGATGAAGCCGCGATACCCGAACCCGGTGACCGCGAACATGGAGCCGAGCATCAGCACGGCCGCGACAATCAGTCGCATGCGGCTTCGCCGCGCTGGCATCCGCACGAGGCCTATCAGGGAGACCGATAGGAGGGCGAGCGCGAAGAGATAGAATGTTCGGTACGTGCCGATCCTCGGGATCAAGAGCAATGTCGGGATGAACGTCCCGGCGATGCTACCGGCGGTGCTGAGGGCATACAGCGATCCGGCGGTGCTCCCTGCTCCTTCGAGCGATGTCATCGAAAGGCGGACGGCGAAGGGCGAGACGCAGCCGAGGAGCGTCACCGGCACGGCGAAGAGGATGAGGGTCCCGACGAGCGAACTGTAGAACCCGCCGAGCGATAGGGCTTGGAACGCTTCGAGACTCCGGGCGAGGATCGGTCGGGACAGCAAGGGGACCAACCCAATGGTGAACGCGGCCACGGCGGTGACGCCGTACAGCACGGTGACGGACGGATACCGATCCGCGATTCGCCCGCCGATGGCGTAGCCGACCGAGAGGTAGATGAGCGTCAGGCCGATGACGTTGGCCCAGATGAAGAGGGATGTCCCGAAAAATGGCGCAAGGAGCCGGGACGCGGCGAGTTCCGCGCCGATGCTGATGCTGCCGCTCGTAAAGACGACGCCTCGCAGGTACCAGTCGGTGCCGCTGCCGTCGCGCGGTGCCGCAGCAGGCGTCGTCGTTGCTGCCGAAGAACGTACTTACTCAGGGGATCGCGATCCTCCCGTCAATCTTCCGACCATATCTGCCCCCTTGCGATATCTTGCCTCATGACGACTGCTGCCGGGTGGCGGCGAACTGACGCTACCACTCACGACAATCGACCAACCAACACCTGCGCCCCGACGCCGATGCCGACGGTGAACAGCAGCGCAACACACCAGACGATGACGACCGGTCGGACTGCGACGGAAAGCCCTCGGGCCGGTCGGTACATCGGGACAATGATCCGTAGGTAGACCGCGAGCGAGAGCACGCTGTTGAGGATGCCCGCCACGGCGAGCCAGGTGTATCCCGCGTCAATGGCAGCACCGAAGAGGAGCAGTTTGCCCACGAAGCCCGCCAGTGGCGGCACGCCGACGAGCGAGAGGAGGAAGACCACCATCGCGCCGCCCGTCCACGGTGCGGAAAAGCCGATTCCGGTAAAGGCGCTGAGATCGCGTCCGACCCGCGCGGTGATCGCGAACGCGCCGAGGTTCATCGCGGCATAGGCGGCGGCGAAGATGACCAGCGCTTTGACAGCCAGGTCGGTGCGGCCGATTCCCACAACCCCGAGCAGGAAATAGCCCGCCTGCGCGATCGAGGAGTAGGCGAGCAACCGGACGACGTTCGTCTGCGGCAAGGCGGCGAGATTGCCATAGGTCATCGAGACGACCGCGAGCACGCCGATCACCACCGGCCAGTTCACGGCGCCCGCCGGCAGTGTGCGCGCGATCTGGGCGAGCGCGAAGAGCGCGCCGACTTTGGGGACGACGGAGAGGAAGGCCGCGACCGCCAGCGGCCCGCCGTCGTAGGCGTCCGGCGCCCAGAAATGGAACGGCGCGATCGCCGCTTTGTAGCCGAGACCGATCAGCACGGCGACCAGCCCTGCGATGGCGGCGAGTGGCTTGCCCTGCAAACGCCCCAGGTCCATCAGCAGCGTCGAACCCGTCGCGCCGAACCAGTAGGTCAGGCCGAAAATGAAGATCGCGCCGGTGACGGAGCCGAAGACGAAGTACTTCATCGCCGCCTCCGTCGCCCGGTCGTCGCGCGGGTAGGCGACGAGCGCGAAGGAGCCGAGGCTGCTGAGGAGGAGACCGAGGACGAGGAACATCGCGTCGCCCGCGCCCGCGAGCACGAGCGGCCCGAGCGCGGTGAAGGCCAGCAGGCTGTAGACGGTGCCCTCGCGGTCGCTCCCGCGCACCTCGGGGACGGCGAGCACGGCGGTGAGCGCCGTGGTCGGCAGCAGGATGAGCGTCGCCCAGACACTCAGCGTATCAATGCGGAACGTCGCCATGAAGACCGTCGTGTGCCGGCCGATCAGCGGCACGGCGAACCCGGTCGCGACAAGCAGTCCGCCGACCGTGAGCGGCAGGGCCAGGCGCGGCCGCCGGAGCATCTCCGCCACCAAGGCGGCGATAGCGGTCAGCAGGAGGACGATCTCCGGCAAAAGGAGCGGGAGGTCTCGCCCGAACTGCATCCCGCCGCCCATACCGCTCATACGCCGATCACCTGCGCCGCCCGGTGGATCACCGCGAGGATACCGCCTGGCGCGACGCCGATGAGCACGACGAGGATGAGGAGGGGGACGATCGCCCACCGCTCATGGGCGCGCAGATCGGGCATCTGTTGCCAGCGCTCGGGGACGGCGCCGATGAAGGTCATCTGGATCGCGCGTAAGTACAGGCCCGCCGTGATCACGATGCCGAGCACCGCGAATGCCGCCGCCACCGGCCAGACCTGGAACGTGCCGAGGAAGATCTGGAACTCGGCAGGGAAATGCGCGAGGCCGGGCAGGCCGAGCGAGGCGAATGCCGCCAGGATAAAGCCCCAGCCGATGACCGGCACGACGCGCAACAGTCCGCCGAACGCCGCCATCTCGCGCGTCTCCGCCCGATCCTGCACCGCCCCAACGAGCAGGAAGAGCGCGCCGGTGACGATCCCGTGGCTGACCATCTGGAGGACCGCCCCGTCGATGGCGAGGGCACGCGCGCTTTGATTCGCCGCCGCTGCGGCGACCGCCAGCACGACGTAGCCCATGTGGTTGACGCTCGTGTACGCGACCATCCGCTTGAGGTCCGTCTGCGCGAGGGCGACGAACGCCCCGTAGAGCGCTGAGACGACGGCGAGCGCCGCGACATATGGCGCGGCGGCGCGGAAGGCGCCCGGCGTCATCTGGAGCGCCAGGCGGATGAATCCGTAGGTGCCGAGTTTGAGGAGCACACCCGCCAGCACGGCGCTTCCTGCGGTCGGGGCCTCGGTGTGCGCGAGGGGGAGCCAGGTATGGAGCGGGAAGAGAGGCGTCTTCACGGCGAAGGCGATCAGGAGCGCGACGAACGTCAGCGCCGCCGTCAGCCCTACGAGTGGCGGCGCGGCGATGATCGCCCGCATGTCGAAGGTGCGCGGGTTGCCGCCGAGGTAGAGCGCGATGATCGCCAGTAACAACGGCAAGCTGCCGAGCAGGGTGTAGAGGAAAAAGGTGAGCGCCGCCCGCTGGCGCTCCAGCAGGTTGTGCCCCCACCCCGCGATGATGAAGTACATCGCGACCAGCGACACCTCCCAGAAGACGTAGAAGAGCACGAGGTCGAGCGCGAGGAAGACGCCGAGGCAGGCGGTTTCGAGGAGCAGGAAGAGCGCGACATAGGAGCGCGTCCGCTCCGTGATCGAGACCGAGAAGGCGAGTGCGGCGACGAAGAGCGCCGCCGTCATGAGGGCGAGCGGCGCGCTGATCCCGTCGACGCCCACCCGATAGGCCGCGCCGAGCGAGGGGATCCACCGGACCTCCTCGACCTGGGTGAAGGTCGCGCCGACGCCCCGCGCCCAGAGGCCGATCGCGCCGAGCAGGGTGAGACCCGAGACGATCAGGCCGATGCAATGCGCGGTGCGCGGCGCGGGGTCGCGCCACGCGATGAGGAGGATTGCCCCGGCCAGGGGGAGGAAGAGCGTAATGGAGACGAGCGGGACCACGGGGCCTCCCTTGCTAGCGCAGAAGAATGAGGAGCACAACGAGCAGCATGCCACCGCCCACCGCAACGACGAGTTCCCGTGACACGAATCCCGATTGCAGTCGCCGCGCCTGCGCGCCCAGGTTGCGCGTGCCGCGCACCAGGTCGGCGATTGCCCGGTCAATCCCTCCCTCGTCGGTGCGGCGCGACAGGGCGGCAAGCACGAGGCTTACCCGGCCAACGCCCATCACGGCGGCATGGTCGCCCGCGTCTACACGGTCAGCGACTCGCGCGACGCCGAGCGCGCCGCGACCGACCGCGAACACGCCACGAAGGATCACCCCGTCGAGCCGGGCGGCGAGCGCCGCGAGGACGAGCGCCGGTCGCACCACGAGGGCATCAAGGCCGCCCGCGACGCGGAAGCCGGTCTCCGCCGACGTGCGCAGTGGGCCGAGCAGTCGCGCGACCGGCACGGACCAGCCCACCACGAGGCCCAGTGCCGCCGCGAGCAGCGCCCCTGCCAGCCCGATGCTGTTTTCGGGGACCGCCGCACTGAGGAGGTGGTCGATCGGCCGCAGCGCGAGACCGAGCGTGGCGGCCAGGAGTGCCAGACCGGCCAACGCCGCACCCATCCAGCGCGACCCCGGCACCGGAGCATCCGTCCCATCGCCGTCCCACACGAGTCGCAGCGCCCGGCTCACATACGCCCCGGTCAGGAGCGTGCCGATCAGGGCCAGCGGGGCGAGCAGCCACCCATACGGCGAGGCGAGCGTGGCTGCGACGATCGCATCCTTCGACCAGAAGCCCGCGAGCGGCGGCACGCCCGCCAGCGCCAGTCCCGCGACGGCGAAGCCCACGAAGACGCGCCGGTGCGCCCTGCCGACGCCGCCGAGATCGGCAAACGCCGTCGAATCGCGCGCGTGCTGGAAGATGCCCGCGCCCTGGAAGAGCGCGCTCTTCATCGCCGCGTGCGTGACGAGGTGGAAGACGGCGGCGACCGGCGCACCGGCGCCGATGGCGAGCAGCATGAACCCCAGCTGGCTCGATGTGGACGATGCGAGCAGCCGCTTGAGATCGCGCTGCGCGAGGGCGGTCACGCCGGTGACGAGCGCGGTCACGCCACCGACCGCGCCGACGGCGAGCAGCACGTTCCCGTGCAGCAGGGGAGCGACGCGCGTCAGGAGGATCGCGCCCGCCGCCACGAGCGTCGCGGAGTGCAGCAGCGCGGAGACCGGCGTCGGGCCGAGCATCGCGTCCTGCAACCAGCCTTGGAAGGGCGCCTGCGCCGCCTTCCCCATCGCGGCGATCAGGAGGAGCAGGCCGGCGACGGTCGCGGTCGCGCCGCTGGTATGGGGCGTCTCTGCGATGGTCGTCGTACCCGTGCGGGCGACGAGCAGGAAGATGCCGAGGTAGAGGCCGAGATCGGCGGCGCGCGTCGTGAGGAAGGCCCGCGTCGCCGCCGGTCCGACCATCGGACGCTCGAACCAGAAGCTGATCAGGAGGTACGACGCCAGACCGATTAATTCCCAGCACACGAGCAGCAGGACCCAGTCTCCCGCGAGGACGACGCCCTGCATTGCGGCGGCGAAGAAAGACATCCCGGCATAAAAGCGGATTTGGTCCCGCTCGCCGCGCATGTAGCCCACGGCGTAGATGAGGACCAGGAAGGCAACGACCGCCACCACCGTCGAGAAGACCACCGCAAGGGGATCAACGACGAGGCGAAGCGGGCGATCGGGAAGCCCCGGCAGCGTCGCCGTGAACCGCGCACCATCCGCCACGCGCGCCAGTGTCGCGACGGCGGCGAGCACCCCGATCCCCGCGCCAACGAGCGCGAGCAGCTCCGGAACACGCCGAACGACGAGGATCAACGCGGCAGCGATGAGCGGCGCGAGAATGGCGAGCGCGGCGATGCTCATCCCTTCAGTTCCTCCGCCTCTTCCATCTCGACCGAGCCTTTGGCCCGGAAGCGCGCCGTCGCGACGCCGAAGCCGACCGCCGCCTCGAGCGCCATCACGGTCATGATAATCAGCACGAACATCTGCCCAGCGTAGACGTCGGGGTGCAGGAAACGCCAGAAGGCGACGAGGTTGACCATCGCCGCGCCGAGCATCAGTTCGACGCCCATCATGATCATCACCATGTTCGTCTGGCTCAAGGCGCCGTACAGCCCGATGCCGAAGAGCAATGCGCCGACGATCAGCGCGACCACGAGCGTCGTCATCTGCGCCTCGCGATCGCGACGACCGTTGCGGCGATCATCGCGACGAGGATCGTGAATCCCGTCGTCTCAAAGATCAGCATCGAGCGCGTCATCATCTCGATGCCGAGATCATGGGTGGAGGCAATCGCGCTCGGCGCCGTCGCGACGACCGGCCCCCAATCAACCAGCAGCGTGACGCCGAGCGCGACGGCGGCGGCGATCGCGCCCGCTACGTACGATGTCCGCTTCTGATGGGTCATCTCCATCTGGCCGAGGCCGCCGGGGTCCATCATGAACATCACCATGAAGATCGCCATGATCGCCATCTCGCTCCCCATCATCATCAGTTGCAGGACGCCGAGGAACTCCGCCTGCATGGCGAGGAACATCGCGCCGATCGCCACCATCGCCCCGAGCAGCGACAGCGCCGAGCGCACCATGGAGCGCGTGAGAAAGACCCGCGCGCCGAAGGCGATGGCGACCAGGCCGAAGAATGCCGTCGTCACGGGTTGCGCCATCACTGCACCACCAGGAGCGTGATCCCGACCCAGAAGATGTTCGTGAGGGCGAGCGGGATGCCGTACTTCCACCCCCAGGCGAGCAGGTGCTCCTCGCGCAGGCGCGGCACGAACCGGCCGATCGCGAACATGGCGATCGTCACGACCAGCGTCTTGAGCAACGTCCACAGCCACGGCGGGAAGAACGGGCCGAGCCATCCGCCCAAGTAGAAGACGGTGATCGCCGTCGCCAGCGTCAGCACGAGGAGGAGGCGGGCGAGCCGGACGACCGCGAGCCGGTCGCCGGTGTACTCGCCGAGCGCGCCGCCCGCCAGTTCGCCCGGTGCGGTCGGCAAATCGAAGGGGGGCAGGAAGCAGACCGCCATCGCGGCGCACCAGAAGAGGACGAACCCGAGCGGCTGCGCGAGTGCGTTCGGCAGCGCACGCTGCGCCGTGACGATTGCGGTGGTCGTGAGGAATTCGGCGCGCATCGCGACCGCCGTGATCGGCATGACGATCAGCATGGAATAGGCGATCAGTTGCCCGAGCATCCGCCAGCCGCCGATCATCGCGTAGACGCCGTCCGGCCCCCACCCCGCCATGATCAGCGCCACCGCCACGTAGACGAGCGCCGCGTTGACGAAGAGCGCACCGGTGGCAAGGTTCGCGACGACCGTCCCCGGCGCGAGGGGCAGAACGGCGATCGCCAGCACCGCCGCGACGAGCAGGAGCGCCGGCGCGCTCTCGAAGAGGATCCGGTCCGGCTGTCGCGGGACGAGGGATTCCCGCCCGAGATGCGCGATGCCGGCGAAGAGGGGCGTCGTCGGGCGAAACCGGCCCGTCATCGCCCATTCCTCGGCCAGCGCGACGAGGTACGCGCCGCCAACGACGAACGGGATGAACCAGAGCGCCGTCATCGGTCCACCTCCCACGGCGAAAGATCGAGCGAGGCGATGCCGATCAGCGCATCGGCGAGTTCGCGCCCCGTCGCCATGTCGGGGACGAGATGAACGAGGCGGTCGGAGGGTGTGTCGAGATGCACTTCCGCGATCTCCCCGTCCCGCAGCGCGATATGGAGGGTTGCCGGGCCGCGCGGCGTCTCGACCGTGGCCTTTCCCCTCCCCGATCCGACGGTCAAGGCGGGCGGGGCGGGGAAGGTCGTCGTGCCGACGGCGCGGATCAGCTCCACGCTCTGCGTTAGCTCATCGAGATGCACCCGCAGGCGTGCCCATGCATCGTTGCCATCGTGCAGGACCGGCGCGAACCCGAGATCGCGATAGGCCGAATCATCCAACCGGGCATCCACGGACAGCCCGTTCGCGCGCGCGAACGGCCCCCGTACCGTTTCCGCCGCGTGCGAGGCGTCGTACCCGATGCCGTCGAGTCGCACGCGCAGGAAAGGGGTGCGCTCCACCCGCCGCACGAACGTGGCGATCTCTCGCCCGACGCGGGATACGCTCCGCTCATCCGCCGTGCGCATGAGGGCGCACTGCAATTCCCCGGCACGACCCGCCAGCCAGCGGTCACCGAGCAGCGTGGCGAAGTCGACGAGCCAACTGAGGTGGCTGACGGCGCGCTCGCGCTCCATTGCGCCCACACGCCGCCGTGCCACGACCTCGTCGATTGTGAAAGCGGCGGCATCTTCCAGGGCGCGCAATGCGAGCACGCGATAGGCGACCGGCGTCTGTGGGTCCAGGAGCGCGAGCCGGTCCGCGAAGCGCGCCGCCGGTCCGGGCCAGATTGCCGCCAGTCCACGATGCACCATTACCGGCGTCGTCTTTGCCTCCGCGACCGTGTCGCCGTCGAGCGTCAGCGCGAGCGCGAGGCCGCCGGGGAGGCCCGGAAAGAGCGGCCCGAACGGCGCCTCGGACCACTCCATCGGCAATCCGTCCCGGCTCCGGGGGAGGTCCTGGGTCATCGCGACCATGGACATGAAGCCGCCGCTCATATCCATATCCATGTCCATCTCGGCGTGACCGCTGTGATCCATTGGCATATCCATGTCGCCGTGTGCATCGTGCCCGGCGCCTTCATCGTGCTTCGCGGGCGTCTGCCGAGCGCCGTGGGACATGTTGTGCCCCACCTGATGCCGATGCTCGCCATCATCCGTTGGCGTGGTCATATCGTGATGCGCCTCGTCTTCTGTTGGCGACACCGTCGGCATCGGCATCTCGCCGCTGTGCATATCGTGCGACATCGCCATGTCACCGTGCATCGCGCCGCGCGGATCGTCGGTCGGCGGCGCGCTATCTGCCGCGTGGTCGCGTCCGTGATCGCCGTGCGTCATCGGCGCATCAAGCGTCGCCTCCGCGCCGGTATGGTGGTGCATCGCGTGGTCCATCGCCATGTCCGGCGGTTCGCCCGGCGCATCCTCGTGCGGCGCTGTGTCGTGCTGCTCATCCCCGATCATCGCCATGCTGCCGTGCATCCCGTGATGCATGATGTGGTGGTCGTGGCCGCCGTGGTCCATCGCGCGCGGCGGCTGATCGCCCACGAACGCGAATGCGTCCGCATCCGCCGCCCAGGCACCGACGGCGAAACGCCGCCGGAGATCGGCGACGGTGCCGACGAGCGCAGTCTGATCGAGCGCGACCGTCACATCGGGCGCGGGCAATGACGCGATCCGCGCGGCCCCGATGGCGAGTATCGCGCGTGGCCGCGCCATCTGCGCATATGCGACCGCCGTCGGCTGTACGAGACCTTCGGGGAGTTCCCCGACAATGACGAGGACATTCGCCTGGCGCGGCGACGGAACGACCGAAAGGCCGGCCGCAGCGAGATCGAGGCTATGCGCGCGCGCGATTGCCGCGCCCGGCACGACGAACGCGGTGAGCACATGACCCTCCGCCCGCGCAACGAGGCGGTGGAGCCATGTCGGTTGGCCGATGCGCGCGCCGCTGATCATTGTCGTTTCAGCGCTCCCTGGCTCCAGCCATAGAGAAGCCCGAGGAAGAGAACCATCAGGAAGATCCCCATATCGAGGAGCGCCTCGAGGCCCAGCTCCTGATAGACCACCGCCCACGGGTACATAAAGGCCATCTCCATGTCGAAGGCGAGGAAGAGCAGCGCGAAGCCGTAGTAATGGACGTGGTACCGGACCCATGCGGGTTGCGGCGTCAGTGTCCCGCCCGTGAAGGGAACATCCTTCCCTTTCTCGGTGCGTACCTTGCCAAGCGACCGGGCAATCTGCCGGAGCAGCGCGACGAAGCCGATCGTGCTGACAACCATGGCGAAGAGCAAGGCGTACTGCTGGAGTGCGGTCATGATGCGCTCCTCGGCTCTCAATCGTCCCAACGAGATAATGTTCGTAGATACGAAAGTAGCGGTAGCCCGCCAAAGACGGGTATCGAGGTGAGAGGCGGGCTCTTAGTATGCCGGATCGGGATCTTCCAGCACCGGGAACCGCATCATCGGGTTCGGCGCGATCACTTCGAGGACGATGCCGTTCGGGTCCGAGAAGAAGTAGGCGTGGCTGCCCGGCCCCATCTCCTGGATCGGCGAAAGATTGTCTACACGAGCCGCCGTTAGCCGCTCGTACCACGCATTGAACTGCTCCATGCTCTCGACGGTGAAGCAGACGTGATCGAACGCCCGCCCGGTCGTCGGCAAGGTCGCGGCCTTGTAGTCGGGGAGTTTGGCGTTCGGGAACTCGAAGAAGGCGAAGACCGTGCCCGGCGCGACGGTGATCATGTAGTGCCGCTCCGCGCCGGGGCGCGGCATCCGGTGGCCGAGCGCCACCTCGCTGCCAAGCACGTCCCGGTAGAAATCGACCGTCTTCTTCATGTCGTTCGTGATGAGCGCGACATGGTGGACGCTCGTGAACGGTGCCTTAAGGCCGTCGCGCTCCGGCGTCGCATACATCGTCGGTTTGGGCTGTATTGTCGTTGCCATGGAACCTCCATGCTCGTGGTAGCGTGGGCTTTTTCAGCCCGCGAATCAAACTGCTCGTCGCTGGCGTCAATCACTTTGGGCGAACGGGGCTTCCAGCTTGCTTATGGGCTCCTTAACGTCTCTCATAGGGCGTCAAGCGCTGCATGTAATGGGACTGAGGTGTATCGCCGAGCCCGAAGGGATCACGTCATGCATTGGACTGGCAGGCAGGGTGGAGGAGTGTATTTCCTCCACCCTGCCGTTCGTTTCCGCGTCCTTACTTCTGGACGGGATAGCCCTCTTCGGCGAGTGCCTCCTCGACCTGCGCGAGGTCAACCTGTCCAGGGTTATAGGTGAGTGTGATGATCTTCGTGTCCGCATCCGCCTCGACGGACTGGACGCCGGGGAACTGGCCCGCCGTCTTCTTGACGGTGGCAACGCAGTGCTCGCACGAAATATCCGGAGCCTTCATTGTGACCATTTCCATCGGAGAACCTCCATACTGCGCTCAGACGCTCCGAGCGCCGCGACACATTACTTCGCGACGGGATACCCGTCTTTCGCGAGCGCCTCTTCGACCTTGGCGAGATCGACCTGGGCGGGATCGTAGGTGAGCGTGATGATCTTTGTGGTGTGGCTCGCCTCGACCGATTCCACGCCGGGGAACTGATTGACCACCCACTTGACACTCGTAACGCACCCATCGCAGCCGATATCCGGTACTTTCAACTCCGTCGTCACCATACGAAACCCTCCGAATGACTTGCCCTCTCGGGCGCTCTCGCTGCCACCCCGGCAGCGTGTGCTTTTACGCGCGCGGCACTCGCCACATCACGTCACGGTAATGACGCCATCCATGCCGGGATGGAGGCTGCAAAAATAGGGGTAGACGCCCGGCGTCGTGAAGGTGTATTGCCACCGCTGTCCCGGTTGCAGGAGGCCACTGTAGAAATTCTTCGTCGGCGCTTGGCGCGCCCCGCTCACCACGTTGTGGGCGTGATCGTTGTCGTCGTTGATGAAGGTGATCGTCGTGCCCGCTTTGATCGTCTTGTTGCCGCCCCGGAAGAGGTCGGGCATCGCCGGTGTGGTGCGCTGGCCGACCATCGCCATGTGCACCTCGTTCGGGCCCCAGGCGTAGGAGGCTGCGCCGAAGGCGGACGCCTGCCCCGACACACCACGGTAGGTGCCGAACCCGACGACGGTGAAGGCAACGAGGAGCACCGCCGCCGCCATGAACTGGCTTCCCTTCGTGCCGCGCAACCGCAGCGAGTTGGAGAGCACCGTCACCGACGAGAGCGCCATCGCCACCGCCGCGAAGATCGGGTTGAGTTTGCCGAAGACGGCGAGCGGGATGAGAATGACGTTGTAGCCGAACGCCCAGCCGAGGTTCTGACGGATCGTGCGCATCGTCCGTTTCGACAGGTCAATCGCCGCCGCGATGCTGCGCAGATCGCCCTTGACGAGCGTGATGTCCCCCGCCGCCATCGCGACATCCGTGCCCGTGCCCATTGCGATCCCGGCGTCCGCCTGGGCGAGAGCGGGCGCGTCATTGATGCCGTCCCCGACCATCGCGACGACCCGGCCCGTCTCCTGCAACCGCTTCACTGCGGCGATCTTATCGGCGGGGCGGACTTCCGCGATCACGTCATCGATGCAGACTTCCTTGCCGATCGTCTCCGCCGTGCGTCGGTTGTCGCCGGTGAGCATGACGACCTGGATGCCGAGCCGATGGAGCGTGCGCACGGCCTCGGCGGAGGTCGGCTTGACGGTATCCGCGACCGCGATGACCCCCGTCAGTTCGCCGTCCACCGCGACGAGCATCGCCGTCTTTGCCGCCGATTCGAGCCGGTCCAGATCAGCGCGAACCGGTGTGATATCGATGCCCGCATCCGCGAGCAGGCGCTGATTGCCGATCACGACGGACCGCGTGCCGACCGTGCCCTGCACGCCGCCGACGAGGGCCTCGAAGCCTGTCGCGCGCCCCGGAATATCGAGCCCGCGCTCCGTTGCCTCCCTGACAATCGCTTCGGCGAGCGGATGCTCGGAGCCCTTTTCGACCGTCGCCACCAGTCCGAGTAAATCATCCTCGGACCAGCCATTTGCCGTGATGATGTCGGTCAATTTCGGCTGCCCGTTCGTCACTGTGCCGGTCTTGTCGAGGACAACGGTGTTGACTTCCCGCACGCGCTGGAGGCTCTCGCCGCCCTTGAGGAGGATGCCCTGCTCCGCGCCCCGGCCGCTGCCGACCATGATCGCCGCAGGCGTCGCGAGGCCCAAGGCGCATGGGCAGGCGATGACGATCACCGCGATCGCCGCGACCATCGCGGCGATCGGCGAGCGCCCCGCGACGATCCAGCCGACGAACGTTATGGCGGCGATGCCGAAGATTGTCGGCACGAAGATACCGGAGATGCGGTCCGCCAGTTGCTGGATCGGCGCTTTGGCGGTCTGTGCCGCGTCCACCAGCTTGATGATCTGCGCGAGCTGCGTCTGCTTCCCCACGCGGGTCGCCCGCATCGTGATGAGCCCCTGCTTGTTGATCGTCGCGCCGATCACCGCGTCGCCGGGTTGCTTCTCGACGGGCAGGCTCTCGCCGGTGAGCATGGACTCGTCCACCGTGGACGCGCCTTCGAGGATCGTGCCGTCCACCGGGATCTTCTCGCCGGGGCGGACGATCAGCACATCGCCGGCGAGGACCTGCGAAACGGGGATGTCCTGCTCGACTCCGCCGCGCACGACGCGGGCGGTTTTCGCCTGCAAGCCCATCAAGGCGCGGATCGCCGCGCTGGCGCGGCCTTTCGCGATGGCTTCCAGTACCTTGCCGAGGAAGATGAAGGTGATGATGATCGCGGCGGTGTCGTAGAAGGTGTCCTGGCCGGTGAACGTGGCCGCGACACTGTAGAAGAAGGCGATAGAGCCGCCCACCGAGACGAGCGTATCCATGTTCACCGCGCGATGGCGCGCATTCTTGATGGCGCTGCGGTGGAAGTCCCAGCCGACGACGAGCCAGACGGGCGTTGTCAGCGCGAGCAGCCAATAGTCGCGATAGAGCATGTTCATCTTGAACATGGCAATGAAGAGGATCGGGAGTGTCAGTCCGAGGCCGAGAGCGAGCTTGGCGAATCGGATCCGCATCTCGCGCCGGACGCGCTGCTCTTCCCGCGTTTCCGCATCGTCTTCCTCCGCGACGGTTTCAACGATCGGTTGCGCGTGGTAGCCCGCATGCTCGACGGCGGTCAGCAGGTCGTCGATCGTCGCCTGCCCGCCGAGCGTCACGTTCGCGCGCTCGGTGGCGAGGTTGACGCTCGCGCTATCGACGCCGGGCACCTTCAGCAGCGCCCGTTCGACACGCCGCACGCAGGAGGCGCAGGTCATCCCCTCCACCGCGAGCGTCGTGGTGAGCGGCTCATCCTCCTGCTCCACACGCGCACCGTAGCCGGCCGCCTCAACCGCGCCCACGAGCGTGTCGGGAGTCGCCTGTGTCGGATCGTACGTGATGACCGCGTGCTCCGTCGCTAGATTGACCGCAGCGTCAGAGACGCCGGGCACTTTCTTCAGTTTCTTCTCCACGCGCATCACGCAGGAGGCGCAGGTCATCCCCGAGACTGCCAACGCTGCCGTCTTCGTCGGGGAAGCATCCTCCGGTGGTGTTTTGCTCTGTGTGTCGGGAAGCTGTATGGTCGCCATACTACCTGTCCTTCTCTTAGCTGCGGATCGCTTTGCTGAGGACGGTCATCAGCTCGGTGATCGCCTCGTCGCCGCGCTGCTCCTTGATCGCGTCCGTCACGCAGCCACGGATGTGCCCTTCGAGCACCTGCTCTGCGACTTTGTCCGCTGCAGCGGAGATCGCCTGCAATTGCGTGACGATATCCACGCAGTAACGCCCCTCTTCGATCATCTTCTGCACACCCCGGACCTGACCTTCCATCCGGCGGAGCCGCAGCAGCAGCGCGTCGGTCTCCTGTTGATAGTGGTAGTCTGCTTTCGTCATCCGCGTCGTTGCCATCGTTGTTGCTCCTTTGTTTGGTACCCTCGGAGGGTATCTAGCATGGAGTGTATACCCCCATAGAATATTCTGTCAAGGGCCGCGAACCGCCAAATTGCCATTCGGCGGCTCCTTGACAGAATACCATGCATAGGTATAGTATGCTACGCACATACCCAATGGGGGTAATAGGTCTATCCCTCCGTGCATGACACGGCGCGGGCGCTGAGCGCGGCGATGCCGCACGCGCAGCTCCGCATACTGGAGGGCCAGAGGCACGAGGTCAGCACGGAGGCACTCGTCCCCGTGCTGACGGAATTCATTGCTGGGTGACAAGCTCCTTTCGGGAGGTGTAGCCATGGGATTTCTGCCGAGTGACGCGACGCTGCTCATCATCGACATCCAGCGCGGGTTCGACGACCCGACGCTCGGTGCGCGGAACAACCCCGGCGCCGAGGGGAACGCGGCCGCGCTGCTCGCCGCCTGGCGTGGCGGCGGCCGCGCGGTCGTCCACGTGCGACACCTCTCCCGGGAGCCGGATTCGCCGCTCCGCCCCGGCCAACCCGGCGCGGAGATCAAGGAGATCGTGCGCCCGCGCGACGGCGAGCCCCTCCTCACGAAGCACGTAAACAGCGCCTTCATCGGCACCGACCTGGAGGCGTGCCTGCGAAAGCGCGACATCTCGACCCTCGTCATCGTCGGCCTGACGACCGACCACTGCGTCTCCACGACGGCGCGCATGGCGGCGAACCTCGGATTCCGCACCTACCTCGTCGGCGACGCGACCGCGACGTTCGACCGAGTCGGGCCGGACGGCTCCCGCTTCCCCGCCGCCGCCGTGCACGCGATCTCGCTCGCGAGTCTCCACGGCGAGTTCGCGACGATCGTCGACACCGCCCGGGTGCTCCGGGATCTCGACGACGCATCGACGACGGGATGCGGAGCGACGCTCCATCCCGAAGAAACGCGCGGCCACGGCGCCCGACGTGCCCGTATGAGCGGGGGGAAATAATGGACGAGAAGATCAATCTCAGCGAGAAGCTGGCCCAATTTTCCGATCCCTTCGCACCCCAGACGGTCGCGCGGTTCAACGGTCATGACATCATGGTCGTCAAGGCGAAGGGCGAGTTCGTCTGGCACACGCACGCCGAGACCGGCGACTTCTTCCTCGTGCTGGCGGGGCGGCTGACGATCCAGATGCGCGACCGCCAGGTTGTCCTCGGGCCGGGCGAGCTGTTCGTCGTGCCGCGCGGTGTCGAGCACCGTCCCGTGGCTGACGAGGAGGCGCACCTCCTGCTGATCGAGCCGACCGGCACCCCGAATACCGGAGATGCGGCGACGGCCGCACCGCGCCGGGAAATCTAGCAGGCGCACGCCCAGATAACCCTCCTTCTTGGGATTGCCGAGAAGAGCGTGATCGCGACAAATCGTAACTGCGCCGCCATCTCGCTCGTCAGTCCTATAGCGAAGAGCTGTGCGCGGCTAGTCAATGACGTTGGGATTGCCGTGTCCATCCTCGCCCTCCGTCGTTGTGGAATGAGGTATGGGGCGCTTGACTTGGCAGTTCGAGACACACGCGATCGGAGGAATCGGTGCGTATTCAGCGTCTGACGTGGGCGGGGATCAAGGTTGAGGTCGGCGGGACGACGCTGTTCGTGGACGCGATCGAGGGGGCGACAAACTGGGAACAGCCGGAGATCATCCCGCTCGCCGCAGGGACGCAGGACCGGCATGCGGTCGTCACCCACGCCCACGACGACCACTTCGACCCGGCGGCACTCGCACGCGTCCTTGGCGATGGAGGCAGTGTGCTGTGCCACCACGCTATCCTCGGGCAGGTCGCACGCCCGGGCCTGTGGGCGCGCGGCGTCGAGATGCACGAGCCGGTGCTCCTCGGCTGGCTCGCCGCCGACCTGATGGCCATCGCCGTGCCCGCCGCCGATGGCTGGGGCGATGCGCAGGTCTCGTGGATCGTGGATGGCGATGGGCGGCGCATCATCCATTGCGGCGACACGCTCTGGCACGGCCACTGGTGGAACATCGCGCGGCAGTACGGGCCGTTCGATGCCGCCTTCCTGCCGATCAACGGCGTGACATACAGCCGCGGGCGTTTCACCGGCAGCACGGTCCCGGCGACACTGACGCCGGAGCAGGCGGCGACGGCGGCGCACCTCCTCGGTGCGCGGGTGGCGATTCCGATCCACTATGGGTTCGTGTCTGATCCCGTGCATTACCGCGAGGTCCCCGATGCGGAGGCGGAGTTTCTTGCAGAGGCGCGGAAGCGCGGCGTGCGGCCCCATCTCCTCGCGCCTGGGGGATGGCTCGACGTGGATGCCCTCATCGAAGCCGAGACGTGACGAACTATCGCGAACGCGACGGTAGTGGACTTAGCCGTATGAGTGACCCGGTATCCTTGCACTGACGCTGGCAAGCCTGCTATCCTCTCTCCTAACTCGACATAATATGGGGCCGCATCTCTCGCTCACGCCGGGGATGGCGGCCCTTTTCG
>JAABUT010001533.1_pt1 | contig 25987 bp, 27 predicted proteins | sample 5559281 | NCBI WGS metagenome assembly JAABUT01 (sample SAMN10711880, study PRJNA513359) | rock metagenome | isolation source: Antarctica rocks | place: Antarctica: Victoria Land, Ricker Hills nord | collected 2016-01-04
GCGCGGCCACCAAGCGGTTGCGCGCCAGGAAGCGGTGCTTGGCCGGCGTGGTGCCCGGTGGGTACTCGCTGATCACCAGACCCTGGCGGGCGATCTGTCGGAGGAGGGCACCGTGGCCGCTGGGATAACACCGGTCGACCCCGCAGGCCAGCACCGCAATCGTCGCACCGCCGGCCCCCAGCGCCGCACGGTGTGCCGCGCCGTCGATTCCGTACGCGGCACCGGACGTAATCGTCCATCTATCGGCCGCGAGCTCGTGGGAGAGTTCGGCGGTCACATGCTCGCCGTAGCTGCTGGCAGCTCTTGTCCCGACGATCGCGACGGCACGCTCGGTGACGGCGCCGAGCGACGCGTTGCCCAGCACCCACAGCGCCAACGGTGCGTGCGCGTCATGCACTCCGGACGCGGCGGCGCCGGTGAACGGAAGCATCCGCCACGCGGGCCAATCCTCGTCGTCCGGGGTGATCAGGCGACCGCCCAACGATCGCAACAGCTCCAGATCGTCCGCGGAGCTGTCGAGGTGGTGGCGGGACTCGGTTCGAGTGCGGACCACGTTCGGCAATGCACCCCGGTCACGGATTGCCCGCATGACAGGCTCGGGGCCGTGCTCGATCACCAGCGCAGTGAGCGGTGCACAGGGCCCCTCGACCACCCTGGACAGGTAGGCCCACGCCCGGCGGCGATCGTGGTGCGCAGTCGTCGTCATGCCGCTCTCCGGTCCCGAAACAGCAGGGCAGCGGCAACCTCATTGCATTGTGGTCGCTCGTGGCCGCGGAGATCGGCCAGGGTCCACGCCACACGCAGCGCCCGGTCCGCACCGCGCGCGGTGATCTCCCCCCTCCGTAGACCCTTCTCCAGCGGCACCAGCGCTGCGCGATCCAATCGAAACCGCTGACGCAGGGCAGGTCCCGGAACTTCTGCGTTCGTGCGCCAGCCATAAGGCGCCCAACGCGCGGTAGCGGCGGCGCGGGCGTTGGCCACGCGTGCACGAACCGCGGCAGAGCTCTCCGCTGTCTCGTCGGTCAGTGCAGCCGCGGCAAGGCCGCGCATGGGAACCCGAAGGTCCACCCGGTCCAGCAACGGCCCCGACAGGCGCCCCAGATAACGTCGTCGCACCGTCGGGGGGCACACACAATCGAGTTCGCGGGCCGGCGCGCACGGGCACGGATTGGCCGCCAGAATCAGTTGGAATCGCGCGGGGTAGCGCGCGACGCCGTCTCGCCGAGCGATGCGGACCTCGCCGTCTTCCAACGGAGTCCGCAGCGCCTCGAGCGCGCGGGAGCCGAACTCGGGACACTCATCGAGGAAAAGCACCCCCCGATGGGCCCGGCTGACCGCGCCCGGCCTGGCCATGCCCGAGCCGCCACCGACGAGTGCGCTCACCGAGCTGGTGTGGTGCGGAGCGACAAACACCGGGCGATTGATCAGCGGCTGTTCCGTGCTCAGCAGGCCCGCCACCGAGTGGATTGCGGTGACCTCCAGTGCCTCCTCGTCACCCAGGGCAGGCAGGAGTCCGGGAAGGCGCTGGGCCAGCATGGTCTTTCCGGTGCCGGGTGGGCCGGTGAGTAGGAGGTGGTGCGCGCCGGCTGCGGCGACTTCGAGCGCCCACCGCGCCTCGGGTTGGCCGACGACCTCGTCGAGATCGCCGTCCAGTTGCTGCTCGGCGATGACGGTGCGACCCGGGCTGCACAGGTGAGCATGGCCTCGTAACCAGCCGAGGAGCTCGCGCAGGGTTTCCCCACCCAGTACCTCGATGCCCTCGACGAGGCCGGCTTCGGCGAGCGTCGCGGCGGGGACGACGGCACGCTTCCACCCCGCGCTGCGGGCGGCGAGCAACGCAGGCAGGGTGCCGCGGACCGCGCGGATACGTCCATCCAACGCCAGCTCACCGAGCAGCACGGTGTTCGCCAGAGCGCGGTCGGGCACCTCGCCCGCAGCCCGCAGCACGGCGCAGGCCAACGCGATGTCGTAAGCCGATCCCCCCTTGGGCAGCGTGGCCGGTGACAACGCCAGCGTGATCCGACGCGCGGGCCACTTCTCGCCGGAGTTGGCCACCGCGGCGCGCACCCGGTCCCTGGACTCCTGCAGTGCCGTGTCCGGCAGGCCGACCAGGTGGACTCCGGGAAGGCCCCGGCCCAAGTACGCCTCGATCTCCACCAACTGCCCGTCGACGCCGCTGACCGCTACGGAGTGTGCTCGTCCCAGCGCCATCAGAACACTCCGGGAAAGTGTTCGACCTCGACACGTGCGCCCGGGCGGGCCAGTACCGCGACCACATCGAAGCGGACCTCGACCCAACCCACGCGGTTGGCCGCGAGCCAGAGCTGCGCCAATCGCCGCAGGCGAGCCAGTTTGATCGGAGTCACTGCCTCCGCGGGCCGGCCGAAGCCGGTACCCGAGCGGGTTTTCACCTCGACGATCACGACCGTCGTACCGTCCGTGGCGACGAGGTCAATTTCGCCTTCCCGACACCGCCAATTGTGGTCGAGCATCACCAGCCCACCGGCCTCGAGGTAGCGGGCGGCAATCGCCTCGCCGCGCACACCCAACTCTGCGCGGGTGTGGGATCCGGGGGGCCGCGGCGTCCGGGTACTGAGGTGCGTCATGGTGGTCCTCGGCTGTCGGAGGGCCGAAGGGCTCGGCCGCTGAGATCTCCACCGTGCCCGCCCGGCGCCGCCGGCAGAGCTCAATTGGCCGCGATGTGGACAACTCGGACGACTGTGGACAACCCGACAGTTCCGCGGCGCGAGGCAATAGGGCTGTCGGCGGTGCGTGCTAGCTCAACCGCCGAACGGACCGTCTTCCGGTAATCGTAGATCGGGCTTGTCCAGCTCCTCGACGTTCACGTCCTTGAAGGTGATCACGCGGACGCTCTTGAGGAAGCGGGCCGGCCGGTACATGTCCCAGACCCAGGCGTCGGCCATCCGCACCTCGAAGTACACCTCGCCGTCGGCGTTGCGGGGTTGCACGTCAACGGAGTTGGCCAGGTAGAACCGCCGCTCGGTCTCCACGACATAGGTGAACTGCGCCACGATGTCGCGATACTCGCGGTAGAGCGACAGCTCCATCTCGTTCTCGTACTTCTCGAGATCCTCCGCACTCATCGCTGCGGCGCTCCTCCTCGTCGACTCCCGGCGGCCACTCGGGCCGTTGGCCTCCCATCATGTCCCACAAGTGCCCGCGATACCGCCACGACGTTCGCGTAGGACATCCGGTGCTCGGTGCACGGTCCGTGGCGCCGCAGGGCCGCCGAGTGCGCGGGCGTGATGTAGCCCTTGTGGGTGCCGAACTCGTAGCCGGGTTGCTGCACGTCCATCGCGACCATGATCCGGTCCCGCGTCACCTTGGCCAGCACGCTCGCGGCCGCGACGCACGCGGCCTGCGCGTCACCACCGATCACCGGCAGCGATGGCGCGGGCAAGCCAGGAACTCGGAAACCGTCCAACAAAATGTACTGCGGGGCGACCGTCAGCCCTGCCACCGCACGACGCATGCCCTCGATGTTCATGACGTGCAGCCCGAGACGGTCGATTTCCGGCGCCGGGATCACGACCACGCAGCTGGCCAGCGCGGTTCGTTCGATCTCCGGAAACAGCCGTTCACGGTGCTGCGCGGTCAGCTTCTTGGAGTCGGTCAGGCCGGGCAATCGCGGATGCGGACCCGGCGGAAGGGCGCAGGCGGCCACCACCAGGGGGCCGGCACAAGCACCGCGCCCGGCTTCGTCCACACCGGCCACCGGCCCGAGTCCGCTGCGCTGCAACGCGGACTCGAGCGTGCGCAATCCCTGTGATCGTCTGATGACAGTGCGTGGGGGCAAGTTAGCTCTCACTCGCGACGCTGGTACCCGCGTCGAGTGCGTGCCAATCCCAGTACGGGCAGCACGGCCAGCGCTTGCACGCCCAGCGGCACGTCGGGCAATGCCGGTGGTGTTCCAGCCGGCATTGCGGTGGCCTGGGTTGCGTCGATCTGCGGAGCGTTGACCACCTGCCACCGTGAGATGGGTGACACGATCAACCGGGCCTTGCCGATTACGTTGCCGACCGGCACGGTGCCTCTGGCGTCATCGGCGATGTGGTAGCGGGAGTCGGCCGAGTCGTTGCGGTTGTCGCCCATCATCCACAGATGCTTGTCCGGCACGGTCACCGGCGCGAAACACCGCTGTGACGCCGGTGAGGTGCTGCAGTCGAGTGCACCCGGCATAAAGCCGTAGTCGTTGACGATGTAGGGCTCGGTCAGCGGGTGGCCGTTCACCTGCACGCGCCCCTGGGCGTCGCAGCACTGCACTGTCTGACCACCGGATGCGATGACCCGTTTGATGAAGTCCCGCTCGTCCGGCGGCGCAAGTCCCACCAGTGAACCCAGTTCCTGCAGCCCGCGGACGACCACGTTGGCTGAGCGGTTGCTGGTGAAGTCGTTGTCCCAGGACTGAGGGCCGAGAAAGACCACGACGTCGCCCGGCCGTGCGTCGGTGAAGCGGTAACTGATCTTGTCCACGAGCACGCGGTCGTTGGTGCACCCCGTGCATCCGTGCAATGTCGGCTCCATCGACTCCGACGGGATGACGTAGACGCGGGCGACAAAGTTTTGGATGAGAAAGCTGAGCGCCAGGGCGACGACGATGAGGACGGGCAACTCCCGCCAAAACGACCGCTTCTTCGCCGGGGCCCGGCGACGTCGAGAGCTCGCGCCTGCGGTCTCGGCTTCGGGAGCAGTCGCTGCCTCTGCCGACCCGGCCCCGGTCTCCTTGTCATCGACGAGGGGTTCGTTCTCGTTGTCGGGCACGGCACCAGGCTAAAGCAAGCCGCGCATGCTCAATGCGGACCGGGGGCAACGCTGAGGTGCGGAGCGTTGACGACCTGCCAACGGCTCACGGGCAGCACGATCAGTCGCGCCTTGCCGATGACGTCGCTGACCGGCACGGGACCGTGGCGGCGGGAGTCCGCGGAGTTGCTCCGGTTGTCCCCCATCACCCAGAGGCTGCCCGCTGGCACCGTCACCGGATCGAAACACCGACCAGAACGCAGCGCGGTCGTACAACTCTGCTGGCCGGTGAGGAAGGGGAAGTCGTTGACGACGTAGGGCTCGGTGAGCGGCTGGTTGTCGACGAGCACGCGACCCTGCTCGTCGCAGCACTGCACGGTCTGACCACCCGTCGCAATGATCCGTTTGACGAAATCACGCTCGTCCGGCGGCGCAAGTCCGACCACCGCGCCGAGTTGCTGCAGCCCGCCCAGCAGCACGTTGGAGGAGCGCGCGGTGGTGAAGTCACTGGTCCAATTGTCCGGCCCGCGGAAGACGACGACGTCCCCGGCACGCGGATCGGTGAACCGGTAGCTCACCTTGTCCACCAGGATCCGGTCGTTGCTGCACCCCCTGCAGCCATGCAGGGTGGGCTCCATCGATTCCGACGGAATGACGTACACCCGGGCCAGGAACGTCTGCACGGTGAAGCTGAGCACGAGCGCCACGAGCACCAGCACCGGCAACTCACGCCAGAACGAGCCCGGCTTGCCCGGTAGACGCGGGCGCTTGCGCCACCACGAGGGTTGGTCGGCCCGGGGGTCGGGCTCCTCCGGTTCGCCCGGCCCTTCGGCGAAGAAGTCGTCGCTGTATACCCCGGGCACAAGGAAAGGCTAGTAGCTCAGCGCTTCTCTTTGATCTTCGCAGCCTTGCCGCGCAGGTCACGGAGGTAGTAGAGCTTCGCGCGCCGCACGTCACCGCGGGTTGCCACCTCGATGAGCGAGATGGTGGGGGTGTGCACCGGGAAGGTGCGCTCCACCCCGACCCCGAAGGACACCTTGCGGACGGTGAAGGTCTCGCGGACCCCACCACCCTGGCGGCGAATCACCACGCCCTTGAACACCTGTACGCGCTCGCGGGTGCCCTCGGTCACGCGGACGTGCACGTTGAGGGTGTCACCGGGGCGGAACTCCGGAATGTCGCTACGCAGCGACTGGGAGTCCAAGAAATCCAGGGTGTTCATCGGTGATCCGTCCTCAATTAATCGACTTCTAGCAGAGTGAGTGCGCGAGGCAACCTCCCAAGTGTGCCAGACCGGTACCCCGACTGCGAAACCGACCGGTGTGCTCTGCTCAGGCTGAGGGGAGTTGCCCGGACAGCAAATCCGGCCGACGTTCGGCGGTCCGTTGCAGGGACTGCTCTGCACGCCACTCCGCCACGCGGGCATGGTCACCGCTGCGCAGCACCGCAGGCACGTCCAAACCCCGCCACGACTCCGGCCGGGTATAGCAGGGACCTTCCAACAGTCCGTCGGAGAACGAGTCCTGCTGGGCCGACTGCGCATTGCCCAGCACCCCGGGCAGCAGGCGCACCACGGCTTCCACCATCACCAATACTGCTGCCTCTCCCCCGACCAGCACGTAGTCACCCAGCGACACCTCCTGCACGCGCATGCGTCTGGCCGCATCATCGAAGACGCGCTGATCGATGCCCTCGTAGCGTCCGCAGGCGAAGACCAATCGGGGCTCGGTCGCCCATTGCTGAGCAAGCTGCTGGGTGAAGGGGATGCCTGCCGGCGTCGGTACCACGAGCAGCGGTACGGGATCGCCGGCACAGACCTCGTCCAACGCCGCGCCCCAGACTGCGGGCTTCATTACCATCCCAGGTCCGCCCCCGTAGGGCGAGTCGTCCACCGCCTTGTGCACGTCGTGGGTCCAGGTACGCAGGTCGTGCACCTGCAGCTGCACCAGCCCGCGCTCGGCGGCGCGCCCCAGCAGCGCGGTGCGCAGTGGCTCGAGGTACTCGGGAAAGATCGTGACGACGTCGAGCCGCACCGCTCAGCCCTCCAGCAGACCGTCGGGCGGGTCGATCACAATGGTGGCACCGTCCAGGTCGACCTCCGTGACGATCGCCGCCACGAAAGGCACCAGGTGCTCACCCTGCTCGGCGCCGGCCGGGCGGATGGAAAGCAGCTCCCCCGCCGCCGTGTGCAGCACCTCGACGACCGTGCCCACGGCGGTGCCATCGACGAGACTGACCGAGAGGCCCTCCAGCTCGTGGTCATAGAACGCGTCCGGATCGTCGGAGGCGGGCAGCTCGGCAGGATCGACGAGGAACAAGGTGCCGCGTAGCTCCTCGGCGGTGGAGCGGTCGTTCACCTCGTCCAGACGCACCAACAGCCGCCCGGAGTGACTCCGGGCGGCTGTCACGGTGTAGTCGGTGGCCTCCCGAGCGCGTGGCTTACGACCATGCAGCACGGTACCAACGGCGAAGCGTTCCTCGGGCTCGTCGGTGCGGACGTCCACGACGAGCTCCCCGCGTACGCCGTGCGCACGAGCGACGCGTCCGATGACCAGTTCCACTGGTGCGCTCAGCGGTCGGTGTCCACTACATCGACCCGCACCCCGCGACCGCCGATGGAGCCCACCAGAGTGCGCAGCGCCGTCGCCGTTCGACCGCCTCTGCCGATGACCTTGCCCAGGTCCTCCGGGCTGACGTGCACCTCGATGGTGCGCCCACGACGCCCGGTGACCATGTCCACGTGGACATCGTCCGGGTTGGCCACGATGCCGCGCACCAGGTGCTCCACGGCGTCGGCGACAACGCTCACTTCGCGTCGGTCTCCGTGGCCGGGGCCGCGTCGGTCTCAGTCTTCTTCGCGGCCTTCTTCTTCGGCGTGGTGGCGTCGCCGGTCGGTGCGTCATCGGCCTGGGCCAGAGCCGCCTGGAACAGCTCGAGCTTGCTGGGCTTGGCCTGGGCGACGCGCAGGGTTCCCTCGGCGCCGGGCAGGCCCTTGAACTTCTGCCAGTCACCGGTGATCTTGAGCAGCGCCGCCACGGGCTCGGTCGGCAGGGCGCCGACGCCCAGCCAGTACTGGGCACGCTCGGAGTCGACCTGGATCAGGCTCGGCTCTTCCTTGGGGTGGTACTTGCCGATGGTCTCGATGGCCCGGCCGTCACGGCGGGTACGGGAGTCGGCGACGACGATGCGGTAGTGCGGCGAACGGATCTTGCCGAGGCGCATGAGCTTGATCTTGACAGCCACGAGGTGTTGCTCCTAGCGATGGGGTCACGGGGCAATTCAGCGATGCACGAGGTTGTGTGCATCCGGTTTTGCTCTTGGGGGTGTGACCGCCGCGCAAGTCACAGGTGGCTTGGCACGGCGAACGTCAGCATATTGTGCCACGACGCGCGATTCATCCGTGCCTGCGCCCCCGCAGCAGCAGGTGAGCGGGATGACGCAGTGCTGCCAGGTCCGCCCTGGGGTCGGAGTCGTACACCAGTAAATCCGCCGAAGCACCGTGCTCCAGATTGGCCGCGCCCAACCAGGTTCGGGCGTCCCAGCATGCTGCCCCGAGGGCATCGTGCGCGCTCATTCCTGCCGCGTGCAGGGACAACACCTCGTCCACCACGCGGCCGTGTCTGATGCCCCCGCCGGCGTCGGTTCCGGCGTACACCGGCACCCCGGCTTCCATCGCGGAACGCACGGTCACTCCGACCCTGGCGTGCAGGTCACGCATGTGCGCGGCGTAGCGCGGATACTTGCTCGCCCCATCGGCGATGGACGGAAAGTTCTCGATGTTGATCAGCGTCGGCACCAGCTCAGTGCCGTGGGTGAGCATCTGCGCAATAACGTCCTCGGTGAGCCCGGTGCCGTGCTCCAGGCAGTCGATGTCGGCGTTGATCAGCCCCGGCAGGGCTTCCTCGCCGAACACGTGCGCCGTGACGCGGGCGCCCGCGGCATGGGCGACGGCGATGGCCTCGTTAAGGATCGCGTCGCTCCACAGTGGTGAGAGATCGCCGGTGCCGCGGTCGATCCAGTCCCCCACGAGCTTGACCCAACCGTCGCCGAACGCGGCCTGCTCCGCGACGGCGTTGGGCAGCAACGACTCGTCCTCGAGCTCGAGGCCGAGCATCGGGATGTAGCGCTTCGGCCGGGCAAGGTGGCGCCCGGCACGGATGATCCGTGGGAGATCCTCGCGTTGGTCGAAGTCGCGAGTGTCCACCGGCGAGCCGGCGTCCCGCAGCAGGAGTGCCCCTGCGTCACGTTCGATCTCGGCCTGGGTGAGCGCCTCCGCCAGCTCGACAGGGCCCTTGGGACCCAGTCCCACATGGCTGTGCGCATCCACCAACCCGGGGATGATCCACCCCTCGCGGCACAGCGTCTCCGCCCCGTGGATCGGCTCGGTGCTGATCACACCGTCCGCGATCCACAGCTCGACGGCCTCGTCCTGAGGCAACGCTATCCCGCGCAGGTGGTACGCCGTCACGACTGCGGAGGCCGCTTGGGGAGCTTCAGCTGGGACGGATCGAAACCGGCCAGACCGGGCGGCAGCTCGTTGATCGACCCAGCGGGACCCGAACCGGCCATCCCCGGGAAGCCGGCTGGCATTCCACCGCGCACCTTGGGTGGCGTGGGTCCACGGCCGCCCTTGTTCCCCTTCTTGCCCTTCTTGCCCCGCACCGCTTTCCGGTTACCACCGCCGCCACCACCACCGGGCAGACCAAACCGCCCGGCCATCTGCGCCATCATCTTGCGGGCGTCGAAGAAGCGGTCCACCAGTTGGTTGATGTCGGAGACCTTGACCCCGGAGCCGTTGGCGATCCGCAGTCGGCGTGAGGCGTTGATGATTTTGGGGTCGGCGCGCTCTGCGGGCGTCATGCCGCGGATGATGGCCTGGATGCGGTCGAGTTGTTTCTCGTCGACCTGCCCCAGCGCCTCCTTCATGTCCCCAGCGCCGGGCAGCATCCCGAGCAGGTTCGCGATCGGCCCCATCTTGCGCACGGCCATCATCTGCTCGAGAAAGTCGTCCAGCGTGAGTTGCCCGGATCCGAGCTTGGCGGCAGTGGCCTCGGCCTGATCGGCGTCGAAGACCTGCTCGGCCTGCTCGATGAGGCTGAGGACGTCGCCCATGCCGAGGATGCGGCTGGCCATCCGGTCGGGGTGGAAGACGTCGAAGTCCTCCAGCTTCTCCCCGGTGGAGGCGAACATGATCGGCTGCCCGGTGACCTCGCGCACACTCAGCGCGGCGCCACCGCGGGCGTCACCGTCCAGCTTGGTCAGTACCACGCCGGTGAAGCCGACGCCGTCGCGGAAAGCGTTCGCTGTGGTCACCGCGTCCTGGCCGACCATGGCGTCGAGTACGAACAGCACCTCGTCGGGCTGCACGGCATCGCGGATGTCGGCAGCCTGCTGCATCAGCTCCGCGTCGATCCCGAGCCGCCCGGCGGTGTCCACGATGAGCACGTCGTGCTGCCGGTTACGGGCCTCTGCGATGCCCCGACTCGCGACATCCACGGGATCCCCGACGCCGTTGCCGGGTTCCGGGGCGTAGACGGGCACACCGGCCCGCTCCCCCACCACCTGCAGTTGGGTGACGGCGTTGGGGCGCTGCAGGTCGCACGCGACGAGCATCGGGGTATGGCCCTGCTTGCGCAGCCAGGCGGCAAGCTTTCCGGCCAGGGTGGTCTTACCGGCGCCCTGCAGGCCGGCCAGCATGATCACCGTCGGCGCGGTCTTGGCGTAGGTGAGCCTGCGGGTCGCGCCACCGAGGATGGTGACGAGCTCCTCGTTGACGATCTTCACGACCTGCTGCGCCGGGTTCAGCGCGCCCGAGACCTCGGCGCCCTTGGCGCGCTCCTTGATCTTGGCGACGAACGCGCGCACCACGGGCAGGGCGACGTCGGCTTCCAGCAGAGCCAGGCGGATCTCACGGCACGTGGCGTCCACGTCGGCTTCGGAGAGTCGACCCTTGCCACGCAGGTCTTTCAGCGTGCCGGTCAATCTGTCGGAGAGGGATTCGAACACCGAGGCGCTCCCGTTGCAGTGCTGGGCGGAGGTCTCGCACCGCGAACGCAGCCGAGCTGATGCTGTTCATCGTAGTCGGGACCTGCTGCGGCTGGCGTCGGTGCGCCTGCTCCAAGGCTTCCCCGCTCGAGTTCCGAGGCACTCGTGGGCGGAGGCCACCTCGGGCTGCCAGAATCGTTCCACAATTTCCGTACCGTACGTTCAGCACGTTCGACGCCGGACTCAACGCGGACAGCGAGGAAGCAGGGGACGCCTTCCTACGCTTGGTGGAACAGGACGACGGGGGAGTGACACATCGTTCAAACACGCTGGTCGAGCGGAAACCGGCGCGAGTTCAAGAACGGTCTCTGGCCGGTCTGGGCACTCCTTGCGGCGTTGGCCTGGGTCAACGTTGTCTTGCAGCTGACGTACACCGGAGCGAGTTGGGAGATCCTGCTTCCCACTGCGACGGCGGCGGGGGCGACGGTTCTAGCGCTGGCGGGGGTAGGCGGCAAGCTCCCAGTTCGGCGACGCCGCAAGTAGTAGCTCGCAACTCTGGCGGACGATCCTCCTGCCTAACCACTGCGCCAGGTCGAGAGGCAGTTGCGACGGACTCCCTCGGGAGGGCCAGCGCATCAACCGCCGGAGACCCCGTTGAGCCGGCCGCTCCTGGCCAGATTCACTTGGCTTTGATGAGCTGAGACACGCGCCCCTTGCTGATGTCCATGACGGCGGCGGTATCGGCGACCGAAAGCCCGGCGTGCCGCAGCTCGCGCGCGACACGGCGAGATTCGACGGCGGCCTGGTGCTGCTTCTCGATCGCCTCGGCAGTCATCTGGCGGGCATGTTCCACGTCCTTCTCGACTCCGCCGAGCACCACCGACAGGTGGATCTCGTCATCAGCAGCGTCGGTGTCGAGCATCGTGGCCACAAAGTCGCGCACCTGCTGGACAGCGGCGGCCAGGGTGTGGCATTGGGTCACCCCCACGTCCTCGACGTGCAGCTCCCAGCCGTGTTCCCACTTCACGGCCCGAACGTTGTATGCACTCATGGCAACCATCCCTTCGGTAGACACGACAGACGTTGGATGGCCTGCCTGACCAGGCCCGGTGACACAATTCCAGGCTTGGTGAGCACGGTCATGTGGTGCCCGCAGGGGCAGAACCACTTCTCGTGATCACCTTTGCCCGGCTTGGCTGTGCACCCTGCACCGGTGAGCGCCTTCGCCATGTCCCGGTAGCTCACCGCCTTTACCATTATGCCACTTTAGACCCTCTAGACGATAGCGTGTGGACCTCTAGACGCTCGCGCGGGCGCAACGACCTCGCGAGGCGATCCGCACCCCTCGCGTCTCCTGGAGCCTGTCGCACCGGTACGCCGCCCGGATCCGTAGCGATGCTCATCGACCGTGCGTAGTTCCACGTTTTGCGAACATCGCTGTTCGCAAAATTGCTACGGTGCAGTCATGCAGCGATCTCGCACCGCCGAAGACTTAAGCGGCGAACGTGTCCTCATCACCGGCGCGGCGCGGGGCATCGGTGCTGCACTTGCCCAGCGCCTGCACGAGCGCGGCGCGCGGGTCGCGGTGATCGGGCTGGAAGGTGAGCTACTGCGCGAGGTGGCCGCTCGCTGCGGTGACGCCCCATGGGCCGAGTGCAACGTTGCGGCCTGCGACCAGGTCGATGAGGCCGTCGCGGCGATGGTCAAACGCCTGGGCGGCCTGGACGTCATCGTGGCCAACGCGGGTGTCGCCGCGCAGCTGCCGCTGCTCGGGGGCGACCCGGCCGTCATGGCGCGCACCATGGACGTCAATGTGCTCGGTACCTACTACACCCTGCGGGCGGCCGGCCCGCACATCGCGCATCCCGGGGGCTACGCGCTGGCCGTGGCCTCCCTCGCCGCAGCAGTGCACGCGCCGTTGCTCGGCGCCTACAGCGCGTCGAAGGCCGCCGTCGAGGCCTTGGGCAACACCCTGCGGGTAGAGCTGCGACAGTCCGGGGCCAAGGTGGGGGTCGCATATTTCGCGGAGCTGGACACGGACATGACCAGCCGCGGGTTCGGCACCGATGCTGCCGCGAAGCTCGTCAAGAAGCGCGGGCCGATCGGCCGCGTCACGCCGTTGCAGGTCGGCATCGATGCCGTGGAACGCGGGATTGCCCGGCGCTCGCGGCGGGTGGTCGCCCCCGCGTGGGTCGGCGCGGTGCTGCCGGTCCGCATGCTCGTGCAACCCCTCGTCGACCGCGGCGCCCAGCGTGGGCTGGAACAAGCGCTGCGGATTGCCCGCGACGAGCATGCACCGTTGACCACGCCGCAACCGGACCAGACGCGGTGAGCAAGCCACGGATCGCCCCGGGTAGCCGCCGAGAGGTCGGGCTGCTCACCTGGGGGTTCGCGCAGGTATCCGGGGTGGTGGCCGGGACGACGCCGCCCAATCTGTTCCTCACGATGGGTCGGCAGCGCAAGCTCTTCCGAGGGTGGCTGCGGTTCGCCGGTCGCCTCATGCCCGGGGGCACGCTGGCGCGCAGGGACAGCGAGCTGGTCATTCTGCGGGTGGCGCACCTGCGTGGCAGCCGGTACGAGTTCGATCACCACGTCCGCCTCGGCCGCCGCGCCGGTGTCACTCCGGCGGACGTGGCTCGGGTGCGGGTGGGCCCGGCCGCGGATGGGTGGACCGCCCGCGAGCTTGCGATCGTCACCGCGGTGGACATGCTGCACCAGCAACAGGATCTCGATGACGGGACCTGGGAGCTGCTGCGCCGTCACCTCGACGAGGCAAAGTGCATCGAGCTGTGCCTGCTCGTCGGACATTACGAGATGCTGGCGACGACGATCACCGCACTACGAATCCAACCGGACGAACCGCGTCGTTGGTTGACCCGCCGCCAGCGTCGGTGGAGCTGACCCGGTGCCCGACGCGGGTCCGTTGCCCCGCGGGCGGCACGGCCTTCCTCGCGCGGATGTCATCCGTTCGCAACGCACCCGCATGCTGGAGGCCGCGGTCGCGGCGATCAGCACCAAGGGCTATGCGGTGGCGTCCGTCGCCGAGGTCATCCGCCGGGCGGGGGTGTCCCGGGAAACCTTCTACCAGCAGTTCTCCTCGAAGCAGGACTGCTTCAGTGCGGCACTGGACGTCGCGATCGAGCGCCTTCTGGGCACCATGACCACCGCGGTCGACGCCGACGGTGATCCGCACGAGCGGTCCTGGCAACTCATCGGCTCCTACCTCGACACCCTCGCCGACCAACCCGCCCTGGCCCGCATGTTCCTCGTCGAGGTCTACGCCGCAGGCCCGGATGCGGTGCGGCGCCGGGCCGAGTCCCAGCAACGGGTGGCGGACGCGTTGTACGCCATCGTCGACGACACCTCAGCCCAGGCCCGCTTTGCCTGCGAGGTGCTCGTCACCGCCATCAGCTCTATGGTGACCACCAAGCTGATGGCCGACGACCTCGACGGACTCCGCGCCCTGCACGCCCCCTTCGCCGATCTCGTCCGACGCGCCCTCGAACTCACGGGAGAACCATGATTCTGGACCGCTTTCGCATCCCCGACCAGGTCGCCGTCGTCACCGGCGCCGGACGAGGCCTGGGGGCAGCCACCGCCGTTGCCCTCGCCGAGGCGGGGGCCGACGTGGTCCTCTCCGCCCGCACGGCTGGGCAGCTCGACGAGGTGGCAGCCCAGGTTCGTGCCGCCGGCCGCCGCGCCCACGTGGTGCCTGCCGACCTCAACGACCTCGACGCCGTCGCCGCCCTCGCCGAGGCCGCACGCTCGGAGTTCGGGCGGCTGGACATCGTGGTGAACAACGTCGGAGGCACCATGCCGCGTCCGCTGATGGAGACCGACGCGGAGTTCATGGAGGCGGCGTTTCACTTCAACGTCTCCACTGCGCATGCGCTGACCAAGGCCGCAACCCCGGTGATGCTGGAGACCGCAGGTGGCGGGGCCATCGTGAACATGTCGTCGGTGATGGGACGCCTGGCCGGGCGCGGCTTCCTTGCCTACGGCACCGCCAAAGCAGCATTGGCGCACTACACCCGGTTGGCGAGTGCCGACCTGAGTCCGCGGATCCGGGTCAACGGCATCGCCGTAGGGTCCGTGCTCACCTCGGCGCTGGAGATCGTGGCCGGCAACGCGAGCATTCGGACACCGATGGAGCAAGCCACGCCCTTGCAGCGACTCGGCGACCCCGAGGACATCGCTGCCACCGTGCTCTACCTCTGCTCCCCCGCGGGCTCCTACGTCACCGGCAAGGTGCTCGAGGTCGACGGCGGCCTGCAGAGCCCGAACCTCAGCCTGGGTCTGCCGGATCTGATGGCGTGAGTTATCGCGTCGTTCAGTGGAGTACCGGCAACGTCGGCCGGTACGCGCTCGCCGGGATCGACGCGCACCCCGAGCTGGTGCTCGCAGGTGTGTGGGTGTCCAGCGCCGCCAAGGCGGGCGTGGACGCGAGCCGACTGGCCGGACTCGAGGGTGAGCTGGGAGTGCTCGCGAGCGAGGACGGCGATGCACTGCTGGGTTCGCGACCCGACTGCGTGGTGTACACCGCCATTAGCGACAACCGGCTGCCCGAGGCGCTGGCCGACCTCGCGCGCATCTTGCGCGCCGGCATCAACATCGTGGCCAGCGGCCCGGTCTTCCTGCAGTACCCCGAAGGCACGGTGCCCGATGCCATCCTGAAGCCGCTGCAGCAAGCGGCCGCTGACGGCGGTTCGTCGTTGTGGGTCAACGGGATCGACCCGGGCTTCGCCAACGACTGGCTGCCGCTGGTGCTGTCCGGGACGTGCCGGGAGATCGAGAAGGTGCACTGCCTGGAGATCGTCGACTACGCCACGTACAACAACGCGACGGTGCTGTTCGACATCATGGGCTTCGGCAAGCCGATGAGCGAGATCCCGATGCTGCTGCAGCCTGGGGTGCTGTCGCTGGCCTGGGGCAGCGTGGTCCGCCAGCTGGCCGCCGGGTTGGACGTGCAGCTGGACGAGGTGACCGAGACCTACGAGCGGGAGGGGGCGCCGGAGAGCTTCGACATCGCCGCCGGGCGCATCGAGCAGGGGTCCGCCGCGGCGTTGCGCTTCGAAGTACGTGGAATGGTCGGTGACGCGGAGGTCTTCGTCCTCGAGCACGTCACCCGCCTGCGCAGCGACCTCGCACCGCACTGGCGCCAGCCCGTGGGCCCGGAGGGCAACTACCGCATCGAGATCACCGGCGAACCCAGCTACACCCTGGACCTGGTCTCGCACAGCAGGACCGGGGTGCACAACGACGCGACGCTCAACGCGACGGCGATGCGGCTGGTCAACGCCATCCCAGCTGTCGTGGACGCGCCGCCGGGGCTGCTCACGGCGCTGGACTTGCCGCTGATCACGGGGCGCGGGATGGTGCGCCCGGCTGTTGGGCGTACTGCAAGTACTACCAACTCCGCCGGTCAGGGTCTGTAACCGCTACCAACTGCGCAGGACGACGCACCCGAATATGCACACCGGAACAGCGCGCCAGGTTTTCGGTCATCACCGACCGGGCTCACCCAGGCGTAGGGGTCGCGGCGTTCGCCACGAGCGCCGCTGCGGCCGCGCGACGCCGCCGCCTGCGGGCAACGATGGCAAACGCAATACCTACCCCGTAGATGACGACATAGACGAGGCCAACCTCTGATCCGAGCGCCACTGCGTAGACGACGAATACGACAACCGCGCCGGCCCCAGCCACCAGCACTGCGCGCCGGGTTGCCGCCGAGTAGGAAGTGACCGGACGTCCGCGGAACATGGGAGGGGCCAGCGCGAGTCCCGCGAAACCGCAGGCCGCCGGCTGCAGATCGGGGCGGGTTGCGCGGCCCTCGCGGACGGCCGCTTCGACTTCCAGGGCGTCCTGCCAGGTGAGCCGGAACCTGCGGACGAGCTGGTCGCGGTTGTCGGGTGCCGGGGGTGCGCGTCGTCGCGGTGGCGGCAGAATCCGGTCCGCAGCGACCGCCAGCAGCGGCAGTCCGATGAGGACCAGCCCGATGAGCACAAGCAGCACTTCGGTCACGCGCCGACAATAGACAGACGGTAACGAGAGAGCTCTGCACAACCCGGGCCTAAGCTCGTCGAGCATGACGCCGTTCGGTCCCGTCCCGCTCACCCCGACCGCATTCCTCGACCGGGCGCGGGTGGTGCACGGCGACCGGCTCGCGCTGGTCGACGGGGACGTTCGGCGCACCTACGGCGAGCTGGCCGACCGCTGCGAACGTCTGGCCGGGGCGCTGGCCGGCCTGGGGGTGCAGCCCGGTGACCGGGTGTCGGTGCTCGCGCCGAACACCGGCGTCGCCCTGGAGGCGCACTACGGGGTGCCCCTGGCCGGCGCCGTGCTCAACGCCTTGAACACTCGCCTGAGTGCCGACGAGCTGGCCTATATCGTCGATCACGCCGGGTCCACCGTGCTGATCGTGGACACCGACGTGCTCGAGCTGGGGCGTGCCGTGGCGGACCGCGTTCAGCGCGAGCTCGCGGTGGTGATCTCCGGCGGCGCGGACGACACCTACGAGGGACTACTCGCCGCCGCTGCACCGCTGCGGGTGCCGGTGACCGACGAGTGGTCGCTGCTGTCGTTGAACTACACCAGTGGCACCACCGGAAAGCCCAAGGGCGTGATGTACTCCCATCGCGGCGCCTACCTGCAGGCGCTGGCCATGACGGCGCAGACTCGGCTGGAGGCCGGCTCGGCGTACCTGTGGACGCTACCCATGTTCCACTGCAACGGATGGTGCTTCCCCTGGGCGGTCACCGCCGCCGGGGCCACCCACGTTGCGTTGCGCAAAGTAGCGCCGGAGCCCATCTGGCGGGCTATCCGGGAGGACAACGTCACCCATCTGTGCGCCGCGCCCACGGTGCTCATCGGGCTCGCCGCTGCCACTGATGTACCCGCCGCACGTCCCGTTTTGGTGTCCACCGGGGGTGCCCCGCCCTCCCCCGCACTGTTGCAGCGGATGACCGAGCTCAACCTCGAGGTCACCCATCTGTACGGGCTGACCGAAACGTACGGGCCTGCGGCCATCTGCGACTGGCGCCCGGAGTGGAACTCGCTCGACGTCGCCGAGCAGTCACGACTCAAGGCACGTCAGGGGGTCGCGAACCTGGTCAGCGTTCCGCTGCGGGTGTTAGGGCCCAACGGTGCGGATGTGCCCGCCGACGGGAGCACAGTCGGCGAGGTGTTGTTGCGGGGCAATAACGTGATGCTCGGCTACTACCGCGACGAGCAGGCCACCCAGGAGGCCAACCACGAGGGCTGGCTTCGTACCGGCGACGTCGGCGTCATGCATCCCGACGGCTACATCGAGCTGCGGGACCGCGCCAAGGACGTCATCATCTCCGGCGGGGAGAACATCGCCTCGATCGAGGTCGAGCAGGCCATGGACTCCCACCCGGCGGTACAGGAGAGTGCCGTGCTCGGCGTGCCGGACGAGAAGTGGGGCGAGATCGTGGTGGCCTACGTGACCCTACGACCGGGTGAACAGGCGGACGAACGCGAGCTGATCGAGCACGTGCGCGGGCGCATCGCGCACTTCAAGGCGCCGCGGCAGGTGCACTTTGGGGATCTGCCCAAGACCGGGACGGGAAAGATCCAGAAGTTCGTGCTGCGTGGGGGTACTGCAAGTACTACCAACTCCACCGAAGACGGCAGTTAACCGCTACCAACTCGCGCGCGCTCAGTCCGCCACGGCGGCGAGCACCGCTACCCCAAGCTCGGCGCGGCGGCGCGCGGTGTCGCCCGCACCGAGATCCAAGCCGAAAGCGTCGACCACCGCGGAGCCCAGGGTCTCTAGTCGTGCCCAAACGACCCGCACACCATGTTGCTGAAGCGCGGCGGCCACCCGGTACAGCAGTCCCGTCCGGTCACCCGCCCGCAGTTCCAGCACCACCGGACCGCCCGGGTTGTCGAACCACAGCACTCGGGCCGCCGACGTACTGCTCGTGGCCGCCTCGCCGTAAGCGGACTCCTTCGCTGCCAGCCGCCGCGCCAGCTCCGCCTCGTCCCGCAACGCCCGTGCCAGATCTTGGCGAATCAATCCACCCTCGGGTGGCTGACCAAAACGCGGCGAGACCGAAAAACTGTCCACGACCGCATCACCCACAGCGCGCACCGACGCGGAGTGCACCCGCAGGGCGTGCAAGGCCAGCACACCAGCCGCGCAGGCAAGCACACCAGGACCATCGGGGGCGATCACCGTGACCGTCATCGGGTGCCCGTCGGAGCCGGGGTGCATGGTGACGTGCAAGCCGCCGGACCGCGCGAGCTCCCGCTGCTGCGCACTCGCCTCCTCAGGCGCAGGCAACGGTTCCCCGCGAGCGAGCAGATGGCAACGCGCGACCAGATCCTCGATCAGCGAGGCCTTCCAGCTGCTCCACATGCCGGGCCCGGTGGCGAGGGAGTCCGCCTCCGCCAATGCATGCAAGAGCTCAAGCAGCGCGCCGTCCCCGGCAACGGCCTGCACCACGGAAGCCACGGTCGCCGGGTCGTCAAGGTCACGCCGGGTCGCGGTGATCGGTAGCAACAGATGATGGCGCACCATCGCACTCAAAGTTGCGACGTCGGCGGCGGGCAGACCGAGCCGGGTACCGATCTGGACGGCGAGCTCGGCACCGGTGATGCTGTGGTCGCCGGGGCTGCCCTTGCCGAGGTCGTGAATCAGCGCACCGATCAGCAGCAGGTCCGGCCGGGACACTCGCGCGCACAGTGCTCCTGCGAAGGCGCACGTCTCCATCAGGTGCCGGTCCACCGCCCACACGTGCGCCGCGTCACGGGGCGGAAGGTCGCGCACAGCAGCCCATTCCGGCAGCAGCGTGCACCACAGACCCGCCCGGTCCAAGGCCTCGATCGCCGCAATCACCGATCGACCGGTGCCCAACAGCGCCAACAACTCGCCAAGCATCTGCCGTGGCCACGCCCGGTCGGCTCGCGGTGGGGCATCGGCCAACGCAATCAACGTGGATCCAGTGATCGGTAGGCCCGTTCGCGCCGAGACCAGCGCCACCCGCAGCGCCAGCCCGGGATCGGCCGCAGGTACCGCCCCGCGGGCCAGTGCAACCTCGCCGGCGTGCTCCACCACACCCTCGGCCAGCGGACGGCGGGCAGGCGCACGCCGCAAGCCGGCCAATCCCCGCCGAGGCAACGCGGCGCGAGCGGTACGCAGACCGATTTCCACCGAGTAGCTGACTGTGCGCGCAGCATCGCTGAGCAACCGCGCCAGCGCGAATCGATCCTTTACGCCCAGCGCGGCGGCGACCTCGTCGGCGTCCTGTGCGCGCAAGACGTCCCGCGCCCGGCCGGCCACCCGGTGCAGCTCGGTGCGGACATTCAGCACCAGTGCGTGCGCCTCAAGCAGGCCGCCGCCGGGGGTGCGGCTGCTCAAGCCGGGCGTCCGGTTGGTCAGCTGCGCCAGCGCCAAGGCATCCAACAGCTGCAGGTCCCGCAATCCACCACGGCCGTGCTTCAGATCGGGCTCGACGCGGTGCGCTACCTCGCCGCTGCGCTCCCACCGCGTCTGCGCCTGCTCGGCGAGCTCGTCAAGGCGGTGCCGAATATTGGCCCGCCACTGCTGGCGAACCGGGCCGATCAGCTGCTCGGAGACTGCCTCGTCACCGGCAATGTGCCTGCACTCCAGCATGCCCAGTGCCGCCGTAATGTCCTGCCCGGCGACCGCTAGCGCCTGCGCGGGGGTGCGCACGCTGTGGTCGAGCTTCACGTGGGCATCCCATAACGGGTACCACAGCCCATCGGCCACAGTGGACAGTTTCGCCGCCTCGACGTTATCGTGCACCAAGAGCAGGTCCAGGTCGGAGTGCGGCAGGAGCTCACGCCGGCCGAGCCCCCCGACCGCCACCAGTGCGATGCCGCTGCCTGGTCCCATCCCGAGTTCCGTGGCACGGGCCGACAGCCAGTCCTCGTGCACCTCCAGCAGCGCATCCCTGAGTGCGCTCGCCGAGCACCCCAGACCGCCGGCCAGAGCCGCACGCGCTTGGGTCAGCTCCTCGGCGGTCGCCACTTGCTCACTGGCCCATCGTGGCGGAACTGAACCCGTGGTCTCGGCGCGTCCCACCGCCGTGCGACGGTGCGAAGTCATAGGCCGACTCGGCGTGCTCGGTCTCGTCGACGCCCCGCAGCTCGCCCTCGCGGTCGATCCGCAGGCCAACGGTGACTTTCAGCACGAGCGCGATGGCCGTGGTGCACACCAAGGAGTAGACCAGGACGACGACCACGGCGACCGCTTGGCGCCACAGCTGGTCCACCCCGCCCCCGTAGAACGAGCCCGCCACGCCCGCGGGCGACTCCGGCGCAGCGACCAGCCCGATCATCAGGGTGCCGACGATCCCACCCACGAGGTGCACCCCGACCAGGTCCAGCGAGTCGTCGTAACCGAACCGGTGCTTGAGCCCGACGGCCAGCGCGCACAACGCTCCGGCCAGCACCCCGATGAGCAACGCGCCCAACACGTTCACGGCCGAGCACGACGGCGTGATCGCCACCAGCCCGGCGACGACTCCTGAGGCGCCACCTAGGCTGGTGGCGTGTCCATCCCGGCGTCGCTCCACCGCGAGCCAGGCAAGCATCCCGGCGCACGCGGCGACGGTGGTGGTGATGAACGTGGCGCCCGCCGCCCCGTTCGCGCCGTAGGCCGAGCCGGCGTTGAACCCGTACCAGCCGAACCACAGCAGCCCGGATCCGAGCATGACGAAGGGCAGGTTGTGCGGTCGCATCGGCTCCTTCGGCCACCCGTGCCGCTTGCCGACGATGACCGCCAGCACCAGGCCGGCAACGCCCGCGTTGATCTCCACCGCGGTGCCTCCGGCGAAGTCGACGGCCTTGAGCTTGTTGACGATCCACCCGCCGACGGCGCCACCCTGGCCGTCGAGCGCGAACACCCAATGCGCCACCGGGAAATACACGATCGTGGCCCAGAGACCGGCGAACACCATCCACGCGCCGATCCGCATCCGGTCGGCGACCGCGCCGGAGATCAAGGCCACTGTGATGATCGCGAACATCAGCTGAAAGGCCACGAACACGGTCGCGGGGACGCTGCCGACCAGCGCAATGTGCGTTCCGGCCTTGCTGTCCCCGCCGAGCAATCCGGCCAGACCGAAATACTGCACGGGGTTGCCGATCAGGTTGGCCTCGTCCTCCCCGAAGGCCACGGAGTATCCGTAGAGCACCCAGAGCAGCCCCACCACGGCCATCGCGGACATGCTCATCATCATCATGTTGAGCACGCCCTTGGCGCGGACCATGCCCCCGTAGAAGAAGGCCAGCCCCGGCGTCATCAGCATCACCAGCGCGGCGCTGGCCAACATCCAGGCGGTGTCGCCGGTGTCGGGCACACCCATCGTCGGAAAGGCCCCCATCGTCGGGACAGCCATAGACCCTCCTGCGTTCGTCTCAGCTAGAAGGGTCCGCACAGCGTGTTTCGGCGAGGCCTCGCCGTTGTTTCTAACAGGTGAACGCGAGGCCCCGCCGTGTTACATCGCGATGACAGCCGTCAAAATGGACAAGCAATGGAGCGCGGCGCTAAATCGCGTCCACGCCACGCTCCCCCGTGCGTACCCGCACGATCGTGTCCACCGGCGACGCCCAGACCTTGCCGTCACCGATCTTTCCCGTCCGCGCCGCCTCCACCACCGCGTCGATGACCGAGTCAGCCACGCCGTCGTCTACGACGACCTCCACCCGCACCTTGGGTACGAAGTCCACCGAGTACTCCGCGCCGCGGTAGACCTCGGTGTGCCCCTTCTGCCGGCCGTAGCCCTGCACCTCGCTGACGGTCATGCCGAGCACCCCGAGCTGTTCCAGCGCGGACTTCACGTCGTCGAGCGTGAATGGCTTGATGATTGCCGTGATGAGCTTCATTACTCAGGCCTCCTTGCCGACAGCTGCTGCCAGCATCGCGTTGGGCTTGGACAGACCGGCCGCCGCCAGGCCGCCGCCGCGTTGGGGCGCGAAGTCGTACGCCGACTCCGCGTGCTGGGACTCATCGATGCCGATCATCTCCGCCTCGTCGTCGACCCGCAGGCCGATGGTGAACTTGAGCGCGTACGCGATGACCGCGGTAGCCACCATGGAGTACACCAGAACCGCGCCGACACCCACCGCTTGACGCCCCAGCTGGTCGAACCCGCCACCGTAGAGCAGACCCTTGACCGCGGCAGGCGCCTCCGGGGTAGCCACCAGACCCACCATCAAGGTGCCGACAATTCCGCCCACCAGGTGCACGCCCACCACGTCCAGCGCGTCGTCGAAGCCGAACCGGAACTTGAGACCGACCGCCAGTGCGCACAACACACCGGCAACCAAGCCGATGGCCAGGGCGCCGAGGACGTTGACCGAGGAGCAGGACGGCGTGATCGCCACCAGGCCCGCGACGATGCCCGACGCCGCACCCAGGCTGGTGGCGCGACCGTCCCGCAGCCGCTCCACCAGCAACCAGGCGAGCATGGCCGCGCAGGTGGCGACGGTGGTGGTGATGAAGGTGCTCCCGGCCGCGCCGTTGGAACTCGTCGCCGATCCCGCGTTGAAGCCATACCAACCGAACCACAGCAACCCCGACCCGAGCATCACGAAGGGCAGATTGTGCGGCCGCATCGGCTCCTTGGGCCAGCCACGTCGCTTGCCCAGGATCAGCACCAGCACCAATGCTGCCGCGCCTGCGTTGATGTGCACGGCAGTACCACCGGCAAAGTCGATGGCCTTGAGCTTGTTCGCGATCCAGCCACCGTCCTGGGCGCTGATTCCGGCGAAGGCGAACACCCAGTGCGCTACCGGGAAGTACACGAGCGTCGCCCACAGTGCAGCGAAGGCCAGCCACGGGCCGAAGCGCATGCGGTCGGCGACGGCCCCGGAGATCAGCGCGACGGTGATGATCGCGAACATCATCTGAAACGCCACGAACACGGTCGCCGGAATGGTGCCCACGAGGGGGATGTTCACCGCCGCGGTTGCTGATGCCCCGCTGGTGGCCGCCTTGCCGTTGCCGCCGATCAGCCCCTTCAGTCCGAAGAACTGTGTTGGGTCACCGATCAGGTTGCCCTTGTCCTCGCCGAAGGCGACCGAGTACCCGTAAAGGACCCACAGGACGCCGACCAAGCCCATGGCGCTCAGGCTCATCATCATCATGTTCAGGACGCCCTTGGCGCGCACCATCCCGCCGTAGAAGAACGCGAGACCCGGCGTCATCAGCAGCACCAGTGCGGCGCTGACCAACATCCAGGCGGTATCGCCGGTGTCGGGCACACCCATCGTCGGGAAATTCATCGGTCGCCTCCTGCTGTACGGAGCCGTCGTGCGTGGCTCGTGTCGTGAGGAGAAGGCTGCGCATCGCGTGTTTCAGAGGCAGTGCGCGGTTGTTTCCGCGATGTGAACGGTGCCGCGGTGGTGTTACGAGGGTGTTCATCCCAACAGCGCGGCGATGAAAGCCTCAGGCTCGAACGGGGCGAGGTCGTCGACGCCCTCGCCCAGACCCACCAGCTTGACCGGCACTCCGAGCTCACGCTGGACCTGGAAAACAATGCCGCCCTTGGCCGTTCCGTCCAGCTTGGTCAGAACCACGCCGGTGACCGTCACGACCTCGGAGAACACGCGTGCTTGGGTCAGCCCGTTCTGCCCGGTGGTCGCGTCCAGCACGAGGAGCACCTCGTCGACGGCGGCCTTCTTTTCGATCACACGCTTGACCTTGCCCAGCTCGTCCATCAGGCCCGTCTTGGTGTGCAGGCGACCCGCGGTGTCGATGAGCACCACGTCGACCCCGAGTTCGGTGCCCTTGGCCACCGCGTCGAAAGCGACCGCGGCGGGGTCGGCGCCCTCCTTGCCGCGCACCACCTCGGCGCCAACGCGCTCGCCCCAGGTCTGCAGCTGTTCCGATGCGGCGGCGCGGAAGGTGTCGGCGGCGCCGAGCAGCACCCGCCTGCCGTCGGCGACAAGGACCCGCGCGAGCTTTCCGGTGGTGGTGGTCTTGCCGGTCCCGTTAACGCCGACGACCAGCAGCACCGAGGGATGGTCTGCGTGCGGCAGCGCGGCCACGGAGCGGTCCATCTCCGGGTGCAGGGCGCCGACGAGCACCTCACGCAGCAGGGCGCGGGCCTGCTCGGTGGTGCGGACGTTGCGGGTGGCCATCTGTTCGCGCAACTGGGTGACCACGGCAGTGGTGGTGGCCGAACCCAGGTCGGCGATCAGCAGGGTGTCCTCGACTTCCTCCCAGGAGTCCTCATCCAAGTCGCCGGCACCGAGCAGCCCGAGCAGGCTTTGTCCGACCGCGGACTGCGAACGGGCGAGACGTCCTCGCAGCCGGTCGAGACGTCCGTCGGTCGGCTCGGGGATGTCGAGCGCAGGGGTGATGAGCTCCGGCACGGGCTCGGGTTCCGACACGGGCTCGGGTTCCGACACGGGCTCGGGTTCCGACACGGGCTCGGGTTCCGACACGGGCTCGGGTTCCGGCACGGGCTCGGGCAGCGGCACGGGCTCGGGCAGCGGCACGTCAACCAACGCGCGCCGTTCCGAGTCATGCGGCACGGCAGCGTCCTCGCCGACTGCGGGTTCGCCGTCATCGTCGGGGCGCTCCTCGACGGGAGCGGGTGTCGGCACCCGCTGTGCAGGCGGTACCGGCGGCGCTGTTGTGGCGCCGGTTCCACCGCTGAAGCTGATGGCGCCGCCGGCCTGGTACCCGCGCGGCTTGTCGACCGCCTCCCGTTCGACGACCGACAAGCGCACCTGCCGCCGCCGCCGAAGTACCAGTCCTACGGCGAGAACAAGCGCGAGGAGAACAACGACAGCGACAACGATCCATACCCAGGTCTGCACGCGCGCCATGGTGCCAGCCGCTGCCTCCAGAGGGGCGGTCGGCTCCCGTGGGCGGCGGGCAGGCCGCGCGTTGCATGCCTATGCCGGTCATTGGGTGATCGACTGCGCCGTCATATTGGTGAGGTGGGCCTGCAGCTGGCGGCGAGCGCAGACGGCAACGACCCGACGGTGTCCGCCGCAGCAGCGGATGATTGCGGCCCTTCCGTGATGGCGTCGGCAAGATTTGTCGGTGCCGATCGCTATAATTCGCTCATGCGTTTGATTGCGTCACTCGACCGGCAGGACCCTGCGGTCGCCGTGCGTGCGTGCTGCGCTCACCGAGCTGGCCCGGGTGGTCGACGTGTTGCAGTCGGAGTCGTTGGATGGGCTCGATGACCTCGAAGTACTTGCCGTGTTCCAGGACTTGGAGGCGCAGCGGCGGCGG